>Ga0207422_1000104_pt1 | contig 321985 bp, 248 predicted proteins | sample MarCyaLeptolynsp_FD_187757 | JGI IMG/M metagenome (GOLD analysis project Ga0207422, IMG submission 187757) | Marine cyanobacterial communities from Panama - species 1 Leptolyngbya sp. (SPAdes) | ecosystem: Environmental > Aquatic > Marine > Unclassified | place: Panama: Panama City | collected...
GATTAGAGGCAGATTCTTTGAACATCAAGAACAGTGTGTTCTTCGACTTTGGTGGTGGAGCTGATTTTGCGGGTATTACAAATGCAGCTTTTGCAGCTACTGAGTTTGGTAATGCTTCTGAAGGAAATACCATTACTGATCCGATGTTCAGAATTGCTTCTGGCTCAGGAAAAGACTTCAGACCTGCTGCTGGAAGCCCAGCTTGGACAGGTGGTATTACACCTGACGATGATTTCTTCACAGAGGTAGCATACAAAGGTGCTTTTGGTCAAATCAACTGGTTAAGCGGTTGGACCGCGCTAGAGGAAAATGGCTTTGTTACAAGTAACATTGCTACAGAAATCGAAGAGGAATTCGATTCTCCAAATGCCATTCGATTGAACCAAAACTACCCGAATCCATTCAACCCTTCAACAAACATCTCTTTTGCGCTTCCATCAGCTCAAAATGTGACTTTGAAGGTATATGACATGCTAGGTCGCGAAGTTGCAACTTTGATTAACAACCAGAGAATTGCAGCTGGTGAGCGATCTGTAAGCTTTGATGCGTCGGGTCTTTCTTCCGGAGTGTACATTTACCGTTTGGTAGGTGCCAACACCACGATTACGAAGAGAATGACCCTGATCAAATAATTTCTACTCACGAAACGTCTCACATAGCTGTGAGGTGTGCTGATCACAGGGGAGCTCCAGGGAACTGGGACTCCTCTTTTTTTTGGAATTCATTTTAAGTTAGAGCTGTTATAGGTATTCAATAGAAAAGGAGAATATTTTGGTTTTTGTAACACGCAAAGCCCACTTTAACGCGGCACACAGATTACACAACCCGGCTAAGGATGACGATTGGAATGCTTCTACCTACGGGAAGTGTAACTATCCAAATTGGCACGGGCATAATTATGTAATTGAAGTAACAGTTGCCGGAGAACCTGACCCGGACACGGGATATGTGATCGATTTAGGAATGTTGATGAACGTGATAGAGGACAAAGTGCTGGAACCCTGCGACCATCGCAACTTAAATACGGACGTTCCGTTTTTATCAGGAATCATTCCAACTTCCGAAAATTTAGTAAAAGTATTTTATCAAGAGTTACAAGAATCGGTGGAATCGATTGCCGCAGAAGGAAGTGTACTTTACTCGGTGAGGTTGTTCGAGACCGAACGAAACATAGCTGAATATTGTCCTTTCAGGCAGATAAATATTTAATAAAACGACGATATCAAGAGTATGATTTCAAATCAAGTCCGTAGGTTTTATGATCCTACATTTACTATTACACCAGAATACAAAGAGTCATTACCAGATTTACAGAATGGACCGGCTTCCCTTATTGAAGGTGCCAATGTTCCCATTCAGCAAGTAGGAATATCTAATTTCAGGTTACCACTTCAGATCAAAACCCGGGAGGGCAAGCCGATCACGTTAGAAACTTCGATAGATGGTTATGTGAGTCTTGATGCCGGAAAAAAAGGCATCAATATGAGCCGAATCATGCGAACCTTCTACAAATTTAAGGATGAAGTATTTTCCTTGGATTTGTTAGAGAAAGTACTGAAAGCCTACAAAGATGATTTAGGCTCCCAGGAATCTTTCCTACGACTTTCTTTCTCTTACCCTATGATTATGGAAAGTCTTCGTTCCGGAATGGAAGGGTACCAGTATTACGAAGTAGCATTCGAAGGGCACCTCGATAGCTATGATCGGTTCCATAAGCACATGCATCTTAAATTTGTGTATAGCAGTGCGTGCCCATGCTCCTATGAACTTGCAGAACATGCGAGAGAAACAAGAGGAGTAGCGGCAATTCCGCACAGCCAACGTTCTGAAGCAGAAGTTACCGTTGCTTTACGAGATGAATTTTTCGTAGAAGATTTAGTTCAGGTTTGTCGTGAAGCTCTGAAAACGGAAACCCAGGTTATGGTTAAGCGAGAAGATGAGCAGGCCTTTGCTGAACTAAATGGTGCTTATCAAAAATTTGTCGAAGATGCAGCAAGATTGCTCTACGAAGAGCTGGATAGCTATAATAGCATCCGTGATTTTGTAGTTCGATGTGCTCACTTGGAGAGCTTGCATAGCCACGATGCAGTGAGCAGAATTTGTAAAGGTTTACCAAATGGATTGAGATAAATTTCAATCTAAGGTTAGTGAGAGAAAAAGGCTGAGTGGAAATTCAGCCTTTTTTATTTCACCAGGTAAATGAGGCTTTTTCAGTATTTATAGAAATTGGGTCCTCATTATTAAGGAACACAATATTCCATAGTTCACCGCTTTGAACTACTTCTATTTTGTTTTGATCACCAGAACGTGAATAAAAAAAAGAGAACTCCTGATCACCGATCTTGATATTTTCCAGGCTTGCCTCTTCCCAATCCGAAGGCATAAGAGGGGATAAATAAATGGTCTTCTCGGATGCCATCGGATTTACTCCAAAAAACTGACGGGTAATTGGAACTGCAAAGCTGTAAATATTCCATGCCTGGGTCATCATGCCATAGTCCGGGGAAACTTCATACATACTTCCTGGTAGTGCATAACTAAATGATCGAACCATTCTTTGCAGATAATTCAACGCCTGATCCGGGCGCCCATAGTTATTTTCGGCAATTACCTGAACGCCGGTAGGGAGTGTCATCACTGCTCCCACATAAGAAAACAACTTTGTTCCTTCAAACGAACCATCGTCAGACCCGGCAGATTCGTCCCTGTCAATTCCTGTTACAAACATACCAAATGGATTTACATAGTTTTTGGCTGTTTCAAGAGCAACCATCGCTTTTTCAGGATCGGCCAACCCGACTTCCATGGGTGTATTTACCACCCAGTTATGGTGAACGACAAAAGGACGCTCTTCATCAGATGGGTTATCCAATATAGCCTGACGGGTGGCACGTAATTCCTCAACAGCCCAGGGCTTTCCCAGTGTATCTGCTCTGATGATTGCATCATCAATAAGGTGTAATGCTTTTTCATCGGTACTAATGAAATCAGCATAGGAACCGAACTCTTCGGACCAAAAATCTTCATTTATTCTTTGAGCCAGAATCCGTGCTTTTTCCCGGTAGTCAGTTGCTAACTCTGTTTTGCCAAGTTCATCCGCCATAAAGGCGGCATCAACAAATGCTTTTTGAGTATAGGAGGCCACATCAATCATTTCACTGGAAAGCCCGTGAATTTCCATCATTCCGTAACCGTCTGGGAAAAGGTTTCCATTATCATCATTCTCAGCCAATAACCACTCAAGCCCAGCTTCTACCTGTGGAAAGTATTTGTCCAGGAATTCCCGGTCTCCATTCCACTTATAAATTTCCCAAATCAGGGTAGCCCATTGTGGGGTTTCATTGATGTTTCCGGGATTAAAAACAGCGCCATTGGTCGACATTTCGTGAATGATCCGCCCATTTCCATTGGTAGCCCACGAAACACTGTCAATCATTTCAATCGTATTGTACACTGCATCCTGTTGACCAATCATCATATATCCTTGCAAGGCATATTCACTATCAACCCCGAATAGCCAGGGGTAATCCGGAATTCCTGCACCAATTGCAGTACCGATTTCGGGAACCGTACGGACCAACCAATCGGAATTGTATTTCAACCATTCGAAGGTTTCCTGTAGTTCTTTATCCGGAATGGTAAGCTTAGCTTGATTTTGAAGTTCCTCATAACGCTCTTTTTTGGATGTTAGTAATCCATGAGGATCGTTTTTTAAAGCGCTAAGAGTAGCTAATGCTTCTTCCTGGCTATTATAGGAACCCGCTATAAAGAATTTCTGCGAATAGGTGGAATTTGCCGGAACCAGGATAGAGTTAAGTACAGAACCAGCGATGCCATTACCAGGCATCGGAGATATATTTGATCGTGCTTCATTTGCTGCGACTTCTGATTCATAAACGGCTACCCAATTTTTATCGGAAAATAACCAGCCTAAATGACCCCAGGTTTCAGCGGTATCCCCTCCATCAATCATTCCCGTTTGTTCCCCAAGCCATGTTGGTCTTAAATCCGAAAAAGCGGTGAATTCGAAGTCAGCAGCGATATCCTCTGATGTTGTGTTTTTAAAGACATATTCAATAATAATCCCCTCTAAATCATCGGGTACATAATTCCATTGTTGGACACTTACTCCATGTTCACTTAAATCGAAATCCAATCGATTTGCATAAGGGTAATTAGTAAAAGCTGTCGCATTGTCCAGTACTATCTCCTTATTGTAATCGAGAATGAGTTTTGCGCTAAATCCATCCATTAGTTTGATGGGATGATTCCAGATGCCTCCCATTTCTCCGGGAATATGCCATCCTAAAGGAGGGAAGGTTCCATTTTGGTGCCCAACCATATACACTCTGTTGCCTGCGGTTACATAGGGCGAATCCAGGTATTCCGGAGTCCCGACAATGGAAGGTGAGTCCTTCGTTATTTCTTCAATTTCCGATAAAGGAGCCTCCTGGCAGGCTAAGAGGCCAATCGAGATAACTAAAAAGAAAAAGATATCGATGTGTTTTCTCATGATAAACGGTTTGAATTATTCTTCTACTACAATGGCAATTTTATCTCCTTTAGCGGATACAGCCAGTCGTGTTATTCCGGTTAAATTATATTCTTTTAGATCAGCTATTTCCACCCATGATCCATTTAAGAAAGCATATAACATAGAATCTTTCCCCATCAGGATGTCTCCATTTGGAGTCCAGGCCATGTCCTGAGATTCCGGAAGAGCATCTGTAATAAGGTCAGAAGTACCTGTTTCCGGATAATACGCATAGATTGAAGCCCCACTTTCACTATTAAGGATATAACTGAATGCCTTAGCACCAGGTATTTTGTGAAAAGACCGTCCCGGGTTTTCTGCAACCGTTGTTTTTTCGGTAGTCTCAATATCATGTATCTGCAATGTGGAAGGGGTTTCTTCCGTTGCAAGAACGAAGCATAAGTAAGACGAAGCATTCATCCACACGAAATATCCAATAATGCGGTCTGCTTCGATGAGTTCTTCTTTTCCGTTTTCGATATTGATTTTTCTGAACTCCTGAACACCGTCAGGCGTTAAGCTAATAAAAGAGAGGTGTTGGCTGTCTGGAGTAATCGTTGGCGAGTACTCACTGCGACCTGTAGTATTCGTAATCCAGGTTTTGTTACCCGTAGAAAGTGTATACCCCAGAAGATCAGTTTCTCCATCCCGATTTGAAGTGAAATAAAGAGTTTCACCATCCTTGGAAAAATGGGGCTGATTATCATACCCCGGATTATCAGAAATATTGATCGGGTTTGATACAGAGTATGTTCCATCATTCAATTCTAAATCAAATAAGTATACTTCTGTACCAGGCTGAGCAAGCAGTGAAGCGGGAGTCAGGGAGAGAGCAACCAATAAAGATATGTGTCGCATATAAGAGATTTTGGATGAGTTACATTAACCCGAAAGTATAAAAAAAGTCCCACACCTGTTAAAGTGTGGGACTTCTGATACAAAGCTACAACCTGCTTAGATCACGTTTGCAAATTCAGCTTATTTGATAAGCATCATCTTTTTTGTGCTTACAAATTCACCGGCTTGTATTCGGTAGATATACATACCGCTTGCCAGGCTACTTGCATCAAACTTTACGGCATGGAAGCCTGCGTCCATTTTTTCCTGCACCAACGTCATTACTTTTTGTCCAAGCATGTTGTAAACAGTCAGGTTTACATCTGCCGCGTTTGGCAATACAAAAGCAATATTGGTGGATGGGTTGAATGGATTCGGGTAGTTTTGCTCGAGAGCAAATGCCATCGGAAGTTCAGGGTCAATCTCACCATTAACCGGTATTTCGTCTGTTAAGGTGATTCTTCCTTCTCCATCTACCGGGTATTGAGCAGCTGTAATCTGGCCGCCAAGACCTCCGTTACCAGCTTCCGCTACAATGTAATTGTACAAGGTCTGCTGATAGGTTACGCCAAGAAGAGTAAGGTCGTTGGTTTCGTTGAACGGATACTGATCTCCACCACGTGCAGTGAAATCTGCAGTTGCCAGGTTAAGGGTAGGTGCACCATTTGCTACCTGACCTTTAACGATGACTGGAGTACCATCATCTAATGTAACATCGATAATTCGAACACCCTCAGTTAGGATGTTTCCATCAACATCCAGTACAAGTGGCTGAAGAGTTGCATTATATGTGAACTCAAAACCTGCTACCTGAGCATATCGACCGGTTCCACTACCCTGGCGTTGGGGAACATTATTCTCATCGAGAACAATTTTCGACACTGCATTCTCTAGTATCAGCTTAAGCTGACCCGGAGTGATGTTTTCAACCACAGTTAAGAAGTTGAGGAAAGAAAGGATGTCAAAGGTATTCAGTTCAGAAATGTTGCCTGCTGGAATCTCTCCATTTCGGATACCACCTCCATTTGCAATTGCAATGGTTGGAATCGGAGCACCAAACTGAGCTGCAAGTTGTTCTGCCTGCCACAGGTAGGCATCAGTAACCATGTTACCTGTATTGGTTTCGCGAGAACGAACAATGTTACTGGTTCCCTGGAGTGGAACTTCTGAAGTTGCAATAACATTGCTGGCCAGTGCATCCAACCCTTCGCTTACGGGATGGACTACGTATTCCTGCAAGAATTCATTTGGTTGTACAGCATCGGGATTATTGCCACCCGCTACCCGAATAGGGCCTGAATCGTCAGAAATGTTGGTGATTTCACCATTTTCATCAAACTCAACAATAAGTTGACCTAAATACGAGTAGTTACCAGCCGTAGAAACGATTGGAATATTATTTCCATCGAGATCCTGGGCAAAGATTGGATAAGAATCCTCAGCTTCATCTCCAGGGATTAGCAAATCACCTTCATTTGCCAGAAGATCATCTCCGCCACCAGCAATCATGATATCAAGACCGCTTAATTGAGTAGCAAGTGCCGAATCTTCTTCCACACCTTGCAGGTGAGAAATGAGTACGATTTTATTGACACCGGCAAGGGTAAGGTCGTCAATTTCTGCCTGAACAGCAGACGCTACATCCTCGCTAACCACTACATTACCGACAGATGAGATGAACGGTAGATTCGGAGTGATCGCACCGATAACACCAACCCGGTCACCATTTACATCGAAAATTGCGCTTGAGCCGATTTTGCCGGAATCTGCAAGTGCAGTAAGAGCTGCGTTTTGAGAAACATCAATGTTTGAGCTTAGGAATACGCTTTCCACATTATCGATGAATTCGGCTGCAAAATCAGGTCCTAAATCGAAGTCATGGTTACCAAGTGAAAGTGCGTCGTACCCGATCGCATCAACAGCAATGGCATCGTACAACACAGAATCGTTCAACCCGACAGTGAATTCCGGGCTTGGCAGGAAGTTATCACCGGAAGAAAGCATCAGAACACCGCGGTTCATAGCCTGATTTGCTGATCTTGTATTTTCAACGAGGGTTTTAAATCGTGCAACGCCACCGAAGTCTTCATTTCCACTGCCAAGATTGACTAACTGAGACTCCCCATCGTTGTTGTGAAGTAGCGCAAGTGTGAATCCGGTCTGAAGATCGCCGGGAGTACTCGGAATTAATTGGTAACCGGTATTATTGTCTCCGGAATTATCGAATTGGCCAAGAATCCCGATATAAGTGAATTCCCCGGTTGGTATTGTATTCCCAATGATATTCACTGATTCATTTGTGGATGTAGTTTGAACCCTTAGTATTCCTGTGCCTGATTCATCTGTGATATCATAGCTTGTACCGGCTAGAAACTCTGTATCCGTAGTAGTGATAGTTAATCCTGATACTGCTACAAGAGTATTTTCATAGTTTTCTCCGTTGGCGGCAATATCAGCTAATGTAAGAGGAGTGGGAGTTGGAAATGAATTATTGCGCGAAATTACGTTGAATTTAACATCGCCGCTGATTTGTTCAAGACCATTGAACTGATCTCTCTCCCCGGAAACGACTACATAATCGCCTGGTCTTACGGCACCGGCTTCTATAGAATCTCTCCAGGCTCCACTGAAATTGAATACAGAAATACCCCCCGTTTCGTCCTGGACGCGAGCGATTGCCCCCGAAGCCCGGGTAACTACCCCCTCAATTGTTACCGGGTCTCCATCCAATGCGGAAATTGAATTTTCAATAGTTGTAGAAACTGCATAAATAAGAACAGAACCGGTGACTTCGTTAGCAACAACTGCAAGAGGTGCAGCAATAGGGCTGTTAGCTGCAGAGATATAAGTAATATCCTCCGGAGCAGATGCAACTACAGCTTCAAGTGTAGCCGGATCATTATTGTCGTCCTCATCAAAAGGAACGGAGAAATTTCGGGCATTGGTGTAGGTAACATACTCAGGGTTTGTTGGGTCGCTGATATCATACACCATAACGCCACCAACACGCTCTAAAGCGATTAACGCGAAGTCTTTGCCAGCAAGATTAATGACAGTTATAGCCTCCGGTTCAGGGCCTTTATCATCAGAACGGTTATCGAAACTATCATTTTCTGAATTGGTAGAATTGAAGTCGTTTGGCAGTAGTTGAGAGGTGATAGTCTCAAACTCGGAACCACTATCCCATATCAAAGCTCCTGTTGAGGCATTCCAGATAGAGAATGATCGCGCACCATATGAATACAATTCATCAAACAAAGGATCCGCAATTAGCTGTCCGCGAATAGCTCCCGCTGGTTGTCCCTTGGTATGAACATTGATGTATAAAGAAATTTCATCTTCAAAAAGAGCGGATTGCATTTCCGCAAGCACAGAAGCAAAAGAGGCATCACTCTCTCTCCAGGTTCCATTAACAGAAGTAACTCCGTTTACATCTGTACCTACGTTGGTGTCTCCATCCGTAAGTACATTAAAGATAATACTGCCATTAACACCGCTTGCAGCATTGTGAAAGTGCATCGCCGTTACGTCATCCGTAGTGTCTGATGGAGTAGAAAATGTTCCACCATTAAATGCACCGAAATCAAGGCCCTGGAAAGACATTACAAACGGCATAGCCTGAGTAGTTACGTCATATTTGAATTCACCAACACCAGAGCCACGATTATCTCCACCAGATACTTCTTGCGCAGAATCTGCTTCCATTAGGAAGAACAGCGAGTCGGCATTCATACCTAAAGTGGAAGTAGTTCTTAACCGACCGAGCCTGTCATTATCTTGCAGATCGCTTGCAAATACTGAAGGGTTCAATCTGAAATCTCTGATTCTGTATTCTTCAGAGAATCCATCGTAATCTCTTGCATCTCCTTCGTTAGCAGTAAGGATGTACGTAGTACCACCTGTACTGTAAGAAGTAATTGCATCTGGTTGATACATCCCGTTTACGGGCCAGTTTGTAATATTAATTGCATCATCATCGTTGCTCGCGTCAAGCTCATTTCCAACCGCTGAGTGATCTTTAAATCCTAGAGGGTAAATCTCAGAAACAGTAGCAGAAGCAATATCGACAACAGCGATTGCATTATTCTCCTGAAGAGCAACATATGCTGTTGTATTATCATCAGAAACCGAGATATACTCCGGTTCCAAATCCTGCTCGAAAGTGGCTCCGGGCCCAAAAATTCGCAAACCTGCGCTAACTAAATTTGCAGAATCCGCAGATATTGCAGAGAAGGTTGCAGTAGAGGTACTTGCGGAACCGACACCACCCGAAATATCAATAATAGTTACAGAACCCTCCGGATCAACAGTATAGTCGTCATTTGGCTCACCTTCGTTGGCTGCAAGTACATAGTTACCGTTTGGAGAAAATGTAACCATATCCGGAAGAGCACCTGCGGCTATAGTGGCTAAGTGCGATGTATTATCTGCGGCAAAGAATACAATGGATCCAGGGCTAGTAGCAGGATCTGCCTGAACTGCCACGGCCACCAATCCGTTGTACACGGCTACACTATTAACCCCATCGCCATAGGTACTCATATCGATAGTGGTAACCTGGGTTGGATTAGCGGGATCACTTAGATCCAATACAACGATAGTATTTTGATCTGCATTGGTAAAGAAAAGTCTTTTGGAGGTTGCATCGTATGCCGAAATTTCAGCAGCACCTTCGTCAAAAATACCAGTATGAAATTGTCCGATAAGTTCCAGGTGTAAGTCTGAATCTTGCGCGAACAATCCCGATAACGACATCCCAAAAACTGCTATTAAAAACAGTCGAATAGTATATCTCTTCATTAGTTAGGTTTGATTTATTATGGGTTAGAAGTCACGCAGAATCCGAACCTAACTTTACTACACCGTTACAGTAGTTTTACGGTTTAATTAACAGCCCTTGTGAAATGTTACTAAATTGTTTCTTTATTAAGTGTGTATTATTCAGTTGAAAAAAAGTGTTATTGTTTCTGATGGCAGGTATTCTGACTTGTTAATGATTATAGTTGGGTAACAATAAAACGGTATCTTGTGATCTATTTCAAAAAAGGTGTTTTAATGAGGTTTTATCGAATCAGTTTTTTAGCAATCGCTACTATTATTGCGGCCACAAATCTTTCTTATGCTCAACTTCAAAACCAGGTTTGGATTAATGAAATCCACTATGATAATGTAGGTTCGGATGTTGATGAGTTTATTGAAATTGTAGTACAGGCCAATTTTTCGGACGTAAATGATATTGGAATTACCCTTTACAATGGAAGTCCCACGGGTTCTTTAGGGTCTTATGCTTCCTATGATTTTTCAGATTTTACGAAGGGAGATACAGAGGGAAGCATCACCGTGTATTACCTGGATCTACCCGCCAACGGAATTCAGAATGGTTCTCCGGATGGACTTAGCCTGGATGTAAACGGACAATTAGTTCAGTTTCTCTCCTACGAAGGCACATTTACTGCTTCGAATGGACCTGCACAAGGGGTAGTAAGTACAGACATCGGTGTTGAACAGGCAGGTGTTTCAGCAGGTAGTTCTGTTTCTTTATCAGGTACTGGTATTGGATATGATGATTTTCAATGGACAAATACAGACACAAACTCAAAAGGAAGCGTAAATCAGAATCAAACCATTGAAGCGGTTGCTTCCGAAATTGATGACCCAACTATCCAGGTTTTTGTAGGAGGGTCGGAGGTAGCGAACGAGGATACGGTTGTGTTTAGCTCCACCCTGGTTGGTAATACTTCCGAGCTGATCCTTGAGATAAAAAATCTGGGAAATGACACGCTTAGAATTGCTAATGTTTCTATATCCGGTTCCCCATTTAGCGCTACCGGGCTTGTAGATTCTGCACTAGCCTTTAATGAGGTTTCTGAGATTACCGTGTCTTTTTCTCCGCTGGCTTCGGGACAATTCTTTAGCAATGACGGAATTCAGGTTGCTTCGAATGCCGTAAATATCCCCGCTTTCAGTTTAGATGTACGGGGTGAGGCCATTGATGGATCCGGTTCAATACCCATATCTCAAGCACGAACACTTCCATTAGGTACCCGGGTGACGGTTAGCGGGCGTGTTACTGTTGCCAATGAGTTTGGTGGCCCCCTTTATATGCAGGATGCTACCGCTGGGCTTGCGGTTTTCTGGACTGATTTACACACTGCGGCTGAGATTGGAGATTCTATAACGGTGACCGGGCCTCTAAACGTTTTCAAGGCAGGAATAGACGGACCCGATTCTGATTTCTTATTGCAAATCTCAGAGAGAGTAGATGACAATGATATTTCTTTCCAGGTTCACAATGCTGAAAAAGAGATTCCTGAGCCAAAGATTATCACGATAAGTGAAATGAACAGTGGAGCATTTGAGTCTCAACTGGTTGTCGTTCAAAACGCTGAGATTGATGCAGCAGGGGTATTTCAGGCAAATACCAATTATGGATTGAGCGATGCAACCGGAGAGGCTCAGCTTAGAATTGATAATAACACAGATATCGTTGGAGCAGGTGCTCCGTCAGAACCATCGAATGTAATTGGTGTTGTCGGAAGATTTAATGGGGTTACTCAATTACTACCACGATTTGTAGAGGACCTGGATGCAGAAGTGACGGTAATACCTGGTGAGGATGTTCCACTTGATCAAACCTTCGATATTGTAACCTGGAATGTTGAATGGTTTGGAAGCGATGGGAATGGTCCATCCGATGTAAACACCCAGTTTGAAAATGTTAAGACGTTGATAACAACTGTTGATGCTGATGTGTATGCGCTTCAGGAAATTTCAAACGAGACTCTCTTCAATGATTTGGTTACTGATCTGACCGATTACAGTGGAGTTTTTGCAGGCTTTGGTCAGTCTCAAAACACAGCCTATCTATATAAAACCTCGACGATACAGAGGAGAGATGCAAGGTTGATAACAACCGGAATGAATCAAACAGACTGGGCTAACGGGCGCTTTCCCTTTTACTTTAAATTCAATGCTACCATAAATAGTGAAGTAAGGGAAATGCATGTATTCAATATTCATGCGAAAGCCTTAGGAGAACAATCAGATTACAATCAACGATTAAATGCATCCAACCAGATGAAGAGTTACCTGGACAGCAACCATGCTGACGATAATGTCATCTTCCTTGGGGATTTTAACGATGAAATTCTGATTTCCTCAGTGGGTAACAATCCATCCCCATATAAGAATTTTGATGACGACTCTGAATATACCATTGTCACCAAATCACTGGAAGAAGCTGGGTTTACTTCATTCTCATCATCTTCAATGATTGATCATATTGTATTCTCTTCAGAATTATCGGATGAATATTTTGAAGGTACAGAACGGGTTGAAAATCCTCTGTACATAGGTAGCTTCCTGAGCACCACTTCTGATCACTTCCCGGTATGGGTGCGTTTTGAGTGGGGGATGGGAGTGTCCAACGAGTTAGGTGAGATTGATCAGCCACTCAGTTTTGGACTGGAGCAGAATTATCCCAATCCCTTTAATCCTTCTACAACCATTAATTTCAGTCTTTCAGAAGCTGGACAAGTCCGGCTTTCCGTATTTGATGTAACGGGCAGAGAGGTTGCAATTCTTGAAAACGGTACGTTTAAAACAGCAGGTTCTTATTCTGTTTCTTTTGATGCGAGCCAACTTTCAAGTGGTATGTATTTCTATCAGCTTAAAACCACTGCAGGGGTGATTACCAGAAAAATGATGCTCGTCAAATAATCTCCCGGATGATTCGAAATTTTCATCTAGACGTTTTCAAAAAGTTTTCTAGAAAACTTTTCTGAGTTTCTTAGAAAACTTCCCATAGCTATCCGGAGGTTTTTGATTTTTCCTCCGAATTGTTCCGTAGCTCTGCTGCGTAACCTGGGCTATTCTCCGTAACGTAGTCTTCGCGAGGAGAGACTAAATCTGGGAAGAACCTGTATTGTATCGACGAAGCGATCTCTGGGGTTACCACATTTAGCGAGATTGCTTCGTCGGATTGACTTTATTGTTGTATTGGAGTTTCGGGCTCCTCGCAAAGACTCCTCAATCTAGTCTGCCTGTTCAGCACATGGCTCAGGATGACCAAGAATTAAGTTCGTTATCAGAGCAGGGAACCAGGGATCGGAAATGAATTACGGAGGGAACGAGAAACGCTGTTGACCTTGGAAACCTTTTTCATTATTTATTTACAGCTAAAATTCATAGAAAGTTCATAGTTAGCAACTAGCTTTTTTAGCTGAAGGGCCTGGCAATATTACTGATTAAAACCAATAACCGATAGAGTATTATGGCCAAGAGTATGTGCAATTCTTACCACCTTCAGCAACCCGGAAATCCCACATCCCGGGATAATTTTAAATCTATAACTATGAAATTAGCAGCTACCCCGCATGTGTGTGTACCCTTTAGCCGACATGCACATCTACAAATGGGAACCTCTTTTGAACAAACAAAAACAGGTATCATAGGATGGATAAGTAAATTACTGACTTTCTTGGTCTTTTTATCCATACCAGTCAGTGTGTATTCACAACAAAATATAGATGTAATCACTCAAGGATTGTACCGGGGAATTCAGTCTCCAAACTCGGCTTCGCTAGGTAATGTTGCTGAAATTCCGGTTAATTTATATACCGGGAAAGCTAACATAGCAATTCCATTATTTGTTGATCCAAATTCTGAGTTTAATTATCAGATTTCACTTTCATACAATACGGGAGGAAATAAAGTCGAGGAACCGGCTAGCTGGGTTGGGCTCGGTTGGGCACTGAATTTTGGTGGAGTAATAACGCGTAGAGTTAAGGGTTTACCCGATGATAGTCCGCAAGGTTATTACGACTCCGCTTCTGACCTGGTTTCAGCATGGAGTTCACTTAACACTACATCAGTGTTCGAGTCATATGACCCTGCACAATTACCCAGTTACTTGACGAACGTTACTGGTGGACAAAGTGATCCCGAAGCAGATCAGTTTTTTTACAACTTCAATGGAATAAGTGGCCAGTTCTACATAGATGAAAGCGGTGTTGCTACATCCCAGCCTAATAACAACTTAGCTATAGACTTATATCAAAGTGGAGATGGAATTGGTGAAGGTGAAACAAAATGCTATGCGTATAACACAATGTATCTTACAAAGTGTTTTTATAAAATAGTTATTACAACCGATGGTGGTATCAAATATACCTTCGAAGATAAAGAATACTCGGGCCCAAAGGCTTCCGGACAACCAGGAATTCCGGAATATGTATCTGCATGGTATTTAACCAAAATTGAATCAGCTTCGGGAAGCAATGAGATTACATTTACGTATTCAGACCCGATTGAACTCGAGCGAATCTCTTACCACCACGAGCAAGCATTTACTTATATCCAAAATATAGTGGATAATCCTGGCTACTGGGTCCCAGAAGAAATTTCGAATATATATCGTTCTAATTTTGTTAAGTATCCTACGTCAATTTCGACCCCCAGCCACAATATTGTTTTAGAGAGGTCAAACAGGACAGCCGGATTAGCACCTGCATCCAAAAAACTGGATCGTCTGATTATTAAAAATAAACAAGATGAAGAAGTTAAAAGGTGGACCTTCTCACACAGTTATTCGACGAATAGGTTAACGCTTAATTCTCTTCAGGCTCTGTATTCAGGAGGTCTTCAGGCTACACCTCCATATAAGTTCACCTACAATTCAACCGCATTACCAACCAACGTCTTCCTTCAAGATCATTGGGGATATTACACGGATAATTCAGATGGAACTTCACTGTTACCAACTACAGCGGTCTATATTCCTGATGAGTTTCAATATTCGGATGAGGGAGCGGGTTCCAGAGACCCTAACCCAAGCTTAACCAAGGCAGGTATTTTGGAGCAAATCGAATATCCACTTGGAGGTACGGTCGCTTTGGAGTATGAAAACAATGAATACAGTAAAATTTCAAATTTTACGGAATCGATTTATGCTGAGCAGACGGCCTCTGTATATAATTTGAATTCCACCAATGATGAAAAAGATTTTGATGTTAATTCTTCTATCGAAAGATTAAAAATTCATGTTTCGATAGATTGTTCTAATGGTACGTGTACGCCGTCCACGTCTTCATGGTTTTTCAGAATTGTTGATAAAGCCACAGGGAGTACGATCTTCAACCAAATTGGCTTTTATAGTGTAGCTTCAGACCCAAGATACTGTAATGTAAAGGATCCTGATCTAGATTTGATATATGAGGTTTCCTGTGATATTGCATTACCGAATGGAAGTTATACAGCTATAACAAATGAAGAGTGGGTAAACGCCCCTGTAACCGTTCAAATTAGTCACTACAAAAAATTACAGGTAGATAAACTCACTGGATCCGGATTAAGAGTATCCAAGATCACTTACGACAACAGGAGCAATGGGGTAAATAATGTTATTAAGTATAAATATACCCTGGATTCTGACCCAACACTCTCAAGTGGGGTTTTAGTACAACAACCAAGGTATGCATACTATTCAAGTATTCTTAGTGGTGGGGATCCTATAAGAATCGTTTTTTCACATTCCGGGTATTCTGTGAATGGACTTGGGTCCTCATCCGATTCATACATTGGCTATAAAGAGGTTCATATGGAATATGGGATAAATGGGGAGTTTGGATCTACGAGCTACTATTTTACCACTCCTGATGAATATCCAAACGAAGTCCCCGAGCAGAGTCTCTCGCCCATTACAACCGTCATGGCACCTGATTGGAAAAGAGGTCTTGAAAAGGAAAAGAGATCAAAAAACGAAACCGGATCAATTGAGGCCACGGAGATCAATCAATATAAGATACTTAATCATGGCGACCCTGGTAGTACCGGTTTCACAAAGTCGGTCAGAGGATTCAATTTACAGGCTATTGATCGGCCTGTGGCTGGAAATAGTAATACCTACTATGTGTACAAAACCTATGAAATGAATATGGGGGCTCTATTTCCGGAAAAGAAAACCGTACAGGTTTATAACGGTAATTTGAGTAATCCTGTTGAGACGGTAACGGATTACTTTTTCGAAGATCCCATTCACTTGTTAATGACCAAAATGGTTGAAACCAATTCGCTTACAGGTGAAAAGCGTACCACTACCTATGAATATGCTCACGAGCAGGACGGAAGTTCAGGCAGCCCTGATTACTCAGCAATGGCAGGACTGAACATGCTTTCCCAACCCTACTCGGTACTGATAGAGGATGGGGCCGGTATTGATATCAATAAGAGTTGGATTGAATGGGACAATCAAAGTAGCGGAGCCACCGGAATCTGGCTGCCTGATCAACACTGGCAATGGAGTGGAATAGGTGTTGCCCCTGCTGATCCTTCAAGTGCTAACTCTGTTCAGGTTTCGGATGTAATAAAATACGATTCATACGGGAATGTCCTTGAGATCGAAGACGCTTCAGAAACCCGAACCTCCTATGATTGGAGTAACGATGGAGTACACCCGATTGGCATATATCAAAACGCAAGTGAGTCTGAGATATTTGCTCACAGCTTTGCCTATGATGGAATAGGAGATTGGACCATTTATAACCTTGATGGAAATGACACCGAGTTCAGTGTAGAATCGAATAAATTGAAGGTGAAGAATTTCGGAACGGCACAAAATGGTGAACAGGATCGCATTTACTACAACTTAGGGCAGGAAATCAGCGGCGTTGTAGCCATCGAATTCGACATGGAAATCGCGAATTCGGTTCATCGGGATATCTATTTTGCCGTTGGAGGAAATGAATGGTCTTCTACCCAAGGCGGTCATTCCGAAAATTTGATTTGGGCCTTTATCAGAAATGAAGAATGGAAGGCCTATTATGATAATGCTTTCAATAGCATTAAACCAGGTCTTACTGTTGGGGATACCTACAACTTCAAGTTTGTTATAAACACCAGTACAGATAAAGTTGATTATTATGTGAATGGAATACTGGAAGTGGAAGGAGCCAATTTCAGGCTTCCTTCAACAGGGGTTCAGTACATTGCATTTGGCAATTATGGATACGGAAGTGCGACAACTTCGTGGTTTATCGATAATGTTAGAATCTATCCGGCAGACGCCCTGGCCCAAAGCCAGGAGGTGGACAAAACATTGGGAAAAACCGTAGCTGTAAAAGATGCCAGCGGCAGTACGAATCGTTTCTCTTATGATTCCTACAACCGGTTAAAGGAAATCTTTAATCCCCTGGGCGAAAAAATAACTTCATATGATTATTATTATTCCCTGGATACCAATCCTTCTTATAACGCCAATGAACCAAATAAGGTAGAAACGGTTACCTACACCAACCCGACCAATCCTTCCATTACCATCAAAAATCAAAGTTACCTGGATGGTTTAGGCCGGGAGATTCAAACCCAGCAGCGGGGAGCGAATACCGTGATTTCCATTGAAACTCTATATAACGAACGTGGGCTTCCGGATGTGGTTTCCCGTCCCATCGAGTCTACAACCACAGCTTTTCCGGGATATTATACGAGCGGGTTATTGAGCGGGGGAGGTACCTTTACCCCGGGTCAGGCCATACCTTCGGCAGCTCCTGTACATACGTATTACGATCCGTTGTTAGCAGAGGCAAACGAGGAGGATTATGCCTATTCACAAAATGAATATGAAACTAGTCCACTGGCTCGTATAAAAAAGACAACCTTACCGGGGAGTTCTCATAAAATAGGTTCGGGTAAAGAAGTAGAGACTCGCTACGGGTTGAATACCTCAGAAACCTTCTCTATTAACGGAACTACCTGGATTGCTAACTCGCTGAGCAAAACGGTTTCTGAAGATCCGAATGGGAAGGAAACCATTACCTACGCCGATGGCTGGGGCCGTACAATCGCAAGTGGGGTGAATATGAACCCCACGGTAGATGATGCCCTGGATGATGCTGCCGATTTGATTACGCTGTTTGAATACGACGAGCGTGGAAACCTGGTGCGCGTTGAAGACCCCAGAGGCCTGGCCACCACCTATACCTACAATACCCTGGGCCAGCTCACCGAGAAGAAACTCCCCGACCAGGAGCACCCGGTGAAATACAAATACGACGATGCCGGCCAACTCCGGTTCACCCAGGACCCCAACCAGCAGTCGGCCAAGCAGGATATTTCTCACTCGATCAGTAGTTCGGTTTCGGTCACAAAAACCATTGTGGCCAACAACGATGGTACGCTGGAGCTGGAATTTTGTGTGGCAGACCTGTTTCTGGATGATTATACGTTGACCATCAAACGCGTTGAGACCAACACGACCATTTACCAGAATACCTTTTCTCCTGAGGGAGATTGTGTGTCACTACCTAATAATCCGTTAACGTTTACTGTTACCTCAGGAACGTACACCCTTACCGGGCAGGCCGCAGACCCCGGGGAACCTATTATTAGCGCTTATGGAACGTATGGATTTGTATCCAACGACATTTTTACCTACACCAAATACGACGGGCTGGGACGCCCCACCGAAGTCGGAGAGTATAGCGGAGGCACCACCTTTGCCGCCGCCGATCCGGATACCGACACCTTCCCAACCACGGGAAATACAGCAAACCTGAACTACTACTATGACGACGACCAGACCTACTCCGGCTCGCTCACCCAGAAGAACCTGACAGGCCGGCTTGCCAAGGCCTCCTTCCGGGACCTGAGTGTTTCCACCAGTAGCTGGGGGCACACCTGGTACTCCTACAACGCTCTTGGGCTGGTAGAATGGGTAGTACAGGACCTGCCCGGGCTTTCGGCCAAGACGGTGGAATACACCTATGATGGATTAAGCAGGCTTATCCTGCTGGAATATCAAAAGGGCGTGAGCGGGGAAGACTTCCGCCAGCGCTATAGCTACGATGAGCTGGGGCGCTTGTACAAGGTAGAAAGCAGCACCAACGGCACCAGCTGGACCGAAGAAACCGAGTACCTGCAATTTGCCGCCGATGGGCAGCCTATCCAGCAGACCCTGGGTAATTCCACTATCCAGACCGTAGACTACACCTACACCGTACAGGGTTGGCTGGAGAAAATCAACGATCCAACCTCCATCGGCGCCGATAAATTTGCCATGAAGCTGGTCTATGCCTATAACGGAAACATCCTTCGGCAGGAGTGGCGCCAGCCGCAGATCGATACATCTATTCAGTCATATATTTATAGCTATGATGGAGCAAACAGGCTGACTTTTGCACGAAACGGAGATGAAGGTTATTGCACGGGTTTTCCTTGTTCTTTTGATGTATCGTATACCTATGATAAGAGTGGGAATATATCTTTCATTAGGCGGCATACCGACGCATTTGGGTATGACTTTTCCACCTATTCTGCCATGAACTACGATCAGTATAGCATGTCGGTTAGTACCACTTCAAACCAGTTGAACAGTCTTTCTCATTTCGAAGATATAAATGGATCGGGTACAGATCATGGAATAAAAGCTTTCGGTTATGATGCCAGTGGGAACATTACGAAAAACGATCTCCAGGGCTTCACTTCGGTAGACTACGACTGGCGGAACCTGCCGGCCCAGCTGATTGCCGGGGCCAACACCATGCAGTACGCCTATGATGCCGACGGCAACCGGGTACGCAAAGAACTCACCAGCGGTGTGGAAACCCACTATGTGCGGGGGGCCAACGGAGAAACCCTCGCCATTTATGAAGACGATGTGCTCCAGTTCCATAATATCCTTGCGGGAGCGACACCGATCGGAACCTGGGATGGCAGCCAGCGCCGTTATTTCCTCAAAGATCATCTGGGTTCAGTGAGGGCTACGGTAGACCAATCCGGGAATGTGGATGGCTACGATGACTACTATCCGTTTGGACTAGTAATGCCGGATAGAAGCAGCAACCAGGCGAATTCAACGGATATCTATAAGTTTACAGGATACGAGAATGACGATGAAGCTGGATTAACGGTGTACCATGCCGGGAATCGAATATACGACGCGATCCTCGGTAGATTCATGCAGATTGATCGTTTTTATGATAAATATCCCTCTTTAAGTACCTATCAGTATGCAGCTAATAACCCAATCAATTTTATTGATGTAAATGGGGATTCTATTTGGATTAATCAAGGACAGGATAACTATCTATATGTAGATGGAACCCTATATAATAAAGATGGCTCTGAATACACTGGTAAAGTTCGAGGTTTTTTAAAACAAACTGTCAACGCACTAAACAAGATTGATAACACAGCAGAAGGAGCAGGTATCATCTCCGAATTACAAAACTCAGAAAACAATTTTCGTATTGTAAAGGGAGAAAAGGGAAAAGATAGATTTGTACCATCCGATCTAAGCGGTGCATATGCTCATGCTTTATATGATGCTGGACAAGGGAGACCTGATTTTTCAGGATCGGGTGGTACAATTTATTGGTACCCTTCCGGATCTCCAGTTTCAACTTTAGATGGTATTCGTTCTGATGCAACAACTGTGTTAGGTCATGAACTTTTTCACGGGTATGATTCAAATAGAGGACAGTTGGATAACAGACTTATTGGAGGCTTAGATAGGAGTGAATGGAGAGCTACTTATTTCGAGAACTCACTTCGAAGCTCATTCAATCTTCCTTTAAGAGATGTTTATAATAAGAGGTCAGGTCCTGTTCGTATTTTAAACGCAAATAATGCTCCTATTTATGTATTACCTCCGATGGTCAGAACAATTAAACAGAATTGATATGAAAACTCTCAATATAACTTCATTAATTTTAATTTCTTCATTCTCACTGATTTCATGCTTGTCAAAAAGCGTTAATGAGTTTGAGTTAAACGTGAAAGATAATACGTCTACAGTTAGGATTGGTGCTCCTGAAGGTTTTGATATTTCAAAGTATACTGATGACAATGGGTACAGAGAACATCACTATCAGTATGAAGATGGGTCAATACTATATATAACAGATGATATAGATTCCGGTAGTGATTTTAATGAGTATAAAGCCAAAGAGTATGGTGAGAACATATATCTCAGAATCGCAATATCTGATTCAATTGACATAGGTGGTAAACATGAGGGTAAGTATTGGAGAGAAATAAAAAAAGAAGGGATAGTTTATGGATATCTCAATGTCCCTTCTGATAGGAAAAGTCTATTTGATGATGTTCTAGAAAATGAAATTGTAATTGAATGATGTAAATATTTCGGTCTCCGACATTAGTTAGTACCTGGGACGGTTCTGAACGCAGATACTACCTGAAAGATCATCTGGGTTCCGTGAGGACAACCGTAGACCAATCCGGGAATGTGGATGGCTACGATGACTACTATCCATTTGGACTTGTGATGCCAGGAAGATCGAGTAACAGCGCCAACCCGACGGACAATTATAAGTTTACCGGTCATGAACGCGACGACGAGGCTGGATTGACGATCGATTATATGATGGCGAGAAACTACGATCCGATGATTGGAAGGTTTATGCAGATTGATCCAAGATATGATCTGTATAGAGGCTGGACACCTTACCATTATACACTCAATAATCCTTTGATATATACCGACCCAACTGGGGAATGTATCTTACAACTGCCTTGTCCCAAAGCATTAGCGGCAGGAATTACAAAGACCAGGTCTCAGATTAATGAAGTAGTTGGAGGGGCAGTTGATGACTATGTAGACTACGCTAATTCATTTGACCTTAGTCAGGGAAGTGAATGGGGTAGGTTAGTTGCAGATCAAGTGCCTTTAATTTCATATAGTGGTCAAGATGGATTAACTTTTGACAATCCGATACAGGGTGCAAGTGATGCTGTTGCAGAAGTTCAAACTGCCGGAGTTAATTTCATAGAAGGTGATGCTGATACAAAAGCCAAGGTAATAATTGGTGCGGTAGTAGCTTTGGCTCAATATGGGTTAAGTAAAGGTAAAAAGGTGAATAAAGTAGGGCCAAATCAAGATGCTTCTGGTCCACATACTTCATTTAAAGTAGACGCTGATGGAAATATATCGGGTTATACTACTTTTGATGGTTCAGGAAACGCAACAAAAAGGTTTAGAAACAGTGGAAAGCCTCACGGTGGTGTTGAAGCACCATTAGTATATGAACAAAAACCTGGTAAAGGCTCAAATGCACCTCTTAGTAGAGCTAGGTCTGCAGAACCTGATGAAATACCTAAAAGAAATAATTGAAAAAAAGTTTACTAATGATTGATGAAAGAATAGTAATTGAAAAACTAAAAGGTAGGGATTATGAAGGAGGAGAAAACTTTACTCTTTCAGACTATGCTTATAGAAATGGTTCTCCATTAGATCTCATCATGTATAGTAAAGTACTTTGGCCGGATTTTATTGAATTTGAAGGTATGGTGTTTTCAAAAATGATGGTAGAAGATGAAGATGATGAGCAAAAAGTATTAGACTATTTAGTTAAGACTAAAGGCAATAGACATAAAGTTGAACAAAGTTTTAATTTTATTGAGATACCATCAATGTTATTTGGAAAAAAGGCAGCTATCGAATTAGCCGATGAGGAAATTTCAATAATGATTGCAGGACTACTATGTGAAACCTGGTCTTTAAAATTATCTAAAGATTACCCTAACCGTAAGTTTGTATTCAGAATATTAGATTCCGAAGAAACTGGAGATGAATTGGCGATAATGTTTTATCAAGCGTAGACTATCATATGAGATAGCAAATGGTAATTTGGACTTGTGATGCCTGGACGTTCGTCAAGCGTGGCGGGGAATGATCATGATTATAGGTTTACAAGTCATGAGTTAGATGATGAAGCAGGATTGAATATTATGAACTTAAATGCGCGCATGTATGATCCTATCATAGGAAGATTTAATCAAATCGATCCTTTATCAGATCACCCCGAACAAATTGGGCTTTCTCCATACAACTATTCTTGGAATAACCTTGTAAATCTAAACGATCCTACAGGTTTGTGTCCGGAATGTCCAGATGATGAATATGTACCTATAGCTGAACATATTTATTCTGCTGAAGAAGGAGATGTAACTGATAATGGATGGGAAGTTATTCGAATTGTTGAGAATTCAGAATCGGGTTTTAGAGGCGGCATATATCAAAAGATTATTGATGGAAAAACTGAATATATTTTTGCAACTGAAGGAACTACCCCTACTTCAATGAAAGATTGGTCAAACAACATTAGTCAGGTTCTGGATGGAGCTTCTCCACAATATTTGGAATCCGTAGCACTAGCTGGAGATTTGTCAAATCAATATGGAGGCATCTCCTTTACGGGGCATTCATTAGGTGGTGGGCTAGCTAGCGCAAATGCGTTAGCCGTAGAAGGGAAAGCGGTAACATTTAATACGGCTGGGCTTTCAGGTGCTTCTAAGTCAGATTTGGATATTGCAGGAAATAGTGCAAATATTTCGGCTTACGTTGTACGTGGAGAAATTTTGGACTATAGTCAATCTACTATTGGATTACGTGCCGAAGGTACAATTAATATGTTGCCTGCTTCATATGTTCCTACCTTCCCCAGTGCAGGAATTAGTAAAACAATACAGATTGCTCAACGAATCAAGAACCACAGTATGTCAGCGGTTCGTAAGAAAATGGGAAACTGAATTTATAAAAGTCTATGATAAAGCAATTATTGCAGTATAGTTATTTATTGTTTTTTTCGGTTACCCTTGTTGGGTGTGGATATCCGGATATCGTTGAGCGATTTAATGAAACCGATGCGTATGAACTGGCGAAAGCTGTCCATGATGGAGATATAGACGATGTGAGAGACATTGTAAATCAAAATCCGGAACTTATGGAGGTACCATCATCAAGTGGTATAAATACACTTATTTTGGCAATTCATGTCGAGGAATACGAATCATTCAAAATCCTCTTGGAACTTGGAGCGGACCCAAACTACCGGAATCCAATCAACACATATACCCCATTGATTGAATCCATCCGCCCTTTTGGAAGCGTATTTGAATGGAGAACCGATCTTCGATATCAAAGGGAGCTACTTAGATACGGGGCAGATCCTAATTTAAGCGTGGACACTTCATTTACTAATGTAAAAAGAACATGGGTAACAGCTACTTCGCCAGCCATCAAAGCATCTTTTTATAATTTGGAGAGCTTAAAATTGCTGCTGGAGTATGGAGTCGATTATGAACAACGAATAGAAGGAGCATCTCCTTTCTCTAAGGCTGTCTCTGGTCGAAAATTTGAAACTATTGACTTTTATATTGACTCATTAGGTATAGATGTCCATGAGCCAATGGATACGGTTATTCGAAAACCTTCAAACAAGGAAGTAACCTTCTATATCCAAGATTACATCAATCGTTTTATGGGGTACGAAATAGGTTCTGAAGGCTATGATAAAAAACAAGCGCTGATAAAAAAGCTGGAAGGCATGGGAGTCGATTTCGAGAACTATGAGTATCAGTTATAGTATCGTATAACCTCGTTCCGTAGGTCTTCTGCGGGATGCTAACTTCATGATCTGGTTTTATTTCAATGGGATTAAAATTAATTTGGACCCAACCTAGCGCAAGCGTCCGCTTGTGCGGCGATATTGTTGTAAGTTTCCTAGAATTAAGTAAAAGGTTCAAGCGGACGCTTGCACCAGGATAGGGATCCAGAGACGATACTGAATCAAGTTCAGCACTTGGCTCAGGATGACCAGGGATTAAATTAGTTAAGATATCACGTTCCGCAGAAGAGCTATGGAACCAGTGGTGATAGCTACGATAACTGCTACCCTTCGGATTAAAAAAAAGATGCCCGTAGAATAATCTTTGGAATTGTAGCTCGTTTTAGCGGAAAATTTTGTCGTATCTTTCTTTTATGAGCTACGAAAATCTGAACATACGACTGGAACAGCTGAATCCGACCATAGGGGATTTGGTGGGAAACAGAGCACTGATTCTGGATGCCATCAAACGAGCAGAAGAGGATTCGGTCGATCTGTTGATTTTACCTGAACTGGTTGTATGTGGGTATCCACCTATGGATTTGATGGAAAGAGGGGCGTTCAGAGAGCTATGCTACCAGGTAAATCAGGATATTATCCAGGCTACGGAGAGGACTACCGTAATTTTTGGATCCATAACCCCAAATGAGAAGAGAGCTGGAAGGAAATGTTTTAACTCTGCGATTGTAGCCTCAGGTAAAAAAGAAATTGCTCGTATTCACAAAGCGCTACTTCCAACTTATGACGTATTTGATGATTTACGGTATTTCGAACCCGGAACAGAATTCGAGCCTGTCGAAATACATGGAATTCCTTTTGGAATCACGGTTTGTGAAGATATTTGGTTTAATGATAATGAAATCCAGTATCACACCTACAGTGTTAATCCGGCGGAGGAGTTAGCAGAGAAAGGAGCAAAGGCAATCATCAATATCTCGGCTTCTCCGTATTCAAAAAATAAGCCTGTTTCCAGGGTTGGCATGCTTCAAAAGCACGCCCGTGAACTTCAACTCCCACTCTTTTATGTAAATCAGGTGGGTGCTAACACTGAGTTGATTTTTGATGGCGATTCCCTGGCTTTAGCTCCGGATGGTTATATAGTAACCCGGGATGACCGATTTAAATCTACCTTTGTGGACGTTGACTATAACCCGAACACTCAGCGACTGGAAGCCGGAGAATATTCTGATTGTGAACGGGTGGCTCCTTATAAAATCGGAACAATGTTTCAGGCCCTGGTATTGGGAGTGAAAGACTATCTCAGAAAATCAAAGTTAGGAAACAAAGTCGTTCTCGGCTTAAGTGGGGGAATAGATTCCGCTTTGGTTTGCACAATTGCTGCTCAGGCAGTTGGTCCGGAAAATGTGTTGGCAGTTACCATGCCTTCTAAATACTCCAGTTCCGGTAGTATTGTTGATTCTCAAAAATTGGCAGAAAATCTCGGGGTGGAATTGCTTGAAATATCCATCAAACCCGTTTTTGATTCTTACCTGACTCAGCTCAAGCCTTTGTTTGAGGGAACTGAGCTTAATGTGGCTGAGGAAAATCTTCAAAGTCGTAGCCGCGGAGATCTGCTGATGGCAATTTCCAATAAATTTGGGCACATGCTGCTTAATACGGGTAACAAATCAGAAACAGCAGTTGGTTATTGTACATTGTATGGGGATATGGCCGGTGGACTGGGAGTGATTTCCGATCTGTATAAGACCGAAGTGTATGAAATGTGCAGATGGCTGAATGAAGAGTACTTCATAAGAGAAGTAATTCCCAACGCCATTATTGAAAAGGAGCCCAGTGCTGAGTTACGTCCTGACCAAAAAGATTCAGATTCTCTTCCTGATTACGGAACTTTAGATGCTATTTTGCAATACTACCTCGAGGATCAGGCATCAAGAGAGCAGATTATTGCGAAAGGTTACGATGAAGATTTAGTGGATCGAATCCTAAGGTTAGTAGATATCAGCGAACACAAACGCTATCAGGCGGCACCGGGATTGAAAGTTTCTGCTAAAGCCTTTGGCGTAGGAAGAAGATGGCCTATTGTTCAACAATGGACGGGCACGGAAAGCCGCTTTATTAAGGAAAAGGTTCAGCAGGCCCATTCCTGAACACTAAGTTTGTAAAATCTTACTCTTAATTGGTTCATTACGTATAAACACGCATTTTTAAACTAAGAATTAGTACATTATTTAAGTTAATCTACAGCATCATTATGGTTAAGAAGTCTCTATTTGCAGTAATCACATTTTGTTTGTTTTCCACTGGATTGTATGCCCAGGATACAACCATTGTCCCTAAGGAGATAATGCCACAGCGTTTACTTCCTTATAACAACCCAATGGAAAAGGATCAAAGTCTTGGAGATAATGAGCTCCAGCCTGCACTCATCCAACTAGACAGTTTTCAACAGGATATAATCAGCCGGATTTCTGATATCTATCATATCCATGTTCTTTCGCTTGAAGCACAGGCCGGCAATGACCCTATTAGCGCTGAAAAACATATTAACGATGCGATTCAGGCTTCACAGCAGCTTTTGGATGATTATCCTGAAATCAGAAGCGACCGAAGATTTGCCGAACTTTCCAGGATTGTTGTAAGTGAATACCGGGCTTTTTACGGGATCACGGAAACGGATGATGAGCCCCAGGGACAAGTATTTGCGTTTCAACAGGAGTTTTTAGATGAAGAACCAAGTATTTCTGAGAATTTCGAATTCCCGGATAATGCAAGCATCCGAAATACGCAGGTTCCACTTTTTCAGAATTCTCAGGTGAACCGACACCTGGTATACTACACTCTTCGTCGTCCTGAAGTAATGGAAACATGGCGGGAGCGTGCTGAAGTGTACAAGCCAATGATGGATAAGATATTCGCGGAAGAGGGGCTCCCACCTGAGTTGGTTTACCTTGCATACATTGAAAGTGGATTGAATCCCACAGCACGAAGTTGGGCCTCCGCGGTTGGGATGTGGCAATTCATCTCAGCTACGGGACGAGTGTATGGCCTGGAAATAAATTGGTGGGTTGATGAGCGGCGTGATCCTGAAAAAGCGACAAGAGCTGCAGCACGACACTTAAAAGACCTTCACAATATTTGGGGCGACTGGCATTTAGCCATTGCAAATTACAACATTAGTCCCAGGGGATTGAATCGAGCCATTCGAAGAGCTGGTGGGGTAAAAGACTATTGGGTTGCGTATCCATATTTACCGCGTGAGACCCGTGGATATGTTCCCGGATTTATTGCAACTACGCTAATAAATATGGATCCGGAGGAGTTTGGATTCCAAAAGAGTTACGGTCGAGAACCGTATTCCTATGATGTGGTAGAAGTGGACGGGCTGATGCCATTGGATGTATTAGCAGGTTCCATTGGAATCTCTACCGATGAATTGAAGCAGTACAATCCTGAATTGTTACGATGGGCAACCCCTCCTGGCAATAAATACGCATTAAAAATTCCGGCAGGAAAAAGAGATGAATTTCTTGCGGCTTATGATGATTTACCTAAAGAAACGGCCAACCAGAGTATTACCATGCACACGGTACGTAGTGGGGAATCCATTGGCCTGATCGCCAGAAAATATGGAACCACGGTGAGCGGAATTTTTGCGAGTAATGAAAATCTTTCAACAACCATTTATCCTGGTCAGGTGCTGGCTGTGCCTCTGCCTGCCGGAAGCACAAGCGAACTAAGTTCCGATCGTCCGTCTAACCAGAGAAATGGAACAACGACATCCAGAGCCAGGACAACAACTGTTAACGTGCCTGCAAATTCAACTCAGCTCACTTACAAAGTAAAAACAGGTGATACCATTGGACATATTGCAGAATGGTACGATGTTCGTGCATGGCAGATAAGAACCTGGAATGGAATTGGTAATACTATTCGCGTTGGGCAGAATTTAAAGGTTTATGTACCTAATAATAGAAGATCTTTTTATGAAAATGTGAATAGCCTTTCATTCAGAGATAAGCAGAATATTGAATCCAGACAAAGCAGGGGAGAGAATATTTTTGCTTCCGCAGGAAGTAGCACCAATTCCAATAATTCGAGTACTTATACCGTTCGAAGAAATGATACGCTTAGCGAGATAGCGGAAACGTTCGGAATTTCAATGTCAGAAATCCGGCGCTTAAATAATATCTCCGGCTCTCGAATTTATGTGGGGCAGGTATTAAGGATTAAATAATTTGCTATGAAAAGATGGTCGCGTAAGGCTATAATCATATCAGCCATTGTGCTGATTGCTTCAATCACAGCTGCCTTCCAGCCTGCCGACATTTACTTTCTGATCAAGAAGAACTTCACCATTTTTAGTGAGACCTATGAAAACGTAGCTCTTGAATATGTTGATCAGGTTGATCCGGAAGTACTAATGAGAAATGGACTAAATGCGATGCTCGAAACGCTCGATCCGTATACGGTCTACTACAATGAAGCACAAAATGAGCAGGCTGAAATCCTCTCCCGAAGTAACTATGCCGGAATTGGGATTGAAGCAGGCTATCGGGATGGCCAGGTTGTAATAGTAGCACCAACGGAAGGTGGGCCCGCAGACCAGGTTGGATTAAGAGCCGGAGATGTAATTGTTGCTATCGATGGTGTCCTTACAGAAGGGCTTCAACCGGAAGAAGTTCAAAACCTGACCATGGGTGAGATTGGATCAAAGGTTCTGTTATCCATCCAACGATTTGGCTTTGATCAACCCATTGATTTTGAAATTGAACGAAGGAGCATAGAGATCAAAAATGTGACTTTTTCGGATCGCATCGGGGAGTCTGACGAATTTGGCTTTATACGCTTAGCTCAATTTGGATTGAATTCTGCGGACGAAATCAGGACGGCTATCCTGGAACTTGAAGAAGCTGGCGAGCTAGATGGGTTGATTCTTGATTTAAGGGATAATCCTGGTGGAATACTTCAGGAAGCGGTCTCTATCATTGACAAATTCGTGGAACCGGGAATTAGTGTTGTTGAGACAAGAGGTAGAATCGCAGAGTACAATCAAAGTTATGAAACCCGGGAGCCTGTCTTTTTTGACCGGCCAATCATCATTTTAATGAATGGGGGAAGCGCCAGTGCCTCAGAAGTAGTGGCTGGGGCCTTGCAGGATTTAGACCGGGCTGTGGTTTTGGGTGAACGAAGTTTTGGTAAAGGATTGGTACAAATTGTAAAGCCTATGCCTTATAACACTTCGCTAAAAATTACAATCTCCAGATATTACACGCCAAGTGGGCGTAGTATTCAATCCGTGGCCTATACTCATAACGCCCAAAATGCTACGATTAATCGTGAGGAAATTGCTAATCGTGTATTTAGTACAAGAAATGGAAGGCCGGTAAATGAAGGTCGCGGGATTGAACCGGATATTGAAATGGAAACTTCAGCCCCAGGCAGGCTGGAAGTAGCGCTTTTCCAGCAAGGTTCCATCTTCGATTTTGCTACTCAATTTGAGTCAGAAAATCAGGTTTTTGATGCAGATCAACTCTCCGATGCAGTGTACAACCAGTTTCTTTCATTTTTGGAGCAAAGTGAGTTTGATGTCAATTTAGAAAGTGAAACACTCCTCGAAGAATTGGCATCGAAGATGGAGACAAATACATCAGCTCAACCACACCTTGATGCCCTACGAACTTCGATTGAAGAAGAAAAGCAGGAACTTTTTAATGAACATGAAGAGCTTCTAAAAGAGATTCTCTACCTGGAATTGGTTTCGAGATACAATGGGCAAACGGAAAGAACAAAAGCCTCTTTTAAGTTCGACAACCAGCTTGATAAAGCGCTGGATCTGCTTTCGAATACCTCCCAGATCGACGCTATTTTGGGTGGTAATAACTAATGCTGCAAAAGGCTGATCTGCACATACATACTACTTGTTCTGATGGTAGGTTGACGCCCATTCAGGCAGTGGAAGTAGCCAAGGAATCTAAACTCGCAGCTCTTTCAATTACTGATCACGATAGTATTGAAGGATATTTAAAAGCCGTCGATAGAGCAGATGCTCTCGAAATTGAACTTATTCCAGGTGTTGAGATCACTGCTTCTATGGATGACAAAGAGGTACATCTTCTGGCGTACTACTTTAATCCTTATTCTGAGAGCCTAAAGCAATTACTGCTTTCTCAAAGAGTGGGAAGAAGAAATCGAATCAAAGGAATAATAGACACTCTGTCTGGAAATGGGTTAGAGATTGATTATGATGAGGTTCGCGCTGAAGCAAATGGAGCGAACATTGGTCGCCCTCATGTGGCTCAAATATTGATTAAAAAAGGCTATGTGGGTAATTATTTCGAAGCATTTGCAAAATACCTCAGTACCGAACGACTTGGTGAAATTAAACATACTTATCCAGACTACACTTCAGTTGTAGAAGCAATCAAATCTTCAGGAGGCGCAGTAATTCTTGCTCACCCGGGGAAGTTGTATTCTAATGATGAAATAGAGGAGTTTTTGAGAGCCGGAATTGATGGAATTGAATGCATTCATCCAAGTCATAATTTTACTTTGCAGAAAAAATACACGGAATTAGCAGAATCACACTCTTTATTGCTTACCGGCGGAAGCGACTACCACGGTGGTATTGAAAGGGCACATGTTCATTTAGGTGTGGTAAGCGTAGCCTATAAGCATGTAGCAAAAATGAAAAGAATGACTGATCAACGAAAACTAATTATCGAAACTACATAGCTATGGCACACAGACTAATCGAAGGTAAAACAAACCCGGAAGGAGTAAAGGTTGGAATTGTCGTTTCCCGTTGGAATTCGAGTATTACAGATCAAATGCTGTCTGGGGCGCTTAATGCATTAAAGGGGAATGGTATTTTGGATGAGGATATTATTGTGAGCCGATGTCCCGGTTCATTCGAAATCCCATTGGCAGCTAATTATTTGTTAGAGGAAACCGATGTAGACGGAGTTATAGCGCTAGGAGTGATTATCAGAGGAGGTACTCCTCATTTCGAATATGTTTGTGACGCAGTAACACGTGGAGTACTTGATCTGAATCTTAAGTATCAAAAACCGGTAGCATTTGGGGTGCTCACCACAGATGATGTGAAACAGGCTCTGGATCGGGCAGGGGATAAAGGGAACAAAGGGGGTGAAGCTGCACTAGCATTACTTGAGATGATTGATTTGAAAGTCAAAATTGCATCGAATTAATATCAATTTCCTTGATTTAGGGTGAACAAACCTCTAATTTTGAGGGCTTGAAATCAGCCAGAAATTCTTCTTTTGAAAGAGCTAACCATCACAAAAACGGTACAAACTGAAGACGATAAAATTAAGCAGGCCATGCTTAGTTCTTCGGGAGAAATACCTGAGCACATTGCCATCATTATGGATGGAAATGGAAGGTGGGCTAAGAGTAAGGGAAGTATACGGTTACATGGTCATAAAGTAGGCGTTGATTCCGTTCGTGATATTACCGAAGCTTGTGCACAGTTAGGAGTGAAGTATCTCACGCTTTATGCGTTTTCTACGGAAAACTGGGGTCGGCCCTCTGCGGAAGTTCGGGGATTAATGCGATTACTGGTTTCTTCTTTAAGAAAAGAAGCAGACAATCTTCACGAAAATAATATACGCTTGGTTACTATCGGCCAAATGGATCGTTTTCCTGAGGATTGCCAGGATGAACTCCAGGAAGCTATCGAATTAACAGAAGCGAATACACGTTTACAATTATGTTTAGCACTCAGCTATTCAGGGCGTTGGGATATCACTGAGGCAGTAAAAAAGATCGCGCACCATGTGAAGGAAGGTAGACTTGATCCGGAGTTGATTAATGATCAAATGATTGCTGATCATCTGTCTACTGCTAACGTTCCAGACCCTGATTTAATCATAAGAACAAGTGGAGAATATAGGATTAGTAATTTCCTTCTTTGGCAGTTGGCTTACTCAGAATTATACATCACAGAGCTGTATTGGCCCGATTTCAGGCGTAACGAATTGTATGAAGCCATCAAGTCGTTTCAAAAACGGGATAGAAGATTTGGAAAAATAGAGAATAGTAAAGACGAAACACCCCAGGATTCCCGTTTACTCAAAAATTAAATCGAATCATCAATAGGCCACGAGCAACGTGACAGACTTTGCGAAACGAGTTTTTCTTTTAATAGTATTTATTTCAGGTTCAGCAGCCATTACCAGGGCACAAGACTTTCAAATCACAGATCCAACTCTTGAATTTCCGGCAGAATATACCGTGCTGAGTATCTCTGTTGAAGGTAATGAAAATACGAGGACCCAGTTTATCGTTAATGCAAGTTCCCTTCTTGAGGGAACCACCATTACTCATCCGGGAGACGAAATTCCTGAGGCAATACGGAGACTTTACCGAGTAGGATTGTTTTCTGATGTGCAGGTTTTTATCACGGACCAAACGGCTACGGGAGTTCACCTCCTAATTAAAGTGCAGGAGCAACCCCGGCTTTTTGAATATAAGCTTGAAGGGATTAAGCGGTCCGAGCGCCGAGATCTGAAAGATGAGATTATTCTTATTCCTGGTACTGCAATCACTGATGCAAATATCGAACAAACAAAGGCAACGATCCGGAGGTTTTTCCGGCAAAAAGGGTTTTGGTTTACTGAAGTTGAAACCAGGGTAGAAGCCTCAGAAATAGAGAACAGATCTGTTTTATACTTCGATATTACGAAAGGGAGACGACTCGAGGTCAAAGACATAATATTCGAAGGAGCAGAATCTTTTTCTAATCGCAAACTTCTAAAAAATATTCGCCCGCTCAAGGAAGACGCTCGCTGGAAGATATTTGGTAAGAAAGTGTTTAAGCAGGAAGATTTTGAAGAAGGGAAATTGAAATTAATGACCCTTTATCGAAATAACGGGTTTATTGATGCCCGAATAACAACAGATTCTGTTTGGGTATTTGATTATGGTAGCGACAAACAGGGGTTGAAAGTCAGAATCAATATCGAGGAGGGACCTCAGTATATTGTTCGCAATGTTACCTGGGATGGAAACAGTGTGTATACCGACGAACAACTTACTTCTGCTTTAGGATTTGAAAAAGGCGATACGTTCAATCAGACCAAGTATGAAGAGAATATAAGTTTCAATAAAACATCAACGGATTTAAATAGTCTTTATCAGAATATCGGCTATTTGTTTTTTAATGCAGTTCCTACTCTAAGTAAGGTTGGAGAGGACTCTCTAGATATTCATTTTGATTTATATGAAGACGAGGTAGCTACGATTCGAAGGGTTTCGTTTTCCGGTAATACTAGTACACATGATGATGTGGTTCGCAGAACACTTAGAACTACTCCCGGGAATACATACAGCAGGGATGCTATTGTTCGGAGTATTCGTGAATTAAGTACCCTCGGATATTTTGATCCCCAGAATATCACTCCGGATGTTGCGCCGAATCCCCAGGATAAAACGGTAGATATCTCTTTTGCTCTGGACGAATCTCAAAGTACAAGTAACTTTGAATTTTCAGGAGGTTATGGAGGTCGGTTCATTGGTGCCATTATATCAGCGCGTTTGAATTTTAATAACTTCTCTTTGAGAAGAGCTTTAGATGGGGATTTTACTCCGTTCCCGGCAGGTGATGGCCAAACTCTTTCATTGGGTGTTCAGGTTACAGGTACCGGTTATCAGAGTTACAACTTTGGTTTTGTAGAACCCTGGTTAAACGGGAAGCCTACCTCGCTAGGGGTTAATCTCTCGTACAGCCTGATTAACTATACCACTACCGACGAGCAGAATAAGTTATTCTCTGCCAGTATCAGCTTAGGAAAAAGACTTCGGTGGCCGGATGACTTTTTCTCAACCAGAACAATTATTAGTTATCAGCTCTACGATGTAGATGGAACAACTTCATTTCTTGCTGAAGGTACTTCCAGCCTGGTTTCAATCCGCCAGGTGTTAGAAAGAAATTCATTGGATAATTTTATTTCGCCAAACTCTGGTTCCAAGCTGTCTTTATCGTTAGAAGTTGCACCTCCAATTGAAGGATTCTCTGAGTACTACAAGATAAAGTCGGATTTTCAGCACCACGTACCAGTAGCTGGAAAACTAGTATTGACCAGCCAGGCTGATTATGGATTTATTGGGCACCTTTCTGATGACAAGCAGAGCAACTTTCAACGCTTTTTGGTTGGTGGTACTCAATTACAACAACGTCAGAGCTTCTTGTACGATAATATTGATTTAAGGGGATATCCAGGGGGGCTCAGCGAAAGTATTGCTCCTATTGTTGATGGGGAAAAAGTTGGTGGGCGTTTATACTCTAAATATTCATTGGAACTCAGATATCCGGCCATAAGCTCAGAGCAATTACAACTGATTCCATATGTCTTTATGGATGCTGGAAATGCATATGAGAACTTCTCCGGGTTTGATCCATTTGATTTGAAAAGATCGGTAGGTTTGGGATCAAGAATTTTCTTGCCCGTGCTTGGTTTAGTTGATCTTAGTTATGGTTATCGCCTGGATGGTGTTCCTGGTGAAACCGCAAATACAACGCTCATGCCCGGAAAATGGGAATTCTTATTCAATATTGGCTCACCGTTCTAATGAGATTGCGTTTAATCTATATCACTTTTTTTCTCTCATTTATCATTGGGGCTGATATTTCAGCACAAAATCAGCGAATAGGTTTCTTCGAGTCAGACTTCATCCTGACGAATATCCCTGAATACTCAGGCATTGAGCAACGGCTTCAACTATTAAGCGAAGGTTGGCGGCAAGAAATAAATGCGATGGATGAGGAGATTACAGCCTTAGAGGAGGATTATGCTGCTAAGGAGATTTTGTATACAGAGGAGATTCGAGAAGAAAAACAAAATGAAATCCGACAAAAGAAATCGCAAAGAGATGCGTTTTTAACACAGAAGTTTGGTCCGGATGGAGAATATTTTCAAAGTCAGGATGAATTACTTGAACCAATTATGCGGCAGATTTTTACGGCCGTGGCTGAGGTAGCAAGAAAACAGGGATTTGATTTCGTTTTTGATCGCTCGGGAGATATTTATATGGTTTATGCCAGGAATGAATGGAATTTAAATGATGCCATTTTAATCGAATTAGGCATCGATATAGAATAGATAATTAATCAAAACAAGACGTATTTTACACAAAACATCAGGTATATGAAGAAACTGTTACTATCATTTTTTGTAGTTGCTCTATTTTCGGTGGGTTCAATTGCTCAGGTAAAGATTGCCTATATGAATCCGAATGCTGTATTGGTGCAGTTGGAAGAAGTGATTGCAATCGATCAGCAAATTGAAGCTTTAATTGATCAGAGAGATCAGGAAATTGTGAATAAGGCTACAGCTTTACAGCAAGCTTTTACTGATTACGAGTCTATCCGGCTTTCACTTACCCAGGAACAGCAACAGGCAAGAGAAGCTGAATTACTGCAACAAAATCAGGAATTAGAAACGGAGCGGGACACGTATTTGAACGAAATTCGTCAGCGACGGGCACAGTTAATGCAACCAATTATCGAACAAATGGATGCCGCAATTCAAAAAGTCGCGACAAGTATGGATATCGATTTGGTATTGAATGAAGGGACTTCATATGGAGATGCAATCGTTTTCTATGCCAATGAAGAGCGATTGAATATTACCAATCAGGTATTGGAAGAACTTAAATCAGAATAAGAAGCTAATCATCTAAATAAAATAATGATGAAAAACATCAGAATAAGCCTAGTGGCGGTATTGTTGGTTTTGGGATTTGGAGCAACGTCAGCGAACGCACAAGTATCGGAAGAAGTAAAAATTGGGTTTGTTAACCCTCAGGCGATACTTGCCAATATGCCAGAAATGCGAGCTGTACAGCAACGTATTCAAAACTTTGCTACTCGCAAACAACAAGAATTGCTACAACAAGAACAAGCGTTTCAGGCTGAGGTAACAGAATACCAACAAAAAATTGGTGTCATTTCAACTGAAGCCCAGGCTGCAGAAGAAGAGCGTCTAGCTCAACTACAAAATGATCTCATAATTGCACAACAAAATGCTGAGACTGAGTTGGAGCAAAAGCGACAGGAGTTAGTTGGACCTCTACTGGAACAAATCGGAAGCGCAATTAACGCTGTAGCTGAGCGTATGGAACTAACCTATGTGTTGAATACAACCACTTCAACGGGTGATTTGGTGATTTTATATGCCTCAGAAGAGTACAGCTCCAGATATAACATTACAGAAGCGGTAATGGAAGAACTGGGAATGTTCTAATTAATAGATATTCCATTAGAAAAACCCCGCATATAACTTATATGCGGGGTTTTTTTATTTCACGTTCTTTCGTCTATTTCGGATATAATCTTCAAAAATATATCCCCCCAAATTGTCCAGTGAAGCGAAATATGCTTTTCCTTTATTTGCTTCTGTCATCTCGCGGACAAAGCTTTGCAAGTAGGGGTCGCTGGCAATCATAAAAGTGGTGATAGTAATTTTATCCCTTCTGCATTTTACAGCTTCATCCAGTACTTTATTCACGATTTTGCGATCTAACCCAAAGCTATTTTTGTATAGGCGCCCATTTTCGATCATACAGGAAGGTTTTCCATCGGTAATCATGAAAATCTGTTTATTCGCGTACTTTCGTCGTTGGAGAATGTGCCGGGCGACCTCCAGTCCTTGTTTTGTATTCGTATGATATGGGCCAACCTTTAAGTAAGGCAGATCTTCAACCGATATTTGCCAGGCTTCATTACCAAAGGCGACTATATCCAGTGAATCTTTGGCATAGTTATTCATGATAAGCTCGGAGAGTGCCATTGCAACTTTCTTAGCGGGTGTTATACGATCTTCACCATATAGAATCATAGAATGACTTAAGTCAATCAATAGCACGGTAGCCACCGATGTATAATGGTCAGTTTCATAAACCTCCAGATCATCTTCCTGTAGATTGAAGTTTTCGAGGTTACTATGCTGAAACATATTCAACATAGTTTTTACCGTGTCAATCTGACCAATATCATCGTTTTTATTCCAGCGTCGGGTTTCAGGCTGTCGTTCTAATCCACGTCCGGTATGCTGTGTTTTATGATCCCCAACTCCACCTTTGTCAAGAGATTTGAAGACGTCTTCAAGAGATTTTTGACGCAGACTTCGCTCAGTTTTTCGAGTAATTATTACCTTCGAATTGTCATTGTTATTCTCCAGGTAACCCCGATCCATCATTTCCTGGATGAAATCACCCAGTCCATATCCATCGTCAAACTGATCGGTAATTTTGTATTGTTTGTCCAGATCAGACAGCCAACTTAGAGCCTGATTTACATCACCACTTGCAATGGTGAGAAGCTGTTGGAATAAATCCCAAAGGGTGTCGAAAGAAGATTTTCCATTTCGGGGATTATAGCGTTCATCCCACTCGAAGTATCTGAAATCCATATAAAAAGCTTTCATTATTGAATACTTTATTAATGGAAACAGTTCCTCGCTTGATGGTTTAATTCTATATTCAGGAAATGAATAATGGCGAGCCTAAAAATCGTTTAGAATTAGAAAATCAATTGTGGAGCGAGGGATTTAAGCGCGTAATGGGGCTTGATGAAGTAGGACGGGGTTGCCTTGCAGGTCCGGTAGTGGCTGCTGGAGTTGTTTTTGAACCCGGAACGGATATCCCTGGAATACGTGATAGCAAACAGATTTCAGAAAAAGAACGAAATGAACTTTCTGAGTTGATAAAAGAAAAAGCAGTTTTCTGGACTATTAAAGAAGGCAGTATAGATCTAATTGACGAAATTAATATTCTATGGGCGTCTATTAAAACCATGCAAACTTGTACGGAATCAGAAAATGCAAATCCTGATTATTTACTTGTAGACGGAAATCGTTATACCAGCTCTTTGATACCATATACCTGTGTGGTGAAGGGGGATGACAAAAGCATGAGTATTGGGGCTGCATCCATTTTAGCGAAAGTCTACAGGGATAATCTCATGAAATCACTTCACGAAAAATATCCGGAGTTTGGGTGGGGAGAAAATGTTGGTTATCCAACTCCCCGTCATAAAAAAGCATTAAGAGAATTTGGGTATACCAAATATCATAGGAAAAGCTTCAGACTTGGAACCGAAGAGAAGTATAAAATCAGCGGTAAATACTAAATTCCCTCTTATGGAAATCCATATTCAGGATTATAGCTAGCATTATTGTATTAGCGAGAAACGCAGAGCCACCATAACTGATGAATGGTAATGGAATTCCAATTACTGGCAGTAAAGCAGTTGCACTTCCAACGTTGATGAAAAAGTGAATAAAATACACAGCGGTTACGCTTACAGTGACCAATTGAGCGAAAGGGTGTTTATGATTTCCTGCAATACCTAATAACCGGAGGAAAAAAATAAGAAAAAGCGTGAGCACTATTCCTGCTCCAATAAATCCAAACTCCTCGCCAATAACACAAAAGATGAAGTCCGTGTAAGATTCGGGCAAAAACTTAAGCTGTATTTGAGTGCCTTCTAAGAATCCTTTTCCACTGAACCCTCCAGACCCAATGGCCGTTTTTGCCTGAATAACATTCCATCCCGCCCCTGTTGGATCATATGATGGGTTTGTGAATGCTACAATTCTGGCTACCTGGTGTGGTTGAAGGATTTCTGTTAGGGCCAGTCGAACACCAATCACTGTTAAAATACCGGTGAAGAAAGAGGTAAGAGTCAACCAGGTTCGCCGTTGAATAAAGAAGATCACGCCTGTTAAAAGTAGGGCGGACAAAACTCCAAGCTGCCAGTTCAGTACTGTCAGGTACAAAATAATAGCCGGTGAAATAATGAATAAGGATACTCCGTAAGGTAATCCGGACCAGAAAAGCATTACCGGAATCAGTGCGATATAGATGATTGCCGTTCCAAAATCATTTTGTGCGATTACTAAAGCAGTTGGTATTAAGATGATGATAACAGAAATGATAGCATACCGGATATTCTCGACAGATATATTTCTTCGGCTTGTAAGATAATTAGCCACAGCAAGTATCGTCGCTATCTTCATGAACTCACTGCTCTGAAATCCAAATGGACCAATTCTAAACCAGCTTTTTGCACCATTTATTTCAGAGCCTATTAGTAAAGTTAAAATCATCAGCAGAATTCCCAATATATATGCCAGGTACGAAAGCTGTATAAAAGCACGAGGCGAAATGAATTGGGTACCGATCATTAGAAGAATCGAAATGACTACAAAACCAAGTTGCTTATAAAAATTGCTTTGGATGTTGGAGGGAAGAAACTCTGAGACTGGCCCCTGAGTAGCACTGTAGATCGCTGTTAACCCAAAAATGGTAAGCATGATCCAAATTGCTGTGGTTGTCCAATCAAAATCTCTCGGGTTGTTCATTGTTCTTCCCTTTGAGAATTGTCCTCTTTAGGCTCCCAATTCATCACATAATTATACACGTGATTTCTGGTTACTTCCCCAGTCATATACTTCTCGTGTAGAAGAGCTGCAATTGGAGCAGAAGAAGTAGAAGCAAAACCTGCATTTTCCAAAAAAACAGTAATCACAATTTGTGGATCTTCTGCAGGACTAAACGAAGTAAACCATCCGTGGCTGTATCCATGCGGATTCTGAGCTGTACCTGTTTTTCCAGCAATCGCGATTCGATCTGTTTTAGCATAGAAACGGCCACTTCCTTCTTCAACGACCCGTCTCATTCCTCGAGTCACAATCTGGAGATATTCATCTTTAACCCAGTCGATTTTTTCGTAAGTAATGGGTGTCAGTTCAACTATTCCGTCACTTTTCTCTACCGAATGAACCAGATGTGGTCTGATTTTATACCCTCCGTTTGCGATAGAGGAAGTCATCTGAGCTATTTGAAGTGGAGAAGTAGACAATACACCCTGCCCAATTCCGAGGTTGATAAGATCACCGAGTCCCCATTGGCGAACCCCAAACCATCGATCTAAAAATGCACTGTCAGGAACAATCCCTTGATTTGCACTGGGTAAGTCAATCTCATTAGGGATACCGAGGCCAAATTCCTCCACCAAATCATGCCATTGATTAAGTTGCCCATTAGAACCGATTTTATCCATGAGAGCATAGAAATATGTGTTACTTGAATAAGCAATTGCTGCTTCTAAATCATAGTCGCCTAAGGGAGCGATATCCCGATACAATCTTCCTCTTCTGTATCCACCGCGATTAGGAATTATAGTCTCTTCCGTTACATGGTTCAAATGAAGCCCGATCATCCCCATAAGGGGTTTGAAGGTAGATCCGGGAGGTTGACGACTTGAGATTGCCCGGTTATAAAGTGGCCTAGTGGTGTCAGTGTTGATGTCCACCCAATAATTTCTGTCCAATCGGCCAGCAAGCCGGGTTACATCATATTCCGGGGAACTTACCAATGCCAGAATCTCTCCATTGTTCGGATTCATTGCTACAATGGCTCCACTCTTGCCCTGCATTAATTCTTCCGCATATCGCTGGAGCTCAGCATCTATTGTTGTGATGATATTATCTCCCTGCTGAGGAGTATTCCCTGTTCTTTCGCCATCATATGCGCCAAGAGATTGACCTAAGGCGTTGACCCTGAGAAACTCCACTCCCAAATCACCACGTAGTTTTTCCTCATAAATCAACTCCAGGCCACTCTTTCCAATTTTATCTCCAAGTCGGAGTTCATCTGAAGCTTCGTATTCTTCACGATTTGCTTCTCTCAGATACCCGAAAATATGAGAAGCATTAATTTCAGCAGGATAGTGCCTTTTGCTTCCAATCTCATGGCCAATTCCTGAAAGTTGCCAAATGTTTTCCTGAATCAATGAAAATGTATTAAAGTCGACATCCGTAAGAAGCGGGGAGGTACGATACCAACTGTATCTTTGAGCCTCGTCTACACGCTGAGTAACAAGGCTGTCTTCGACATTTAAAAGTTCGGAGAGTAACGGAATTTTATCCCGATCAAAGTTAGCAGGTGTAATTGTAATCGTGAAAATAGGCTCATTATCCACCAAGAGAACGCCATTTCGATCATAAATCAGCCCGCGCGCCGGACTCACATATTCCTGCCTGATCGAATTCTCTTCACCTAATACAGAGTAGGTTTCATACTGAATAATTTGCAGATAAAAGACCCTGCCAAGAACCACGAGGCATAATCCAAGAATAATCACCTGAAGTGCACGGATAGAAGTACGTGTTCTATTTGAAGTTCTTGAATCCATTTATCGAACTCTGAAAATGTAAATTAAAATCCCGATCAGAGCAGTGTAAAACGAATTTCCTACAATGATCATAAATGGAGAATAGCCTACAGCATATGCATTAAAGAAACTACTGAGTACAAATAAAATTATATTGTGAATTATTCCGGCTCCCAATATGATCAGGAATATTTGCCATATCAAAAGCTGAGCTTCAGATCTTCGTTTTATGAAGTTGTAAACGATAAAAATCATGAGCGTTTTTGAAAACATCATGATTCCCCAAAAATCAAATAGAGCGTCCTGAACGAGCGCCAAAACAGCTGTGAAAATTAAAAGAGGAACCCGTTCGTACTTCTGAATCATCCATAACAGAAAAAAGAGAAGAGGGTCGATGGAAGCGCCAAAAACTTTCAGATGCTGAAAGAAAAGTACATCCAGAACGATGAACAAAAGGCCATAAGCGAAATGTCGGGCTAATTGACTCGTCATCTAAACAATCCGTTTGACTGTTCGTTCAGGTCAGAAAGGGAGGAATCCGGTACAAACTTCACTACAAATCCTTCAGCTACTTCTGTGAGTGAAGTAAATGGCGTTAAGAAGATTTGTTGAGTGTCCTTTCCTTCTTCTTCCTGAGTTCTGAGTACCGTCCCAATCGGGATTCCACCTGGAAATTCATTACCAAATCCACTTGTCTCAATTACAAACCCGGTATCAACCTGAATGGTTTTGGGGACGAAATTCATTACCAGTTCCGACATACTTTCACCTTGCCAGCTCACAATTCCCATAGAACGGGTTTCCTGAATACGGGCACTGATTCGGAAAAGATTATTGAAATAGGGCATTACTTGTGAATAAGCAGGTCCGGTGATAATAACCTTTCCAATAAGTCCATCGGAGGTAATTACAGGCATTCCAGCTTCAATACCATCGTTTTCTCCTGCGTTAATGGTAAACGTATTGTTAATGCCATTCAGATTTTTTACGACAAACCGGACCGGGTGAAGTTCAAAGTCACTATTGTTTTGGTAATTAAGCAGGTTCCGAAGTTCCTGGTTTTCCTGTTCGATGGCTCGAAGTCTGCTCAATTCATCCTGAAGCAGAATATTCTGTTGCTGCAAGTAGGTGTTTGTCCTTAAAGCCTGCCTGTATATCCTAACGTTAGAAAGTGGCTCCTCGAGTACACTTACCAAAGTAATGGAAACCTGACGCAGAGTATTTAAACCATCACGATGGCGATTTACCGATATGGCCAACGCAAGAACGAGAATTATTGCGGTTACGATATAGTCGGTAGCATTTTCAACTTTAAATACTCTAAATTGCATTCAGCATGCTCTATGAGTCGATTACGGGTCGGTAATATTCCAGGTTTTCAAGGATTGCTCCTGTACCACGCACGACTGCCGTGAGTGGATCTTCCGCGATATGAACAGGCAGATCAGTGGTTTCCATGATCAGCTTGTCCAGGTTTTTGAGAAGCCCACCTCCACCGGTAAGCATAATACCCCGATCCAGAATATCGGCAGAAAGCTCCGGGGGAGTTTGCTCCAATGATTTTGTGATTGACTCAACGATCGTATTCACCGATTCAGCCATTGCTTCTCTGGCATCTTTTGAGGTGATATGACGAGTTCTGGGGACACCATTTACAAGGTCACGACCTTTGGTGATCATTTCCAATTCCTCATCCAAAGGCGCAGCCGATCCGATTTCGCACTTTATTTTTTCCGCAGTACGCTCCCCGATAAGAAGATTATGATTTCTTCGGAAGTAGTTAATGATATCTTCGTTTAGTTCATCACCACCTAAACGAACGGATTGGGCATAAACAATTCCGGAAAGGGCAATAACGGCAATTTCAGTAGTTCCACCTCCGATATCAACAATCATATTTCCAACGGGCTCATGAACATCCAGTCCAATACCTATTGCGGCAGCCATTGGCTCATCTACTAAGAATACTTCCTTTGCACCAGCGTGTTCGGCACTATCCCTTACGGCACGCCGCTCCACTTCTGTAATTCCACTTGGCACACAAATCACCATTTGCCGGGTACTGGAGTACCATTTCACCTTCACTTTCTTGATCATTCCGCGGATCATTTGTTCAGCCACTTCAAAGTCAGCAATTACACCATCACGTAATGGACGGATAGTTCTGATTTTGCGATGAGTTTTTTCGTGCATCAAGCGGGCTTCATGACCTGTTGCTACAGGGATATCTTGTTGATTAAGAGCTACAATAGAAGGTTCATTTAAAACAATACCTTCGCCCCTGGAATAAATAAGTGTGTTAGCAGTGCCAAGATCAATGGCTATGTCGGTGTATAGAAAATCGAAGAGGCCTTTTTTAGGCGGTTTTTTAGAACTTAACGGGGAAGGAATTCCTTGCGGATTGGACATTTTAGGTGCTTAACTAAAGTTATATGGACGATATTAATTCGGTTGAAAATACAATATTGAAACTCTATTTGCGAGTGTGCTTCGAGAGTTTGTTTTTGCAAAAAATCAGTGTTTAAAATGGCGTCTGCCAGTGAAAATCATGGTCAGGCCAAGTTCATTAGCCCTTGCAATTACTTCTTCATCGCGGATACTTCCGCCAGGTTGAATTACTGCAGTAACACCAGCCTCGGCAGCAGCCTCCACACCATCAGAAAAAGGGAAGAACGCATCACTTGCGATAGCAGCTCCATCCAGCGAGAGCCCTTCTTTTTCGGCTTTAGCAACTGCAATTTCTGAAGAATCCACGCGCGAAGTTTGACCGGAACCAATTCCAAGAGTTTGCCCATCCTTTGCATAGACAATGGCATTTGATTTTACGTGCCGAACCACTTTCCAGGCAAAAAGCAGATCATGGAACTCACTTTCATTAGGTTGTCGATCTGTGACCACTTTAAATTCTTTCTCATCAAAAGGTTCCAGGTCGGTATCCTGTTTCAAAAATCCTCCAAAGATAGATCTGTAGCTCGTTAATTCACTTTGAGAAACATTTCTTTTAATTCGAATTAACCGACGATTCTTTTTTTGGATAAGAAGCTCTTCAGCTTCTTTGGAAAAATCAGGAGCGATAACTATTTCAGTGAAAATCTTATCAATGGATTCGGCAGTCTCCAAATCCAGGGTTTTATTTACAGCAACAATTCCACCGAATGGAGAAACGGTGTCGGTACTAAACGCCTTCTTGTATGCTTCGTTCAGGCTGGCTGCAGTTCCTACCCCGCATGGTATAGTGTGCTTGATGATTGCACAAGCAGGTTCAATACCTTCAAAATCGGAGATTATGTTTAGCGCTGCATCAACATCGAGATAGTTATTGTAGCTAAGCTGTTTTCCATGGAAACAATCTATGACTTTATCCTGAGAACCATAAACAGCCGCCTTTTGATGTGGATTTTCACCATACCGAAGTTCATGAGCCAGTTCTTGTGAAATATTGATTTGGGAGGCAGGTACTTCATCGATCATTTCAATAAAATAATTGGTGATCGCTGCATCGTAATCTGCAGTGTGTGAGAATGCTGCTTTGGCTAATTCTCTACGCGTATTGAAAGTGATTCCACCTTCAGATTTCAACTCCTGAACGAACCCGGCATATTGCTCGGGTGAAGTAAGTACTCCAACATGGGCAAAGTTCTTAGCGGCAGCACGTATCATGGTTGGTCCGCCAATATCAATAAATTCAGTGGCTGTAGCAGGAGTTATATCAGGTTTGGAAACTGTTTCTTTGAATGGATATAGATTTACAATCACCAACTCTATCGGAGTAATATTCAGATTTTCCAGTTCCTGATTATCAGCCGGATGACTAGTTCTGGCCAGAATCCCACCATGAATATGAGGATGAAGGGTTTTAACGCGACCATCCAGACACTCAGGGAATCCAGTGATCTCAGACGCGTCTTTTATCGGAATACCATTATCGGCTATTACTTTTGCAGTACCACCTGTTGAAATGAGCTCAATCCCGGAGTCATGAAGAGCCTCTGCAAGCTCAATAATTCCATCTTTATTGGAAACAGAGACTAGTGCTCTTTTTACAGTCAGATTATTTTCAGGCAGTGATTCGAGCGGTTTTAAAGCCATTTCAGGGTATTCGTTTTAAGTATTCAGAAATTACTTTTGGATATAATTTGTGTTCCTCAATCAACACGCGGCTCGCCAGATCGGAAGCGGTATCTGTTTTGTAGACGGGCACCTTCGATTGAGCAAGAACAGGGCCATCATCATACACTTCGTTTACTACATGAACAGTACATCCCGATTCAATTTCTTCATTTAGAAGTACAGCTTCATGGACCTTAATCCCATAGAATCCTTTTCCACCATATTTAGGAAGTAATGAAGGGTGAATATTTAAAATCCGGTCGCGGTATGTGCGTATCACTTTACCGGGAATTTTTTTTAAATATCCTGCGAGAACAATAAGATCGGTGTTATAGATTTCCAGCTGATTTAATAGCGTTGACTCAAAAACAGATTGATGAACGAATGAGGCCGGAGACAGAATGGTATATGGAATATTGTGGAATTGGGCTCGCTCTATCGATTTTATCTGATCTCGATCAGTAATCAATCCGGTAATACTGGCTTGCAAAGAGCCGGTTGAGATAGCATCAATAATAGATTGAAAGTTTGAGCCTGAACCAGAGGCAAAAACCACGATATTCTTCAACTTGTATGATTGGGTGTGCGTTGCGGATGTGCGCGGCAAAGATACTAAAGAATATATCTATCGGGTATTGAAATTTGGGGATTATCCGGAATTAATTGAACCGCCCGAGTTTTCAATATGGAAGACCCGATAATTATTAAAACTCCAGGAAATCTGGTTGATTGTAATTTTAACAACGGTAGCAAGCGGAATGGCAATTAGCATGCCCAGTATTCCAGCGGTTTCTGCACCAATCAGAATTATGAATAAGATCGCAACGGGATGCATATCTGCAGATCTCGAAAACAAAAAAGGTTGAAGAACCAGATTGTCGATTAACTGGGTAATAAAAATAGCCACGATACAAACAAGAACGAGAGAGAAATCGCCTGTCTCAATAATCGAAACTATGATCGAAAGTATATACCCTATGATAGGACCGAAATAAGGGATCGTATTTGCGATTCCAACAGAAATTCCAACGGATAGTGAATTTTCCAGGCCTGCAATACTTAGGGTGGTCCATGAGATAAGGGCTACTAAAAAACTCTGAGCCAGAACGCTTCGAAAATAAAGCCCCAAACGCTTTTCAATTTTGTCGATCAGTGTTAAAGTAGTTTCGAAGTACTTGTTCGGTACAAGCCGAAGTACATCACGACGGATTTTACTTCCGTCCTTCAGGAAGAAAAAAGCAGCAAATGGAATCACCAAAACAGCAGAGAAAATGTTAGTAAACAGTCCAACAACATCACTCAATACTGTTGACAGTTTGCCAAGATCAAATAATTCAGTGGCAACCTGAGTTACATTATTTTCCAGAAAACCTGCGGGTATGAAACTGTAATCGGCAGTTAACCGTGCTTCAATAGCTGCCGCAATGTTCTCGATATTTTCAACGGTTAAATCTTCTGTAAGTTCAATCATCTCTCCAATGAATAGTGGAAAAACATTGGTAGAAATGTACACAAGTAATAGAATTACGGCTGATAAGGTAAGTGCTATTCCAAGAGTACGATTCATTCCCATACGCTGGAGCCGGTTTACGAATGGGTCGAGAATGTAGCTAACGATGATAGCTAAGATAACATAGGCTACTAATGTGCTGTAATTGTAGAGAATCAGACCAACTACGCCAAGTGCGGTAAATCCTATAATGAACCTGATAAATTTCTCGAGAGTGATGTTTCTCATGATTCCATTTTTTTCAAAAGGTTTGGCAGAATCTCCAAAACAATAGGAATATCGTAGCCTTTTCTGACGAGAAAATCGAATAATTTCTTTTGTCTTTTATTTTTTTCAGTTCTCTGAAATCGTGCTTTTGATTTCTCGAATACCTGCTTAATACGATCGTGTGTTTCTTGCTCTGATATTTGAGCAAGAGCAGTGTTGATTACATCTGGCAGGATTCCTTTTTTAACTAACTCCATTCTGATTTTTTGTTTACCCCAATCATTAAAGGCAAATTTATCGTGAGTAAATTTCCTTGCGAATGCATGGTCATCTATATATCCCTTAGATTCTAATACTGAAAGATTTTTCTTAGTTATCTCGCTGTCATATCCCTTTTTGATAGCCTTTTGTAATAATTCTCTGCTCGAATGATCACGCCGGCTTTGAAGCCCTAGTAAGTAGTCCTTAATTCTTTGTGACTCTTCAAATTCAATGACACGATTCAATTTGGTTTGAGAAATCTTTGTTCCCCTTTCCAGCTTAAATTCAATTAGTGTAGTCTCGGAAATTCCAATCAAAAACTGGTTATTCAGGAAAATTGAATAGCGTGCTTTATTTGTTTTTTGAACACTTATCGATGTGATAGTACCTTCGTCTTCCCCTATCAAGTCATAAATTTTTGTGGAATTAGAGGGAGTATTTGATTTCATTATAGCTTTAGGAAGCTTAGGGAGTTAAAAAATGGAAATTACACAGGAAGTATATTCACTTTCCGGAGGGTGGAATAGTGTCAATACAACACGCAATTTTAACCATGAAAAGTGTACTCTTGTTCTCGCATTCGGGTCAAAAAAAAACATTGGTACGGTGGGTAAAATAACAGTGTTGAAGAATAAATACCCAAATGCAAATATTATCAGTTGTAGTACAGCTGGCGAGATTGCGGCCATGAATGTAACGGACGATACTATAGTCTCCACAGCTATAGAGTTTGAAAAGACTAACGTTGAGCCTGTTATAGTAAATTTTCATGACTTCAATTCGAGCGAAGCGATTGGGTTGGAAATAGCGAAACGGCTATATACTGAGGATTTAAAGCATGTTTTGATCATTTCGGATGGACAGTTGGTTAATGGTTCGGAACTTGTGAGTGGTACGAATACAATTTTGCCTCCGGAGATTCCGGTAACTGGTGGCTTAGCTGGCGATGGGGCTGATTTCCAGGGGACTTTGGTTGGTCTTAACGACGATATCAGGGAAGGAAATGTAGTCGGGATTGGATTCTATGGGGATTCAATTCGTATTGGATTTGGCACCCATGGGGGCTGGGATGAATTTGGCCCGCATCGAACGGTAACAAAGTCTAGTGGAAATGTCTTATATGAGGTAGACAATCAAAACGCGTTGAGTTTATACAAGAAATACCTGGGTCCAAAAGCAGATGAACTTCCGGGATCAGCTTTATTATTTCCACTGAGCATGAAAATTGATAATAGCTCCCCCATGTTAGTTCGAACCATTTTATCAATCGATGAGAGTGCTCAGTCGATGACTTTTGCGGGAGATATTCCGGAAGGAGCGACTGTTCGGTTTATGAAATCTAACTTTGATCGTCTTATTGATGGGGCGGCGGTAGCAGCTTCGGAGCATTTCTATACAAAAGAAAGACTTATTAAGCCAGAATTGGTACTTTTGATCAGCTGTGTAGGTAGAAAAATGATTCTTGATCAACGAATTGAGGAGGAAATTGAAGCTATACAAGAGATTTTTGGTGCCGATTCAGTTTATTGTGGATTTTATTCATACGGAGAGCTTTCGCCGACTGAATTGGGAGCTACTTGTGATCTGCATAATCAAACAATGACCCTAACTACCTATTCAGAAATCTAATTCTTTGTCTGATAAGCTACATATCGATAACAAATTACTCCTGAGGCAAATCCGAAAGTATTTAGGGGCTATTGAGAAAATTCCGGATGAGTTATCCCCATTGTTTGAAGCAATTAATCAATCTTACTGGCACTATGACAGTGATCGAGAGTTGCTTGAAAGAGCAATGGATCTTAGTTCAGAGGAACTACAGGAAAGCAATCGTAAGCTTCGAAATGAGATTGACCTACAAACGAAGGCACTAGAAACGCTTAGGGTTTCATTAGGTGAGTTGCAGATCAAGGATCAGAATTGGGACTCCAGTGATTTAGTAAAAGTTGCTGAATACATAAGTAGGGAAATCGAATTAAGAAAGGAGGCTGAAAAGGCACTAAGATATAGTCAGGAAGCATATAAAATTCTTGTTGAGACAGCTCCTGATATCATCTACCGGATTAATAAGGAAGGATATTTCACTTATGTGAATCCTAAAGGTTTCGAGATTTCAGGATTTGATAAAGAAGAAGTGTACAACATGCGCTATATCGATGTTGTTCGTGATGATTTCAAGAAGCGTGTAGGAGGGTTCTATATAAAGCAAGTTAGAGACGGAGTCGACAGTTCATATTTAGAATTCCCAATGAAAAATATGAGGAATGAGGAATTATGGATAGGGCAGAAGGTTCAGCTTTTATACGAGGGTGGAGAATACGATGGGGTGCTGGCTATTGCTCGTGATATCACTGAGCTGTATAAGATTAAAGAGGCTTTGAAGGCAGCAAAGATTGAAGCGGAAGCATCATCCAAAGCAAAGGAGGCATTTCTGGCAAACATGAGTCATGAGATCAGAACTCCTATGAATGCAATTGTGGGTATGTCCAGGTTGCTAGGTCAAACTGAGTTAAGTGACGAACAGGCTAAATATTTGAATGCAATAGCGACGTCGTCTTCAAATATGATCGTACTGATTAATGATATTCTTGATTTGTCAAAGATTGAGTCTGGTAAATTAGAGCTGGAAAATCTTGGTTTTGGGCTTTCTGATTTGATTGATAAACTCTATTACGCACAAAAGCTATTTGCGGATCAGAAAGGGATTCAGCTTCATTACACTATTGATTCTACGATTCCTAAGGTATTATTAGGCGACCCATATCGCCTGAACCAGGTTCTTACAAATCTGATAAATAATGCCATCAAATTTACCCAAAAGGGAAGGGTTGAGCTAGCTGTGAATTTGAATACCATAGATGGTGAACGATATTTCATCGAATTCAAAATCAAGGATACGGGGATTGGAATAGCAAAAGATAAATTGGAAAACATTTTCGATAGTTTTTCCCAGGCCGATTCCAGTATCTCAAGGAAGTTTGGTGGTACTGGACTGGGACTGGCCATAACCAGACACCTGGTTGGTATGATGGATGGCAAAATCAGTCTTCAAAGTACCTTTGGCGTTGGGACAGAATTCAAAGTTCAAATCCCATTATCAAAAGGGCAAAGCATTGATGTGAAGCTTGACCAGAAAATGGAGAGAAATGAGTTTGAACTAAATGGAATGAAAATTCTTCTGGTCGAAGATAACCAGATAAACCGATTACTGGCTGTTACTTTGTTCAATAAATGGGGTGTGGATTACGATTGGGGGGAAAATGGTGAAGAGGCGATCGAGCTAATGAAGGAAAATGATTACGATATTGTATTAATGGATATGCAAATGCCCATTATGGATGGTGTGGAGGCTACTCAGATTATCCGGGAAAAAATTGATTCTAAAATTCCAATCATAGCACTTACCGCAAATGCATTCAAAGAGGACGCTCAAAAGTGTATCGATAGTGGAATGAATGATGTAATCACCAAGCCATTTGAGCCTTCAGTTTTATATAACAAAATTCTTAAGCAGCTTTACGAGAAAATATAGAGAGGCGCTCAATGCGCCTTTCATAATTGCTATTCAACAGGAGCTGGAGTCTCAAGGGGTGTCTCTTCTTCAACACCAGACAATTTGTTACGAACCTGTTTTTCAATAGACTCGCAAAGTACGGGGTCTTCTTCCAGAAACTGCATGGCAGAGTCAGCACCCTGACCAATAGGCTCTCCATTGTAACGGAACCAGCTTCCGCGCTTTTGAATAATGTCAAAATCAACTGCGAGGTCGAGGATCTCGGAAATCCGGGAGACTCCTTTGCCATACATAATGTTAAATTCTACTACTTTGAACGGTGGAGCTACTTTGTTTTTAGCGACTTTAACTTTGGTTCGGTTTCCAATCACTTCATCCGCCTTTTTAAGTGAACCAATGCGTCGGATATCTAGCCGAACGGAAGAGTAGAATTTTAATGCACGCCCACCAGTAGTGGTTTCAGGATTTCCAAACATAACCCCGATTTTCTCCCGAACCTGATTGATGAAAATACAGGCTGTGGATGTTTTGTTAACAATCCCGGTGATTTTTCGGAGTGCCTGAGACATTAACCTTGCCTGTAGTCCCATATGGGAGTCTCCCATTTCACCTTCCAATTCAGCGCGGGGTACCAGAGCGGCTACGGAATCAACAACGATTACATCCAATGCTCCTGAACGAATTAAAGTTTCTGTAATTTCCAGGGCTTGCTCACCGCTATCAGGCTGCGAAACCAAAAGCTCTTCAGTGTTGATACCAAGTGCTTTTGCATAACGTGGATCAAAGGCATGCTCTGCATCAATGAATGCGGCATAGCCACCTTTTTTTTGAGCCTGGGCAATTACCTGTAAGGCGAGTGTGGTTTTACCACTTGCCTCAGGTCCATAAATTTCAGTGATTCGACCCCTGGGCACACCCTGAACTCCCAAAGCATAATCTACCATGATAGAACCGGTAGAAATTACTTCAACATCTTGTGAAGCTCCATCACCTAGTTTCATGATGGTGCCCTTTCCATGTTGCTTTTCAATCTGCCCAACAGCTATGTCGAGCGCTTTTAATTTATTTTCGTCAGCCATGAGATTTGTTTAATTGAGTTTGACCCAAGTTAGAAGCGAAGGGTGTCAAATCATGTCACTTCAAAACCGGGGTTAATATATGTTCGATATATGTAAGACTCAATAAAAAGTTATTCCTTACAAAATATTTTCGACTGATTTTTTAAGCTCCATGATCACTTCCTCAATTTGAGCTTCCGAGGTGTAAGGAGCCGGGCCGAGGCGCAAAATCTGATTTCTTGCATCCGTAAAAACATTTCTGGAAAGCAAATCAGCTCGTAATTCACGGGCACCTGGTGAGGTTAAGGAGAGGAAGCCCCCGTTTTTTGAAAGGGACTCGTTGTGGGTAAGTCGAATTTTCTTAGGTTCAAAATCCATTTCCAAAAATAAGCTTCTCAATAAACCAACCTGCGTCTCATATTGATTTCTAAGTATATCCGGAGTTAGTCCTTGTTTACGGAAGAATTCAACAACTTTTGCAGCCCGGAATTGGGAAGAGGGATCATAGGTGGCACTGGCAAATCGTTGATCGGAATGATCGTAAGTAACAGGATCATTATTCCGGGGATGATCTAAGGTACTGAAACTGGCAAACCATCCGGTGATCACAGGTCGAAGTTCACAGTCTTTTGGGAAACGAAGAAAACAATTGGCTTCACCCCATTGAAGGTACTTATAGCCTCCAATCAAAATGAAGCAATCTTCCAATCCCGCATCACGAATAGATAATGGAACAACGTTAGTGCCATGATAATCATCGATAATCAGGGGAATTCCCTGCACTCTGGCTGCGGATGCAATTTCGGAAAGAGAAGTATTGACTAAGCTCGTTTCGAAATACACACGAGAAAGCATGATGGCTGATGTGGAGACATCAATTTCTTCGATAATGCGCGTTGCAAAGCTTTCATCTGGATTAACCGGAACACGAACAATTTCCAGACCCTCTTCTTCCAGTCGTTTTAGCTGCCTGAACATAGAGTGAAACTCGCTGTCAGTAGTGATTATTTTTGGTTTATTTTTTAGATCGAAACTGCTAAGCAGACTTACCATTAAGAAGTGGGTGCTTTCTTCTCTGCAATAGAACCCGTCCGGATCGTCATAATAATCGCGCAGGTAACTTCTTAGAACCTCTGTTTTTTCGAAACTGGCTTCCCATTTCTTATCCACGTCACGAGCACAAACATCGAAGTACTCCAGTTGACCTTCCCTTGCAACATCCGGCCAGGCCTGATGAGAATGCCCGGTAAAGAGAAGACGATTTGCTACATCAAAATGTGCATAATGAGGTTCCAGGCGCTTAGCAAGCAGGTCTATTTCTGACATATAATAATTTAGAATTCATTTCTGATTGCCCAAAGATCGGGGAAAATGGAGTGGTTGATCGTTTTTTGAAGATAGGCCACACCATCGGATCCTCCTGTGCCTTTTTTCCTACCGATGGTTCGCTCCACCATCTTAACATGTCGGTAACGCCATTCCTGCAAGCCTTCGTCGAAATCCACAAATAATTCACAAACTAGCGCTGCCTCCGGCTCTGTTTTCATTACCCGAATTAACTGATCCTGAATTTCTGGGGATGGATTGAACATTAAACCTGCTTCATTTTCCCGTTTGGGTTGCACAGAGAATCCTTTTTTCGTGAGATACATTCCAAAACTTTCCCACAATGTAGATTCTTCCATTCGTTGCTTCAGTAAACTAATGGTGGCTTCATCTCCTTCATGGGCTTTAAGCATTAATGGAAGTCGAAGTCCACAAAGAATTTCCATTTCTCTGAACTGCACAGATTGAAAACCCGTCGATTGCCCCAGGAATGACCGAAAGCTATTGAATTCCAGCGGAGTCATGGTTTCCAAAATATCTACCTGGGAAACCAGGGTCTTCATTATGGTGAGCACTCTTCGGAGTGTTTTGACAGCCGTCCATGTGTTTCCTGCTTCTAGTTCGGCTTTTAGCTTGTCGAACTCATGCAAAATTTGCTTGAACCAAAGCTCATACGTTTGATGAATAATGATGAACAACATTTCATCATGTTCTTCAGGATTTGACTGGATGTTTTGTATAGAAGTTAAAGCATCAATCTGTAGATAATTAGTGTAGGTTAACTTCATTTCACGCACAATTTTTGATTCAATCTTTTTTTTCACACCAAATACACAGAGACACAATATGCACAATTAGGAGAGAGGAATAGCGCTTTTTTGTGAGTATTTGATGGTATTCATATACTCAATAACCTTTCAGTATAACTTATTTTTTTTTTAAAAAGAATTTTTTTGGAAAAAACGTACAAAAATTAAAACCATTTGAAGTTGAGTGCCTTTTTCTGGGTGATTTTACAATAAATCGTTTCAATTCTATTGGATAATTTATACAATGTGTACGTCAATGATTTGATAAAATCAAAAAAGTTGACGGGTACATCCTCCGTGGGTTCAATTAAGGTCTGACTATGCGAAAATCAAGGTTGTTGTCATTTCTCTTTTTTGTCTTATTGACAAATATCACTTTTGCCCAAACCGGAAAAATTTCTGGTTTTGTTACCGACAGCGAGGGCGAGCCCTTACCTGGGGTAAGTATTATAATTGATGGTACTACGCAAGGAACCGCATCCACCGTTGACGGTTACTACCAAATACTGAATGTAGATCCCGGAAGCTATAACCTAAGGGCTTCTTTTGTAGGTTTTGCAGCGGTTCTGATTGAAAACGTCGAGGTTAATATTGATCTGACGACGGAAGTGAATTTTGTGATGCAGGAAGAAACCATTGAAGGGGAAGAGATTGTGGTAATTGCCGTTCAACCTGTTGTAAAACGAGATGTGTCTTCTAGCCAGGCTAATATCAGTAGAAATGATATTGATGCACTACCGGTAGCGAGTGTCGCTAGCGTTATTGGCTTACAGGCTGGGGTAGAGGGGTTAAGCATTCGTGGTAGTGGTTCCGATGAAGTAGCTTTTAATCTAAATGGATTTACACTTAGATCCGGGAGAGATAACAGCCCGTTTACTGGTGTTAGTGTTACATCTGTACAGTCTGTTCAGGTACAAACAGGTGGTTTTAATGCTGAGTATGGTAATTTAAGATCAGGACTTGTAAACGTTACCAGTAAAGAAGGTGATCGGGACCGCTATTCAGTAGACGGTCTGATTCGGATAACTCCACCACAAGCTAAGAATGTTGGGCAGAGAATTAATGATCCGAATTCTTATTGGCTTCGACCTTATCTTGATAATGATGTGGCCTGGACTGGTACTGATAATGGAGCCTGGGATGAATACACTCAAGATAGTTATCCTTCGTTCCAGGGATGGAATGCCTTTTCTCAATCTTTATTGGCTGATGACAATCCAAATAATGATTTAACTCCTGAAGCAGCACAGCAAGCTTTTTTATGGCAGCATAGAAAGGACTTCGAAATTCAAGAACCTGACTATGAAATTGATCTCACTATCGGGGGGCCGGTTCCAGTTATAAGCAAGCAATTTGGTGACCTGAGATTCAGCTCATCCCTAAGGCAAACACAATCCATGTACCTGGTTCCTCTTTCTGAGGATAGATACGAACAGACCACTTTCCAAACCCGTCTAACTAGCAATGTTGGTGATGGGATGAAACTTTCTATTGATGGACTTTATAGCAGGGAAACAGGTACGGGAGCGAGTCAGGCTGGAAATCCCGGTTTTTTTGTTTCTCCAAGTGGAATTGCTGGAAGTATGGACCAGGTTAGTTTTATAGATACCAGGCTGTATGCCAGCGACTACTGGGCTCCTACCGAAAGAGTAAGTGCAAATATCGGAGCGGAATTTACTCATTCGATAAATGAGAATACTTTTTACGAAATAAAAATAAACAACTACTTCTCGAGCAATAGTACTAACCCTGGGGCATTTAGAGATACTGCTTCAACTATTAGTATTGGAGGTGTAGAATTTGATGAAGCCCCTTTTGGATTTTTTGATGAAACCTCATTTGGGATAGCTTCGGGTATGAGAATGGGTATAGGGATGAGTACTTCCAGGGACAGTAGTGAAGTCTCAGACTTGAATATAAGTGCCAGTATAACCAGCCAGGTAAATAGATTTAACCTGGTAAAAGCAGGTTTTGAAATTACCAGAACCAGGAGTCGCGTTAATTATGGATCCTTTGATAAAAATCTTCAAGCGGGAAGAACACGCTCTGTATGGGATACTACTCCATTTCGTATCGCTGCCTATGTTCAGGATAAATTAGAGTTTGAAGGAATGATCGCAAATCTGGGACTCCGGCTTACTTATAACAACCCTAATGTTGACTGGTATGACTATGAGCCATATTCAGATTTATTTTCGAAAGGAAATGCATCAGCCTTAGACACAATAGCTACTACCAGAGTAAGTCCCGAATTAGTTCTTCAACCCCGACTTGGAGTATCCTTCCCGATTACAGATCAAAGTAAGTTGTTCTTTAATTACGGACATTCCGTTCAATTACCTGACCCAGAAAATTTATATCTGGTACGTATTGAGCCGTTCACGAATACCATAACCCGCATAGCCTCTCCCGAGAATAAATTACCAAGAACGGTTGCCTATGAACTTGGCTACGAGCAAACACTTTTTGAAAACTATCTTGTAAGAATTAGTGGGTATTATAAAGATACTACCAACGATCCAGCCTTGCAGACGTTTAATAGCAGAAGTGGAGAAAGTTATACTTTAAGTCAACCCTTTTTCTATCGGGATACCCGGGGAGTAGAACTTACTTTTAGAAAACAAAGAGGCAGAATTTTTTGGGGGGAGATCAACTATACTTATGATGTACGTTCAAGGGGATTTTTTGGAACTCTGGAACAGTTCGAAAATTCGTTTGATCAAAGGCAGTACGAGCGGGAAACTGACGATAATGATATTACACGACCGACCCCTCAACCATTTGCGCGGTTACAACTCTATTTCCAAACACCTTTTGATCTAGGTCCTGAGCTGTTAGGCGGACATCCTTTGGGAGGATGGCAATTTGTGCCATTAGTAACCTGGAGGGCAGGTGATTTGTTTACCTATACGGGAGGAGGTCCACTTCCAGGTGTTGTGGATAATCTTAGATACAAGGACACCTGGAACACTAGCCTGAGGATTACTCGACGATTTAATGTTGGTGGTGAATCATCTATCAGCTTTTTTGCAGATATAACAAATGTAATTGACCGAAGAAACTTCAACATTTTCAACTCCGGATTAATAAATGGAACGGATTACTTTGACTATATGGGTTCGTTGCATCTTCCGGCAGATAAACTTGATGAAATCGGGTTAACTAATTCAAGAGTACCCGGAAATGACAAGCCGGGAGATTATAGACCAGCGGATGTAGCTTTTGTACCTATTGAGGCTGCTGCAGATTTATCAACTGTAGTGAACCCCAATGGTAGAGCTCTTTATTATAACACTCAAATTGACGAATACTTCCAGTATGTAAACGGCGATTTTGTGCCAGCAGATGAGGATTTTGTTGACGATGTTCTTGATAGTAAAGCCTATATAGACATGCCGAATCAGCAATTTTTCAATTTCTTAGATCCAAGAACTATCCGGTTTGGAATCAGATTTTCATTTTAATGTGCCAAAGGACTATCAATAGATAAGATGACTAGAAAAAAATTGTATCACTTTATTTGTACCTCGTGTCTTGTATTATTCCTTACCACAAATGTGTTTTCACAGGTTGAAAATCGCTGGTTATCCGCTGGATCATTTCACAATTATTATGCAAGTATTGGTTCTGAAATAGAAAGCGGATTTATTGCTGCACAGCAGGGAGGTTGGCAATGGCCGGCAATATACTTAGGTCAGGATGCCATGGCGATGAAAGGTCTGTGGCTTGGAGTAAGAAATTTTAATGATGGTTTTACTGACTGGAACCGTAGGGTTGTTCATGTGGGTCCCAGAGTGACTGGACTCGGCGAGTTTTATCCCGTGAGTATGGAAACAATAAGCAAATTCGAACCTCCACAGGTTTTTGTCGATGGTTTAGAGTCATTTGCGAAAGATGTTGCCAACGAACGGGTTGACCCGAATCTCGATGCAGATCGCGAAATCAGAATTGTTGTAAATACGTTAATCGGTGTTACAGTTAAGAGAACTATCAAACAATTCAGCCAACAGCATCATGATAATTACCACGTTTTAGAATATACGTTTATAAATACTGGTAATACTGATTCTGATCCGGAGATTGAACTGCCAGGTCAAAATCTGGAAGGTTTTATTCCATATTTCTTGAATCGGATGGCCCCAGTAAAAGCAACCCGTTTTACAATAGGAAATGCTTCGGGATGGGGACTAAACACCATGAATGATCAGCGTGGTGATGGTTGGCGTCCTGATGAACCTGAGCAATTTAGAGCATCCTTTGCCTGGCACGGGTACATGCCATCTAAAATTGTTCCTTATGATAATATTGGTGCACCCATTTTTATTCCAGATACATTTGGAGGATTTCTTTCCCCGGAAGATACAACGGGTCGATTAGCAGCTTATCATTTTGTCGGTACCGTAACCTTACAAGCCCCTGGTTCTGTAAGTAATACGGCAGATGATCCAAATCAACCATTTACGATGTCTTACGAGCATAATGACGATCCGCTTTATTTCAATAACGATCCTTTTGATGCTGTTAAAATGGAGCAGGAATATGAGATGATGAGTCGTGGAAGAGTTACTCCACGCCATGCTTATGTTGTGGAACCCACTGGTTTCGATGGGTTTGTTTCACCAAGTGGAGATCCTTCTTTAAATGAAGGAGGAGGCCAAGCCTATACCTATGGCTACGGTCCATATGATTTAGCTTTTGGAGATAGTGTAACAATAGTAATTGCAGAGGGTTCTTCAGGTATTTCCAGAGAAATAGCAGCAACAACAGGCGCTGATTTCAAGAATGGAGTAATTTCTGCAGAACAAAAAAACCGGGTAGTATTTCAAGGTCGAGACTCTCTGTTTCAGACTTTTGAGCGTGCCATAGCGAATTATAATTCAGGCTATAGTATTCCGTCTCCTCCTGAGCCCCCAAGTATTTTTAATGTTATCTCAGCTGGAGATGGGGTAATCCTGGAATGGGAATACAATGGCAATGCTGCAGAGTTAGAAGGGTTTGAAATTTACCGCGCCTCAGGAAGGGTAGATAGTACCTATCGTTTACTTTACAGAGCAGGACCATCTGAGCGAGAGTTAAGTGATGGAGATGGGGCTCGTCAATCTAATCCAGGTGTATTTTTGCTAAACACACCTGTACGTGGAAGAGATTACTTCTACTACATTATAAGTATAGGTTCAACAAATAGCGATAATACTGGACTTACTCCGACAGGCAATAGATTAATAAGTAATCGCTATTTCACACAGAGTTATGATCCTGCTCGCCTGCTGCGCCAGGCTGGAGAATCTATGGAGGAAATCAGGGTGGTTCCAAATCCTTATAATCCAAATGCCAGCTCCGCATTATTACTTGATCAAACAGGAAGAGACAGGATCGCTTTTTATGAGATTCCTGGGATTTGTACCATCGAAATCTACACGGAGATAGGTGAGCTTATTCGAACTATCGAACATACAAATGGAAGCGGGGATGAGGATTGGGATCTGCGAACTGATTCTCGTCAACGTGTAGTAAGTGGTGTTTACATTGCGCGCATTGTGAATAAAGATCCAAACGATGATGAATTCGGACAAGCAGCTATTAGAAAAATTGTAATTATCCTATAGGTGTCAAAGTGAGATTCAATAAAATTTTATTTCTCTGCATTATAAGCTTATTACTTGTTGAATCAGGTTTTGCTCAGAAGAAAAGAGCACAAACAAGTATGAAATTTCTTAGTGTGTCGCCTTCGGCAATGGCTTCTTCAATGTCTGATGCAGTAACCGCGGTTGAGATGGGGGCTTATTCGGCACTGTACAATCCAGCGGGAATGGCAAATATCAGGGGTAATTATGCTGCAACAGTAGGTGTTGTTCAGTGGATTGCAGATATAAATCACAACTCAGCGGCTTTTGTTTTCAAACCTGGCGACGGGAGGTTTGGAGTAATTGGGCTTAATGCAATTTCGGTGGATTATGGGGACATAATCGCAACCGTTGTAGATGAAAATAATGAACGAGGTTACTCGGATATTGGATTTGTTAATCCAACAGCACTTGCAGTTGGTTTATCATACGCTAATGCAATAACGGATCAGTTTGCAGTAGGAGCAAACTTCAGGTATAGTGAACAAGACTTAGGTGCGGCAGCAATTGGCCTGGATGGTTCAGGTGGGTATAATTTTGAGTCATACAAGGCCTCTACTTACCTGGTAGATTTTGGTGTTTTGTATAAAACTGGTTTTGAAAGCTTACAACTTGGGATGGCGCTTCGAAATTTCTCTCCGGAAATTGAGTATGATGAAGAATCCTCAGAGTTGCCATTAACATTTAAGATCGGGGTTTCTATGGATGTATTTGATTTGACGGATTTGGATCAGGATGTACATTCATTGTTGGTAAGTATTGATGCTAACAGGCCCAGGGATTTTGATGAGCAGCTGTTATTTGGCTTTCAGTATACCTTTGTTGATCGGTTTTTGATCAGAGGTGGACATGGTCTCCCAAAAGACGAAGAGGGTTTCAGTTTGGGGATGGGCATAAAACAACCTTTAGGTTCGCTAACTCTCAGTATCGATTATTCATATACCGAGTTTGGTGTTTTTGGTGAGGTAAACCGCTTTGGAGCACAAATAGGATTTTAAATAGATAAAAAATGAAGCTCACTTTTGTACATACTTTCATCTTTGTGTTAGCACTATCTGTTATTTCGGGTTCGTGTGATGACGGCTTTAGTGTCTATGATCCTAATTACGAACCTTCTCAACCTCAGCCCGTTATCAACAATATAACGCCTGTAGATGGGTATTTGGCGGGTGTGGATTCGGTCATAATTACTGGCCAGAATTTTGCAGCTGATATTGATTCATTGATAGTTAATTTTGGTGGGTCTCCAGGAATTATTCATAGTGCCACGAATACAGAGTTAATTGTGAGACCCGGGACTATTTGGGGAGAAAACCTTGAAGTTAGAGTTGCAATAAGAGGGCATGATTTCTTTAATGATTCGTATCAATACACACTCTTTCAGCCATTTGGGGTATATCCAGGTCTACTCGCAGAAGACGAACCTAGTGCACCAGTTGCCGTTGATGATCAGAACAATATTTATTCGATAATAACTTCGAATAGCGTTACCAGGTACCGACGAATTGCTCCGGATGGTACAATAACGACAGATGATACTCAGTCACCTGCCGATGGAGGACCAATACCAAATACGATGAGGTTTACCAGCTACTCTTCACTAATTGCGGGTCCAGGTGGCCAGTTACTTATGGCACAACAAAGCCTTCAAGCCATTTTTCAAAAAACATTTGGTGATGGCCTTAGAGAGGGGATTTGGGCAGTATCTTCTACTTCAAGTCTCGATATAAGGGATATGGTATTTGATGACAATGGATATTTGTGGGTAGTTGGGATCAACAGCGATGATATTCATAGGTTTGATGTAGCTTCCAAAGCTGAGACAAAATTCCCTTTTGAAGGCCAGCTATCTTCGGTAGCATACAATAACACAAACAGTGAGCTTTTTGTTGGCGGAGTTGTTGATAGCGCAACTACCATTTGGAAATTTAGCATTGATGGTTCCGGAAATATTGGAACGGGTGAATTATACTTCGATTTCGAAGAGCATTATTCGGGTTCTATTTCCTCAATGATTTTTGCATCCAATGGAGAATTACTAATTACTACTGGTCCAGAAGAATCTGGGGTTGAAAAGCCAAGCATAGTTCGGATATTTCCAAGTGGTAGACACGAAGAACTGTATGAAGGCATGATCAAAGCCGGCGCATATAGCATTACATGGCGAGATGATAACTTGGCCGTTGTAGCAGTGCAGGGAACTGAAACGAGCATAAATTTTCTGGATATGTATGATCGTACACGATCTGGAATATTCGGATTTTAATCACAACCACAACTAATCAATAATCTATCGAAACACTGATACAAGGAGATATGTTATGAAAATAAACAAACTGGTAGCTCTTTTGGGGCTACTACTAATACCTGCTATGGCTAGTGCTCAGTGGGAACAGGATACGACCTTCAAACCTGTTGGATCGGATCTATTCTTTGAAGTACACGGCGCTGCTGTTGATGGTGAGGGTAAAATTTGGGTTCAATCTTTTTCGGCTACGGAAAACATTGTTGTTAACCGAGACTTAGGTGATGATGGTATTCCCGATACCTTAAGTACTCGTGCTCTTTATGTTTACAATCCCGATGGAACTCCAGCTAATTTTTCTCCATTAACGGTATTAGTCTGGGCTGACGGAACCACTCCAAATGATACTTTGGGTAGATTCTGGGATCCAGCTTTAAATAGCGGTGCTGGCGGCTATGATACCCGTTCTGGACGTGGTATCGAAGCAGATCATGAAGGTAACATTATTGTTTCTCAGTGGAACACCTTATTCAAGATTGATCATCAAACAGGACAGGCTTTAGCAAAAGCTTCTCCTGATATCGGATCGCTTACTGAGGCTACCGTAGATGGAGCAGGAAATGTTTATGTAGGTGCGGTAGTTGCTACCGATGCCCCGATTGTTAAGTTTGATTCTAATCTTGAAAACCAAGAGACTGTAATTACTACAGGTTCAAGCTTTTCAAGAGATCTTCAAGTTTCCGCGGATGGTAATACCATGTGGTGGGCTGGCTATACTCTAGGAGCTGTGCTCAAGTATACTCGCCCTGATCAATTCAGCGGATTTGGTGCTGTACCTGATACTGTTCTTAGAGGTATTCGTGCAGAAAGCTTTGATATCCATCCTCAAACAGGATACCTATGGCTTGGAGCTGGTTCATTAAACGATGTTCCTTCTGCTCCATATAATCCACAAACATGGTACGCATTTGATGTTGCAGATATTGGAACAGCCAATGAAGCACCACTTGATAGTCTAAGATGGGGAGCTGGAGCTGATATTGCTGCCGGATACGATAACGCACGCCCACGTGCATTGGATTTCTCACCAGATGGAAGAACAGCATATGTTGGTGCTTTCAGCGCTGCTGAAACCGATATAGATCTTCAGAAATTTACAACTGATCAAGTATTCAACTCTACAGAAGAAAGAGCAAGTGGAATTCCTGAGGGATATACCCTTTCACAGAATTATCCAAATCCGTTTAACCCAACCACTAACATTCTTTTCTCTATCAACGAGCCAGGTGAAGTTTCACTTAAAGTATATGACTTAACAGGTCGTGAAGTAGCTTCCCTAATTGATTCAAGAATGAGTGCTGGCGAGCATACCGTTACATTTGACGCTTCTAAACTATCGTCAGGTGTATATATTTATGTAATGGTTTCTAATGGTGTTCGTTTAACTAATAAAATGACACTGATTAAATAAACCGCGGTTTATCTGAAAAAAGGCAGCGTCGTGCTGCCTTTTTTTTTCAGTCCAATCCAAAATAGTTATGAAGCTCAGATCACTTACAATTTTCGTGGTGGTATCATTACTACCAATGATTATAAAAGGTCAGGAACAGCAGATCCCAAAACATGAGTTCAGAGGTACCTGGATGGCTACCGTCATTAATTTGGACTGGCCAGCTTCTGGTAGCCTACCGGTAAGATTTCAGAAACAAAGTCTTACCGATCGTTTGGATGATATGAAGGAAGCTGGAATAAATGCACTCTTTTTTCAGATTAGGACGGAAGGGGATGCATTGTACGATTCTGATTTAGAACCCTGGTCAAGGTATCTTACGGGTAATGAAGGGACTCCACCTGATCCGTATTGGGATCCACTAGAGTTTGTAATAGAAGAAGCTCATAAAAGAGGGATGGAGTTACATGCCTGGATGAACCCATATCGGGCCATGCGGACAATTCCAGGAGATTTTACACAAAAGTTAGCCCTTGAGAATATTGAACAGGAGCATGGCGGTATCACTCCTTTCTTGAAAAGATATGAAGCTCCGAATGAAAACATTAAGGCTAAAGGAACATCAGAAAGGGATACCCTACATGTTGCTAATAAACACCCGGAATGGCTCCTAGTACTTAATGATGCAATAGCAATACTAGATCCAGGATTACCTGAAGTAATCGATTATAACATCCAGGTTGTGATGGATGTAGTAAACAGGTATGATATAGACGGATTGCATTTTGATGATTATTTCTATCCATATCCTCCTAATAACATGGGCAGTAACGGAAATGAATCATTAGATGATTCTACCTTTATCAAGTATCCAAGAGGATTTGACAATAAAGCCGATTGGCGCAGAAACAATGTCGATATTTTTGTTGAAGCATTAAATGATTCGATTCAACATGTAAAGCCATGGGTAAAATTTGGTATAAGCCCATTTGGGATATGGAAAAGTGGGATTCCATCTGGGACAAGTGGAATGGACGCTTTCAGCGTAATTTATGGAGATGGCCTGGCCTGGTTAGAGGCACAAACCATTGACTATATTACGCCACAACTTTATTGGGCATTCAGCCGATTTGGGACCGGACAGGACTATGGAAAGCTAGCAGATTGGTGGGCCGAAGAAGCAGATAAAAATAATCGTCATACCTATCCCGGGCACGGATTATACCGGGCAAGCAGTAGTACCTATTCAAGCACTCTTTTTGATGCCAATGAAATTCCAAGGCAAGTTCGTCACAATAGAAATAATGAGCACATAACGGGAAGTGTCTTTTTTAGGTCAAGCAATATTACCACATATAGTTCAAAAGGCTTTGCCGATTCGTTAAAACAGAATTTCTATAGATATCCGGCGCTTCAACCTGTAATGGCCTGGAAAGACACTACTGCTCCGGAAATTCCGTCAAATTTTATGGTTGATCGAGACCTGGACCAGCAAAATAAATTTACGTTAAACTGGGAACGACCCGTTACTATGGATGCAGTTAATGACGGTACTCCAGTTGATTCGTTGATCAAATATGCGGTTTACCGGGTTGATTCACTTTCCTCTCCTAACGCTGCCCTCGCTATGGGGAATGTGCAGAATCTGCTAGCAATAACAGGCGAAACTATGTATGTGGATGAGGCTCCTGAGTCGAGCGAAAAGTTCTGGTATTTTGTCACCGCAGTAACCCGAAACAATGTAGAAAGTATACCTTCAGCCGTAGTTGAAGGAGGAATTGTAGTTAGTGAGGAAAGGGAAGAGTCAAAGCCTGTTCAATTCACGCTTAATCAAAACTATCCAAATCCTTTTAACCCGTCTACAAACATTTCTTTTTCGCTACCTGAGAGTGGAAATGTTTCCCTCGTGGTTTTCGACCTGTTAGGAAGAAAAATTGCTGATTTATATGATGGAATTCTTACAGCTGGTACCCATAATTACTGGTTCGATGCCTCTGGATATTCGTCGGGTATGTATATCTATCAACTACAATTCGGAAATCAAACGCTAACCCGAAAAATGATGCTACTCAAATAATGTCCAGCCGGAGAAGATTTCTAAAAAACCTGGGTTTAAGCTCCTTAGGATTGGGGGGAGCACTGTCAATAAGTCCCGTTAAAGATGAAGAACAGTTTACTATTGTTCACATGACGGATTCGCATGTTACCTCCCGGCGAAAAGGGAATGTTGGGTATCAGGCCTGTGTGGATTCAGTTAACGCTATAAACCCTTCTCCGGAACTCGTGTTAATGGGAGGTGATATGGTATTTGACGGGCTCTACACGGAATTGGAAAAGTATGATGAGCAGATCGAACTCTTCAAGAATATCAGCTCAAAGCTAAATATGCCATACTATCCATGTCTTGGTAATCATGATGTATTGGGATTGTCCTCGAGAAGGAAAGTAGATGCAGATCACCCAGGTATAGGTCGAAAATATATCATGGATGCGTTAGGAATGGAAGCTCCGTATTACTCCTTCAACCATAAAGGATGGCATTTTGTAGTATTGAATTCGATTCATGAGATTACAAGAGAAACAACAGGACCGGGCTACGAACAGAGAATAGGTCGTGAACAATTAGATTGGCTAAGGTATGACCTGGGTTCCCACACGGGAATGCCTACAATCGTTGTTTCTCACTTTGCTGCATTTAATCATATGGGACAGATTAACGCGGATGAAGAACTAAAAGCGATGAATCACCTGGTGTTAAAAGATAACAAGGAACTCAGGCTGATTTTGGAAAGGCACGGGGTGAAAGCAATGCTGCAGGGACATACTCATATGAGTGAAGATTTCAGGTTTAATGGGGTATGGTACATTACTTCGCAAGCAGCATCCGCAGCCTGGTGGGGAGGAAATTGGCTTGGTTTTGAACCTGGTTATACTGTTTTGACACTCGGAAAAAGTGAGATTTTGAAATGGGAAGCCATCACCTATGATTGGGAGCACCAGCTGGAGCCCGATGATACACTGGAACAAGATCGCATCTTAGAAAGACTTGAATTTCAGCAACAACAAGACAGTCTTTACAATGCAGAAAAAACTCTAGATGATCAGCAATAGTATTCCCTTTAAGTGTAAAGGTCTTAGACCTTAATGATGATCTTCTTTTTCATCATCCAGAGTGCTAGTAAATAGAAGAGTATGATCCAACAAATTGCGTATAAAAGTGACGCATTAATCGGAGAGAGTAACGACAAATAGACGACTTCATAGAGCCACGTTTTTAAAGTATATAGTTCTCCGTTATAATTGAATTTTATCAAAAACATCAAACGCCCGACTATGCCGCTAAGAAAGAATACGGTAATAGCGTTGATACCGAAAGCTACACCCCATTCTGTAAACCTCTTCCGTTCCTTCACATCAATAAACCAGTAGCTTAGACCAAATACACACATCGCCTGTCCACCGGTAAACAGAGTGTAAGAACTGGTCCAGATGTTTTTATTGATCGGAAACACCCAACTCCAAACATATCCTACTGTGATCAGGATAAATCCCCACACAAAAAATTGTAGCGTACGCGATGCCTCGCTTTCATGGTCACTCATGAGTAGCCTCCCCGTCCACACTCCGATCAATGTGGTTCCAATTGCAGGAATAGTACTAAGAAATCCTTCGGGGTCCCATGCGTCTTTCCACATATGTCCGGAAAGAAGCTTCTGATCGATGAAGGCAGCAAAATTACCTTCTGCAGAATGTAAAGCTCCAGCACCGTATCCGGGAACTGGAATAAGAACCATCATTAACCAATATCCTATTAGTAAACCACCCAAAATCATCATTTGCGTTTTAGGTTTTGTATAGAGGAATAGAAACGCCCCCACTGCATAACAAATAGCAATCCGTTGCAGCACTCCGGGAATTCGTATGTCAATCAAATTTGAATGAAACCCAAAGCCATCGGCAAAACTGAAATAGGGAAAAGCAGAAAGTGCCAGCCCAAGACCAAATATCTTAGCGGCACGAATTAGCGTTTTTTTTGCGAGCACATTGTTTGCAGCTCCTTTCGCTCTGGCTTTGGTAAAGGCAAGAACAATCGAGACACCAACAATGAATAGGAAAAAAGGGAAAATCAAATCTGTCGGGGTCCATCCATGCCAATCAGCATGCTTAAGAGGCCCGTAAATATAGGACCACGAACCTGGGTTGTTAACAAGAATCATTGCGGCTACTGTTGCACCTCTGAAGAAGTCCAGAGACACAAGCCGCTTACCCGAAGAAATTCCACTTAACGTACTCATATACAATTTTTTAATAGTTTGAGTGTATAAAAAAAGAGATCAAATTGGTAATGAAATATGGGTTAATTACCTTCATTAACAACAAAATTACAGGTCTTGAATATTCTAGTAGCAGATAGCGGTTCAACCAAAACAGAATGGATTTTAATAGGTGATACTTTGGAATCAGAACCTTTTTATTCTGAGGGATTAAACCCGTATTTCAAAACAGAATCTCAGATTCATGAAGTAATAGAAAGGGAGGTTCAGCCTAAGATCGAAGAAATAAATATCGACAAGATTTTCTTCTATGGTGCGGGGTGTAGTTCTGAGTCAAACTGTGATATTGTAAAAAAATCGATAGCAGATACTTTCGGAAGTTCTGATGTTTATATACAATCTGATCTTCTAGCTGCAGCAATTGCCTGCTTTGGAAGATCACCGGGTGTAGCCTGTATTTTGGGAACCGGATCCAATGCTTGCATATACAACGGTGAAAGAATAGTAGATCAAATTCCGTCCCTGGGTTTTACCCTGGGGGACGAAGGTTCCGGGGGATACTTTGGGAAGAAAATTCTCCGCTCTTATTTCTACAATCAGATGCCGGATGATCTTAAGACAGCTTTGAATCAGAAATTTGATATGAAACTGGATAGTATTCTCGAGCAGGTATATCATCGGAGCACACCAAACAGATTTGTTGCCTCTTTCGCATATGTATTGGCTGAGTATTCCGATCACCCTTTCATACACCAGATTGTTGAAGAAGGATTTTCAGATTTCATAAACCACCAGCTTGCTTATTTCAAGGATCTATCCGGAATGAAGCTAGGGTTTGTAGGATCAATTGCCGCAATTCATCACACAATTTTAAGAGAGGTTCTTCAACGAAAAGGCTTACAACCTGATGTCATCATTCAAAAGCCGATTAAAAGACTAACCAGGTTTCATCTTAGGTATTCAAATAACTAGCCTTCAGGGAGAATATTCGTTCTACGGAATTCTCAATTTGTTGGATTTCAAGTTCATCCTGTTCAAGAAGTTCTTCAATTGCCGTGATTGCATAAGAGAGCTCAACCTGTTCCGGCAGTAAGTTATTTCCAAAACAAAACATATCTAATCCAGCTTTTATCCCTAATTTCAGCGTCTCCTTTAAGCTGTATTTATCTGAGATTGCTCTCATTTGCATGTCATCGGAGATAATTACTCCTTTAAAACCTAACTGGTTTCTCAGGATATCGGTAAGCACAAAGGGAGACAAAGTAGAAGGCAACGAATCATCCCAGGCTGCATTAAAAATGTGCGCCGTCATTATCATAGGACATAAGCCATCATTGATTAGATTTCTGTAAGGGGTTAATTCTTCTTCTTGCCAGGTATCGGATACATTCACAAAACCGGCATGAGTATCTCCGAGGGCACTTCCATGGCCCGGAAAATGCTTACAACAGGTTAAGATTTCATGTTCCTGGTGTCCTCTGATATACGCTTTGGCATGTCTGTATACAAGGTCAGCATTCCCACCAAAAGAACGTTCGCGACCAGCAATAATTGAACTTTCCGGCTGGATAGCCAGATCTACCACTGGGGCAAAGTTAAGATTAATTCCAGCTTCAGCAAGTGTACTTGCAATAAACGCAGACTGTTCCGTCGTAAACTCAATCTCGTCCTTGTTTCCAAGATATTGATGAGAAACTGTTTTCGGGAACCCATATTCTGGTTTCAGGCGCTGTATTATACCGCCTTCCTGGTCAATACCGATGAATAATGGAATTTCAGAAGCTTCCTTTAATTTTTTAGTTAGAGTTTTTACCTGTTCCGGAGACTGAATATTATGAACAGGTTTATTGTGAATCATATCCCGGTCAAATAGAATAACACCGCCCGGTTTTTCATTCCGAATTGTATGGTTGATTTCAGATTCTTCCGATAAATCGGAGCCTCTGAAACCAATTAGAAATAACTGGGCGATCTTTTCTCTTATGGTAAGTGAACTAAGGGTAGGTAAATTGTTGTAAGTCATCTGATTAAATCAAATTTTTACTATCGGTTTTTGGGTCTTAACATGGAGTTTTGTCCTAGAATGTATAACTTAAAAACGTTGGAAATAACCCCCTCATTTCTTTTATGAAAATACTCGCTCACCTAACTATTTTTTTATTCGTAATTAGCTGCACTTCTGGTATTTCAGCTCAACAAAATATTTATGTAAATACTGGAATTGAAGTGCTTTCAGACCAGAATTTTGAGCTATTAAAGGGCAAAAAAGTCGGATTGATTACAAATGCTACTGGGGTAAACTCAGAACTTGTCTCAACGATTGACCTACTTTACGCTGCTGAAGGAGTAGAATTAACAGCACTTTATGGGCCAGAACACGGTGTTCGCGGAGAATATGCTGCCGGGGACAAAGTACTTACCTATGTGGATGAGAAAACCGGAGTAACTGTCTACTCGCTATATGGCGAAACCAGGAAGCCGACACCAGAGATGCTTCAAAATGTGGATGTATTGGTTTATGACATCCAGGATATAGGCGTCCGTTCATATACCTATATAAGTACAATGGGATTGGCTATGGAAGCGGCGGCTGAGAATGAAATTGAATTTGTTGTGCTTGATCGTCCAAATCCGCTGGGAGGGAACAAGGTTGAAGGTAATATCGCAGAAGAGGGATTTATCTCGTTTGTTAGTCAGTTCCCTGTTCCTTACATCTATGGATTAACCCCAGGCGAAATAGCTAAAATGATAAATCAGGAAGGATGGCTTGAAGGCGGTATTCAGTGTGATTTAACCGTGATTGAAATGGATGGCTGGGAGCGATCAATGACATTTGATCAAACCGGATTACCCTGGGTTCCTACTTCACCTCATATTCCTCACGAATACTCTGCTTATTTCTATGTGGCGTCTGGTATCATGGGCGAACTAGGCGTTTTTTCCGAAGGGGTAGGATATACGCTTCCATTCCAGGTGTTTGCAGCCGAATGGATAGACGAAGCAAGCTTAGCGGAGGAAATGAATAAACTGGAGCTTCCCGGGGTTATCTTTCGGCCTGTAGTTTTTAAACCTTTTTATGGTCGGGATTCAGGTAAAGTATTACACGGAGTTCAAATTCACTTCTCTGATTTTGACAAAGCAGATTTAATGTACCTGCAATTCTGGTTTATGCAGGTTCATCATGAGTTGTATCCGGAAATCGATATTTTTGAACGCTCCCAGAATCGTTGGTCAATGTTTGATAAGGTGAATGGCTCTGATCAAATCAGGGCATTATTCGGTGAAAACTATCGTGTAGCAGATATAAAAGAGTATTTAACAAAGGACATCGAATCGTTTAAACAAAAAGCATCACGCTATTATTTATATAAGTAGGATTAGTATGGGAAAAGTTATTTCGTTGGCAACGTTTTTTGGGGTAATTCTCTGTGCACCGGTATTTGCACAAGTAAATTCTGATCTGACTGATGAGTCGGTTCAGATTCCTGATTCATTATATCTGAATATTATAATTCCGGAAACAGATACCGTCATATATAGTTTCTCGAGATATCGGGTTGCTGCAAATACGCATCCTGAAGCACAGGCTTTTATTAATGGAGAAGCAGTAAAAGTGTATGAATCCGGAGCTTTCATTGGGATGATTAATCATACCAGCGACACTACTCGAATTCGATTTCGGGTAAGGATGGATAATGAAGAGATGTCGAAAGAAATGCTACTTATCCGTCCCACAAATGAACTTCCTGATTTAAGTGGCAAGGTAATTACCGATGTTCAGGTAAGACCCGACAGTGATTTATGGCTCAAGTCGGGAGAGGTACTGGAAGTACAATTTGTCGGGTCTCCGGGAGAGAAGGTTGTCTTTAATATTGATGGGTTTAAAAGAAACATTCCTATGTACGAGGTTCCTGAAGAAATAGCGGGATTCAGGGGGCTTTATAAAGGCTCCTACAAAGTTTTGGATGATGACATAGTCTCTAATCAGTTCATCACTTTTAAAATGAAAAAGGGGCTTTTCGGCTATAAGAAAAAGAAGAGTGAATACACTGTCAGCTTTAATGGGGGAATAAAAGTTGCTGAAGTAACAGAAGAAAATGCATATCTGAATATTGGTATGGGAACAGACCGGTTAGGAGGTGCGAGATATGGAAACCTGGAGCAAGGTGTAAAACTGAATATTGATGGAAGAAAAAGAAATAACTACCGGGTTCGGCTTTCCGAGCATTTAAGTGCCTGGATACCAGTCAGGTTTGTTGAGATTGCAGAACACGAATCTACACCAGTTTCATCTTTAACAAGTAATATTCGGATTTCCGGTCGCTCTGAGTCAGACGTGATTTCGGTGAGTCTTTCTGAAAAACTTCCTTACATCTCCACACAGGAAATAAATCCCAATAAGATTATCGTAGACGTATTTGGAGCCACTTCGAATACGAACTGGAAAATCAAGCACAAAACCAGTGAAGGAATCAAGAATGTAAATTGGCTCCAGGTAGAGGATGATCGATTCAGATTAGAGATTGAGCTGAATCATAGCCAAAATTGGGGCTACTCGGTTGGTTATGGATCCGGTTCACAATTAAGAATCGAGGTTAATCGCCCACCTGTTATCAGCGATGCGTTAAATCCGCTTTCAGGCCGGGTAATTTCTGTTGACGCAGGTCACGGAGGGGATAATCTTGGTGCTCTCGGTTCAGCGGGAACCATGGAAAAAACGGTAAACCTTCAGGTTGCTAACCGATTAAAGGAGTTATTAGAACGGGAAGGCGCAACAGTAATTCTGCCTCGTTCAGATGACACCTATGTGTATATGAATGATCGCAGGGTACTAACCCTCGAAGAAAATGCCGATATATTGGTTAGTATTCACGCTAATTCACTCGGTTATGGAAGTGACCCATTACGTATTCGTGGGACTGGCTCTTTCTATAAACATATTGCTTTTAAACCGTTAGCAGAAATCATATATGACAAAATGCTTGAGCTTGGTTTGGATGATTATGGTCTGGTAGGAAGCTTCAACTTTTCACTGAATGCTCCCACCGAGTTTCCAAATGTATTGGTTGAAATGGGATTTTTATCAAACCCTGAGGAAGAAATGTTGATTATCGATCCTGAATTCCAACAGCAAGTCGCTGAGCAAATAACAGAAGGCTTGAAAGAGTTCTACCTGAGACATGCATACATTGAGAGTCTCGAGGAAATGCCGGATAAGTAGCCTCTTATCCGGTCTTTCTATCCATACTATTTGATGAGGGTCATCTTTTTAACTACTGAATTATTGCCAGTAGTTAAACGATATAGATAAACACCACTGGATAGGGCAGAAGCGTCAAAATTAACAGTATGATACCCCTGTGATTTGATCCCATCAAATACAACTGCGACTTCTCTTCCTAACATATCATACACCGAAATAGTTACTCTCCCGGTTTCGGGCAAACCGAATTGTATGTTTGTAGTTGGATTGAATGGGTTTGGATAGTTTTGTTGAAGGGTAATTTCGTCAGGTATATCAGAGTTTTGTTCTTGTGTTGAAGTTGGTGCACCTGTTTCAACAGCTCTTAAATCATCAAAAATTAAAAATCCGAAAGGCGAATTTCCTTCTTCGTAGGTAAGCTGGTAGCTATCAATGTGCATAGTTCCGTTCAAAACTCCATTCCCGTTTACCCAACCAAATACGCTATCCTGTGCCATGTCCCAGCTAACCAATTTCCAGCCTATCCAGTCTACAGGGTACCATGGGCTTCCTTCCAGCTGATTACTTCCGTCTCTAACCATGAACCTAAACCGATTTCCGCTTCCATCTCCAAATACATACGATTGCAGTTTTCTTGAAGCCCCGAATTTTGGAAGCCCAACACTTCTGTATTCTCTTATGAGATGTTCGGTAGCCGTAGTATCGAACCCGTAGCTCAGGTACATGGCACCGGAGCTCTCAGTAAGCAGATTTACAATATCATCGGAGATTTGAACAAATGTCTCTTCCGGGGTATATCCGGTCGTACTACCACTTTGGGAAGGTTGCCACCAGGAGCTTAGGCCATTATCAAAGTTATCGATACTGATCGGGTTGATAAAATCCTGGTTACCCGTAGGAAATGTGCGAATAACACTCGAACCAATTGAATTGCCTACGGTATCGCTTATGCTCCCGCTGAACTCAATTTTATAGTTTTTGCTGGGCTCTAGTCGCACCGAAGGGAAGAAGTTAAGCACACTTTTTTTACCAACCGTGTAGTATACTGTTTGCCCGGGAACGAGTGTAGATCCAAGTCGTAGTTCAACGGTGGAATCATCGATTAAAGACGTATCGAGATGTTCACTGAAGGTGGCGCTTATTATAGGCCATAGCTCACTGAATTGTGTGTTTGTTGGATAAATGTCGGATATCTCTGGTGAGATAATATCTGCCTGGCTGGTTGCAAATTGAACAACGTACGAATCACCAGCAACACCATCGTAGTTTCCATCGAATAGATGGCCGTAAATGGAATTGTCTCTTGCTGTGGAATCTATTGTTAACGTGTAGTTAGTTACGAACTCAAAATTATTTGTGGTTATAGTGAGTTGATCACCCACTGAGTTCCAGCTTCCATTATACATTACCTCGGGAGAGATTTTTAATACAGAATCGACAGAGGCCGTGTTCATTTTTCTACTGAACTGGATAACTAATTCCTCACCCGGACTGATGATATCATCATCGCCGATCGAAGTAGAGGCAACATTTGGAGGAATACTCGATATGAGGGAAACATCAATAAATGTGAAATCTGTTGTATCGACAACAAATGCTGTCGTATCCGGATAGTAGCCCTCGGCCTGAACTATTAATTCTGATCCATTTTCAGGAATATTCTCGATGTAATAGAAGCCGTTTTTTAAGTCGCCGGGAATGGAGGAGTACTGGTTGAAAAGAGATTCGAAGGTATCGGTAGTGTATACAGAATCAAGTACGGAAGCTACAGCACCATTGATAGGCTCGTCATTATCGGAATCAGTAATTATCCCGGTCGCGATCGAAACCGGAGGTCGTTCAACACCAAGATACTCTAGCATTACCCAAAAAAACGATTGTGCTTCTAAGCGTTTCCATTCATTGTTCAGGTTTTTTTGCTGCTGACGCGGGTTGGTATGAAAACCAGATTCACTCAGAATAGATGCCATATCCGTTTCACGATTTACATGTAGATACGGCCACTGATTAGTATGACTATGGACACTGCCACCCTGGTAAAAATTTCTATCCGCCCAGTTACCTATGGTTGGAATGCGCATCGCGTCGGTATGAATGATTTCCATTATATCACCCATCTCACGGCCGCCAGCCGGGTTTTTCTCTACTGTTTGGCCACCTGATCTCCAACCACCGTGCAAGAACAGAGTATTATTGGTTGTGCTGGAGCCGGCATTACTATGGATTGAATGAAAGAAATCTGGTGCCAGAAAATTAGCAAGATCTGATCGTTGGGAAAGAGATACCTGCTGAGTGTCGTTTATTCGACTCATATAAACCGTATCAATATCGGTCTGTTCCAAAAGCATGTCTCGTAACATAAGACCTACCCTGAGAACTTTTTCTGCTTCCGAATAATTGTACAAACCCTGGTTTTCGGTTCGGCTATGGCCAGGATCCAGAAAAAGACTAAACCCGTCTAAGCCAGTAGTACTCTGAGCAAATAATGGGCTGCCAAAGAAAGCACAAACAATAATTAGAGAAATGGTTTTTTTCATGATAAAGCAGGTAGGCCGAGTTATTGGTTGCTGATCGATAAGAGGTAAATATTGCCAGTCTGAGGACTGTCGAAAGCAATTTTTGATCCACCTGGAGACCAGGAAGGATTTGTAGCTACTAAATCAGTGGAAGCGGTAAGATTTATTCGGGCGTCTTCAAGAACGCCAAACGCATAGATATCGGAAGACTCGTAATTGTATCCATCATCCGTTGCAACCATGGCGACGATATAAGCTCCATCGGGTGACCATTTTGGGCGACTTGCACGGCCAAGATCCTTAAGGCCACTTCCGTCAATATTCATCACGTATAAATTTCCTCCATAGACTTCAAAGGCAAGTTTCATCCCATCTGGAGAAAGCTCCAGGTTGATATACTGAGCATCATCGAATGGTGAGATATCGGAAGTTGCGTTATCAGGAATTCGACCCGAAGCAATAGAACCCGACTTTAGAACATAAAATCGTTGATTTACTTGCTTAAGTGATTGTGTTAATGCAGGTTTTCCGGATTCAAAGGATTCAATATTGTTATCAGAAATAAGCACGATATTTTGATCGGCATTCGTCCATTTAGGCAGGGTTGGCATTTCATTTCTGAAATCCGTTATTCGTGCTGCTTCTTTAGAGCTTACATCATAGACAGTAACAGCGTGCTTTCTTCTCCTGTTTTCATAGGTAGAAACCCGTGCTAAAATAGATTGAGAGTCTTGTGACCATAGGAAACCGAAGCCCGCGGTTTCTTCGGTAATTTGTGTAGTAGTTTCATCTTCTACATTTGTAATCCACAGGCCAATATTTCTGGCAGAGGTATAAGCAATATAGTTTCCATCGGGTGACCAAACCGGCTTCATGAAATCGAGCGTTTCTGAGCTTATTAGAAGTTCAGGCTCACCGGTTACGGAAAGTTGAGCATGAGTTTGAAGAGAGCATAACAAAGCAACTACAAGGGTGAAGGCTACTGATTTACTGTATGATTTCATAAAACTGTTTCCTTTTTTAGTCTGTATAACGATGTATTCGATCAAATAAATCTGTTAGAATTATGGGTCAGTCTTCTTCTTTTTTCTTTCCAAATTCGGGATCAATACTCACAAATGGAGTAATGATGAAAATGGGGATGGAGGAGATTAACACCCAAATGAAAAATTGTTGATAACCAACCATTTCCTGGATAAATCCACTTACTGCGCCTGAAAGAGACATTCCGATGGCCATAAGTGCGGTTCCAAAAGCGTAGTGAGCGGTCTTGTGGGTGCCACGTGCTATATAAATCAGGTACATCAGAAACGCAGTAAATCCGAAACCATATCCAAATTTTTCAATAGCCACTAAAGAACTAATCAGCAGGTAGGAATCAGGTTGAGCATAAGCCAGGTACCAGTAGGCAACATTAGGCAGGTTCATGATAATAATCATCGGCCAAAGCCAGGCTTTTAGTCCATGTCTGGATACAACAATCCCTCCAAGGATTCCACCTAATGTTAATGCTAGTAATCCAAATGTCCCATTAATTACACCAACATCAGTGACAGATAGTCCCAGTCCCCCAAGATCAGTTGAATCGAGTAAAAAAAGTGGTGCTATTTTGACTAATTGACCCTCTCCCAATCGGTATAATAACACGAAAAGAATCGCTAAAATGATCTGATCCTTTTTAAAGAACTCTATAAAGGTATTCCAAACAGCTTTGAATGGAGATTCATTTTCATTTTTTACTGCAAAATCTTCAGCTGGTTTTGGTAGGATATTTTTATGGTAAAATGACATCAGGAACATCAGAATAGACACAATTCCAAGTATTGAAATCCATGAGAAAGTTGGACTACCACTCTTAGTTGCAATGATCCCTGCTAATACAAGAAATAATCCATCACCACTCAGCATAGCTAGACGGAAAAAAGTAGATCTGATTCCTACAAAGAAAGACTGGCGGTCATCACTTAATGCAAGCATATAAAAACCGTCTGCTGCGATATCGTGTGTTGACGAGCAGAAAGCCGCTACAAAAAAGAATAGAAGAGAGGCTTCAAAAAAGTAAGGCGTACCTAAACTGAGAGCAGCTCCAGCAAACGAAACTGCAATCACGGACTGCATGAGATAGGTCCACCAACGTTTCGTTTTATATATATCTATTAGCGGACTCCACGCAGGCTTAAAGCCCCAAGGTAATGCTAGCAAACTCGTATAAAAGGCAATTTCTGAGTTCGAGATGCCTAAATCTTTATACATAATTCCTGATACGCTAACAATAATTACATATGGAATTCCTTGAGTATAGTACAGAGTAGGAATCCACGACCAGGCACTTTTTTTAAATTTTTCTATTGTAGCTGTTGCCAAAATGGTACCCTATTTGATAAGTGTAATTTTTTGAAGCTGATGCTCGGTTTTACCCCCGGAAGTATAGTCCATCCTAAGAAAATATATTCCACTTGCGATATTTGTTGCATTCCATGTAAGCTGGTGAGTTCCGGAAGATTTTAAGCCCTCTGACAGGGTAGCAATCAAACGTCCTGTCGCTGAGTAAATTTTAGCGTTCACTATACCGTCGGTTGGAATCTGAAATCGGATATTTGTTGAAGGATTGAACGGATTCGGATATGCAGAGAAAAGCTGAAAGCCGGATATCTTATTATCTAATTCGGTATTTGTAATCTGTTCCTCGATTCCGACAAAGCGTATGGCATCAGCGACCACATAATTTTGAGTGTCACCTCCTACATTGGATACGATAACCTGATCATTATTGGTACCTGAAAATCTGAATTCTCCTAGTTTCACCCATTGTGAGTTATCAGTGCTTTGATCTGCATATACCGTATCAATGCCTTCTTCGTGATGTACAATGAAGTGAGTACTCTTACTTCGGTTAAAAGAGGAAACCCACCAACCATATAACTCATAAAGATTGGATGAGGGTAGGTCTGGGTTGAAGGTTACGGTTTTCGATCCGTCTCCTCCGAGAGCGATAAGAGAGGGAGTGTCGCCATAGTATCCCGCATTCGCAGAGGCGATCCATCCATCCGATACGGTAGCAGCATCGTCTCCGGTATCTAAGATCTGCTCAAAGCCAACTGCTGGAATAGTAGGGATGGAATCGGCTGGTACAACGGCAAGAAAAGTTGCTACAGATCGTTGAATGGTACTACCACTTGGTCGGTTTACAAGCGAGTTACCAATCACCATTTGGCTGGAACCACCACCATCAAGATTAATAGCTTCTCGTGCTCCAAGTGCTACCATAATTTCGGCAAGCTCAATTAAGCTTACTCCAACAGAAACAGAACCCTGACGACCATCAACTACCATTAAAATAGCTTTTCCATCTGGTGTATATCCTACCGCTGTTCTTGGGTCAGCGTTGTCTCTTCCTACTCCCGATCCCCAAAATATTTCTTCGTTGTAGGTAACATTCACGGTGTCACCTTTAACCAATACAGGGCCTCCTCCAACACCGAGGAATGCGTCAGAATAGGGAGCTCCATCTTCTTTTACAGGAGCAGGCAGGGGACTATCTAAAGAATTTTCATAAGCCATTGGAGCGTTAAACCGGTACAGGTTTTCAATTCCACCTCCAAAATGATAAATCCAGTCGACAGCCATGCTGCGGTCTTCCTTTATCCCAAACATACTTCTTATTACTGGAAAAGAGGTTGAATTTCGAGTTAGTGAAGTTACATTTTGCGCTTGTACTTCACCGGGTTGTATCAAGGTGGAATAGCTGATTCCTCCACCGAAATATCCACCATTGATGGCGGCGTATACATTCTTTCGGGTTGCAAAATTAGAGATTTGTTCCGTTCCATCCTCAGCGAGGTAGGGAACCAATGCCAAATTAGTATTGGTCATGTCCACTTCGAGGTACCACCCCTTAAATGCAGGTGAAGCCCGAATTCCTTCAAAAAAACGCACTCCTTCCGGTAGGCTAACATCTGAGGTCTTTTCAGTCCAGGTAATTTCCTGGGCATGTATGGTGGTTAGGCTAAGGAAAGAAATCAGAAACGTTAAAAGAAATAAGCTTTTTTTCATTGCACTCCCAATTTTCCTGATAGATAGTCGAATGAGCGTTGTAAGTCAAGAAGCATAACGTTCATAAATGGACATAATTTACAAAAAGTACGATGTTCGCTAAAAAAGGATATGCCCAAACTAAAAGGTACTTTTTTAGATGAGATAACTCATGACATTCCCTCCCAGAATTGGGGTGCCAGGGAATGGGCAAAAGATTTTGATGCAATGAAAGCGGTTGGTATTGATACCGTGATCTTAATTCGCGCAGGGTATAAAAAGCATACGGTATTCGAGTCTGAAGTATTGGATAAGCATATTGGTATGTTTCCGGTCTACACGGATTTAATGGATCTGTTTTTAGAGCAGGCTGAGCGTTGTGGTATGGATTTCTATTTCGGATTGTATGATTCAGGAGCTTATTGGGTGAATGGTGATTACAAGAAAGAAATCGAGATCAATAAAGAATACTGCGACGAGGTTGTACAGAAATACGGGCATCGTAAAGCATTTAAAGGATGGTATGCGAGCCACGAAATAGGACGGTACGAACCTGGGGTAATGGATGTGTATGAAGAGCTTTCGATCCATCTTAAAAAACTAAAAAATCAGCCTATACTGATCTCTCCATATGTTCATGGGATTAAACAATTCGCTGTTGATGCAATTAGTTTTGAAAAGCATACCTCAGAATGGAGGAAAATATTTGAACATATATCCGGCTTGATAGATATCGTTGCTTTTCAGGACGGACAAGTGGGGTACGATGAATTGGAAAACTATCTGTTAGTCCATAAACAATTGGCAGAAGAATTTAAGCTTGAGTGTTGGAGCAATGTGGAGTCCTTCGATCGGGATATGCCCATTAACTTTTTGCCTTTACCATTTAAGAATCTCAGGTATAAAATGGAACTCGCGGAAAGAGCAGGTATCGAAAACCTGATTACTTTTGAGTTTTCGCATTTTATGAGTCCAAATTCTGTATACCCGGCAGCTCATGGTTTATACAAACAATACAGAGATTGGTTAAACAACCAGGGATATAAGCTTCCACACTAACTTTTAGATCACCCCTTTTACACCATAGATGAATTCCGAAATCATTTCCGCATACAGAAACAAAATCGAAACCGAATTGTTCGAATCCGTGCTACCCTTTTGGGAAAAGCATTCTCCAGATTTCGTTAACGGTGGATTTTACAACTGTTTAGATCGACAGGGAAAAGTGTATGATACACGTAAGCACGTATGGTTACAAGGCAGGCAAACATGGATGTTTAGTAAGTTGTACAACTCGGTTCATCCTGATAAAAAATGGTTGAAGCTGGCGGAAAATGGAGCCAGATTTTTGGTTGAAAAAACCTTGACAAAAAATGATAGAGTGTACTTTGCTGTCACCGAGAAGGGTAAAGGCCTATGGATGCAACGTAAGATATTTTCCGAATGCTTTTGGATTATGGCACTCGCGGAATATAGTCGGGCTAGCCGAGATGAAATCTATATGAAGCATGCTGAACGCATGTTTGAAAAAGTATGGGCATGGTCATCAGATTTAACTCTGGTTGGCCAGCCAGCTTATGAAGGTTCAAAAGGAATGAGCCAGTTAGCCATTCCTATGATTCTTTTAAACCTGATTGAAGAAATCACCGATGAAAATTTTGCGAAGTATGAAGTACAAGTTGAGGAATGTATACGTTTAATTGAACAGCATGTGCATACCGACAGGCAATTGGTTTTTGAACATGTTTCATCCGATGGGGCTTTTATTGATGATATAGACGGAAGATTATTAAATCCGGGACATGCGATAGAGGCGGGTTGGTTTTTGCAACACCTGGCACAACATACAAACAATCCCGGGCTTTCTGAGTTGGCGGTAAATATGGTTCGATGGTCTCATAAAAAGGGATGGGATTCGCAACACGGAGGTATTCTCTATTTCCTGGATTCGGAAGGACATTCTCCTGTTCAATTAGAGTGGGATATGAAATTGTGGTGGCCACATACCGAAGCTATGTATGCTCATTTGTTAAACTATTCAATTACCGGTAATTCCGATGATTTTCAGCTATTCGAGCAAGTATCTGAGTATAGCTTTGAACATTTTTCTGACCCAGAATATGGTGAATGGTTTGGTTATTTAAACAGACAAGGGCAGCGTACACATTCTTTTAAAGGTGGTCCTTATAAGGGATGTTTTCATGTTCCTCGTGCGCTTTTTCTTTGTTGGCAACTGCTACAAAAGTTGGAAAGTCAGAACAGTTAAAGGATAGCTAATCGAAGTAGTAGGGAAGTACCGTGTCCAACAGTTCCTTGTTGATGGAAATGTCTTCTGGGGAGTACCCGATTTTTTTGAGAAGTATAAAATGGGTGAGAGAAGCTAAATTTGCTTCCATATCTGCAAGCACCTGTTCTTCAATTTCAGAGAGGTTCGGTAAAACAGGATTTCGCTCCAGTATTTCAATAAAAAACCACTCTCCCTCAGTTTCGAATGGTCCCCATAGCATGGTAGAATCGCCATCGGTTGGCACATAATTAATAGTGAAGACCGGGTGACCCGGAAAGGATGAGAAGTTGACTTCCTGTACGCTTGATTGAACAGAGCTCTCAGTGCTTGCCAGTGCTTCATTCCAGTCGTTCAGAGAACGATATTGGGCCATCAGATACCTGGCCTCAGATTCGGTTTCAAATGCGTACTTTCGGAAAGTGATGCCCAGGTCTTTCCAATAGTTTCGGACATTGCGTTCGAACCATTCAAGCATATAGTTCTCAACATTTAGAGTATCAGAAACATTTGCAGTCATGAAATTATATAACTGGCGTACTCTTTCAATTTCAACATCTTTTAATACTTCAGGATCTTCAAAAAAACCCGATTCTTCCGCACGGGTTGCGAAAAGCATGTCTTTGGCAATCGTTTCAATGGCTGGTCTTAAATTAGGGTTTAATTGCCAGTAAGGAATAGATGGTAAGCGCTGAATGAAATGAGATGAAGTGATTTCCTCTCCATTTAATCGCGCAAGAACTAAAGGTGTAACGGGTGATAATTCCTGGTTTATCTCCAGATCATCGTTAAGTAAGCGAAGAATCTCATCCCTGTTTTTAGGAATTCTAGGTTCCAGGAATGTCCAAAATTCTTGAATCGAAGGGGGGTAGAATTCTATTGGGGTTTCATTTAATACCGAATTGATGTACCGAATATTTTCCTCCTCAAACTTTCTTCTGATCAGCTGGGTTTCTAAAGCTTCTTTTGAATTCTGATAGGTACTTTGATCCGCAAAAAAAGTCTCCTCTTTGTCGACTAACCTGAAAATGTGCCATCCGGATAAGGATTGAACCGGCGCGGATATCTCTCCAATTTCAAGTGAGAATGCTTTTTCTTCAGGTTTCAAATCCATGTCGTTCCAATTCACCCATCCCATCACATATGATTCCGGTGGTGCACCTGCATCTTGCATGGATTGTGAAGCCAGACTCGAGAAATTCGAGGTGTCCCCGATCAACGTTTGATAATATTGATCAATTTCAGTCTCAGTAGGAGCATATATTTGTTGAAGCTTTACTGATGAATGAGTAATCCTGAAGGCTTGTCTTAAATCATTTTCAGTTACTTCGCCTATATTCGGTTCAACCTGGTTTCGTAGATACTGTTTTACTGCCGAAAGCTCTTGAGTACGGGTAATAGCACTTTGAATAGCACTAATAGTATCGTAAGAAAAGGTTAGCGCATAATCAGCAATTATCTTGCGTTCCAGAAGTATTCGGGCGTAATCTCTTCGGCTCTCAAACGAATCATTTACAGGGGCTGAACTAGCGTATCTAACATACTGTGTTTTAAATTCTGACTCGGTTACCCTGCTTGACTTCCAACTGGCAATTTCACTTTCCACCTGGTTTTTGCAACCGATCATAACTACCAGAAAGAAGAAAAATGATACGCTTATTCTCATGTAGTGTCCCGGAGTCGAATTCGGTAGGTAAGAATTTGATTCGGATTAATTGAGACAGGAAGGTTTGAAGATTCCGGATAGAAGGTACTTTTTTCGTCCCATTGTTCATAGAGATCGGTGGTGCAAAATGCAGAAATCTGCTCTCGGAATTGGGCTTCGGTACGGATTAACTCTGCTGAGGAATTAAAGATTCTCAGGATAATATCTTTGCCCTGATCGGAGTATTTAAAGCAGGATAGTCGCACCCTTGGATCGGGTATTGATAAGAACCCGGCCCTTCGCGGAATGAGTCCTTCTTTCGGTTTTCCCTGGAGAACCGGCAACTGACGAGCTTTAAGTGGATGTGAAAAGGTGCCAGCTTTTTTGGCTATTTCATATCTATTCTGCTTCGTTGTCCCCCATGCAAGGTGCGCCGTAATAGGTCGTAAGCACTGGGCCTCCGGGACTTCTACTTTTGGTCCTGCATGAGGGCGGCGAATACTGCCATTGCTTACCGAAAGAAAACCCACAGCCCGATGAAGCGTTACTGCTATGTGCGGGGTAGCATCAATTTCTACTAATTCATATTCATTCAATCCCCGATTGGCAACCCATGTATTGAACAAAGAGCCTTCAGCAACGGTAAAATCTCCCTGGAAATGAGTAGGGTAATTTAACTCACCAGGATAAGCATCATATTTTTCTTTATGCTCCGATGGAGAGAGTTCAGGTACTTTTTCGTTCTCATAGAATGTGAAATGTCCATCAGCTATGCTGCTGGAAGCTTTGAAGCCTGTTGGAAATAGTACCCGAAGTCTTCCATTTTTCGCAGTATTGGTGTAGTTGATTTGAAATTCGAGACGATCCTTATTGGAATAATCAATCGATACGGTAATGGGGATGTTTTCCTCTTCCTTCCTTGATAAATCCCCGGGAACGTATAAGTGGAAGTGAGCATCCAAAGATTGGCTATGAACGCCTTGTTCTACTTTGTACAAAGTGCTATACCATTCTTTAGAAGCTCGGCTAAACGAATAGGTATCCCCGTTATCCTGTACATATTCAAAACGAATGGCATTGTTGAATGTGTGTTTTAGCTCTTTATCGAAAACATGAATAGAGTCTTTATCCCATGTAATTTCAAATTTTTTAGTATCGATTTTCCTTTCAGTGATTGAAGAGACTTTAGAGGAAAGAGGGGTAACAGTCTCGGACAATCTTATAAGTACATAACCAAGCGGTGGGGCCGTGACTTTAAAACGAACTGAATACAATCTTCCCCAGGTAAACTGAATGAATTCTGCCTTCAAATAAGGTGCTTTCGTCTCAATTACTTCAATCTCAATTTCATCACCAGAATGATCAACGGCAGTAAGGTCAAATGCGTCTAATACTTCCTCCTCTTCTCCATACCTATTAGGGAAAACCACTTCGGTTTCTATCCACCGGGTATGTTCAAAAGGATGCGGGTTAAAAACAAAGACCTCTTCAAACCTTTGATTTTTTTGTTCCTTTTCTAATGCCTGAAATCCTGTTTTGCTAAGGTTTTCAAGAGCATCGGTAAATATGTTTTCCCCATTATCCAGAACCTGTCTGAATCTAACCTCATTATCATTGTGTACTCCATCATGACTACATCCGCAAATATCATCATGCGGGTGATTCTTAAGTAGAGTTTTCCAACTATAATTTAGGATTGCCTGGGAGCTGCTTATCCCGGTAAGTACTTCTTGCACTACTGAAATAGGCTCGGCTATTTTCTCCAGAATGGATTGGCATTGCTGATTTTGTTGCTTTAGGTAAACTCGAGTAGAGTAAACGCTCAATAAAATGGGGTGATCAGGGTTTCCCAATAAATTTCCAGAGTAGGTGAGTTTTATATCCGAACTGTCAACCTGGGTCAAAAAATCGCTAAAAGAGCCGTGTTTTAATTCAATTTCTCCGTTGAGTCCATTCAATTGTTTAATTAATGATGGGAGTTCAGGTTGCTCCGGCATATGATCCATCCCATTATTAAGCAGAATGATGTTTTGTGGATCATACTCCTTTAAACTTTCAATAGCCTTTTTAGTCTGCTTTGATGCCTCTTCAACATCCGGAATCATTAAATCGTACCTCCCGATACTTTTAGTGTATCCCAGATTGGATGCATTTAAATATCCATCCTTCAAATAATAGGCTAAAACAGTGCTTCCGTCCGGAGCTACCCAATTAAAAAGAAGAGAATTTTGAGTAAGGATTTCCTCCGGCATACCTCTCATGAATACAAAGTTAGAAATGTGAAATCCCAGAAGAATTTGAGGTAATTGAGCTATATGTCCGAATGGATCTGGTACATAGCCAACATCCATTTTTCCTCCCCATTGCTCGGTCATTTTATGTCCGATTTGCAAGTTTCTGATTACAGATTCACCACTAACCAGGAATAAATCAGGTAGAACATACCATGGTCCGATTTGCAATCGACTACTTGAAATCAGCTTCATTAGTTCATCTGCTTTTTCGGGTCGGATATCTAAATAATCCTCAAGCAGAACAGTTTGTCCATCCAGCACGAAGCAGGCAAATGACGGGTCACGATTTAATAAGTCTATCAATCGATCTATCATTTTCACTAATCGGAAACGAAATACCTCGAAGGGAAGGTACCAGGCACGATCCCAATGTGTATGTGAAACTATAATCCCCTTCTTTTTTGCGGAAGTATTCATTCAAATGCCGCTAAATAGTACTTAAGTTAATTCATAATGTGCATAATAATTGGAAATCAAATAAGGTAATTATCCCCAATTTATCAACCTTTACTTTTAAGCATCTTTTTTCTATTGGCTTTTTTGAAAACCGCTTTTCTGAAGACAAGAATCTTTTTTTAATAAATAATTGCAAATTTATTGATTGCTTAATTCGTTACAGTTAAATATACTAATCATGCTTATTAAGTATTATCAATGATCATAATAAGCACAATTTTGAATTCAGAATAAGGAGATTGCTTATGGTTAAGAAGATACTATCAACATTTTCACTCATCTGTATTGGTTTAGGTTCGGTTTCGGCACAATCTCCTGCTGTGGATAATTTATACAGAATAGCCTTAAACGGAACTGCGGTTACCATCGATGGAGATTTATCGGATTGGCAGGATGCTCAGTGGGAATTTTTGAGTATAGATCGACCTGCTTATGAAGTCTTAAATTCGATTAGCAGTCCTGGTTCATATCCTTCAAGCCCAACGGATGCAAGTGCATGGCTTGCTATTAAAATGGATGCTGACCATGTGTATTTTGCATTGAATGTGAGAGATGAGAATGCTCCTCTTTTATCCGATTCAGATACTCCCGAAAACTTAAATAAATACGACAATCTGAATGTCTTTCTGGGGCTTTATGACGTGGGTGTCGATCTGTATTCCAGTCCTCATGCCGAACTATTGAGCGGTGGTTCAGGCTTTAATTTAGTAGATCCGGTTAACCAGCAGGTTGTAACTGCAAATAGTACATACCGGATTGGAGTGGGGAGTGATAATACAAATACCACTCTTGGTCCTGATCATCACATTGGTGTAAGGGCTATTCCATACGGCGATTCTGACGCTCCGGTAACCTATAACTGGGGATACGTGAACGATGAAATTTCCGGAACAGAGGTAGCGACCCAGCTTTGGGGAGATTCAAAAGGATATTCATTAGAATGGAAGGTTCCTTTTGCATCATTAGCTGGTAAGCTGGCAGATCAAAGTGGAGATTTTGCAAATTTCGATTGGCCTCTTTTTGCACCACAGGATGGTATGATCATTTCTTTAGATGCTGAAATCGGTGATGCAGATGTAGTTAATTCGGGTCAGCCGGATACTGAAATTCTAACTCTCGGCGTAAGTAACGGATTGGATCAATATTCAAGTAGATTCGGCTTCAGAGGCAAAATCATTGATATGTCTCAAAATCCGAATAATACACCGAGACGGACTTACAGTGTAGATTTTAAGCTTGAACAAGATGTTGAAATCAATGGAGATTTGAGTGATTGGCTGGACGCTCCATTTATGGGGCTAAGCCAGGATATTCCAAATTGGGTGCTGATTCAGGGAACTCCTGAGTCTCCGGATGATTTTAGCGGCTTTGTGGCGGTTAAAATGGATACGGCGAATATTTATTTTGCTGTGAGGGTTCGAGACGAGGGTACTCCAATGATAGAAACCATTGATACTCCTAACCTGGCATTCAATTATGATCACTTAAGTGCATATTTGGGGTTGTACGATATTGCTGATGTCCCTGCAAATCCACATGTCGAAGGCCCTGGAGAATTCGAGATGTATAACTTTAGAAATGCCGGTACCGACTCTGCATTCACAGATACAATTCCCGCTACCCGTACATATCGCATCAGAACCGATGTTGATAATGTCGCTTCTACACGGGGTGCTGATTACCAGTTAACCGTTCGTGCGCTTCCTTATGGTGATGAACCCGTTGATCCGGAAGATTATAATGGTGCTTACGTTGACACGGTAATTTTCAAAGGGAACACAGCTGCTGCACTGCGAACTCCTGATGAGACCGGATATGTAATGGAGTGGGCGATTCCTCTTTCAAGTCTTGCCGGAGAAATTAACAACCGATCTACAAGATTTGAGTATTCAGGAATTCAATGGCCAAGGTTTGTTCCTGCTGATGGAAAAGTATTTTCATTTGATGCAGATCTAACTGATCGTGATGAAACAGATGGTCCCCGAACAGCAAATCGATTCTTGAGGTTAGGTGACCAACCGGCACTTTGGAGAGACTCCAAGAGTTATTCAATGCGCGGTGAAATCACACTTACCAATGAAAAAATAGGGGTGTCTACAGAGGGTACTATGTTGTCTGAATTACCTTCTTCTCCCCGGTTAGAGCAAAATTATCCAAACCCGTTCAACCCTTCTACAAATATTCAGTTTATTTTACCGCAAGCCACCAAAGTGACACTGAAGATTTATGATGTACTAGGAAAGGAAATAGCCACCCTGGTTGACGGGCAACGAAATGCAGGTGCCCATACCGTTAAATTTAACGCACACAGTAATCTTTCTAGTGGCGTTTATTTTTATCGATTGGAAACAGGTGATATGACAATCACCCGAAAACTGATGTTGATCAAATAATCTGAAAAGTTGCTGAATCAGGGTGAAATCTCACCCTGATTTTCTCTACTCATGCCATCACTCAAAAAATCGCTATACACTCTGTTTGTAGTACTTCTTGGAAGCGGTTCTATGCTATACGGGCAAACTACCGGCAAGATTTCCGGGATAGTGGTTGATAGCGAAGGAGTTCCTCTGCCTGGGGTGAATATTGTAATAGAGAATGAATTAAAGGGCAATGCATCGGATGCTGAAGGGAGATATTTCATTTTAAATGTCCGCCCCGGAACCTATACCGTTGTAGCTTCCATGATAGGTTTCCAAAGCGTAAGAGTCACAGATGTGCGTGTTACGGTCGATCGCACGACAACGGTTGATTTCACGATGTTTGAACAGGTTCTCGAGGGAGAAGAGATAACCGTAATAGCTAACCGAAAACTAATTACTAGGGATCAGACTTCAGCCTCAGCTAAAGTTGGCGGAGACGAAATACTTAACCTTCCGGTCGCTAATTTCACAGAAACTGTTTCTGTCCAGGCCGGGGTATCAAGGAGTGAAAATGGATCGTTGCATATCAGAGGAGGGCGTAGCAGCGAGATAAAATATTATGTAGATGGTGTAGCTGTTTCAAATCCGTTTAGCAATGCGCTTGCCACACCTGTCGAGAATTCAGCTGTACAGGAAGTAGAGGTGATTAGTGGGACGTATAATGCAGAATATGGTCAGGCAAATAGCGGTATCATAAATATTGTTACAAGGGACGGAGGCAACGATTTTTCCGGAACGTTTATTGGAAGTATTGGAAGCTATATATCAGGTAGAGAATCTGATTTTTTTGGGATAAATGAGGCTTCATACTTTGGGGAGCAATCTTACGAAACTTCCTTTTCCGGCCCCATTATAAAAGATAAACTCACTTTTTTTACCAACGTAAAGTACACTGATTTTGATGGTTGGTTATTTGGGCAGCAAATATTTCAACCTAGTGACTCTTCCGATTTTTCCTCGAATAATTCTGATGATTGGATTATTGAATCTACAGGAGATTCTTCTATTGTGCCTATGAATTCCAGCGAGGGACTTACTACCATGGGGAAAGTTAAATACAATCTTTCCAGAGATGTAAATGTCACGTACACCTTTACCCGGTCAAATACCAAATCAAATTTCTACCGGCACCAATACAAATTGAACCCGGAATTCCTTCCGACACAACGGAGTAATTCCCTGAATCACCTGGTTGTTTTGAATCATGTTCTGAATGATCGGACTTTTTATAATCTGCGGTTAACCGCGTATTCCACTTCATTCTCTCAGTACAAATACGAGGATCCATTCTCAGAAGGTTATATTTTTATTGATGGTAGAAATAATCAGCCGGCAAATGTTTTTAACACAGGAGGCGTAGACAATTACTACCTGGATCGAAGCAGTGACACCTATGCCCTTAGGTTTGATATAACTCGTCAATTTGGCAACGAGCATTTGGTAAAAGCAGGGATAGAGTATCGATACAATGAACTGAACTTTGAGGAATTCTTTATCCAGGCCCGAAGAGTTGATAACCTTGAAAGAACAATTCCACCTATTACTTCCCGGCTTCACAACCGGTACCAACAATCACCAATAGAAGCGTCTGCGTTCATACAAGATAAAATTGAAATATCTGATTTGATTGTGAATGTAGGAATACGATTCGATTACTTTGATGCGCAATCGGTAGTCCCGGTCGATTTGAGAGATCCGAGCAATACAGCCAATCTGGATGAGGCTGAAGCTTACCGGTCTACAGATGTAAAATGGCAATTAAGCCCAAGAATTGGATTCGCTTTTCCTATTTCGGATAACAGTGTAATTCACGCTTCCTATGGGCAATTTTTCCAAATACCTGAGTTTTCGCGACTGTACGAAAACCCGGAATTTGAAGTACAATCCAGTAATTTTACCCAGTTTTTAGGAAATGCCGATTTAGACGCGCAACGCTCAAACACCTATGAGATAGGCTTGCAACAGCAATTAAGTGACTATATTGGGATTGATCTCACAGCCTACTATCGGGATATCCGTGAATTGGTTGGTACTACTTTGTATGAGGCCAGAACCGGAGGAGATACCTGGGGAAGGTATGAGAATACGGATTTCGGACGTGTTCGGGGAATCACCGTTTCAACTGATATTCGAACAAACCTTGGATTAAGAGGTTCTGTTAATTACACTTTTCAATCAGTCAGAGGAAATGCAAGTGATCCGAAACAGGCGTTTTTTAATGCCCAGCAAAACAATGAGACCACTCGTCAGTTACTACCTCTAAGTTGGGATCAAAGACATAATATCTCCGGTAGCCTTACTTATTTACGCGATAGCTTTACCGCAGGCTTATTGGGCACTTTTCATACCGGGTATCCCTTCACCCCGGAAGATGAACAGAGAAATGACATTTCTGTACTAAGGAACCAGGCTCGATACAGAGCCGAATTCATTATGGATTTAAGGCTCGGATACCGTTTACAAGTAAATGGTGTTGAAGGCCAGTTGTTTATGACCGTTGAAAATCTCTTGAACTTTAATCGTGAGGACAGACTGCCTAAGATTTTTGAATCTGAGATAGAGGCACATAATGATAATGGCTTTGATCGGATAAATACCCTGACGGACTTTAGAACCAGTCCGCTAAGACAACCAGAACCCCGACTCATAAACATGGGTTTCCAGTTTAATTTTTAAGTAAAAGTTAATGAGTAGCATACAGTTTTATTGGTATTCACATGCTTTTTCCCGTCAGGGAATGCTACTTGTAGTTGCATTGCTTACGGTGCTGTTCATTAGCAATCGGGTATTTGCTCAGACAAACGATTCAAACGTATTCATTGACCCAAACCAGGGAAGTCAGAATTCGAGAGTCGATTTTAACGTAACAGGGAATCAAATCGAGTCGATCATTACGAACTGGGGAACGGTAGGTAATGGAAATGGTAGTATAAACCAGGCTGGAGTCTGGCCAAAAGGAACAGGACACGGACATTTGCATGAGATGACTGGCATGATTCTGACCAGAACGGCTGATATAAATGGGCAAAATGTTACCATCATATCAGACGGGTATGGAGCCAGTAGTGATGTAAGTGATATCGATCCAAATACCAATATAAGATGGAAGTTTCAGCCTGTTGAAGGGTATTTCAATGCAAGTGCAGATGAGCCTGAAATAGCTAATTCCAGGAACCCTAATAGCTGGCCAACCTCCTGGCCCGATGTAGGGGCTGAATGGGATGGGAATTGGAACGGCTTTTTTGGCTTGAACCAGTTTAATGCAGATCAGGAGGTATTCTATGTAATGGATGATCTGTCCAATACCGAGTTCGAGTATTATCCCATAAATGGAGATAACACCAAAGGTGGTTTAGGCCTTCAGATCAGGGTACGGGTTTTTCAATGGGCCCAGGCATTAGCAAAAGATATTCTCTTTATGCAGTATGAGGTATCCAACATAGGGGATCAGGTGTACACCACAGATATCAACGATAAGCCTCTGTTTTTTGGTGGTTACACCGATGTTAACCCAGCCGGGGCCGGTACTTCTGATGATGCTGCTGGTTTTGATAACGACGATGACATTGTATATGGCTGGAGTAGTACCGGGGTGGGTAGCTGGCAACAGTTTCGTGATATTCCGCCAGGCTACATTGGCTGGAAGTTCTTGGAAAGTCCGGGAATAGAATTCGATTTAACAGATAATGATAATGACGGTCTTGTAGACGAATCGCGGGATAATGATGCGGGTGTATTTGCTTTCGGTCCTTGTGGGAATTATGACGAACCCCAGGAGCATTGGAGCGGAGATGAAGATTGCGATTGGAACGCACTCATTGATGACGTTGGAACCGATGGCATCGGCCCTGATCAGCCAGGGTATCCTGGTCCAGATGCTGATGGCTCTGAGGGGAATGGAAGGCCGGATCAGGGAGAGCCAAACTTTGGGAAGTTAGATAATGATGAATCCGACCAAATCGGTTTAACTTCATTCTATGCTCCACTATTTGGCAATGTTAACATTCACGACGAAGAAACAGTATGGCCGAATGTTCAAACGGGATTCTTTGATGTACCCAGCCAGGGCGTGAACCAGATATGGATATTCGGTTCCGGCGCTTTTCAACTCGCACCGAATACCACTCAACGTTTTTCTACCAGTTTCGTTTTTGGGGCTAACGAAGATGCTATGTTTCGCTCATCGGCTGTTGCCCAACGTATTTATGACTCTGATTATCGTTTTGCGGTGCCTCCGCGCCAACCACAGCTCAGGGCTATTCCGGGAGATGGAAAAGTTACTTTGGTATGGGATGAACTTGCCGAGATTTCCCGTGACCCTGTATATGGCCAGGATTTTGAAGGGTACCGAATCATAAAATCTACCGATCCTCAGTTTAACGACGCCGATGATATAACGGATTCTTTCGGAAATGCCGTTTACAAGCGATCTATCGCACAGTTTGATTTAGTGAATGGGTTAGAGGGATACCACTCTTTGCAATTCGGTGAAGAGATCGGTATCCCAAATGGCGTGCACTACTATATGGGAGATGACACCGGTATTCAGCATTCCTACGTTGATACCGACGTAATAAACGGAAGAACCTATTACTACGCCGTTATTGCTTACGATGCGGGTTATGATAATACCTATTTTGATCGGGGGATTTCCAGAATTGAAAACCTTTTTCCGATCTCTCCATCTGAGTCTCCCGCAAGTATAACCCTCACTCAGGGTGTAATCACAAATTTTGATCCAAACACAGTTGAGGTTCGACCAAACCCCACTGCCAGTGATATAGTCCTTGGAGAAATTGACGTTGATTTTCTTAACAGAGTAGCAAAGCAAACCGGGAAATCGACGGGTACTGTAAAAGCGACTATTGTTGATGAAAACCTGTTGAAGAATCAACAATATACCGTTGGATTCAGCCAGGAAAGTATAGTGTACGATGCAACTGATACCTCGGCTGTAGAGTATCAAACAGCTGCGTTCAGCATTTCAGGAACAGATGGGGTACTGGCAGAGAATGTGCCGGTTCCAACAGATCTGGAGGGTAATTACGTAATGAACTGGACCTATGAACTACTCGACGAAGGTTTAATTTTCTCATTCGAGAATCAAATGCCCAGTGAATCTAATACACAACAAAACTCAGGATGGACAACGAGTAGTGAAACAAACTTACGATCTCAAATAACTCTTCCGACCCCGACTTTCTCTGTACCTAATCCACCTGTTTGGCCGATTCGTGTTTTGATAGAAGTTGGTAATCCAGGCGAAGTACTCGACTCAGCGTTTACTTCTACTACTGGCGCATTTTCTTTCCCGGTTAATTTCAGAATATCGGAGCAAAATACCGGTGTGAAAATACCTTTCATTTTCAGTGAACCAGATTCTACAGAAAATGGTCAGATAGATCAGGATGAATTGATTCAACTTCTGTTCAAAGAAAACCCCGATGACTCACGATTTATCAGGGGTTGGAATATCAGCTTTCGAAAACCAGTTGATACGAGTGGAGGAGATCTTCCTTTATCTGAAATTGTCGCTCCGGATATCGGGGATGTATTTGAGTTGAATGCCCAGATCCCTTTTGGAGAGATCGACACTTTTGTACTGAATAGCACGGCTTCCTTTGTTGATTCTACTGCGGGAGAAAGCTTATTAGATCGAATAATTGTAGTTCCGAATCCCTATGTAGCAGCTACAATAACGGAAAGCAGACCATTTCTATCAGGCAGGGGCGAGCAACGTATTGAGTTTAGAAATGTGCCTAATAACGCAAGCCTTAGAATATATACCGTAAGTGGAGTGTTCGTTCGCGAGCTTCAATCCGTAAATGGATTAGTGGAATGGGATTTACAATCGAAAGACGGCCTTGAAGTGGCCTATGGCCTCTATTTCTACCATGTAAAAGCACCAGGCATTGGTGAGAAAACCGGCAAATTTGCAATCATAAAATGATGATCATGAATAAAGCGATTGCAATAGTAGCCATATTTTCAGCAGCAAGCCTTTCATTATATGCTCAAAGCCAGGTTGGGAATACCGCTTCTTCTTTCCTCGAAATTCCTGTTGGAGCCAGAAGCATAGGTATGGGAGAAGCCTATGTAGCTGCGGTTAACGATGTAAGCGCCCTGTATTGGAATCCTGCCGGGGTAACACGAATCGATCAAAACCAGGTGACTTTCCAAAATACGGACTGGTTTGTGGATACCAGGCTTTATTATGCTGCATCTGTATTTAAGTTGAATGACGTCTATCTCGGAATAAGCATTAACATGTTTGATAGTGGCGAAATGGACGTTAGGACGATAACCTTGCCTGATGGGACCGGGGAGCGTTTTAAAGTACAGGATATCAGCATCGGGTTTACCTATGCGCAGGAATTAACAGAGAATTTTAGCCTGGGAGGGAACCTCAAGTTTGTACAAAACCAGGTATGGAGAATGACTGCGTCTACGTTGGCGCTTGACCTCGGGTTTTTCTACCAAACTCCTTTTGATGGTATCAATTTGGGATTTAGCATCAGTAATTTTGGAGGCGAAATGACTTTAAGAGGAGACAACACCTTTGTGCCTGTGGATTTGGATCCGATCAATTCAGGTAACAATGATGGTGTTCCCGCAAATCTTCAAACAAGCTCGTGGGATTTGCCCTTGATTTTCCGCATTGGAACAACCTATGACCTGTTGCACACTGTAGATCATAAAATTATCATAGCGGCTGATGCGGTTTATCCAAACAATAATACCAACTACATCAACACTGGTGCAGAGTATGGTTTTCGAGGAATTTTATTTCTGCGAGGGGGATATAGCAACATTTTTATGGAAGACAATTTCGGTTTGGGAAATTTAAGAGCCGGCATTGGATTACAACCCGTTGAAGATATATCGATTGACTATGCGATTAGTGATCGGAACGAACTTGGATACGTACATACAATAGGACTTTCACTGAAGTTTTGATGATGATAGATATAACAGACACCGAAAAGCACCTTTACGAAATAGTAGCTAACGATCTCCAGGAGAAGATCAAGGAAGACTACTTTGGCGAAAGGGGAAAGATCCCAAATTATCTACGGCTTACAGAAATCTATAATGTGAGTATGTCTACCATTAAAAAGGCGATGAAAATCCTGAATGATCAGGGTGTAATTGTTAGCCGGGTAGGAAAAGGATCGTTCGCAAATAAAGATTATAAACCAGAAGCTCCTTCTACAAAGCCTTATAAGACAAATAAAATTGGGCTATTGATCAGGGATCTGGATGGTCCTTATTTTTCAGGGATTTATAAAGGACTTGCTGATCAGACTGACCGATTTGGGAAGAAATTAATGGTTACCGTATCCAGGGATTTCCATCAGCAAGAAGATTCACTGGTGAGAATGATGTTGTCACACGAAATTGATGGCCTTGTTGTTACCACCAGGAGAAAATCTATTTATGGGGTAAGGATTTATGACGAACTTAGGAAGAATAACATTCCAACCGTCATCATACATGATGTATACGATTCGAAACTTCCGACCATCGACGTAGACAACTACAAAGGCGGATGTTTGGCTGCGGAACACCTCCTGAAAAGAAGTAAAAAGAAGTTATGCGCAATTATGGGGGAACATGGGTACAAAACCGATGATATGCGGCTAAAAGGATTCCTGGATACTCTCAAAAAACATGGGGTGAATCCAGAGCAGCGGTGTGAAATTTTCAGGTATTCCTTTAGTACTGAAAAAACGGCTTTTGATGAGGGTTATAAGATTGGTAGGAGCCTCTTTATAAAGAATCTGGATATAGATGGTGTTTTCCTGTTTAACGATTTGATTGCAATGGGTTTTCAGAAAGCGCTGTTAGAGCAAAATCTCAAGATCCCGGAGGATGTAGCCATTATTGGGTTTGATAACATTGACAGGTGCTCCGAAGCCAGGGTACCACTTACCACTATTGATGTGCCCAGATATGAAATCGGGAAACGAGCCTATGAGATACTAAGGCAGAGTATGAGAACAGGTGGAGTTACCATTAGCTCAGAAAATACTATTCATCTTGAGCCAAAGCTTGTTGTAAGGGATTCTGCATGAGTGTACCTAAGGGAACATATCGTTCGTTAGCACTTTGTATTTACCTGATGTATTCAATCTCGTGTAGTACCCATCAAAAGGAAGACGAAATGGAACCGGTTATTGGAGTATGGCTTACAAACATCGATAGTGAATTGATGTTTAGTGAAGAAAATATTGTAGCTGGGATCAAGAGAATTTCGGATTTGGGTTTTAACACGATATACCCTGTGGTTTGGAATGATGGATATACCTTACATCCCAGCCAAAAGATGATAGAATACTTTGGTAGTGAATTTGAGCAAGATACAGTCTTCAAGACTCTTGGGATCGATCCTCTATCCTTGATTATAAGGGAAGCAAGAAGGAATGATCTAAGGGTAATCCCCTGGTTCGAGTTTGGTTTCTCCAGTTCTTATAACCAGGATGGGGGGCATATCATCAGTAAGTATCCGCATTGGGCAGCAAAAGACTCATCTGGTAATTTGCTGAGGAAAAACAATTTTGATTGGATGAACGCCATTCATCCGGAGGTACAGCAATTTATCACTGAGTTGGTGCTGGAGGTAGTAAAAAACTACGACATAGATGGTATTCAGGGAGATGACCGGCTACCAGCAATGCCATCGGAAGGAGGGTATAGCGATTTCACCAGAAACTTGTTTGCTCAGGAAATGGGCAAAGAAGTACCAAGTTCACCGTATGAAGAAGAATTCTTAAACTGGAAATCGGATAAGCTTACCGACTATGCGTCAAGTTTATATCGATCTGTAAAAGAAGTAAACGACCAGCTCACGATTTCCTTTGCGCCAAGTATTTATCCATGGTCTAAGGAGCAGTATTTACAAGATTGGCCTGCATGGATAGAAGTAGGGGCTGTGGATGAACTTATCCCACAAGCTTACAGATGGGAAATTGAAAGATACAAATCCACCATTGATGAGACCCTCGAGTTCTTCGAGAATAGCGATGGTAGTGAAAATGTGGTGTGGTATCCTGGATTAATTATTAAAGCCGGATCACGATATAATGGTTTTGACTACGTAGATGAAGCCATTCGTTATAACAGAAGCAAAGGAATTGACGGTGAGGTCTATTTCTTTTATGAAGGTTTATTCGAGCAAAATGAACACCTGGGAGACTCGCTAAGTAAATATTATTATGGAAAATAAGACAATCTTTTCAGCAGAGAACATATTCACGAAATTGCTAATTGTAAGTCTGTTTCTTGTACTTGGTAGCTCTCTACATGCGCAGGCACAAGAGGAGCAGGTTTATGTTGAGGAACTCAGAGGTGTCTGGATTACCAATGTTGACAGCGACGTTCTTTCGAGTAAAGCCAAGATTGCAGAGGCTATGAATTATCTTGCAGACAGGGGCTTCAATGTAATCTATCCGGTAGTTTGGAATAAGGGATTTACTCTGTTTCCAAGTGATGTGGCAGAAGATTCCATTGGTGTTCGCCAAGACCCGGTATTCGCCAACGTAAACCGTGATCCACTTCAGGAGATCATCACTGAAGCGCACCGTGTTGGAATGGAAGTTATTCCCTGGTTTGAATATGGTTTTGCAAGTATTTGGGGGCAGCCAAGTGGCGGCCATATCATTGAGGCAAATCCGCATTGGGCTTCTCGGGATGTTAATGGAAACATCGCCAACAGAAATAATTTTTACTGGATGAATGCTATTCACCCATCTGTACAGGAGTTCATGCTGGGTATAATGGAAGAGTCGATTGAGAATTATGATGTTGATGGCGTACAGGGAGATGATAGGTTACCAGCTATGTCCTCAACTGCAGGTTACAGCGATTACACCAAGCAGCTTTACCGGGACGAACACAATGGTAATGAACCTCCATCTTTTTATAATGACCAGGACTTTTTAGCATGGAAAGCAGGTAAGCTCACCAAATTTGCCGGAGATTTATATCGGATGGTGAAGGATAAAGATTCTCTGTTAACCGTCTCGCTTTCTCCATCTATTTATAGTTTTAGCTACGATAATTACCTCCAGGATTGGCCGGCCTGGCTTGATTCTGGCTATGTAGATACCATACATCCCCAGGCTTATCGCTATGATATTTCAAGCTATCGTGGGATCATCAGAACTATGCTTGGCCAACAGCCATTCTCCTCTCAGGGCTACATTCATCGCTTTTTTCGACCCCAGATTTTCCCCGGAGTGCTTATCAAAGCGGGAGGTACTTTTAATGATGAGGATTTCGTGTTAAGTGCTATAGAATTCAACCGTGAATATGATTTAAGGGGGGAGGTCTATTTCTTCTTTGAAGGGCTGGATGAAAAGAATAACAACCTAGCAGATACACTCTATAAATATAAATACGATCAGCCGGCTCTGCTTCCGAATAGGTATGGCAAAGTTAGGCGTCCACTTCCTGAAATTGTAAACGAAGACAGTGCATTAGTTACCCAGGCAGGTACATGGCTGGAAGTAGAAGACGTAAATGGATTCCGGGGAAAGACACTTCGGGCTGAAGCAAACTCGCAATCTTCCATCACCTATGATGTAAACGTACCCTTTGATGCCTGGTACAATGTATTTGCGTGGGTTCCGGTTCAAAACGGAGCAACAAGCAGCGCCAATTATGAAGTATTTGGTCAAGGTGATACCACAATAACAATCATAAATCAAACACAGAGCATTAAGCAGGGGTGGGAGAAAATTGGAAATGTATTTCTGGAAAATGGTCGTCAAACCGTGGTAAGGATAGATGCTGATAAATCCGGAGATCAGAACCCGACTTATGCCGATGCGATAATGGTGATGTTGGACAGAAAGAAATCTCCCAACGTTGAGATTAATGCGATAATTACCTCTTCAGAGGAGCCTCTGGAATTACCCATCGGATATGAATTGCTTCAGAACTACCCTAATCCATTCAATCCCTCTACCAACATTTCATTTAATCTTCCGGAGGCGAATAGAATTTCCCTGGAAGTGTTCGACGTGCTTGGCAGGAAGGTAGCAACACTCTATCAAAATGAAGTCTTTAGCGCGGGCCAGCATCAGGTAACCTTCGACGCCTCCAGTCTTGCCAGTGGTATCTACATATATCGGCTCAACACCGAAAACTTCAACCTTAGTAAAACAATGATACTAGTTAAATAAACTGGCATGTATTACATCGACTACATCATAATAATTGTCTATTTATTGGTACTTATTGGCTTAGGTATCTATTTACAGAAGAAAGCTTCATCAAGTATTGAAAGCTTCTTTTTAGGCAATCGTGATATGCCCTGGTGGGCATTAGGAGCATCCGGGATGTCTTCAAATTTTGATGTGTCTGGTACGATGATCATCGTGGCGATGATCTACGCCCTGGGATTGAAAGGCTTCTTTATTGAATTACGCGGAGGTATTGTTTTGGTTATGGCTTTTCTCATGATTTTTATGGGGAAGTGGAATCGCCGGGCCAAAGTGATGACTGCCGCAGAATGGATGGAACTTCGATTTGGAAGAAATACTGCAGGTAACGCTGCACGAATACTTAGCGCGACGGCCAATTTATTGTTTGCCGTAACTGTGGTGACCTATTTTGCACAGGGCGGGGGTATTTTTCTAGGCAAAATTTTGAACATTGATACGGACTGGGCTACTATCGGAATCATTGGCCTGGCAACTATTTACACGGTGGCTTCAGGGCTTTATGGGGTTGTTTATACTGATGTGATGCAAGGCTTTTTTGTGTTTTTTGCAATCGTTTCAGTGTGTACGATCGCCTTCTTCAACTATCCGCTGGCAGAAAGTTTTCAGGTATCAGTCCCGTTGATAGGAGAGGGATTCCAGACGTTGAGTGTAAATGCCGAGAACTGGACAAATGTTCTACCATCATGGAAAATGGAACTACCCGGTGAATATGGACAGTATAACCTTTTTGGGATTGCCATCATTTTCTATCTGTTCAAGACAACTATTGAAGGAAGTGGGGGCTCTGGCGGTTATTTAATTCAACGCTATTTTGCAGCTAGAAGTGATCGGGATGCCGGACTTTTAAGTCTGTTCTGGATTTTCCTTCTTTCATTCCGATGGCCATTTGTAGTAGCAATAGCTATGATGGGTATTGCATGGGGTGCCACAAATAGTGTGATCCAAAACCCGGAAGAAGTACTTCCATCGGTACTTTCTACAATGATTCCCGTAGGCCTTTCAGGATTGGTCATAGCAGGCTTGATTGCTGCGGCAATGTCTACCTTCGATTCTGTAGTGAATTCGGGAGCTGCCTATTGGGTAAAGGACATTTACCAGCGCTTTATAAACCCCGGGGCGGGTGAGAAAACCCTTGTAAAACACAGTAGATGGGCATCGGTGTTGATTGTAGTTATTGGGTTCTTGCTTACCAAACAGTTTAAGAATATTAATGATATATGGGGCTGGCTTACCATGGGCCTGGGTTCCGGGCTAATTATTCCTCAGGTCATCCGATGGTACTGGTGGAGGTTTAACGGATATGGATTTGCAGCAGGAGTCTTTGCCGGAATGCTAGCTGCGTTCTCTCAACTCATTTTCTTCCCCGATTTTACTGAATACCAGCTATTCATGTATGTAGCATCCATTTCGTTAACAGCATGTATAATTGGAACGCTGGTTACCCCCCCGGTAGATGATGAAGTCCTTACAAATTTCTATAAGGTAACCCGGCCATTTGGGTTTTGGGGACATATAAAGGAGGGATTATCCTCTCAAAAAATGGAGGGTGTTAATGCAGAGAACAGACGAGACATCCTCTCAACAGTTATAGCTGTACCATGGATGCTGGTTCTATGTATTACACCTATGCTATTTATGGTACGCCAGTGGAATGCCTTCTTCACTTCACTGGGAATACTAACGGTTCTTTCCATTGCGCTTTATTTCAAATGGTATCGGCATCTATCCACCGAGAATGATTTAGAAGAAATCCCTCCAAACACCAAGGATATGGTTCACTAGCTATGGAAATAGTGACAACAGAATTTGATCTAACAACTACAATGGCTTCAAACTTCGGTTTAGGTCATGATAAACACTAACCAAAAGGACCAACACTATGATTGACCTTTACAAAAAAAGCACAAGTCTTTTGCTGGGTGTCTTCTTTGTTTTTGCTTTGATGTTATCAACAAATACAGAGGCGCAGGCACAAGTTGATTCTCTATGGAGTATCGATGCGCCAAACAGTAATTGGTTTGGTATCGGGAATACCGAGCGGGGATTAACCTTTAACCCACTAACTGGACATCTGATTGTAGCAAGCCGCCAGGGTGGTGAAACACTGGTAATTCTTGATGGAGCAACAGGGGACTCTTTAGGATTACTCCAAACTGAAATACAACCTGAAGAGGTAATTGATCCAGTATGGAAAACCAGTGTCGATGATGTTAACTGGTTTACCACCGGTAATACTGAACGAGGGATTACCTACAATCCAGCTACAGGAAACTTAATTGTAGCAAGCCGCCAGGGTGGGGTTACCCCAATCATTATTGATGCTGCTACCGGAGATTCTATCGGCGTTTTAGACAATACGGGTATTGCCGGGGGAACATTCGCCTTTAATCAAATTCGGGCAACTCCTGATGGACAGATCTTTACTGCAAACCTGGCAATAAACAGTACAAGCAAAATCTATCGATGGGCCGATGAAAACTCCGCCCCTGTTGAAGTATTCAGTGATTCCCTGGGACAAAGACTTGGAGATTCTTTCGGGCTGGTCGGAGATACAACAAATGTTACTCTTTACTTAAGTGGTTCCGGAGCAGATAAAATTGTTCCATTTACCTGGAATGGTACAGCACTTACAAAAGGAACAGATATTAGTGTCGCTGCTGGCGAAGCAAGGGGTGGTTTTTCTGCCCGTGCAGTGGGTGATAGCGTACTTATTACGGGAACCGGAACAGCACCAAGATTTTTAAGCCTTGATGGAGTACTGGGGTCTCAACTTTCTTCTGATGATGTGCCATCAAATGATTTGAATTCCTCTATGTTGAACGACCAAATGGTTTGGAATGGCAGACACCTGGTAGCAACCGGACCTGCATTTACAAATGGTAGTTTTTACTTGTTCGATATTACGGATGGCGTAGAATTGATTTATGAGTTCGCTCCGTTAGGAGTTAACTCAAATGGTAATAACACAGGTGGAGTACTATTTGATGAAGGAAATAACCGCCTGTATTTAATGGACACCAATAATGCCATTGACGCTTACAATATCGCAGATTTCTTCCCACAAGATGCTATTACGGGTGGTACATTTACTATAAATCAAATCAGAGCTACATCAGATGGACAAATTTTCGCGGGTAACCTTAGTGTAGGAGGTGATAACGTGAGAATTTACCGATGGGCCGATGAGTCGTCAGAGCCAGAAATGATCTTTGCAGGTGCAATGTCTAATGCCATCCGTTATGGCGATTCATTTGGAGCGGTTGGTTCCGGAAATGATGTGAAATTATTCATGGGTGGTAGCAACAATGGTGGATTCATTGCCAGATTTGATTGGGACGGATTAGCACTAACCAAAGTGGATGAGTTCAATACTGGAATTCAGAATACCGGTCGCGGTGGTTTCACAACCTCACTAATAGATGGCGACAGCATTGGAGTTGCAGGAACCTTCGCTCCCCCAAGGTTGATGAACATCAATGACGGTGGCCTTGGTGAACCGGTTACAAGTGCAGACGTGTCTGATAGCGATTTGCATTCATCCATGACGTTAGATTTCGTTGAAGCCAATGGGAAAACCTTAGTTGGGTTAGGTCCTGCTTTCAATAATGGATTGTTCTACTTATTAGATGGGGATGATTTTTCAGTAGTTGCTGAAATAGGCCCACTTGGTTTGAATGCAAATGGCAATGGAACGGGGGCGGTACTCTTTGATGCTGCAAACGAAAGGTTATACCTGATGGAAACTAATAATGCTATCCGCGCATATGATATCAGCGAATTGCTAGAACCAGAAATCATTGCTCCATTTGCGTTATTATCACCGGCAGATGGTACTGCATTAGAGCTTACCGGGGATGCTGGTACGGAAGTAAACATCACATGGGCTGAGGCAGAAGCAAATGTGGATGTAACTTATACATGGCATGCAGATGCAACTGATGGTGATTTCTCTGATCCACTTTTAAGCATTGTCTCCAATGATTTGGGTGAAGACACCGTTCTTACCCTAACTTATCAGGCAATAGATGATGCATTGGTATCACTGAATGTTGTTGATGGGGCTACCATCGATTTAATTTGGACAGTTACAGCGTCTGGTGAGGATAGTACAACCTTCTCGAGCGATGTTTTTGACATTTCCTTTACTCGATTGCTACATGTATCGAATGAACTGGAAGATACCCCAACTCGCTTTGCTTTGAATCAAAACTATCCAAACCCGTTCAATCCGGCCACAAACATAGCGTACGATCTTCCAGCAGCAGCAGATGTAACGCTTACCGTGTATGATATAACTGGAAGACAGGTTGCAACAATTAACGAAGGGCCAAAAACTGCTGGTTCTTACACAATCTTATTTGATGCCAGTCACTTATCAAGTGGAATGTACATTTACCGAATTCAGGCAGGTAAGTTTACTGCTACTAAAAAGATGATGTTGATCAAATAAAAACGTTCTGAACTGAACGTATCAGATTAAAAAATCCCCTGGTTTTCGATCAGGGGATTTTTTTTAGCAAAAGCTTTTCTAGTCCAATAAAGGGTTTGGGTACCCAATTCCCACAGGATCTGAATTAAAAGGATCAAACAGGTTATCTACTAACCAGGCCAGTTGTCCTCTTGTGATTGGGGTATTATCTCCGGAAAATTCTAACATCTCATTTGTATTCTTATACCATGTTTCTTCCGAGATTGACTGATTTGTTATGTTCAGAGAAGCGGCAAAGAAAGAGATTGCCTGCTCTTGTGATACCATATCTGTTGCGCTGGCTCCACCTGTAAGTCCTAATCTGGTAAGGATTTCTTCAAAATTGGAAATCTCAACGGTACTATCCGGATAAAAACGGGTCTCATTCGCCCACTGAAACGGAATACCTTCTCCCCGCATGATTCCCGATAAGCCTACCCTCTGGATCGATGTAAAAGCCGGATTATCAGGTTGAGTATCCATATAAGGCATTAGCCACATTCCAGCATCAAGCAGTACTTTCTGAAGTTCCCGAACATCAATATCACGAGGTTGTTTTCCATCTTGAACGGCTAATGAAGCAGCCGCGCCCGCAGCCTGGCCTAATTGAAGCACAACAGGTTGGAGTCTTGTTGTACCATTAACAAGATTAGAAACGGAAATGCTCTTTTCAGCAACCAGTAAACCATTGATTGTTTCCGGCACTAATGTACCATAAGGAACATTGTAGGAAGGTATTTTTGGGAAATCGAATTGCTTTGGGACCGGATTTTTTTTGCGGTGATGATCAACAGGGTAGTCACCAACTGCAATGCCTGATTTATAAATAGTACGCTCCGGAAGGGCATATGGATCAATAATGTCATAAAGAAATAATCGGTCTACTCCAACCACACGCCGGCTTTCTCTGATATAGGGAATAAGCGGATAGCCATCCTCAGAAGGGAATTCATTTTCAGCTAAAACCAAATTGGTGTATCCGCCAATGGTCTGCATAAAATAAATCCATGATTGGGTGAATTCTTTTGCTAGCTGTAGTATTGAATCCCGTTCTGTGTAATTTTTTTCCAGAATTTCTGCATAGTAGTCGTTTCCTTTGGTTGGCCAATTAATCATAAACTTATCATTGGGTAATCGACCATAATCCAGCATAAAATCACAATCTATGAGATCTTCCGCAGGTTTTGTACACACTTGTTTACACATGCAATCAAACTCTGAGGCATCGTAATTAGCTGGCTTTTCAACAAGAGATAGACTATTTGGGCCAATATCTTCCAGAATTGCTACATAGGTTAGGTCTTGTACATAAGGATGTTTTTCTCTTGGAGCTGCATCCTCTTTGGTTTCTTCAAAAGTCTCCATTTGCAGACTGTAAGAAGCGCCAGCTAAAGCTAGTAGGTCCCCATACTCTGTTCCGTCGATGAAGACGTCCGCTATAACCGTTTTTCGTTCATTATCCTGGTTAAAAAAATGAGCCTCAGTGATTTGATTATCTACAACAGTTACAGAATCGATAAGCCACCCGTTCAGTATGGTAATGTTCTCTTCTTGTGCTACCATTTTTTGAAGTATCTCATTTCCGACCGATGGCTCAAAAAGAGTCCGGCTAACCCAACCTGTAAAAACAGAATCCGGGCCACCATAGTGATCGTATAAATGAGAGCGAAACTCACCCCAAATACCAGAAGGCATATTATGGTTCCCATCAATGGCACTTACTCCTGCAGAAGTGAGCATTCCTCCAAGCCATTCGGTGGACTCAATAATCAGGACTTCATTTCCCATTCTTGCTGCTTGTAAAGCCGCGCTTACTCCACTCGCTCCGCCTCCAACAATGGCTATCTGGGTTTTAGTGTTTGGACTATACTCACAGTACTGAAGAAAAAGAATAGATATGATTGCAAAAACGATGTTTCTCATAAATCAGAAGGTTATATGGAACTAATTAGTAGATATAGAAAAGGCGAAAGGGCTACCCTTCGCCTTTAAGGGGTTCTAGGCTATGCCTTCTCAATCAAGCTCTTTCCAGCGAACAAAAGCCTCCATAGCTTCATATTCTGCCAGTCCTAATTGATCATAAATTTGTGCTGTATTTTGGGTCCTGTCATCTGCACGTTGCCAAAACTCACGCTTGTCTGTCCCAGGAAACAAGGGGCGGTCCTTTTGGGATTGATGCTTAAAAATTGCCCGGCGCTTACGAGTGGTTTCTTCCGGGCTCAGTGGAACGGCCATTTCGATGTCTTCGACATCCCATTCTTGCCAGGCGCCACGGTACAACCATGTCCAGCAATCTTTCATCCATGATTCATTTTTAAGCTCACGGAGTGCTGCGAAAATAGCCTCAAGGCAAACTCTATGTGTTCCATGAGGATCGGAAAGATCTCCTGCTGCGTAAATCTGATGAGGTTTAACGTGAGAGATTATTTCCTTAGTAATCTTAATATCCTCCGGTCCAATAGGTTTCTTTCTCACTTTTCCGGTTTCATAAAATGGTAAGTCCAGGAAGTGCATATTCTCATCCGGTATACCTACATACCGGCAGGCAGCCTTAGCTTCTCCCCGTCTGATCATTCCTTTAATGGATTTAACTTCCTCTGAGTCTACTCCTCCAGGCTTTTTCTCTAGTATCGATTTCCTGACAGCTTCAAATAACCGGGTGGTTTCTTTGTTTTCAAGGCCGAACTTATCATGGTAATCGGTAACAAAATCAGCAAATCGGACCGCTTCATCATCAAATACCGCAATATTACCTGAAGTTTGGTAGGCTACATGGACATCATGTCCCTGGTCAACCAAACGAATAAAAGTGCCACCCATCGATATAACATCATCATCCGGGTGTGGGCTGAATATCAGCACTCTTTTTTTAGCAGGTTCTTTGCGCTCCGGCCTGTGTGTATCATCTGCATTGGGCTTTCCACCTGGCCAACCTGTGATAGTATGCTGAATTTTGTTAAAGATTCGGATATTTACATCGTATGCTTTCCCAATATCAGTGATAACATCGTTCATCCCATGCTCACTGTAGTCCTCGTCTGTTAATTTTAAAATGGGCTTTTCTAAATAAAGACTTAACCAGACGACCGCTTTTTTCAGCATGTAATCATTCCACTCAATCGGGCCCAACAACCATGGGGTCATGGTTCGGGTCAGTTTTGCAGATGAAGCATCATCTAACAGAAATTCTACATTTGAATGCTTTTGTAAAAAAGTTGCTGGAATCTGAGTAGTGATTTCTCCTTCAATAGTTTTGCTAACAATTCCAGCTTTTCCTTCACCCCATGCCATAATGAAGATTCGGTCGGATTTCATAATCGTACCCACACCCATGGTGATTGCACGACGGGGCACATTTTCTACACCGAAGAATCCACTGGCAGCGTCAAGAATGGTCAGGCTATCAAGAGCGATTAAACGGGTCTTTGATTTCTCAGAGGATCCTGGCTCGTTAAAACCAACATGACCAGTTCGGCCAATACCAAGAATTTGGATATCCAGGCCACCGTAACTGTCAATCTTACGCTCATATTCCTCACAAAATTCGTAAATCTGATCTCTTGTTAAAGTTCCATCAGGTATATGGACATTCTCTTTGTTTATATCGATGTGGTCAAAGAGGTATTCGTTCATAAAATGAACGTAGCTGTGTATTGAGTCTCTCTCCATTGGGTAATATTCATCCAAATTGAAAGTAACTACATTTTGGAAGCTCAAACCCTCTTCTTTATGCATTCTAACCAATTCATCATACACCTGGGTAGGTGTAGAACCGGTAGCTAAACCTAGAACAGCTTGTTCACCTTTTTTTGCTTTTTCTCGAATTAGAGTAGCAATTTCTTGTGCTGCATAAATTGAAGCGCCTTTAGCAGTATCAAAGACATTAGTTGGTATCTTTTCAAATTTATCAAACTCGGGGGTTAGTAGAAGAGATGCTGGCATAATGGTTAGGATCGCATTTTTTTTAATTACTCGATGTTAGAGAATAATCTGCTTAAAACATGACTAAAATAAATGGTTGCATAGTTAAATACATCTTATGACGGTCATAATCTGAGCCAAAATTAATTTGTTAACATGAATTAAACTTTAGGGTGTTTTATGAAGGAATTAGGCTAAATCGATTGCCTGATAAATGATTATCTTCGAGAAAAAAAGTATGAGTGTTCTTATTGCCGATGCAGGTTCTACTTCAACAACCTGGGCTGAGTTGAACGGAGATAAAGAGCAGATTCTGAGGACTTCAGGTATCAATCCCGTTATTAAAGTCGATGCAGAAATCGAATCGGTTGTATATGACGAACTCGGGATGTTATTGAATTCAAGTTCTGTAGAGAAGATATTTTTTTTTGGAGATGGTTGCGGGGATTTCAAGCAAGCCGGTAGAGTTCAGAAGATATTGAAGGAAGCATTTAGAAATGCCGAAGTGGAAATTAAAACCGATATAGAGGGTGCCGGGCTTTCTGTTTTTGGAAATTCCAGAGGTATTGTTGTGATTTCAGAAACAGCTTCGAGTGCCGGGTTTATGGATGGAGGTAAGTTGATGGATGTAATGCCCGCAAAAGCATATCCTGAAGGCGATTATGGTTCAGGGGCGCATATCGGGGCACTGATTCTGAAGGATTACTTTGCAGGAGAAGCTCCGGTAGCAATTAAACAATTGATTGAATCGAGAAGGAGGTTAACCCTCGATGAGCTATTTGTCCTTTTTCAGGATGCCACAAAATCAAAACTGATTGCATCGAAAGTGTTAACCGACGTTGTTACCTCCACCGAATTTGATAATCCTATCTACAAAGAGTATCTAAAGAAACTCGTATTTGAATCATTAGAATTACTATTCAATCAACTTAAAAAACATTTCCGGAATGCATTAGCTCAACAGCCACTGCGGTTTGTTGGCGGAACAGTTTCAACATTTGAAGAATATTTTCGGGAATTTTTCCGAAAGAAGGGCTTGATCCTGGACGATGTTCAGCGCACACCTATCCATGGATTGATTGCATATCATCGAGGTTTATGATTGATACCCACTCACACATTTACCTTTCTCAATTTGATGAAGACCGGAGGGAGGTGCTAGACAGAGCTTCAAAAGTTGGGGTCACTGATATTTTTATGCCAGCCATCGATTTTTCTTCTCTTGAAGAAATGAATCAGGTATCACACCCCGAAATAAACTTCTACAAAATGGCAGGTCTTCATCCTGCTGATGTGAAAGAGTTACCAAATAATCTTGAAAAAAAACTATCTGAATGGTGCTCAAAAGATGAGATTTACGGAGTAGGGGAAACGGGACTCGATTATTATTGGAGCACCGATTTTGTGGCAGAACAGAAAGAAAGTCTCCATATACACTGTCGGGTGGCAAAAGTGGCTCAAAAACCGATCATTCTGCATAACCGGGAGAGTACTGCCGATTTACTATCTATCATAGACAAAGAACAGGATGGATCATTATCTGGAATTTGGCACTGTTTCAATGGCTCGGTTGACGAAGGAAAACGAGCCATCGACTTGGGATTTCATTTAGGGATCGGAGGAGTAATCACCTTCAAGAATGGAGGTGTAGATAAAACTGTTGCAGAACTTCCTCTGGATAAAATGGTTCTTGAAACCGACGCTCCTTACCTGTCACCTACTCCAAAAAGAGGAAAACGAAACGAGCCCGCATTTATGAGTTACACTACCACAAAATTGGCAGAAATTTTTGAAGTTAATTCAGAAGAAGTAATAGAGAGAACAAGCATAGCAGCAAAAAAACTATTTCAGATAAATAGTTAGAAAAATATCGCTTACTACTTAAATGGTTGGATTATCGGTAAAACTTTTTTAGAATCTCCCAACGTCAAGATTGACTTGAATTAACGCTATCTAACTAAATTAAATTCTGGGATTATTATGGTTAAAAAAAGTATAACCACGTGCTTGTTGTGTCTTATCTCATATTCAATTTTTGCTCAAAGTGTGGCCATTTCAGGCCGAGTGATCGATGGAGAAGGGGAACCCATTTCCAATGCAAGTGTAATTATTAAAGGAACTTTGAGAGGTACATTAACAGGAGCAGATGGATATTACAGTATAAATGCAAAAGCCGGGGATATTCTTGTGTTTTCATTCCTGGGGTTCAAAGCGAAAGAAGTTGTTATCGGGAATGACCGTACTGTAAATGTGACACTGGATGATCAACTGGATTTAGGAGAAATCGTTGTTGTTGGATCACGGAATAAAAGCAGAACTGTATTGAATACGGCTGTTCCAATAGATGTATTGGATATGTCGGATCTAACAGCGGGAAGTCCTCAGGTAAATCTGAACCAGTTAATGAATTATGTATTGCCTTCCTTTACATCTAGTCCTCAAATCGTAGCAGACGGAACAGATCATATTGACCCTGCTTCATTAAGAGGTTTAGGTCCGGACCAGATGCTCATTCTGATAAATGGGAAGAGACGCCATACATCCGCGTTGTTGAATGTAAATGGAACACCTGGAAGAGGAAGTGTTGGTACCGATTTGAATGCGATTCCGGCGGCAGCCATTGAGCGCATTGAAGTATTAAGGGATGGAGCAGCGGCACAATATGGATCAGACGCTATTGCCGGGGTAATTAATATTGTTCTTAAAAAAGATGTTGATAACCTCGATATATCGGTTCAAACAGGTACACAGGCAGGCACCAATGGGAATAATTTTGAAGGAGGCATTGATGGAGAAGATTTTCAGCTGAATGTGAATCGGGGTTTAGCGATAGGTAGTCAGGGAGGTTACATCAATCTTACAGGTTCAATTAATACTCGGAACCGTACCAGCCGTTCCGGGGAATTTACCGGTGAAATATATAATGGATATAACGCCATCGAATGGGTTGCATTTCAGGATGGAGCAAATCTGGAAACCTTGCAAACCGATCTTGCTGCCATTCAACAATATGCAGCGGGTGTCACACACTTCAGCACGGACTTAAAAAACTCAATTGCTGTAGCTACCGAAATTGCTACCATTCAATCTTTATTGTCAGATGGTAACGGGAATCCTGTAGATTATTCAGATGCAGAGCTGGCGGCGCGAGGACTTGATAGGGGAGATTTCAGAATGAATATCGGACAGCCCGAATACAGGGAAGGAAAGCTATTTGCTAACTTTGAACTTCCTATAGGGGAATCCACGTTGTACTCATTTGCAGGTATTAGTAATCGAAGAAGTGTTGGATTTGCCTTCTATCGCCGACCAACACAAGAACGGGCATATACCCCACTTGTTATTGACGGGTTCCGGCCAGAAGGCCATACTTTTGTGAAAGATCGATCCCTTGTTATTGGAATCAGGCAAAACATAGCAGGTTGGGATACGGACATAAGTACCTCCATTGGTGCAAATACATTTAAATTCTGGGCCGCCAATTCATTGAATGCAACATTGCAGGGAGCTTCTCCAAAACTATTTGATTCATGGAATACATTTTTTCAGCAGACCACTTCAAATTTTGATATAACAAGATATTGGCCGGATGTTTTCGCAGGAATGAACATTGCACTTGGTTCTGAATACAGAATAGAAAACTATAGAATTCTCGAGGGAGAGGAAGCTTCGTGGGCTACGTACGATATAAATGGAAACGTGGTAGCAGATTTTAATCAATTAGCTGATTCTTTGAAGGTAGTGGATTTCTTCGGTAGACCGAGAGTTGGAGGAGCACAAGCATATCCTGGATTTAGCCCGTTGAATACAGTGGATGATTATCGGCAGAGTTTTGCAGGATATATTGACCTGGAATTTGATTTCACGGAAGCAATGTTAGTAGGAGTAGCTGCAAGATATGAGGATTACAGCGATTTTGGCTCCACACTAAACTTTAAACTTGCAACCCGGCTTAGAATAACCGAATCATTAAGTGTAAGAGCTTCAACAAGTACCGGGTTTCGGGCGCCTTCTCTACACCAGCTGAATTTTAGCAGTATAAGTACTCAATTTGATTCTCAGGGAATAGGGCAACAAGTACTAACAGCTCGCAATACTTCTACGGTAGTTCAAAATCTTGGAGTTCCACAATTGAAAGAAGAAACATCGGTAAGTGCCAGCGGAGGCTTTACCTTTTTACTAGAAGATATAGGGGTGACATTCTCGGTAGATGGGTATTACACCGGAATCGAAGATCGAATTCTCTTGACCAATCAATTTTCACAGGATGATTTTATTGCGAACGGAGATGACAATATTGCAAGTATTTTGGAAAGTGCCAGAGCCAACAAACTTCAATTCTTTACTAATGCAATTGATACCGAAACAATAGGTATCGAAGCCGTTGCTTCCCACCAATCCAGAATTTTCCAGAACTGGATGTTGAGGAATGATCTGGCGTTTTCACACTCTCAAACCCGAAGAGTGGGTGAAATTAATACCAGTGACTTACTAGCGGATTATGAGGAAATTTACTTTGATGGATTCAGTGGAACGCTGCTTGAAAAAGCGATACCCCAAACTAAAATTAATCTTTCGAATTCAATCTCACAGAAGAATTGGACGTTCCTGCTTAGAAATGCCTACTTCGGGGAGGTAACGGATGCCGAAAGCTACAACTTAAATGGTGTTGATACTCAGCCTGTTTACGATGGAAAAATAATCACAGACCTGTCGGCTACTTATCGGTATTCTCCTCAGCTATCAGTTTCCATTGGATCAAATAACCTTTTTGATATTTACCCGGATCGAAGACCGCAGGAACTAACTTCAGGTAATCAGTTTGTTTACTCAAGGAGGATTTCTCAGTTTGGTTCAAATGGAAGATATATATTCTCAAAAGTGACAATTGCTTTATAAATAGTTCTTTGCCGACAATAGGATGAGATAGGGAATTGGGAAAATCTAAAACTGATTAATGATCTCCCAATACCCTACGTTCAGCCATTTTCCGAATTTGTAGCCGACTTCTTCAAACTCAGCTACCTTTATAAAACCCATTTTTTCATGGAGTTTTACACTAGCCTCATTAGGGAGGGTTATTCCTCCGATAATAACGTGTAAGCCCAACTCTTTAAGAATTTGAATTAACCGGCCATAGAGTTTGGAACCGATTCCTTTTCCATGTTCTCCATGATGTACATACACGCTGACTTCTACTGAATACCGATAAGCACTTCTGGGTTTCCATGGAGTAGCGTAAGCATATCCCACAATTTTCCCGTTTTCTTCAAAAACGAGCCACGGAAGCCTGGGTACTACCTTATTGATTCGATGGAGCATTTCTTGAGAGTCGATTTCTTCTTCCTCGAAAGTGGCAGAAGAATTTTTTATGTAGTAGTTATAGAGTTCGGCTATGTCAGCCGAATCCTTTGGATTTACGGGACGAATCATTGGAAAACGTTTTCCGGAATTATATCAAATTGACATCACATTCCTGCAACAAAACACTAGCTAGCAGGTAAACGGTTAATTGTAACGGGGAGAAATAATTAGGGAGAATCCTCAGTAATCAAACCATAAGAAAATGAAAAAGTCATTCTGGATTATTCTGTCTGTTGCCACACTTACCTTTTCGTGTGCACAGGCAATTGATGTACAACAATTTGTAGATACCGAACCTTATGGATTTTGGAGTGGGTTATGGCACGGAATCATTGCTCCGGTCACATTCTTTGTGAGCTTATTTGTAGAAGAAGTAGCTATTTATGCGGTGAATAACAATGGCGGTTGGTACGATTTTGGGTTCGTACTTGGAGCAGGTATTCTTTTCGGGGGAAGTAGAAGCAGAAGAAGACGAAAGAAAAAGGAAGAATAATTTGTGTTACTAACATTAGATAAATCAGGATGAGATCCTTGAAAATCTCATCCTGATTTTCAATTCATTCTTCCTCAGTAACCAAAGCTTTTTTCGAACTGAAGTAAGAGGCAAATAGAAGAGTTATAGCAACCAAAGCTCCGGCAAACTCGCCATCTTGAACAGCAACATGAGCACCGAAAGCAAGCAAAAAATCGAAGAAAAAACCGGCGTAGGCCCATTCAGTGAGCGTTGGGAATTTTCGAACCCAAAGAGCAAGGACTCCAAGGATTTTTGCTATAGCCAGCGGATAAATAATAAAAACAGGAAATCCCAATGAGAGAAATACATCCTGTATCATTGCATTGTTGAAAAGGTAGTTCCCAGCTGAAAATAACATCAGAAGTGAAAGCAAGCCGGTGGAGATCCAGTAAATAATTTTAGCAGTTTTTTTATTCATGATAAATGATGAGTTGGGTTATTGATTCAATAATAGAATTAAGAAATACCTAGCTTAACCAGGTCTGGATGCAAAGCTAATAAATCTTTATCCAAAGAAATTTGAGAGTATTCATTTCGAAAAGGATGATTGGTTCGCAAGTTTCTAAACCTTGCGATTTTATCCGGGCTATTAACCAGGCTTCTCAGTTTTTTGTCATAGTCCGTAATAGGATGAACTGACATCAAAATTGAGGCCAAGGACGAATGAAAGGTGATCTCCGGAATTTGAGTTCTCACTTTATACCCATTCTTGATTTTCGGCAGGTCAAAATAATCACATAATTCTTCGCATATGATTCGGCTTGCGTTCAATTTGGCTTGTTCAGAATACCCGGCTATATGTGGAGTAGCGATAAAACATTCATTGGCAAATTCGGCATTAAAATCAGGTTCACCTTCCCACACATCAATGACTAAATGCTTAATCCTTTCCTCCGATTTTGCTTTAAACACAGCTTGCTCATCGATCACCCCACCTCGGGCTGCATTTACAATAACTGAAAAAGTTGTACTCATCAGTTTATCTTCATTCAGCCAATGATAGGTTTTGTTATTTCCTGAGATCGTAAGGGGTACATGGAAGGTTAAGACATCGCACCCGAGTACCTCTTCCTGACTTGCAGATTTGAAGCCTGATTCCCTCTGTTCTCTTGGGGGATCAAAAAGTACTGTTTCAAATCCTAATTTTTTAAGTAGTTGATCCGACTTTTGTCCAACTGCTCCAACTCCTATAATCCCGATTTTCATTTCTATCAGGTTTGGGATATCATCTTTTAGAAGGAGTAAAGAAGTTGCTACATATTCTGCTACAGCGTTTGCATTACATCCTTTTGCATCAACAAAATGCACTCCCTTTTTTTTAAGATAGTCGATGTCAACATGGTCATTTCCAGAAGAACCAGTTCCTATGAATTTCAATCCTGATGGGATTTGAGGAACAGTTTCAGGATTGACTCTGGTCACTGTTCTTATGAGCCAGGCATCATAGTTCCCTAAATCCGGGATTGACTCATTGGGATTATAAAATGAGATTTCTACTTCATTTGGCAGGAAGTCGGCAAGTTTGTAGAGATTTTGATCCGCAAGAACTTTGATCAAAGAAATAACCGTTTTTATAAGAAAATAAGCCTGTTTTCAGCTATACTTGGTGCATGAGCAGCAAGTATAACATAGTTTCGTTAATTCGCAAAAAAAGGGACGGTGAATCCCTCAGCGATGATGAGATAAACTATGTTGTTCAGGCATATTCAGATCATGAAATTGAAGATTACCAGGTAAGTGCGTTTCTGATGGCATCGTATCTGAATGGCTTGAATGAAGACGAAGCTTCTGCACTTACGTATTCCATGTTACATTCGGGTGAAATTGTTGATTTGGGTCATATTCCCGGGATCAAAGTGGATAAGCATTCTACCGGAGGAGTTGGTGACAAACTTTCTCTGATCTTAGCACCAATTGTTGCAGCTGCAAGAGTCCCCGTTCCCATGATTTCCGGACGCGGCCTGGGGCACACCGGCGGAACGTTAGATAAACTCGCATCAATTCCGGGGTTTTCAACAGATATGGATTTGGCTCGTTACAAGGAGATCATAGAAAAGCATGCACTCGTTTTAGCTGGCCAAACCGCTGAAATTGCTCCAGCTGATAAAAAGTTATACGCACTTCGTGATGTAACTGCTACCGTTGAGTACATCCCTTTTATTGCGGGAAGTATAATGTCGAAAAAACTTGCAGAGGGAATTGACGCACTGGTTTTAGATGTGAAGTTTGGTAGCGGGGCTTTTATGAAAACTCCGGATCAGGCTATTGAACTGGCAGAAACGCTGGTTTCGATAGGTGAACATTTTGGTAAAAAAACCATCGCATTCATAACTAATATGAATCAACCAATTGGCAACGCAATTGGTAATTGGTTGGAAGTGGCTGAAAGTATTGATTGTCTGATGGGATCTGGACCTTCTGATACCAATGAATTATCGCATTTACTGGCAGGAGCAATGATTTTTCTTGGAGGTGAAGCTAATTCGATCAAGGCAGGTATACAGAAAAGTAAAGAACAAGTGAGTTCAGGCGCCGCTTTTCAAAAGTTCGAGGATATCGTAAAAGAACAAGGTGGGGATGTTATGATGATTAAACATCCTGAAAAATATCCTGCTGCTGGTTATGAGTTTGAGTTAAAGTCCAAATCCGATGGTTTCATTCAATCCATAGATACTTTTGCATTTGGGTTGGCAGCTGTAGATTTGGGAGCGGGACGTAAAGTCATTTCTGATGTTATCGATCCTACAGCCGGAATTATTCTTAAAAAGAAAATTGGCGACAAAATCACCATTGGTGAAACAATTTTGAAAGGCTACACGAACAAGCCCGCCATGATAGAAGTTGTTTCAGATAAATTATTCAAAGCAGTAACTATCGGAAGTGAGCAACCGACAATAGAGCCGTTAGTTACTCACATTTGCGACAGCGAGGGCACAAGGGCGTTTGAGCTTTAGCATGTTGAATTACAGTAATAATCAATTAACTTAGTTCCTCTACATTCAAAGGGCATAAACATATAGGATAGAACAATGTTTCAACGATTAATTCGCGCAATCAAATCAATGTTCGGTGGCTTGGTAAGTTCCATGGAGAACCCGAAGCTTATCCTTGAACAAAACATTCGGGACTTAAACGATCAGATTCCGCAAATGAACGAAAACATCGCTACAGTAAAAGCGAATCTGATCATGCTTCAAAAAGAAGCCAAAAGAAATGAAAAACAAATTCAAGATCTGACTGCTAAGATCAAATCAGCCATCCAGGCAAACAGAGATGATATTGCCGAAGGTTATGCGCTTCAGTTAGAAAAGGCAAAAGAGACGTTTGAACACACGAAAGACCAATTAGTTTTTGCTGAAAAAGCTTACGAGAAGGCCTTAAAAGTGAAAAAGGTGTTCATGCGCGAAAAAGATCGCAAGATTCAGGAAGCAAAAGAAGCGTTGCGAGCAAGCGAACGTGCAGAATGGCAATCCAAAATTGCTGACACACTGGAACAGTTTGAAGTCGGAGGAATCGATCAGACTCACGATGAAATGATTTCCCGTATTAACGAAGAAGCAGCTCGCAATGAAGCACGTATGGAAATCGCTTTAGACAGCATCGATACGAAAACTATGGAAATTGAAGCGAATGCTGAGAAGATTCGAGCACATGAATTGGTTGAACAATTCAAACTGGAAATGGGAGCTTCTTCAGGTTCCATTTCAATTGACGAAGAACCCGCAGCTGAAGAGAAATCTTCTAAAAAATCTGTGGGCACCAAGGAAAAAAGCTAGTTGAGCCATGAGTACCCAAGGTGATGAAGAACGTGAACGCCTGAAACAGGAATACAAAGAGCATTATCGGCGAATAAAAGAAGCCAAGGAGCGTTTAAAAGCCACTGAGAAGAAAGGCAAAATTGCTCAGGCTTTGAATAACATGAATACAAATGCCGATGATTTATTAGGTTCTGTGGATGAGTTCTTAGGTAAAGTTCGTGACAAAGTGAATCTTTCGGAAGCCAAATTCGATTTGGCCATGGATAGTTTTGAGGATGAGGAACTGTCGGATACCGCCGAACGAGAAAAGCAGCAAGAGCGGGAAGAAGAAGTTAAAAAACAAAAAGCGAAAGATACTCTGAAACAAGTGAAAGCTGAGATGGGTATGCTGTACTCGGAAATCGAAAAGACGGCAGACGAAATCAAAGCTCCGAAAACAATCGGTACAAAAAAAGAACATGATCAGGACGCAGACGCTTCCTCTGAAGAAAATTAATGTCGACTGAAGAACTAAACATAAATTACACCCGGGAAGCTTTCCTGAACCCCATTAATTTGGGAGCTCTCCTTGTTACTACTATCGGGGCATTGTTCGTGAGCAATTTAAGCATGGATGTGTCCAATTTATTGCTTACTACTGTATTTGGCATTGAGTTGATGTATCTCGGAGTTATTCCGAGACTTCCCCGATTCCGAAAAAACCTTGAGCTCAAAAAACTTAAAGAGCGACATGCATCCTCGAATGATAAGGACATGTTCCAGTCGCTGGATGCTGCCAGCCAAAAAAGGTTTTTGGTACTTAAGAAATTGGCTAACCTGGTTCAGGAGAACTTCGAAAAGCTTCCATATAGCTCACAAGGACTGCTTAATAACATCAAAAAGAAAATTGATGAGTTGCTTGGTAATTATATTACGTTGCTTGATCTGATAAAGAGGTACGAAGTGTATTTAAATACCTCTCTGGAAAGCAGCTTGAAAGAAGAAGTGATTCGTCAAATTGAAGAAATTAAAACGACTGAATCTGAGAAACTTAAGCGCACAAAAGCCCGACGAGTGGCTATTATGAAAAAGCGATTAAACAAGTTCAAAATCGCGAAAGAAAAATATTTGGTCTGTGAAACTCACCTTGAGACCATAGAGGATGCGGTTCGATATATTTACGAGCAATCTATGACGATGAGTAACCCGGAAGAAATTGGATTCCAATTGGATAACCTGCTCACTGAAGTCGATGAAACTTCTCAACTTATAGAAGATCTTGATCAGGATATCACTCCCGAATATACTACTGAATGGGAAACGGAATTAGATTTCGATTCTATTTTGGATGAACTCTCGGATGATGTAAATTCGGTGACCAATCAAAAGAAAAGAGTTCAAGAATAACAGCAATGAGCACCACCTTTGAGACACTTCTTTTTGAAGTGGATGAACAGGGCATTTGCACTATAACCATCAATCGGCCGGAAAAATTAAATGCACTAAACAACCAGGTTTTTCTGGATTTAGATTCCGCAATTGGTCAGGTTGAAACTGATAAATCCGTTAAGGTCATAATTATTACGGGAGCCGGAGAAAAGGCATTCGTGGCAGGTGCTGATATAAAGGAGTTCTCTGATTTTGATGCTCTACAGGCTACAGAGTTATCCTCCAGGGGGCATCGGGTTTTTCAAAAGATAGAAGATTTGACAAAGCCAGTAATTGCTGCTGTAAATGGGTTTGCACTAGGTGGTGGATGTGAACTTGCGATGGCATGTCACCTCCGGGTAGCTTCTGAATCAGCGAAATTAGGCTTGCCTGAAGTCACTTTGGGTTTGATCCCCGGTTACGGAGGAACTCAAAGACTCGTTAGTCTGGTTGGTCGTGCAAAAGCCCTAGAACTTATGTTTTCAGGGAAATTTATTGGTGCTGAAGAAGCTCAATCCATCGGACTTGTAAACCAGGTTAGTGAATCAGCTACTGAATCCGCTAAAAAGTTAGCGAGTTTAATCTCAAAACAGGCTCCCCTCGCTTTAAAAAATGCTATATTGGCTGTTAGGCAAGCTGGTACAGAGAAGGGATATCAGCATGAAGCAAATCTCTTCGGTGAATTATTTGCTACCGAAGATTTTAAAGAGGGTACAAGTGCCTTTTTCGAAAAGCGAAAACCAGGCTTTTCGGGTAAATAGAAACGAATTCTTAGTACATGAGCGACGAGCCTCCATCGGGTAGGAAAACAGTTTATCTTAAAAAAGGGAGTTATTGATATGGAATGGCTCCTTATTGTGCTTACCGTTATTCTCAGCGGGTTTTTCTCAGGTTCAGAAATTGCATTCGTAACAGCAAACAAATTGAAACTGGAAGTAGCCTCGCGTAAACGAAATGTGATTGCCGGTTCCATTAACTTCTTTAAGAATAACCCGGACACTTTTCTTACAACCACGCTGGTCGGGAATAATATCATTAACGTTCTGTATGCAACGTTAATGGCTATATTTCTGATTTCACCTATCAAGTTTTATTCGGAGCTCTGGTTTAATCACTCACCGGCTGATGTAGAAATCTTACTGGCGCAGACCGTTATAGCTTCTGTTATTATTATGATTTTCGGAGAGATTATCCCCAAAGCTATTTTTAGGGCGCAGGCAGATTTTATGATGAGTGTGATTGCTGTTCCTCTTCGGGTTTTTTACTTCCTGCTTCGTCCTCTTATCGCATTGGCGAATGGTTCCTCAAATATGATCATAAAGTGGTTTGTGCCCGATGCAGAAAAGACAGAATCTTTTTATCGCAGACAGGATGTGGAACTCATTTTTAAAGAGTTGAAAGAGAGTGGGGGTAGCGGAGACCTGGACGAGGACGACTCAGAAATACTCCAGAACGTGCTTGAACTCTCGAATAAGAGAGTGAAAGATTCAATGATTCCAAGAATTGAAATTCAGGCTGTTGAGCGGAATACAGCGGTTGATGAGGCTCTCGATTTGTTGATAAAATCCGGGCATTCAAAACTTCCGGTGTACCGGGAATCGATTGATGATGTAATTGGAGTCGTTTTTGCATCCGATTTCTTCGATAATCCAAAAACACTGAACGAAATCATACGTCCCGTTAAACTGATTCCATCATCAAAAAAATCTAAAGATTTGCTTACTGAATTTCGTCAGTCTAATCTGTCGGTGGCCATTGTTCTGGATGAATACGGCGGAACGGCGGGGATGGTAACTATCGAGGATCTTCTTGAAGAAGTTGTTGGCGATATCCAGGATGAGCATGATATCGACGATGACATCATGAAACGACTCTCTACAAACACCTATGTGATTAGTGGAAGTGTGGAAATCGAGGAATTAATGGAGAAATTCCATGAAATTGGATTGCCGTTGGAACCTTCTGAATACGATACCGTAGCGGGGTACCTGATCAATCATTTAGGGCGAATCCCGAAAGTGAACGAAGAGTTGCTTATCGAGGGCAAAAAGTTCATCATTAGCAAAGCAACACAAAGCAGAATTGAAACCGTAAAACTCATTTTAATAGAGTAAGGAAACGGAAAAATTATTTAGGACATATAATGTTTGATAGCTATCCCAATTGGTCGCAGGAATTTGCGAGAAAATATTTGAGCCGCACCATTAATACCTTTTTATTGCACGGGAACGTGCATGATTTGGTTCCCCTGAAGAATGATGAAACCACGGAGTTTCACCGATTGAAGTCCTTTTTATCTGATGAATTCTTTGGCGCCCGGGATTATGTGATTTTCTACGATCGCTCTTCAGGAATTTATTTCAGAGATAAAGAATCTCAGGCTGACTTTAACCAGGCAATTGCAGGCAGGGATAGTTTAGTAGGTACCGATTACGCCAAGAAAATGCCAAAAGACCCGGTTAGGGTTTTTTCTTTGTTAGAACAATATTTCAGACTTCGGTTGGACCAGAAGAAGAGTGTGGCCCTGATCATTGATTATGCAGAGACCATTATTCCGATGAGTGATGCAGGATCAACCGGAAACGAAGACCGTACCGCGCTGGTGTATTTAAGCCGATGGGCGCATGATCCTATGTTCCTGGCTTCTGATTTCACCAATGTGCTGATTACAGAAAATCTTGCTGATCTGAATAAGACCCTGATTCAGAATCCATATACCACAGAGATCAAGATCACTATTCCAGGTGAAAAAGAACGATTAGAGTTCATCAAGTTTGAAACCGAAAAGGATGAATTTGATGTGATTTCTGAGGTTAAACCGGATATCATCGCTCAGCAAACAGCAGGTTTGAATTATGTGAACATCCGCTCGGTGCTTTCTAATGCCAGGGAAAATGAAGAAAAAATTACGTTCGAGCGGCTTTCAGCAAACAAAAAAGAATTGATTGAAGCTGAAGCATACGGACTTCTTGAATTTGTCGAAACTGAGTATTCACTCAATAACGTGGCGGGGCATACCCAGGTGAAGGCGCATTTGCGTCAGGCTGTGAAAGCCTTGAAAGAAGGCCGGCAAGATGTGATGCCAATGGGTTACCTGGTTTGTGGTCCGGTCGGGACTGGAAAAACCTTTTTAGTGACCTGTTTCGCAAGTGAAGTAGGTATCCCTATGGTGAAGCTCAAAAACTTCAGAAGCCAGTGGCAGGGAGTAACGGAAGGGAATCTCCAAAAAATTCTATCGATATTGAAAGCAATGGCACCAGTTGCGGTGATGATTGACGAGGCAGATGCTTACCTCGGTGACCGCTCTTCCAGTGGGGATTCCGGTGTTTCTTCTCGTGTATTTTCCCAGATCGCTACATTTATGAGTGATACCACTAACCGTGGACGAATTATCTGGTTCCTGATGACGGCTAGACCTGACTTAATGCCGATTGACTTAAAGCGACAGGGTAGAGCGGAAGAACACCTCGCTTTATTTGCTCCTCATACCAACGAAGAACGCGTGGAGCTATTTACAGCCATGAAGAAGAAAACCGGGCTCAAAATGACGGAGGAATACATTCCTGCAATTATTGAGGAAGGATTTAAAACCTTCTCCGGTGCGGATATGGAGGCTGCATTGACCCGTGCCAAATTCCGCGCTGCCGCCGAAGGCAGAGTAAAAGTCACGCCCGAGATTCTGGACATCGCACTTTCTGACTTTATACCACCAACCTACCCGGAAGAGGTAGAGCTTCAGACTTTGAATGCGGTAATCGAGTGTACTTCGAAAGAGTTACTTCCGGAACGCTATCGCGAGATGGATCGTAATGAAATTCTTTCTAAGATTGAGGAATTGAAGTTTAGGGTGGGGTAGGATACGTTCCGTGTATGGCGCAGTAGTGTCTTGGAGGGAGCGAGGCACTATACGCCTTGTTTGAGCACGCTTTTCTTATTCTAAAGAACTGTAGTAAAGGTACTATCCGGGCTTATTAAAACGATTTGTATATCTCTGAATTACAAAACCTTTAAGCTTTAGAGCATAAAGCACCATCTTTTCATTTCAGTATGAATTAACTTTTTCTTTAAGTTCATATTATTATAATGAGTGCCCACATAGTTTTAATTAATATGAAAGCTTATTCACTCGTTTTCTGCCTATTTCTTTTTTTGATTACTAATGATGTTGCTGCCCAGAATACTGTTTCCATAACAACATCCGGGAATCCTGGGGGAGCCTTTAATGTAACTATAAGAGGGGTTGGATCTACGCAAGTGACCACAACTGCGTCATTACTTGTTATTAATGGAGCGGTGGCTAGTCCAACAACCAGTATTGAGTCTCTTGAAGTAAGTTCAGTAGAGGTACTGGATTCACAAGAATCATTAGCACTTTATGGGGTTACAAGTGTTGTAGTTTTAACCACCCTTGATGACGTTGAAGTCTTTTAGTTTTCTTCAATATTAGAAAAGTACTTGATGAGATGTGATTCATCTTTAATATTTATTAAGTGTTATGATGGATAAACGGCATTGTAGACTAAAAAACGGGAAAAAGTAGCTTGGGAATTGTTTTCTAACCTTGATTTGTAACCTTTCAAATCCAGTAAACACCTATATTCTGAGATGCTTTTTAACACGGTGTTCTTGCTGGGTGCTATTCATGGGTTTGTGCTTGCACTAGTGTTGGCCACTAAGAAAGTGAACCGACTTTCTAATCGGATCATGGGTGGGTTAATGTTGGTATTCTCGGTGGATTTGGTCATGGCCAGTTTTATTGGTTTCGGGAGTCATTTGCAGTTCCCTCACCTTATAGGACTCGACTTTGCCATTACTTTACTCTACGGTCCACTCCTTTTTTTATATACCAGCACACTGATATCAGGACAGGCAAAATTATCAGGAAAGGATTACCTGAATTTCACTCCTTTCCTCCTTTTATTGATCTATACCCTCCCTTTTTACCTGATGTCAGGGGAAGAGAAGATTGAATCCATTACCATGGACACAGGGCTTAACTACGGGCCTGGATTAATCACTGATCTTAAAATCGGGATCAATCTGATCTATATTGCGTTTGTTTTGGTGCTACTGGTGCGTTACAGAAAAAAACTAAAGGATAATTTCTCTTCTCTCGAAAAGCGAAACCTGGACTGGCTGCAATGGTTCATTCTTGGAGTTGTAATTCTTGCGGTCATAGCTACTACTACAAATTTTTTGAGTACGATCTATGGTGCTGATGTATTGTACACGAATATCAATTTATTGGGTATTACGGTTTATGTGTATAGCATCGGGTATATGGGACTGAGACAACCCGAGTTTTTTGCAGAGTTTGAAGACCAAGTTACAAAGGAGAAAACGGAAGCCAACGTGAGCTACTCTAAATCCGGTCTGGATGAGAATACAGCAAAAACAATGATGGAGAAGCTTTCCGAGATCATGGAAAAGGAAAAACCTTATATCGATAATGAGCTAAATTTATCCCAGCTATCTGACGCAGTAGGTATCTCGGCACATAATCTTACCGAAATAATAAATACGTATGGGGGGAAAAATTTCTACGACTTCGTGAATTCTTATCGGGTGGAGGAAGTCAAACAACGTATTTCTGAAAAGACCTCCGAGAATCTCACGATCCTTGCAATTGGTTTGGAATCAGGGTTTAATTCAAAATCATCTTTCAATTCTGTATTCAAAAAGCACACCGGGATGACTCCCTCTGAATTCAGGAAAACGGTGAGTTAAAAGAAGTCCAAACCCACTGGACTGGACGATTGCATCCAGCATACCGCCTAAGTTTGCTTTCGAATTAAACAAATATTCGAAAATGAACTTCAAAATCTTCTTATCACTACTTGCTTTCCTTCCTTTTCAATCAGCATTGGCTTTTCAAACAACAACCGTATCCGGTGTGGTGGTTGATCAGGCCACTAAAGAGACATTACTTGGAGCTAATATTATTCTACTCAATCACGAGCCTCTTCTGGGGACTTCCACCGATGCGGACGGACAATTCATTGTACGAAATGTCCCACTTGGGAGGCATGACTTCCAGATTTCATACCTGGGTTATCAAACCAAAACGATTAATGGAATACTGGTTACAACAGGCCGGGAAGTAGTGCTAACTATTGGGCTTCAGGAAGAAGTATATGTTGGTGATGGAGTGGAGGTGGTTGCATCTCTTCAAAAAGAACAGCCTATCAATGATATGAGTTTTGTGAGCGCAAAAGCATTCACCATTGAAGAAACACAGCGATATGCAGGTGGATTGGATGATCCTGCCCGGCTGGTAACGGCATTTGCAGGAGTAACCTCTTCCGGAGGGACACAGAGCAATGCCATCTCAATCCGTGGAAATGCTCCTAAAAGCGTGCAATGGCGGTTAGAAGGAATTGAGATACCGAATCCAAGTCACTTTGCCGGCTTATCCGTTGCCGGAGGTGGTGGGCTTACTTTATTTAGTTCTCAATTAGTTTCGGACTCTGATTTCATGACCGGCGCCTTTCCGGCTGAATATGGAAATGTTTTATCCGGAGTATTCGATATCAACTTCAGATCCGGGAATCAAAACCGAAGAGAGTATGCCTTTCAGTTAGGTATAAACGGACTTGAGGCAAGTTCCGGTGGACCTTTTAAAGCCGGAAGTCCGTCCACGTATTTGTTCAATTACCGTTTCTCAACGTTGACACTTCTGATGCCTTTACTTCCAACAGATGGGTTTATCCGATACCAGGATTTGTCGTTCAAGCTCGATTTTCCTACAAAAAAAGCGGGTCGATTTGAGTTCTGGGGAATAGGAGGGCTGGATAATCAAGGACTGGATGCTAAAACTGATTCTACAAAGTGGGAATATGCCTACTGGGATTTTAGTGACAATGAGATTAAACTGGGAGTCGGTGCGGTAGGACTTTCACATAGTTTACTTGTCAACTCAAAAAGCTATTTGAAGACTACTGTTGCACTTTCAGGTAACTCAACGGACTATACTACAGATCGGTTTGATGACAATTTAAGCCTGAATCCGGAATTACGAATCAAAAACAACCTGGGCCGATTTGCTTTGAAATCCTATATCAATCAGAATTTGAGTAGCCGGATTACGACGAGGACGGGAATCGAGTATCAGCATTTGTTTTATGATTTGAATTTGAGAGGCAAACCGACAAATCAGGATCCATTTCAGCAGCTAATCGAGGGTGAAGGTTCCGCAGATTTGATTCGAGCATATTCACAGGCAAAAATATCATTGTCTCCTCAATTAAACGTACTTGGCGGGATTAATGCTCAGTGGTTTTCATTAAATGATGAAGTCCTTCTCGAACCCAGAGTTTCAATGAATTGGCAACTCACCCAGAGAACAGGGTTCAATCTAGGGTATGGCTTACACAGCCAGATTGAAGAATTGGGAGTATATTTTGTTCAACCTGAAAATGGTTTACCCAATCAGGATTTAAAACTGGCGAAAGCCCATCACTGGGTAGCAGGATGGAGTCAGAATTTAGGGGATCATCATTTCCTGAAAACGGAAGTATTTTACCAGAAACTCTTCGATGTCCCGGTAATCGCAGATAGCAGCTTTTCAATGCTGAACTTTGTACAGGATTTGAGTTTCAGTGATGAGTTGGTAAACAATGGGGAGGGTGAGAATATGGGTGTAGAAATAAGCCTGGAGCGTTTTTTAAACAATGGCTTTTACTACCTGCTTACCGGAACCTTCTATAATACCCAATACAAAGGGGGAGACGGAATTTGGAGAGATGGTAGGTTTGATCAAAACCTGGCTGCTAATTTCTTATTCGGTAAGGAGTATTTCTTAAACGAAGGTAGAAATGTATTCGGGATAAACACTCGCGCCAGCATCACGGGAGGGGAGCGCTATAGTACCGTGTTACAGCAAACATCCCGGGAAAACGAGGAAGTAATTTTTAATGAATTGACTCCGTTTTCAAACCAGTTTGACTCACGATTTGTGGCTGATCTCACCTTGTCATACCGTACGAATCGAGCCAATTATTCATCTATCTGGTTGCTGCAAATAAAGAACCTTTTTGGCGCCCGGGATTATACGTTCGATTATAACTATCAAACCGAACAGGTAGACTTGATCAAGGAAGGGACGGTGTTACCCATTCTTAGCTGGAAGATTGAGTTCTAGCCAACTCGAATTTCAAAGTTATACTATTAGCCCAGAAAAGCAGGCCATGAATCACCTGCTTTTCATGTCTTATTACCTATCTAGTAAAGAAATTACCGGGATATGATCGGATTGAGTGGAGGTTGAATCATATCCTGTAGGTCTGATTGGAATTGCTATTCCCTTGCTATCAAATATGAAATCACCGCTTCGGTATCCTTCCCATGGATCTTTTATGGATGGAACATATTCATCACAGCATGAAATCGCCGGGTTTCGTAACCAGCTTTCGGTTTGTACAATCGTGCCTGCAAACGGTTTGATAGCTATTTCGTCGTTCCCCCCAAAATTGAAATCTCCAACCACAATAATCCTGGAATTAACCAAATCACGAATATCAATATTCTTATGTAGATTATCGGTAAGGCTTTGAGAAAGCGAACCCTGAATATGGTTCATATTATATTTGTGGTTGTTGTGCAAGTTGATGAAGATGATGTTTTCTTTAAAGATCAGGACTTGAAAAGGTCTCCCGGATTCAAATTCCCCCTTAATGGCCTGTAACAATGTATATTTCGGATCATAAAAAGTTACCATCATTTCATGACCGCTTTGGGAAGTTTCAAATTCCATCTTACCCAAAGTATTAGGAGCTAGTTTTAAGATACTTTGCCATTTGCTCGCTTCCTGAAGGCCTACAAAATCATAATTTACAACTCCGGAATTACCAGGTATTGTTTCAATAAATTTGCCCATACGTTCAGCACAAACCGTTGTAGGATAATTGAGATCAGAATAAACACAGGCTTCTCCTAAGTTTTTAGCGGTTCCAGCTGGAGTGTTGGTCATACATTGCCAACAGATGTTATAACTAAGAACCAACAGTTCATCAGAGTTATAGTTTTGAGTAAAACTGCTGTTAAATAATGTGGTGCTTAGCAGTAAGACGGTAAGCAATCGGTGATTGATGAGATTCTTCATGTTTTTATACCCCTTTTTAATGATAACCCCTAAATACTAAAGTAAGATATAGGTAATTAAAACATTAGAGAACAAAATCCCAAAAATTTTAGCACTTTAACTACTGTCTTTTGTGTAGTTATAGCAAGACGGGTAAAGAGAAGAGCGATGCAAATGTTAAAAAACGAATATAAAGTCTCGAAACTACTGGTCAACTTGTAGAGCATCAATCCTTTTTAATATAAGATCAGCTTCCTGGGCTTTTTGATCGCTTAAGGTCCGGTTTGAGGTGGAGAGGCGAAAGGACTCCTCCATCAGTTTTTTATACTTCTCGTTTAGTTTATCAGCTTCAGTTTTCTTTTTGAATAGTCCAAACATGGTAACAATACTTCTAAAGTCTCTTAATGAATAGTCAAACTGAATAACCCGAAAAACGGGTATTTCCGTTCATACAGGGCTCATATTTTTATATTCGAAGTGTGTATGAACTTGGCGAATTCCTGTCCCCAGATTTGATAGGTGAGTTTGGAAGGGTGTACTCCATCACTAAAAAAGATTCCTGGGTCCTGACCTTCTTCCAGCAGATGAACCCAATCTTTTAGGCGAATTACTTTAGAATCGTAATATACTTCTTTGAGTTTATTAGCTACCTGGTTTAATTCTTCTCCCAAAATCTCGACCAGATTTCCAATCACAAACTTAATCTGAGGGGTAAAAGCAGGAAAGTTTTTGATTGGGGGCATGTTGGTAAATACGATTGGAACATTCCCAAATCGATGCTTGAGTTGGTTAATCAGTAATTGAGTATCCTTTTTCCAGCTCCAGGGCGTATTCAAAGTGAAAGCATCATTTCCTCCCAGACCAAGCACAATTAAGTCTGGTTTAAAATCGCCAATCCGGTTCAATAATTTTTCTGTCACTCGTTTCACGGTATAACCGCTTCGGGCAACTACCTTCCATTCAATATCAACTTCATACAGGTTCGAGAGCTCAGCTACCATAGATCCCGGGAACCCATCTGCATGAGTTTCAACACCAACGCCGGCGATTGTACTTTCACCGAGTAAAAGAACATGCTTCTTTTTTGCAAAGCCGTTTGCCACTGATCCGCTCGGCTCTTTAGCTTCCGGTAGTTTGGGAACGGATTCTCGTATTCGCTTTCCCTGAGATGCTAATAATGGAAGTAAAGGGAGTGAGGGGATAGCTCCCAGGAGATATTTTAATCGATGTGTCATTACTCGTCTAGAATCCAGTCGTTTGAATTTTTCCTGGTTTGGTAATCAATGAGTGTTGATGGATAGTTAATCCAGTCCACATGTCGGATAATCTTCTTGTCTTTACCGAATGTAAGAGTCGTCATAAATAGCATGGCTTCTACCTCAACACCTCCCCAGGAAAAAGGGGTAAAGTATCCGGATGTTATCACCTCGTTTTCTCCGAAAACCTGATTAGTAACAATCAATGCAACGGAATCTCTCATTTCAAAATTTGGATTTGGCCAATCAAAGAAAGCCCGAAAGTTTTCGATCCCTTCGATTTTCTCTCCTAAAACTATGTCTTCCAATACCATTGCAGAATCATAAAAAGTGAGGAAATACTCAAAATCTACCCTTTCTGCATAGGTTTGATAATAGTTATCTACAGTGTCTTGTAGAGTATGTTGGTTCGATTGGCTACATCCAATGAAAAGCAGCCCCAAAATGGGAGCTATTAGTTGAACTCTCATAGACATGAAAGATAGATTTCTTGGCAAAGACAGATTTTAATTTCGTTCATCCAATAGAAGACTTGTTTCCTTTCGTTATTCTCAGGAAGAGGAAAGTGATGAGGCCGGAAATCATGAGAAAAATCGTAACAATCATACGATTGATCATTTCAGCAATAGGCATGGCAGTGGAAAAATAGGCAACACCGTCCATCAACAAGAGAGAACCAACTACAAAAAAGAGAGCACGGAGTTTTTGTGCTTTTGGAATTAGGATAACCACAATTCCTGTAATCAAACCGGAAAGTACACTCATCAGGTATCGGCTATTAGTTGCCGATGTGATCTCATCCAAACCAAAATAGAATCCCATATTGGTAAGGCTTTTGGATAAAAAATAGGCCCCGGCTATTCCAATAATAAAGCTTAAACCAATTCTGGAGCGTTCTTGTTTTTCCATGAGTAATTAACGGGTTCCGGTTATGTCGTCATAGTTGCCACTGTCAATCTTTTTGAGTCCGTCTAAGTTCCGATTATAGGTGTAAGAAGAAGCCTGATACACTTTGCCATTCACATCAACCGGAATCACTTCTTTTTTATACTCATTCGGTTGCTCGAATTCGGGACCGCATTCTTCGAAGCGATCCAAATATTCATTCAGGCCCTCTTTATTAGTGTCAATCCGGAATACTTCACCAAAAACAATCGTTTCTGCGTTGGGTTCATAAACAATCCCGGGATAAGTACCTAAATCGAATAAACGACCAGGTGTTGTACCAACTCCGATCAATGTACAATGTTCACGGATGAATCGGGCGGCCTCGTTATCATACATAGATTTTAATAGGCCGTAAACAAAGATATAATCAGGCATTTTTTTCATGAAAAATAAAAAGCCGGCGGCAAAATACCGTCGGCTTTCTGAGTCAGGAGATAGAGTAAGTGAACTTACTCAACTATAAATTTTCCGTTCATTAATGCGTAGTGGCCAGGAAAGCTGCAAATAAAGATATACTCACCAGCTGCAGGGGCAGTAAACTCGATGGTTGTTTCTTCACCACCGCCAATTAGTTCGGTGTAAACGATGGTTCCTTCTCCATCAGCAGGAATATAGTCGTTATCCCTGGCCTGAACAGCAGCCTGCGCGAAAGGAGCCATTTCAGTTCCTTCTGCAAGTAACACCCAATTGTGTCCCATTGCTGCTTTCGGAAGTTTTCCAACATGCTTTAAGGTGAGAACAACAGTATCACCTTCCTTTACGGTGATTTCACTCAGGTTAAACTTCATCTGATCGTTAGATTCGATTACGATCTCGACTTTTTCCGGAGTATTTAACTCTTTTTCAATGTTTGTAAGTGGATTGATAAATAGTAATGTTAATAGTGTGAGTAGAAAGTTCATTCCTCTATAAATTAATTTTCAAATTCGAGTGAAAGTACCGCTCAAATATGAAGGTTATATGAATTTTCCTGAAATTCCTGGATAGAGACTCGCAGGGAATTCTTTATGATTTTCAGGAGAATTCGATGAACCTTCCGGGTTTTAATACGACTTGTATGTCAGTATGGAAAGAAGCGGGGACCATATTTCTAATGATTACTTAGTGCTGCGTTATCAGCAGGGGGATAAGGATGCTCTAAAAGTGTTGATCCGCCAGTTTGATAAGCGAATTCGGGCACAGGTAATCCGGCAAACCGGTGATTCTGCTTCACTGGATGATTTGGCACAGGAGAGTTGGTATGCAATTATCCAGGGCTTGGGCTCCGTACGAATTAAAATCAGTTTTGAGGTTTGGGCGTTGAGTATTGCCCGCAGAAAGGGTATCGACTGGATTCGGAGCCAGAAGAAGACTCGTTCCAGATTCAGCGAATTAACCGATGATGTGGAAGACAAAAAAAGTGAAGATCTGGCCGATATTGAACAAAGAGCTTCCAGAGTTGCGCAATTAAGGACATCTATCAATAGTCTTCCACATACTCAAAGAATGGTCCTTTCGATGTTCTATCTCGAGAATTTATCCATCAAAGAAATTTCGGAGATATTGAGAATCTCCCAAGGAACAGTGAAGTCGAGGCTCTTCAACGCCCGAGAATTGTTAAAGAAAACGTTAAACCAAAGTCTGCAATGAGGTAATTATCATGAAAAAAGAGGAAATCGATAAATTGATTGAAGAATCATTAAGCAAAGAAGATGCTGAATTCTACCATCAGTTCGATGAACAAAGCATGTTTAAGCAATGGGGAGGATTGTATTCTTCAAAACTCGGAGGCTGGGCTGTACTTATTACTACCGTACAGTTAGTGTTTACCGTTCTGGTGTTTTACTTCGGCTACAAACTATTTACCACCGAAGGAACCGATTCCCTGATCATATGGGCGGCGCTATTTTTCATCTGCTATGTAGCAGTTTCCATGCTTAAACTTTGGCACTGGATGCAAATGGATAAAAACACCATCCTGCAGGAAATGAAGCGAATTGAATTCCAGATTGCGGTACTAACCGAGAAAATAGCTGAGAAAAAGTAGGAATGTAGTTTCCTGCAACTTTATTACCTTCTGCATTACACTCATTGAAGCAGACAGGCATGAAGAAAGAATTAGAGTCGATTCGAAACCGGCTGGATGAAATCGACCGAAGTATATTAATGGCTCTTGCCGAGCGGCAGGATTTAGTAAAGGAAGTTTCCTCGTTCAAGCTCTCTACAAACACAGGAATCCGGGATTTAGAACGCGAGGAGCGATTGCTGAATAAAATCCGGGATATTGCCGCTGAAATAGGCCTGGACAGATATTACGCCGAGCATTTGTTCAGGGAGATCATCACGAATTCAGTTCGCTATCAAACCCATTCACTTGTTGATCATCAGAATGAAAACAACGGAGATCGTATAAGTATCAGTTACCAGGGAACAGATGGTGCATACAGCCATTTAGCTGCTCAGAGGCATTTCAGTGAGCGTTATGATCATGTGGATTGTTATGGCTACGACACTTTTCAGGACGCGGCAAAGGCACTGAAGGACGATCATGTGAATTATGCGCTGCTTCCTATCGAGAACACTACGGCAGGTTCGATAAACGATACTTACGATATTTTAGGAGATTCCGAAATTCACATCATTGGTGAGGAAATTATAAAAGTGGTTCATTGCCTGTTGGCTGTAGAACCGGTAGAAGTAAGCCAGATCAGAAGGATTTTATCTCACCCGAAAGCCATTGAACAATGCACAAGCTTCTTATCTAAACTCCCACGTTGTACAGTGGAGTCGTACCTGGATACCGCGATCTCTGCAAAAAAAGTAATGGATGATGGAGATTTGTCTCAAGCCGCAATTGCAGGAGCTCATGCAGCCGATCATTACGGGCTACATGTAATTGCTCACGACATAGCCAATCAGAAAGAGAATTTTACCCGCTTCGTGGTTGCTTCTAAAACCCCCGTAAAAGTGGACATTCAGATACCATGTAAGACGAGTTTGATGATGGTTACCTCCCACAAGGAAGGGTCATTGATGGAGTGTTTGAATGTACTCCACAAACATGGAATAAATATTTGTAAGCTGGAATCCCGCCCCAGAATAAACGAGCCTTTTCGGTATTCTTTTTATGTGGATATTGAAGCAAATGCTTCCGATCCGAATACAGAAAAGGCCCTGGAGGAACTCAACAGCGAAGCCGAGGAAATCAAGATTCTTGGTAGCTACGCCAAGCAAGTCAATTCGTAGCTACATTTAGTTAAATGCGTAGGTAGCCCGAAGAAATGTAGAATAGGAATTAACCACTCCATCCGTTCTGAAGTCTCGAATTCGGTATCTTGCATCGAACGCCCACTTTGCGGAGTAGAAAAAACGATATCGGATTTCCATCTCATCAGCATTGGCCCGGTATATATTTCTTGGCAGAAACCATTCGCGGTCGGTTTTTGCGAATTCAATCATGATTTCGTGCTTATCCGCAAAGTTGTTGATACCGATGGAAGCAGTGACACTGGTTCCGTCCTCACTAGCAGAATTCAAATTTTGACCAAATTCACCAGCCATTCGAATAGAACCACCGCGAAGAGCTTCTCCCTGGGGAAAATCAAGGGTGATACGAGAGGTGAACACCAGGTAGTCAGTCAGGTCATTTCCTTTTCTGTAGATGCCTGGGATGTACATGAATCCAAATCCTTTTTGGATGATGTTATTGGCTACTTCCCGGCTTTCGGCACCAGCATAAAAGGTGAAATTGTGATCATTCTCAGAAAAATCTAAACCGCTTTGGTCGTACTGGAAAGAAGGGTGGTTCTTTGGGTGGTATTCGATGATTCCTTCCCCATACCAATGATCATTCAGGTACCTTTTGTAGAAAATCCCGTCGGTCCAGTGTACGTTGTTACTATTACTGTGATATCTGGAATGCGATCGCTTGGCATTCGTTAAGGTATTCAGCGACTTTTGGAATCTACCGACCCGAAGCTCATTCTTATCATCTTTAAAACGATAGAAAAACTCATCGAAGGAAACAGATCCCCAGGCCAATCTGCCTGATCCATCAGCTTCAATGGTTGTTTCTAACGGTTCCAATTCTTTTGATAAGAGGTATGCAAGCCGGGCATTAAAGCTATGATTCTCATTGTGATGATAACGTAAACCGGGGCGTAATCTCATCGTGTAGTTATCGCCACCTAAGCCATCCGCATTTGTGTCTGATCCGATATGGGCGAACCGGACATTTCCATATACTTCAAATTTAGAATCATTTTGGGCTGAAGCAGTAAACGGAAATAAGACAATACCTAAAAATACAATTGATTTAATTAGTTTATTCATGTTCCTCCATTAGTAGAAAAAAGAAAAAAAGGGCGCCCCGGGATCAACGTGACGCCCCTTGATTCTTAGGTACTATTTTAATCAATGAAACTTGATAGAATCAATAGATTAGCCCGGGAATGGTACGTGAGAGTCATGAAGAATGATTTTCAATTCTCCATCAGCATTCTTTGTATAAGCAAAAGAATACTCAACTTTTACATCGCCACTTCCATCAGCAGGGGTAAACCAGTAATTACCCATTGCTACGGCCATGTTACCAATGATCTTGGTACCGATGTTTTCCCAGCGTACATTTGTCCATGGCTTGATTGCAAAACCGCCATCCTCTGAGTAGTTGTCATTTCCACCTACGAAGTAAGATAGAGCACCTTCGAAGTCAGTTCTAAATTGCTTTTCAACAGCTAATGTGGGCTTGAACAACACAGTTCCTTCCTGGTAGTTATAGAATCTGTTGATGTGATCTGTAGCAGCTTGTACATAATCACCATTATTAGTGAAAGTATTGCCAATAGTTACGATACCTTCACCCCAGGCTTTTTGAGCAGCCAAAACTTCTTGCTCAGTAATAGTTGTTGCAGGAGTAGGATCTGCATCCCTATTAGCTTGTGTGCATGAGACAATGCCAAATGACATTACCGCTGCTAAAAGTGCCACGTGTAGTCTTGTATTAATTACAGTTTTTAAGTCTAGATTTTTCATTTTGATTGTTGATGTTAGTTATGTTTTAGAAGTAGTTTCGTTGCAGATTTGCAAATAAACTGTTTAAGAATCATTACAGCATATTAGATGCTGTTTTCCCCTAAGACCGCACGTAATGCGGAACACCAATCACCTAAGCCTAAGATTTTTTGGTTATAGGGTTTTTATTTCAGCTACGTTCAAATAGACTTTTAAAGAAGTAGGTAAAGTCTACACCCCGGTAAAACGAAAGAGTAGAACACAAAAAATTGTAACAGCTCGATCTGAGATCGAACAAGTGACTTTTTGCACAAAATAGGGTGTTGAACGTTGATACAGACATAGCCAGAGGCTGTTAATTAAACATTGCAGTTTAGCTAAATCCAAGTAAATTCGAATATCGAACTTGCATTTATTTATAACGATTCTAAATTAGGAGAGAATCCTGCATGTGGCAAGATGGAATAATCCAGTTTTAAAATCATTTACAAATTCAGTTAACATACAGTTAATACAGCAAAGAAGGCTAACCGTTTATTTAAGCTGAATCTTTCCGTCTAACCACTCGAGTTCAAGCTCCGTTCCCTTTTTTAGCCCTTTTGAGGAGCGAACCCATCTATCTTCCTGCCACACCCGGACAAATCCTTTTTCAAGAGGAATGTTAGGGTTCTTATTTTCAAGAGTTTGAGATAGGGATTGTAATTGATGATTATGAGTTGTAAAAAATTTCTCTACAGACTGGGCAAGTCTTGATTTGAGATGGGATACTTCTGTTGAAGCCAGTTTCATTTTCTGTTGTACTGCGAGCAGGGCGTAGCTTTTAGAAAGATGCTCAACCCGGTCCCGATAGTATTGAATAGCACCTATAGTATTCAGTTCAACTCTTCGATGGAGATCTTCTACCAGCATACGGACTTCATTAATGTCTGGCGTTGCCAACACTGCAGCCTGGGTTGGAGTAGCTGCACGCAAATCCGCGACAAAATCCGAAATCGAAAAATCCACTTCGTGTCCGACCGCACTAATGATTGGAAGTTTGCAATCAAAAACGGCCCGTGCCACTGCTTCTTCATTGAACGGCCAAAGATCCTCGAGCGAACCACCGCCTCTGCTTATTATGACTACATCCACAGTTTTTTGTTCTGAGAAGTAGTTAATCCCACGAACAATTTCCGGCGCTGCATTCACCCCCTGAACACTGGCATGAAATAAATCGACCTCGGCAACCGGCCATCTTTTTTCAAGAGTGGATCGGATATCCTGGAATGCTGCAGTGGTTTTGGAGGTAACTACCCCGATTCGTTTCGGGAATTTAGGAACCGGTTTTTTGTGGATGTCCTCAAAAAGCCCCTCAGCTTTTAATTTAGCTTTCAACTCCTCAAAAGCTTGCTGGAGCTTTCCTACTCCCGCCTGTTGAACCAATCCAACAATCATCTGGTAGCGCCCATGAGGAGCATATACCTGGATGTCACCCCCGACCACGATCTGTTGACCATCTGTGAGTTGGATGCCATTTCTCTGAACAGTATTTCTCCAAATCACACAGGGAAGCTGGGCACCCGAATCTTTGAGGGTGAAATAAATATGCCCGTTAGCGCTTTGCTTTACGTTGCTTGCTTCTCCCTCAACCAGTATGTCCACAAAGTTCTGTTCCAGCAGATTTTTGATTTTCCCGGTAAGCTCCGTTACGGAAGGAATATCAAATAGAAAAGGGATTTGTTTGGACATACTTAGATTGGATTTCCGCCAATGATAAGGATATTTTGGCGCCGTTTCAGAGAATGATCATGAACCGGGAAGAAGCTCAAAAATACATAGAAACAAACATTCCCATCACCAAGCACATGGGGATGGAAATCAAGGAATTGTCACGGGAATCTGTTCGCGTGGGTTTACCGTTGGAACCGAATTTGAATCACCATGACTCCGCTTTTGGTGGAAGCATCGAAAGCCTATTTTTTGTGACAGGATGGTGCCTGGTTCAGCATTTAATCGAAGACTTTGATCCGGAACCCGTGATTGTAGGCCGAAGGGGAAGGGTTTCATTTACCGGTGCCATCAGGCAGGATTTCGAGGCTCAGCTTCACATCCCCAAGGAAGAGGAAATCGAGGAGTTTTTATCCGATTTGAAAACCAGGGATAAGGCCAGAATCACAGCCAAAGCCTACATCGAAATAGAAGGGAAAACCTGCGCAGAATTTGAAGGGGATTTTGTGGTTTTAGCGAAGTGATTCAAAAGTATCTAAGTGAATATTCCAATATATTTGCCCGACGTTAAACGACACCAGTTCAAATCATGCTCCTCAAAAACCTTCGACCAATCAGCAAACATCAGGATGGAAAAGAAACCATCGATCTTCGAATCACCGATGGAATTATTAAAGAAATCGGGAGCGGGTTGGAAGCGAAGTCGGGAGAAGAAAGTCATGATTTTGGAGGAGCATATGTGAGTCCCGGCTGGATGGACATGCACGTTCATTTGCGAGAGCCCGGTTACGAGCACAAGGAAACGGTGAAAACCGGTTGCGATGCCGCCGCTTTTGGAGGATTTACCGCTGTTGCCTGCATGCCGAATACAAGTCCTGCCACCCATACGAGAGATGTTGTCGAGTTCATCATTTCCAAAGGAAAAGAAACGCCGGTGGATGTGCACCCGATTGGATGCGTGACCAAAGACCGGGTTGGGAAATCCATTGCCGAAATGGGAGATATGCAAAAAGGCGGAGCAGTTGCTTTTAGTGATGATGGGGACCCGGTGTACGATGCCCAGGTGATGCGAGTGGCTTTGGAATACGCTTCCATGCTAGGAGTTCCGATCATCAACCATGAGGAAGATTTGCAGCTTTCTCGTCCGGGGCACATGAATGAAGGAGCAGTCTCAACCCGACTTGGATTGGATGGAACTCCGGGAATTGCTGAAGAAGTGATGATTGCCCGTGATATTTTACTCGCCGAGTACACGGGTGGACACATCCACGTGGCTCATATCAGTACCAAAGAAGGCGTGGAGCTTGTTCGACAAGGAAAAGCAAAGGGAATTAAGGTTACCACCGAAGTTTGCCCACACCATTTCGATTTAACGGATGAAGAAATTGATCGACAGAAATACAGTACCAATTTTAAAATGCATCCGCCGCTCCGGACCCAGGAAGATGTGGATGCTATGATTGAAGGCCTGGTGGATGGAACGATTGATGTGATTTGCACCGATCATGCCCCTCATGCCATCGAAGAAAAAGAAGTGGAATTCATTTACGCTCCTAATGGAATCATCGGGCTGGAAACCGCATGGGCGATTTCGAACATGAAGCTCCATCAAACCGGAAAGCTGGATGTACAGCAGTTGGTGGAAAAAATGAGCTACAACCCCCGGGAAATTCTAAATCTACCGGAACTAAAAATCGAGGAAGGAGCCGAAGCCAACCTGACCTTCTTCAATTCGGATGAAAAGTGGACCTTTGATGAGAAGAACGTACGTTCAAAATCACGAAACTCTCCGTATTTAGGAGTTGAGCTCACAGGTCGTGCAGTAGGTATTTATAACCGGGGGCAATTGGTTTTAAATGAACTTCGCTAGTTGTCATCCTGATCCGCCAGTTGGCGGAGAAGGATCTGCAGATTCTTCGCTTCCGCTCAGAATGACTTATTACCAGTTATGAGTAAAATACTCGCCTACGAAACCTCCACGGATATCTGTTCTGTCGCTTTTCAAAACCAGGATGGTAAAATCTTTGAGAAACGTATCCAGGGGAGAAGTGTACATTCGGATCATCTGTTTCTTTTTACGCAGGAATTGATGGAGGAGCATGGATTCTCCATTGATCAGGTACAAACCGTGTTAGTGAGTAATGGTCCGGGCTCTTATACGGGACTTCGAATCGCAGCCAGTGCGATTAAGGGCATTTTCTTTCAATCAAATGTTGAAGTCGTTGCAGTGAATACCCTGGCTGGATTTGCGGCTAATCTTTTGGATCACAAAGAGCAAATCATTCACTCAATTATTGATGCTCGAAGAGTCCATGTATATCACCAGGCTTTTGAAGTAGCAGATGGGTTGAAGTCGATTTCTGAGTTAGCAGTAAGGGAGATTACAGCCTTAGAGGAAGACCTTCAACCAGGCCAAAAGATGATCGGAACAGGTTTGAATAGGATAAACCCGGAAAAATTAAAAAAAGTGGAACTTTGTGATTCGGATCACATCTCTGCTACTAATTTGATTCGGCTATTCAATTATCAACCTGGAAGTGAATTCTTCGAAAAGACTACTCTGGAGGAGCTTGATCCGAACTATATTACCAGTAGTCAGGTGAATAATTCGGCCGTTTAGGGATCTTCAAACGTTATAATCCCGAGACATGTACTGTGAACCTTTCAGTCGACAGACAGGCTTGATTTAGTATCGATTCAGGTTTTTTAAACATCAGAATTTTAATTCGCTCAAAAGATGCTGAAACGAGTTCAGCATGACGAAATACAAGTTGGATTCGCACTTTTACAATCAGTAAATAATGGATGAAATCCCTATTTTGGTGAAAATTTTTAGAAGGATTTTATGAGTTGGTTCAAACGGAACGTCGAAAACATTCAAACCTCCACAAAAAAAGAAATGCCGGAAGGTGTTTGGGTGAAAGTCCCAACAACCGGCGAAACTATCCATCGCAGAGAATTAGAAGACAACCATTTTGTAGATCCACTCAGCGGATATCATTTCCGGATCGGGAGTAAACAGTACTTCGAGATCATATTTGATAACGGTGAATACAAGGAAATTGCAGCCGATGTTCTACCAACCGACCCTCTCGAATTTACCGATCGCAAGAAGTACACAGATCGATTAGAAGCAGCTCAAAAGAAAACGGGCCTTACTGACGCAGCTATGATCGGCGTTGGAAAAATCAACGGGCTGGATTTAGTGGTTGGTTGTATGGATTTTAGCTTCATTGGAGGTAGCATGGGATCTGTGGTAGGGGAGCGCTTGGCACAAGGTGTGGATTATGCACTCGAGCATAAGATTCCTTATATGATTATCTCCCAGTCGGGTGGAGCGCGAATGATGGAAAGTGTTTTGAGTTTAATGCAGCTTGCGAAAATTTCGTCAAAACTAGCCCTATTGGATGATGCAGGAGTTCCCTACATCTCTTATTTAACCAATCCAACAACCGGTGGGGTAACCGCTAGTTTTGCCATGCTGGGTGATTTCAATGTTGCTGAGCCTGGAGCGTTGATCGGCTTTGCAGGGCCGCGGGTTATTCGCCAAACCATTGGAAGGGATTTACCGGAAGGTTTTCAAACGTCTGAGTATTTATTAGAGCACGGATTTTTGGATTTCATCATTCAAAGAACCGAAATGAAAGAAAAACTTACCCAGCTGCTTAAACTGATTCTTCATAAGTAGCAGCCAAATTAAAGTGTAACGAACGAGGGTTTGGGGCGTCGTTACATACAATTAAAAAGTCACACCATACTATGCGATTATCGTTACAAATTTGTATTGCCCTGGTTTTTTGTGCCAGCTTTTCTGTAACTGCTCAGGACCGTCAACCCATTGAATTTGAACATCTTTTTGACGGGACATTCACTCCAAATCGAATTCAGAATGTACGCTGGATGAACGATGGAAGGTTTTATTCAGCCACAGATGGACAAACTATTACTCAGTTCAATATCACGAACGGAGATTCTGAAGTGTTGTTCGATGGTAGTCAGCATGGAAATCTGGTTGTTCAGGGGTATGAGTTTTCGGTTGATGAAAATCTGATTTTGATCAAAACGGATGTCGAACAATTGTGGCGAAGATCCACTAAAGAGAATTATTTCGTTTTCAATCGTTCCGAAAACAGCCTTGCCAAGCTCACCCAAAGTGAAGAAAAGCAGCAATATGCTGAGCTGAACGCAGGTGGCGATAAGGCTGCATTTGTTCAAAACAGTAATTTGTTTTGGGTGGACTTAGTAACTGGCCAGGAATCTCAAATTACAGAGGATGGAGAGTTCAATTCTGTTATTAATGGTGCAGCAGATTGGGTGTATGAGGAGGAATTTGGATTTGCAAAAGCCTGGTTTTGGTCGCCCAATGGAGACAAAATTGCTTTTTATCGATTTGATGAAGCTCACGTTAAAGAATTCACCATGGAACTCTGGGGTACTTTGTATCCCGACCAGGTTCGTTTTAAATATCCAAAAGCAGGAGAAGAAAACGCACTTGTTAGTATTCATGTATTCGATTTGAATTCCGGGGAAACTACGACTATAGATATTGGTGAAGAAACGGATCAATACATCCCACGCATTAATTGGACCAATAATAATAACGTGTTGGCTGTGCGGAGGATGAACCGGCTACAAAACCAACTGGATTTATTATTTGCGGATGTTTCAACAGGGGACACCTCAATTATCATGACGGAGACGAGCGATACCTGGCTTGACATTCACGATGATCTCCATTTCCTGAACAATGGAAAGCAGTTTATCACTACTTCCTCAAAAAGCGGATTTAATCATGTCTACCTGTATAGCATGGAAGGGGAGGAAATCCGACAGATCACAAGAGGTGAGTACGATGTAACGCAGGTTATAGGCTTCGACGAGCGACGCCACAATCTGTACTATGTAAGTACCGAAGTTTCTCCACTGCAACGACATTTCTACCGGGTCCGGGTGGATGGACGCCGCAAGAGAAGTATGACCGAAAACCAGGGTTGGTACTCGATTAATATGAGCAGGGATTATCGGTATTATATCCAAACCCATGCAGATTTCAACAGGCCTGCAACCATTACTCTTCATGAAATTGGCGGGAAAGAAGTCAGGGTGATTGAAGACAATGCACAACTGATTGAAAATCTCGAGAACTTTACATTCCAACACAAAGAGTTCACTACATTAGAAGTGAATGGAGCAATGCTGAATGCATACATGATCACTCCTCCGGATTTTGACGAATCTCAGAAATATCCGGTATTGATGTATGTCTATGGTGGCCCAGGGAGTCAAACGGTCACCCATAACTTCGAATCGGGTGAACGCCCTATGTGGCACCAGTATTTAGCAAATCAAGGGTATATCATTGTTTCGGTTGATAATCGTGGAACAGGAGGCCGGGGTGAGGCTTTTAAAAATCAAACCTACAAGCAATTGGGAGTACTGGAGACCGAAGACCAGGTAGAAGCTGCCCGACAGGTTGCTGAATTTCCCTTTGTGGATGCTGAACGCATCGGGATCTGGGGATGGAGTTACGGCGGATATATGAGTTCACTGGCACTGGCTGAGGGGAATGATGTCTTTACATCTGCTATTGCCGTTGCACCGGTTACTCACTGGAAATTTTATGACACCATTTATACGGAGCGGTTCATGCAAACACCTCAGCAAAATCCGGAAGGATATGAAGCTGCGGCTCCAATTAGTGTTGCTGATAAGATTGAAGGAGATTACCTGTTGATCCATGGAACCGGGGACGACAATGTGCACTATCAAAATGCGGTTGAAATGGTTCAGGCATTGATTGAAAACGATGTCCAATTCCAGACTATGTATTACCCGAATTTAAGTCATGGAATTTATGGCGGGAATGCTCGTCGTCATCTCTGGCGTTTAATGAGTGATTTTATTCTGGAAAAGCTTTGAGATTCGCCGATTACGCCAAGATTTATATTACAGCCGGACGAGGTGGAAATGGTTCAGCTCATTTCCGAAGGGAGAAGTTTGTCCCGCGTGGAGGTCCAGATGGCGGTGACGGTGGTAAAGGTGGTAGCATCGTTCTAAAAGGAAATCAGCAGTTAAACACTCTGCTTGATCTTCGCTACAAGAAGTATATCAAAGCAAAACATGGTGAGCATGGAGCGGGCAGCAGAAAGACCGGCGCAGGTGGACCTGATATTATCTTAGACGTTCCACTTGGAACTGTCGCCTACGATTCTGATTCCAGGGAAAGACTAGGAGAAATTACACAGGATGAAGAGCGGCTGGTAATAGCTGAGGGTGGAAAGGGAGGATTGGGAAACTGGCATTTCAAATCCGCGACCAATCAAACCCCTCAATTTGCTCAGGAAGGAAAACCAGGAGAGGAGCGTACCGTTGAGCTTGAATTGAAGCTCATTGCGGATGTCGGATTAGTCGGTTTCCCAAACGCAGGGAAGAGTACGTTACTTTCGGCACTTTCAGAAGCGAAACCCAAAATTGGTGATTATCCGTTTACGACTCTTGAGCCTAATCTTGGAGTGGTGAAATTCAGCGACTATCGCAGTTTTGTGATGGCGGATATTCCGGGGATCATTGAAGAGGCACACCAGGGAAAAGGATTAGGAATTCAATTCCTGAGGCACATCGAACGAAATAATGTTCTCCTTTTTATGGTAGCTGCGGATACAGATATTGAATACGAATACAATGCCCTTGTAAACGAGCTAAAAGCATACCGATCTGATTTGCTGGAGAAGCCACGAATTCTGGCTATCACTAAGATGGATTTAAAACAAGGGTTTAAGTTAGAAGAAGAGTTGTATTTTGAGGATGAAATTCCCGTTATTCCCATTTCATCGGCTACCGGTTTCGGAGTGGATGAGTTAAGGGAAACACTTTGGGGTGCAATCCAGAATGCAAAAGAACAAGAGACTTAGAAATTTAGTAGCACTCAGCTTATTGCCAGGCTTTGGTCCCAAAAGGGTGAAACAACTCCTTTCCAGATTTCCTGATGCAGCCGGCATTTTCAAGCTTTCCAAAACCGAGCTTCGATCAGTAGAAGGAATCGGGGAAGCTTCCGCACTTACTTTTTTATCGTTTGATAACTGGGGTGAGGTTGATAAGATTATCGATCAAACGGATACATTAAAAGCCCGTATTCTTACCCTGGCTGATGAAGAATATCCTGGTTTACTAAAGCAGATTTATGATCCTCCCATTTTACTCTGGTATAAAGGAAACGTTGATGCACTCAGTGAACCGGGAGTTGCTATTGTTGGCACTCGAAATACAACAGGTTATGGCAGGAAAGTAGCCAGAAAACTATCAAAAGAGCTGAGCGAATCAGGACTATGTATCTTTAGTGGTTTGGCACACGGAATTGATGCTATCGCTCATCAAGCAGCGGTGGATACAAACGGAAAAACGGTAGCAGTACTGGGTTCGGGAATCAATTGGGTTTATCCCTCGGAAAACCGTGACCTTGCTAACGATATTGTACAAAAGAATGGAGTTGTAATCACCGAATATCCTCCGGGCACTAAACCGGATGCGGGAAATTTCCCGGTTAGAAACCGGATTGTGAGTGGATTGAGTTACGGAACTCTAGTCATTGAGTCTGGAATACAAGGAGGGAGTATTATTACCGCCGAGTTAGCGTTGGATCAAAACCGGGAAGTATTTGCAGTTCCGCATGCTATCGAGAATCTAAGTGGAACCGGATGCAATTTTTTGATCAAAAGCGGTGCTGCGAAACTGGTTCAAACTGTAGATGATATTTTGGAAGAACTGCCTGGTAGCAAGAATGTTAAACATCGGACGTCTGACGCTGAAGAATCCGGGATTAATAGTTGGAAAAATCAGGAATTGGACGATGTGAGTAGAAAAATCTGCACTCTACTTGAGGAAAAAAACTATCAGATTGACATGCTTTCCGATGTGCTACAAATTCCTACCAGCCAGCTTTTGGTAACCATGCTTACACTAGAAATGAAACAGCTTGTGTTTCAGAAAGCAGGGAAGGTTTTTGGGTTGAAATAAAAAAAGCAGCCGAAGCTGCTTTGAAAATTATTGTTCGAAAATGGCTAATCCCCAGTAGCAGGGCTCTACCTCGCAAGCGTACATAGACACTTCTATCTGGTACCTTCCGGAAGTATATGGAGTGAAATAAATAATTGGAAAATCATCGTCTTCAATGTCACTATCTATTTCATCGCCATCATCATCTCTAAGATATAGATCTAGGTCATTGCAATCTTCGTCGCAAAAGCCTCTGAATAAGTATTCCGTACCGCCTTGTAAGTAGAAAGTCCAGGTATTTTCCTCGTCTTCATCGATTGCACCAATGATGTAATTCTTCATTGAATAGCCATCCTCAGAAGCACTTTCGTAAGAGTTCTGGATTTGTGTCCACACAATCTCGGTATAAGATTGCGCGTGTGCCCATGCAGTCCCAAGAATCAATGCAAAGAGCATGAGTAGTGTTTTTTTCATAGGTAAACCCCCTTTTTAGTTTAGCTGAGGTTGGATGATAACGTAAAAAAAGCAAACGGCGAAACCTTGAATTTCAGGTATCAGCTCACTCCTAAGTCGGTAAGAATCTGGTTGATTTTACTATCAAGTTCTAGAGCTTTGGATGCGTATTGTTCCCTTGAATCAAGGGTTGAGTTAACACTACAATAGAATTTGATTTTGGGCTCCGTTCCTGATGGTCTTGCTGAAACAATACTCCCGTCTTCAGTGATGAACTGGAGAACATTTGAAGTGGGAAGATTAGTTGGTTCAATCCGGCCGGTATTTAGGTGTCTTATTTCTTGTGAGTTATAATCTTTCAGGATAACAACTTCTGATCCTCCTAAAGTAGAGGGTGGATTACTTCTGAATTCGGCCATCATATGCTGGATTTCTTCAGCCCCGGCTTTTCCTTTTTTAGTAACGGAAATCAGTTTTTCGCGAAAATGTCCATGCTCGACATACATATCGAGCAAAGCTTCGAATAAACTACTTCCCTGATTTTTATAATACGCGGCCATTTCGGCAATAATTACCGCAGAAACCACAGCATCTTTATCGCGCACATGCTCGCCAATCAAATATCCATAGCTCTCCTCACCTCCGGCGATAAAGGTTTTTTGACCTTTTAACTGGGTAATTAGCTCTCCGATATATTTAAACCCGGTGAGCGTGTTGAAACACTCTACGCCATACGATTCCGCAATGCGATCAATCAGGTAGCTGGTCACAATCGTTTTAACGATGTATTCTTTTCCGGTTAGCTTTCCTGCCTCTTTCCAGGCAGTGAGCATATAATTCAAGATCAGGGTTCCAGTCATGTTTCCATTCAGGAGCACCCATTCGTTACGGTCGTCTTTTACGGCTATTCCGACCCGATCGGCATCAGGATCTGTCGCCATTACCAGCTCCGCGTCGATTTCTTTGGCCTTAGTCATTGCCATACTCAATGCTTCCTGCTCTTCAGGATTCGGGTAAACGACGGTTGGGAAATTCCCATCTACCACCATTTGCTCCTCTACGAGGGTTACATTGGTAAAGCCGTATGCTTTAAGCGCGGGAGGAACCGAAACTCCACCGGTTCCGTGGATCGGAGAGAACACGATACTCAGGTCATTCTGGCGTTGGATTGCATCCTTAGAAACAGATAGCTTTACTAACTCATCGATGTATTTCTTATCAAGTTCTTCACCAATGGTCTCGATCAGATCCGGATTACCATCAAATTTAACATTATCGACGGAAGCAATTTTTTGAACTTCTTCCATCACCATTTTGTCGAAAGGAGCAACGAATTGTCCACCATCCGCGCCATATGCCTTGAATCCATTGTATTCTTTTGGATTGTGAGACGCTGTAAGGACAACTCCACTTTGGCAGCCTAATTCGCGAATGGCGTACGACAATTCCGGAGTTGGGCGGAGCGCTTCAAAAAAGTAAACATAGATTCCATTCGCAGAAAAGACATCTGCGACTACTTTTGCCAGGGTATCCGAATTGTTCCGGCAATCGTAGGCAATCGCTACTTTTATGTTTGTATCAGGATATTCCTTCTTTAAAAAATTACTGAGTCCCTGGGTAGCCATCCCGAATGTGTATTTATTCACTCGATTTGAGCCAACCCCCATAATTCCTCTCAAGCCACCAGTTCCAAATTCCAGGTCTCTGTAAAAAGCATCGGTCAGTTCAGTGAATTTCTGGTTGTCTAACATCTTCTGAATTTGAGCTTTTGTGTCTTCATCGTAGCCACCATTAAGCCATGTATCGATTTTTTCCTGAACTACTTTTTCCAGATTACCCATAGTTACTTTAGGTTTGAGATTATTTTTGCCCGAATATATAAATATCTGCTTTCATAGATTGCTGAATTAACTGCCTGCATCGTAAAGGTTTTGTTAGCAATCATACTGATGCTTCTGCTTTTTTTTGAGAACTAAGGACTGATTTTTTGCGTAGTTGAGCCCATTTTAAGTACCTTCAGTAACGTTTGTGAATGATTAAAGTGAATGAATAAAATGAACGTCAATAGATATTTATATTTAGTCCTGTTAGCGACTGTTTTTACAGCATGTAGTTCGTCAAAACAAGTTGCTACTAACCAAGATGAATCATCCGATCAGGAAATTACACAGAATGTCCGTGGAGATAATCCTGAACTGGAGGCCTTATTCTGGGCAAGAAGAGATAGTACAAAACTTAACTTTACCCAACCGGATGTAGATTTTATGTCTGGGATGATTGGCCACCACGCCCAGGCGTTGATCATGTCTAGCCTGGCTAAACCAAATGGAGCCAGTCGATCTGTACAAACCCTGGCAGGTCGGATTATCAATGCACAAAAAGATGAAATTGCAATTATGCAGCGCTGGTTAAGTGATCGTAATCAGACTGTCCCACAGGTTAAGATTGAGGGGTTAAATTTAATCATCACTCCGGGAAATGAACCTTTGTTAGACTTTACGGAGCAGGCAGTGATCGATGGTCTTCAAAAGGAAATGGGACATGAAGGTCATGGTATGAGCGATATGCCAAAAGAAGGCTCAGAGGAAATGCAAGACAAAATGGAGCAGGATTTTAAGGATACCATAAATCGAACTTCAGATATGTCACATATGGCAAATAATGGAATGGATACTGAAGATCATTCAAATATGGATCATTCGATGATGATGCATGATCATTCAAAAATGGCAGGAATGTTAACCCAACTTCAGTTGGAAGAATTGGCCGATGCAAAAGGGAAAGATTTTGATCGTCTTTTCCTTAGATATATGATTCAGCATCACGCCGGGGCCATTACCATGGTAAATGAATTGATATCTACTGATGGAGCTGTTCAGGATGTACAGTTAAACAAATTAGCCGCAGATATTAATGTAGACCAGAAGACAGAAATTGAACGCATGCGCCTCATGCTGATGCAGCTCCTTGAAGAAGAAAACGGGGAATAAAGAAACTCATCTCTCAAATTCACAACAATCAACAATAACAATTAAGGACAAGTATGAACCTTACTTCTACTAAAGAACGGTCATTCGGGTATGGAAAAGCATCCCTTCTGGCCATTGCATTGCTGGTAAGCTATGCATGTTCGTCATCATCAGAAACAGTGATGGCTCCTTTTACTGCACCAGAAGTTGCTTCTCTTGATGAAGCAATGGTTCCTTCGCCAGATCCACGAGTTGGATTATCGGAAGGACTCTTCGATGCAGGTCAGGCAATCTGGAACCTTGAGATTTTATCTCAAACACCGCCACCAGAGAAATTCGTAGGTAAAACAAATTCCGATCTTGCCTTCAAAGATAAATATGCGATTCAGGGTAACTACAATGGAGTCATCGTTTGGGATATTAGCGATCCATCAAGTCCGGTACTGGTTCGTGATTACGAATGCCCGGCTTCTCAGAGTGATGTTTCTGTGTATGGAAATCTTCTTTTCGTTTCTGGGGAAGGGTTAGGCGGTCGATTAGATTGTGGTACCCAGGGTGTTCAAGAGGCAGTTAGTGCCGATCGCCTTCGTGGAATCCGGATTTTTGATATTACCAATATTGAAGAACCTGAGTACATCGCAAATGTTCAAACCTGTCGTGGATCTCACACTCATTCGGTATTAAAAGATCCAAATGATGATGAAAACGTGTATGTATATGTTTCAGGTTCAGCTCCTGTTCGTTCAAATGAAGAACTTCCGGGGTGTTCTGATCTTCGTCCTGAAGAAGATCCTAATTCCGCACTTTTTAGAATTGAGGTTATTAAAGTACCTCTTGATAGCCCGGAAGATGCTGCAATTGTTAGCTCACCAAGAATCTTTGAAGATTTGGAAGAACCTCCAACACACGGACCTGCTCCTGCAGATTTAAGAGAGATTGAAGCTGCAAGAGCAGCAGGTAAATTTGTAGTGTTCTTTGCCGGACAGGATCGAGTGCTTCCTGATGGTTTCGCTGCAAATCTGCTTAACAGCGTTGTTCAGGAACGAGGAGGGGAAGGAGCTCCAACAGCAGAAGACACCTTAGCATTAAATGAAACCTTGCAGGCCAGAATCGAGGCTATGTTTGGTGGTGGTGGCGAAGAAGACGAAACCGCTCGTCGTGGACCAAACCAATGCCACGATATCACCCTTTACCCGGAAATCGGGTTAGCTGGTGGTGCATGTGAAGGTTATGGTTTGTTGCTGGATATTTCAGACCCTGCAAACCCTGTTCGAATTGATGCTGTGGCTGATTCTAACTTTGCCTACTGGCATTCAGCAACATTTAACAACGACGGAAGCTCTGTCATTTTCACGGATGAGTGGGGCGGTGGCGGTGGACCAAAGTGTCGCGAAGATGATCCATACGAGTGGGGAGCAAATGCACTTTTCACTATTGAAGATGGAAAAATGGTATTCCAGGAGTATTACAAATTGGCTGCTGCTCAGACCGTTTATGAAAATTGCGTAGCGCACAATGGATCTTTAATTCCGGTTCCAGATCGTGATATTATGGTTCAATCGTGGTACCAGGGTGGAATTTCGATTTTCGATTTCACTGACCCCACAAATCCAACTGAGATTGCATTCCATGACTACGGTCCCGTTGCAACGGATGGTTCCGGGTTCGGAGGAAGCTGGAGCGTATACTGGTATAATGGAGTGATTGTGAATTCAGAGATCGCTCGTGGTCTGGATATCTTCGACCTGACACCAAGCCCATTCTTAACAGAAAACGAAATTGCTGCTGCAAAAACGGTACAGTGGGATTACCTGAATGCACAGGGACAGCCAAAAATTGTTTGGCCAAAGACCATGCACCTTGCAAAAGCATATGTAGATCAGTTAGATCGCGACGGAAGTCTTTCTTCAGAAGCTATTACAGCTTTCCGACAGGGGATGGCTAATGTGGAAGCTACCCCGGAGAACAAGCGTGGCAAGATGCTAGAGAATCTTGCTAATGAAGTTGCTGATCATGCATCTGCTTCTTCCGATTCTGATAAAGTTGAGAAGCTTGCTGAAACTTTAAGAGGGTTGGCTTCTATGTAATCATCTAATCGATTACTGAAATTGAAAATCCCGCTTCCGGCGGGATTTTTTTTGTCTGCTGATTATTTCAATTACAATATTCAGATATAGATCTTGTCTTTAAGTTGATTACAGTTTAAAGTAACTAAGTATCGGCGTTTGTTGTATTGCTTATCGGTGATATCCTATTTGTTTCAACCCACAGTTTTAGATCCTTCAGTCTTCGCTGTACATTTTTCGTTAAAACATTATTTATCAGTTCAGGAGTAAGGTTAAACGGGAAATTCAATGAATATGAGTAAGTGAAGATCACCTTTGTTGAACTATTCGCTAATTGCTTAAATATCCATGAGCCAGAAAATCTGCTGAACAATAATGACTTTTTTGTTTGTTTAACTGCGGTGGCTTTTGGTCTGTTGAAACTTATGTATTCTGTTTCCATTCCAAGTCCTTGCTTTGAAACACACCAGGCCCTAACCCCAACTTCTGCTTTCTGATTATTAATTAGTTCCGCTTTCTTCAAGAAGGTATCCCAAAGAAGTCTTTTGCTGTAATCCTGAGTTAGATCAAAAATAACTTCAGCCGGAGCATCAATTGATATTGATTCAATTAGTTTCAATCGATCGGAGTTCAGAATTTCTCTTAATAGATCTTAGTAGATACTCCTGAAATATGTTGAGTACAGTTCTTATGGGCCAACTCAGAATCCAGTTTGTTTGTTTCGAAATACTGTATGTTGTTTGAAGTTCCAAATGGAGTCCTTTATGACTATCAGTTAAATAATATGACCCAGTAAGAATTTTGAAAACACCATCCGATAGGTCGAAGAAATATCCTACTACAAAATTCTTGTCTGGGTTAAACGAGAATGAATATTCCTTAAGCTCCTCCCATGAGTTGATAGTTTGAATGAATTTCTTGCCATTGTTGAAAAAAGCTGTTCTCCTTCCACCAACTCCTTTTTTCGTTATTTCAGCTTTTAACGGTTTCGGAATGTTCATCAGCTTGAAATACCAAGGATCAGAAAATTGTTCGATTTGGACGTTTGTTATGTTTTCCCAGACTGACTTTGCCTCTGAGCGAATAAATACTGAGGATGAAATAGTCTTTTCTATATGATCTATACTTTTACTCATCTGGAGTTAATTACAACTTTGGAATAAGACTCCTTGAGTTCATTATTTGCTAATTTCATCTTTGTGTTTTACCCATGATATCTCTGATAATTTGAAAGATATGACGAATTAATATCTAAATAGATAGAATAGCAACATGCTTTTCGAGAGGTAGCCTCAAAATCAAAGAGGTTAACTCATACTCAATCGTCAGCTGCTCAGTCATCCTTTTGTCTCATTTCCGCATAATCGAGTAAAGCAATTAATCCCAGTTTGAATTGGGAAGAATTAGGTCAGTTCAATTGGTAAAAACACTTATTCAGATTTTTGAATCTGATACTGTTTTAGAAAAGTTATTATGAAACTAACAAATCTATTAGCCCACACAGTCCGGCTCCAACTATAATAGTCCAGGAAATCCAATCTTTGAATTCATTTTTTTCATGCTTCAAAAAGAGTACATGAAGCACTAAATGAATGATCATAAAAATATTGAAACCTTTGATAAACGCTTCAATATCTGCGCTGTACGTTAATTTCCAGAAGACAAAGAAGAAGAGCGGAATGTGCGCGAACAGAAAAACGATTTGCCCGGTCTTGTCATTTAGCATCGACAGAATAGGAAATATCCGCCATTCTTTACATCGCATTGCATCCATTTCATGGATTACCATTAACGAAAGCCCGAGGAAAAAAAATAAATGCTCCGTCATATCAACCTGTTATTCTTTCAGCCTTATCAATGAGTTCACCGTTTTGTAGATATTATCGTCTGATAGTTTTGATAGCTTCCTTCAGAACCCATTGGACATGCTCAGGTGTTTCCTGAGTTTTAAGAATTTTCTCCAATACAGGCAAAACCTCTTTGTTTCTTCTTTCCCAGACCGCTCTAATCACCATTTCCTGTTCATTCCCTTCAAGTATTTCAATGTATCGAAGAAGAATATTAAGGTAAGGTTTGGAAGAAAGTTTAGTGCCAACCAAAGTATCAATGGGTTTTCCAGTTTTACCCATAAAGACGTGTGGAGGAACGCCGGCCTGGCTTAATTCAAGATTAAGTTTATCGTATTCCTTCGACATGATAAGTTTATCTAATGTAGACTTGTGATATACCTAGTATGTCAAGTTCAAATTAGATGTCCTAATGTTGTTTATTTAATCCTGTTAGATGGATTCTCTAGGTTCTTGTTAAACGAGCAATTATTTCATTATGATCCGGAAAAGCATCGATCAAATCCTTTCGAGGAGGAAGTTCAAAATCATCGAAATCGAAACCGGGAGAAACGGTACAACCAACAAGGCTGTAAGTGCCACCTTCAGCAACTTCCGAAGCGAACCAGACACCTGCGGGAACGGTAAACTGGGGGATTTCTCCCTCATCCAGGTTCAGTCCGACATCCTGAAAAGAATAATTGCCATCTGAATCAATCATATGGACACGCAGTGGATCGCCCTCGTAAAAATGCCACATCTCATCCTGGTTGATCTTATGGAAAGCGGAAAAGGCGGAATCAGTAAGAAGAAAATAAATTCCTGTGCTGTAGTTTCGGTCTCCCGAGAATTTTGAGTCAAGCTCTGATCCGGGAATAACCCCATCGCTTCGGTAGGTTTCTTTGTAGAATCCTCCTTCCGGATGGGGTTTCAACTCCAGTTTTTCAACGAGTTCAGCTATTCGTTCAGAACTCACTATTCATTTCCTTCCTTGAAGTTTTCATTCACAAGAATAGGATCACCAAAACCAAGTTCGGATAACCGGTTCATCTGGGTCTCAGCATCACCTACGACCACATAAATCATCTTGCCCGGATCGGCGTAAGTTCTCGCCAGCTCGGAGACGTCATCGATGGTGATATCTCTGACAATCTGCTCCCGCTCTTTAATGTAATCCGGCTCCCAATTGTAGGTGCTGATATTGTATAGCATGTTCAGTTTGGCACCCAGGGTTTCAAAATTTCGGGCGTTACTCTTCAACAGGTTACTTTTGGTATTGGCCAGATCCGCTTCCGTGTAGGTTGATGGATATTCTTCCATAATCTGATTGATTAAGGCCACAGATTCAAGGGTCACATTGGTGCGGACACTACTTCCGATAGTAAATGCTCCCGGTAATTGATTACCCGTAAATCTTGAGCTAATACCATAGGTATAACCCTTTGCTTCCCTGACCTGTAACATAAACCTGGAAGCAAAGCCTCCGCCTCCCAGGATGTAGTTCATTACTGTTGCAGGGTAGTAATCGGGACTAGTAGCTGGCATGGCGAGATATCCAAAACGCAGAACGGATTGTTTTGCACCGGGTACATCGTAAAAATAAACTGTAGGCTCAGAAGGAGCTTCCGGTGCGTTGAATTCAGGGAAGTAGACGTCTTTACCATCCCATCGGGATTCGATACCATCCAGAGCTTCTGAAACCTCCGATTCGCTTATAGATCCCACCACATTAAAACTGGCAACGGAAGGGGTAAAGTACGTGTTGTAGAACTTCTTCAGATCATCAAGCGAAATATTCTCGACCGTATTGATCGTACCAATCGGGTTGTTTGAGAGGATATTCTCCTCTCCATATACCAACTTGTTAAAGGTGTTCGTGGCGATAGAATTTGGATCCGCGCTTTGTGCTGCAATATTGCTCAATGTGCCCTGCTTTGCTAAATCAAATTCGGTTTCATCCCAACGAGGTTCCAGCAGTATTTCTTCCACCAGGTCCATGGTTGCCTGGAAATTCCTGGCAAGTGTGTTTCCTGAAATTACAACCGACTGGCGACCTGAATTTACATTGATAGAAGCGCCCAGGTTATCGATGGCTTCCTCAAGCTCTTCAGGGGTTTTATTAGCGGTTCCACGTGTCATCAATTCTGCAACCAGGGCTGAAACACCAATTTTTTCAGGTTGCTCCAACAGTAATCCACCTTTTAATCTAAGCTCAAACTGTACCAAAGGAAGTTCAGTGTTTGTGATCCCGTGAACAGGAATTCCATTTGAAGTGGTCATTTCCCAAACATCTGGTACTGAAAGCAGGGGAGCTTCTCCATATTCCGGCTCAACTGAACGATCAAAAGAAGAAGGAGTTCGTTCAAAATCTGTTTCCTCAGGAAGCTCAGAGTTTTCATCGGCTCCACTCTCCGCTATGACTTCCTCAACCACTTCGGCTGGTTCCGAACCTTCTAAAACCAAATCAGTCTGGCCTAAGGGGACAAAGCTGGTAGCGATAAAATTCTTTCCTTTTATGTACTTTTTGTACACACGCATAACGTCTTCTTCAGTCACTGCAAGAGTTTTCTGAATATCCTCATTCACATAACCGGGATCGTCAGCGAAAATATTATACTGAGCCAGGTTGAAGGCTTTTCCGAGAACACTGGATAGTCCGTTATAAAACTGGGTTTCGATGCCAGCCTTAATTCTATTCAGATCTGATTCAGTAAATCCCTCGGTTTCGAATTTTTCAAAAGCTTCTTCAACGGCAGCATGAACTTCATTCAGATCAGTTCCAGGAAAAGCACGAACGATCAGGCTTGTTTCTCCAGCGATTTCTGAATTGTTGCTAAAGAAAAACACCCCGGAAGTGAGTTGTTTCTCATCAATCAAAACCTGGTTTAGCGGGGCTTTTTTGCCACTGGCAAGCAGCTCAGCGAGGATGTCTAGGGCGTAAGCGTCTTCATGATAGATATCTACTCCCGGCCATACCATTCTTAATTCCGGAAGCCTGGCAAAGTTGTCTTCGTAGTAGAGCTTTTTAGTTTCTGAAAGCTCAACCCATCTATCTTCCAGGGGTGCGATTTCTTCGCCACGTGGAATTTCATCAAAATACTTGTGAACCCATTCCTTTGCTTGTTCAAAATCGAAATCACCGGCTATGACCAATGTTGCATTATTAGGTACATACCATCGATTGTAGAAGTCTTTCACATCAGCTAAAGTAGCACTCTGCAAATCATCCAGAGACCCGATTACCTGCCAGTTGTACGGATGATCCTTTGGATACATGTTTTTCCCGACCACATAATTCGCATGTCCATAAGGCCGGTTATCGATGCTCTGGCGTTTCTCATTCTTCACTACCTGTTTTTCAACGGCAATAGTTCTTTCTGTAACGGTGTTGATGAAAAACCCCAGTTTATCAGCTTCGGCCCAGATCATTTTCTCAAGGGCATCATTCGGAACCGTTTGGAAGTAATTAGTTCGATCACGAGAGGTGGAACCGTTTGCCCCCGATCCACCAATTCGGCTACTCATTGCATCCAAACCACCTTTTCCGAGATTTTCCGAATTCAGAAAAAGGAGATGCTCAAATAAGTGCGCGAAGCCTGTTTTGCCTTCTAACTCCCTGGCTGAGCCAACATGAAAAGTTAAAGCGACTGCAACGATGGGATCAGAGCGATCCTCGTGAAAAATGACTTCCAGTCCGTTATCGAGGGTGAACTTCTCAAAGTCGACGGAGAATTCCTGAGCATTGGAGGTGGATAGAATAAACAAAGATAAAGCCGAGAGGCATAATAATTTGTACCAGAAAGATGATTTCATAACCGAAATTTGATTGTTTGATTCAAGAGAATGTACGTGATGCATCGTCACCGAATTGTTAAAATTCTTGGGATTGATGTCTTGTCCTGATTTTGTTAAATAACAAATGGCACGATTATTGTATATTCTCGCATGATTAAGGTTGGCGACATCATATTGTCTGACGATATAGCTACCGAAAAGTTTGCCTGCGATTTACCAAAATGCAAGGGCGCTTGTTGCGTAGTTGGGGATGCCGGGGCACCGGTATCCAGGGAGGAAATTCCAGTGTTACATAAAGCATATAGGGAACTTAAGAACGAACTTCGGCCGGAGGCTATCGCAGTAGCCGAGCGTGATGGCGTGGTGATCGGTACTAAAGAAAAAGGGTACGAGATTTCCTGTGTAGGAGGAGCTGAATGTATTTTTGTGAATTACGATGAGCAGGAAGTCGCCTATTGCTCTATCCAAAAAGCCTATTTCGAAGGACGATTTGGTTGGGAAAAACCGATCAGCTGTCATTTATATCCTGTTCGATTGAAGAAAATCGGGGATTTTGAATATGTGAATTTTGAGTATATCCCTAAACTTTGTTCGGCTGCCTGTTCTAAAGGAGAAAAAGAGAATACGTATTTGGCTGAGTTTTTGGAAAAGCCATTGGTCCGGAGATATGGACAGGAATGGTACGACGAATTGCTGGCTGCTTGTGAATATGTGAGGGAGAGCATCGATGATTAAAAACCAGCAAAATCTCGGGCAACGACTAGCTCAGGGACTTCAACAGAAGTTATCTCCCCAACAGCTCCAATACATCAAACTGTTGCAGTTGAACACCATTGCTCTTGAGCAGAGAATCAAAGAGGAAATGGAGTTGAATCCTATTTTGGAAGAAGGGGATACCGTTGAAACTCTGGACCCCATTGAAACGGAGCTTTCTTCCACGGAAAAAGAAGAAACAGAAGATGCATTGGAAAGTCTGGATGAGCATGAAATCGACTGGGATGAATTCAATGACAACACTGATTATGATGGAGAAACCTATTCTTCTCCGGTAAACCCGGAAATTGAAGAGTGGAGGGATTTACCAAATCGGTACGAAGTCACCTTGTTGGAAAAGCTGGAAGACCAGGTAATGTTGCTGGATTTGAACGAAGAGGAACAGCTAATAGCTGATCAGATTTTGGGTTCCCTTGATGAAGACGGCTATTTCCGGCGCGAGTTGATCGCAGTAGCGGATAACATCACTTTCAATCATGGGGTGTTTATCGAGGAAGACGATGTGGAGGAAGTCCGGAAGAAAATCCAGCTGCTGGACCCCATCGGAATTGCATCTAGGGATTTGCAGGATTGTCTGCTGGTGCAGCTTCAGCACTCGGATGAGGATTTACCCGGGCGAAACCTGGCGATAAGAATTGTACGGGATGCCTGGTCTGCCTTCGAAAAAAAGCATTTCAATAAACTGGTGCAGCGATTAAATACCGATGAAGATGCACTGAAAGTTGCTTTTGAAGCTATAAGGAGGATGGATCCACGCCCAGGAGCTGTGAGTGACGGGCTGGAAGAAACACAGAACTATATTGAGCCGGATTTTGAGGTGTACTGGCGTGGAGCGGATCAGACCACTAACGGGAAAGGGGAGTTTGTGATCACACTGAACCAGCGGAATGCCCCGCAGCTCCGGATTTCTCCCGAATACACCCAGATGTGGGACGAGATTAAAGCGAAGAAAAGCCAACCTGACGCTCAGACTCAACAGTTCATGCGGACCAAAATCGATTCTGCAAACTGGTTTATTGAGTCGATCCGCCAGCGCCAGAACACCTTGATGAACGTGATGAAAACCATGGTCGCGCTTCAGGAAGACTTCTTTATGTTCGGGGATGGACTAAAGCCGATGATCCTGAAAGATGTGGCCGAGCGCATCGGGATGGATATTTCCACGATTTCCCGGGTAGTGAATGGAAAGTATGTACAGACCAACTTTGGGGTATACGAACTCAAGTATTTCTTTAACGAGGGATTGACCACTGAGAGCGGGGAAGAGGTGAGTAACCGGGAAGTAAAAAACATCCTACAGAATATTATTGATAAAGAAGACAAGAGAAACCCGCTCAGTGACCAGGCACTCGCCGACATGCTGAACGAGCAAGGCTACAATATTGCCCGCCGTACAGTGAGCAAATACAGAGAGCAATTGAACGAACCCGTGGCGAGGCTACGTAAGCAGATTATTTGAGCGTGTAAGTCTTTAATGATGAGTTGAAGACTAAGTATTCAAGCTTCTTGAGTCAATTATTGTTACAATAACTTTGAGTTATCCGTTAACTAATAATAATCCTATATGTCTTCTAATCTACTCCCGGATGATAAAGGTAGCGTAAAGAAAATAGCAGCTACTTTTTTTGGTCAAATAGTTGTTGGTGTAATTGCAAATTATGTTTTCAGGACTATTGAACAGACCGAGAATATCGATCCTGAGACCCTAAGGGTTATTTTTATTTTGTTCTTAGTATTGTGCCAGATTCTTGTTGTTTTTTTGGTGATCAAGTTTACCAAAAATCCACTTGAAAGAAGGATAGAAGAATTAGAACTGGGCTATGATTCAAGAGATATGGAGCTTGCGAAATCAGTACATGGATTTGTTCATAGAGTACGAGACCTCTCTGTAATATTACATATGAATGATCTACCTAAAAACATTAATTCAAGGGCAGAAAAGAGCATAATTGCGAATCCTTTTGAGAATAGAATTCAAGAGATGTTAATTTCAATGATACGAACTTACAAAGTCCTGGTACCCAGAGATACTAAGCTATTTGCTGTAATTCGAGAACTCAAACCTGATAGAACTTATCAAACGGTATTAAGGGCTGGTGATTTCAGACCAGATAGAAATGAAAAGTCTGAAGGTATGCGATATGATTCACCGATGATTCAGGATTTATTACAAGCTATTAACAGAAATAGGGACTGTGTAATCAGAACTGGACCTGGCTATCCAAACTGGAAAGAAATGCCTAATGATAAGCTTGGCGAAGATAAATCTGTATTACTTGGAGCTGTTTTTAGCAAGGTATGGAACCCGAAAATTGGGATTTTTTCTACTGAGGATCGTCGACTTGAATGGGTATTATGTCTTGCTGCTGATAGAGAAAATGTTTTTGATAAACCACATCATTTGGAATTGATGAAAACCTTTAATGACTCTCTTGGGATTCTTCTCAATTGGTTTGCCCGGTACGAGTTCAATGAACCTGGATAGAAGCTTAACAGGTTTTAATTCCCATTCTAATCAAAATTCCAAGTTTCAAAAATCACACCTTTCAGATGCTGAATTGAGTTTAAAATGAAGACTACTTGGATTTGATTTTCCTACTTCCCAAACATACATCTCCTTCTTCAACACCGACTAGCCAAACTTCAAGTTGTTTTATTCTCTGATTATTTAATTCAGTGGCAATTTTTGACAAACAGAAATTGTATACAGTACCATACTCTAATCTTTTGTCATCACATGGAAAAATAGAATCAAGATGTCTATCTCTAAATTCTAACCATGAGTTTTGGGCTTTTATAAAACTATTTATGAATTTAGTTTCATCCCTATATTGATGCAGAATGCTTTTATATAGAGAGTCTAGAATTTGTTCTGAATCTTGAAATTCAGTTAGCTGTATTTGATCCAAATCAGACTGAGTCTGAGCTAAAATATTTGTACTAATAATTGCTAATACAGAAAGTATAACTGTATGTCGTATTAATAGTTTATTCAAGTACATATCTAAATTTAACTTTGTGAAAGTCTTCACCAAACAAGTACACTTTTTCTTCATTCGTATTTGGGAATTTATCAATAATCATTTCATCCAATCCCCAAATCATATTATGCATTTCAATTACAATTTGACTCTCTGAATATTCTATTACTTGAATGAATTCATTGAATCTACTGTCAGTAAATATGAATCTGGGATCATTGCTCAACCACCAGTTTGATTCCAAAAGAAGTGAATCGGATCTAAATATTTGGAAAGTAGAATCACTATCAAATCTGTACGATAACGATTTAGATTCTACATCATCTTTAGTAAGCTGGTAGTCCGGAAAATTATAATATGGATTACGTGTAGATGCATGACCAGTCTGAGGTTGTTGTTTAACGGATTTAGTTTCCCATGTTCTTGAAGTCAGTATGGCTTCAATAAGATCATTCTCATTTAAATCCGTTTTAGTTTTGTATAAGACAGTCTTGTACTCAATGGTATCCCAAAAAAGAGTGGTAAAAATTGAATCTCGATAAACTTCCTGAAACATAAAGTTTAGAGGAACAATGTGTTCTCTTAAGTAAACAGATAGGACGTGTTGGTTATTAAAATTCTTGAGCACCCACCCAGCATAAGGCTCTTTTATTTCCCACTTATCATTGGAAGTTACTTTAACGATTTTTTGTGAGAGATGATCTTCAAACAAATATTCATTTGAAAAATGAAGGTTGAAAACAATTGAATCAACTGTAAATGACCAATAACCGTCTAAAAAGAATTCTCCATCTAAGTAAGATTCTTTACCTATTTTTGTGGCTTTGGTTAATCTGATTAGTAGTAAATCACCAAATGTGTTACCCCTTCTTGAGATACCTTGAAATTTGAGGGTATCATCTGAGTAGGTTTCTAGAGTTCCTTCAAATTTTGGTTGATGACTTGGGTTTTCTGGGTCTTTTATAGAAAAAATCGAATCATCTTTAGATATTTTATACAAATATTCATCAAAACTTTCATTAGTCCAATAAACGTCCGGGTTAATTATGTTTCTATGACTAATCTCCCACAAAGTATTTGTTGCTTCTGAATCTCCGATGGCATACCAGCTTCCAACATATTTTCCGTTCTCAACTGGTAGAATGAAGAAATAAACTGCTAGAAATAAAAAAAGTATAAGTAGAGTAATTCCAAGCTTTTTCATATATGCTTAATAAGCATTTGGAGTTTTTGAATCAAGCGAATTAGTTATTGAATTGTTGTCATTCCGGGCTTGTCTGTCGACAGCCTACCTGTGGTAGGCAGGTTCAGCATGACGACTAGGTTAGAGATAGAAGTTCTTGAAACTCCCCAATCAACCGATCTCTCATCGGAATCCCCTTTTCAAAGATCGCTTGCTGTGCTTCCAGGTATTCAGCCCGGCCGGCTTCTGTTTCAATTTTGATAGGTTCTAATCCATGTTCCCGCAAATCGTAGGGACTTGCTTTCATATCAATTTCACGGGCTTCGCAAGCCAGCATAAAGGCTGCAAACACGGTTTCCGAAGAAATCCACGGAAATCCCTTGAACGCCCATTTATATAAATCCATGTTGGAATGAATGCAGCCCGGCTGTTCCATATCTGCGAAACTTTGTCGGGAGGGCTGGAATTTGTTGAGGGGAACAGCTTCTTCAGTAAAGAAACGGAAGGCATCAAAATGAGTGCAAACCAGTGGCCGGGATTCCACAAAGTTTGCAAGTTCCTTGGGTTCCATTCTTAGGGGAACCTGATTATGACGAATCTCTTCGGATTTGTACACCATCGCCCATTCATGCATGCCAAAACACCCGAAAGCCGGGCGTTTATCACGGGTGTTTTTCAACAATTGCAGGATCCATTCAAACGACTTTTGTCGTTTCTCAGGAATCGAGGTAGGATGTAGAAAAGCCAAATCATCTGAAACGGTCCATTCTTTCAAATTCGGAAGAGTGGAGGGATCATTGACCTTCAAAGCAATACCTATTCCGGGGCTCCATTTTTTTAACCATGAGGGGCGGAATGGATAGTATTCAAATAAAAAATCCATCACCGGCTGTTTCAATCCCCGGCTGCGTTTTTCGAGGTAGCCGTCAATCAAAAACCCTACTTCTGCTTCATGAAGGGTCGATTTTTCCCGCCAGATATTTTCTGTGAGTCGGGCTTTTATAAATTCCGGGATTTCTACAATTTCCGTGAGCATCACTAAAGATAGGGGTTTTCATTTTTAAAGATATGTCGATGTCATTATCCGCCGAAATCAAGAATTTCATCCTCCACCTGCGAATACACTACATGTTTTTCATTTTATCGGGTGGATATTTGATGGCAGCACTATTTGTGCCGGATATCAATTGGTTGCAATTCGGGTTTCAATTTTTGAATGTACATGTGCTTTTGTTTGGTGGTGCCACGGCTTATAATTCATTTTGGGATAAGGACAAAGGTCCCATTGGAGGGCTAAAATCTCCTCCTCCAATGACCGATTGGATGTGGACGGCTTCGTTGGTGATCCAGTTTATTGGTCTTGCATGGGCGTTTTTTATCGGTTTAAAATATTCAGTGATTTACGCCTCGAGTATGCTCCTTTTTTGGCTGTATTCCACACCCCTGGCCCGTTGGAAAGGGGATCCGTTGCTGAGCCTGGTTGCAATAGGAGTGAGCACCGGGACGAATTCCTTCTTATTGGGATTGTTGGCGGCGGGCCGGTCGGAACTCGGATTTGCAGACGGTGCTGTAGCTCTGGGAGTCGCCTTTATTTTGTTGAGTTTGTATCCGGCCTCCCAAATCTTCCAAATTGAAGAAGATGAAAGAAGAGGGGATACCACGTTCGCCATGAAGTTTGGCCTCAGGAACGTTCGAATCTTTTTTGTAGTGATGTATATCTCCGGGGTCTTACTGATTTCCGGGTTTATGTACCCACAAGATCAATGGCTGGCTATCGTCTTTTTCATGCTGAGTAGCTTTGCATTTGTTGGGATCAGTTGGATGCTTTTCCGACTTACCGGGAAGGTGGAGGAATACTTTAAGGTGATGAAAATCAAGTTCTTTGCATCGTTCAGCTTTGTGTTGTTCATCTTATCGGCGCTATTGATCAAATCAATCATTTGATTCATCATAGCTTCATAAATTATTGGTGTATTATTTTTAAAAATTTGAACAATGGAAACTATTATTAAATCACCAATTACCCGCGAGATTATTGATCAAGCGATGAGTTATGATCAGTTTAATTTGCTCACTCAGTCGCTATTTGAGGAAGGTCGTACCACCAACGACGACAACTCCCAGAGCATGTTGGATTATACCAAACTAAATTTATCCAGGACCCATCGAATCGACAAAAGAGGATTGATTTCTGAGGATACCGCCGAAGTAATCCAGGATATAGAACATCCACAAACCTGGTTTGTTATTACAGAAGGTTGGTGCGGGGATTCTGCTCAATTACTGCCATACATTCACAAAATGGCGGGCTTGAATGATAAAGTAGATTTAAAAATCATACTTCGCGATGAATACCCGGAAGTAATGGATGCTTTTTTGACAAATGGAGTGAGCCGGTCTATTCCTAAAATGGTAGTTTTAGATCAAGAATTGACACCCATAGGTGAATGGGGACCACGCCCGGCAGAAGTACAGAATCAGTTTTTAGCGGATAAAAATGATCCTGAAATCGGAATGGATCAGGCTAAAAGGAATCTGCATACTTTCTATGCGAAGGACAAAGGTGCCCAGATTCAGGAAGAATTCCGCACCCTCTTCCGCAGGCTGAAATAAAAAAAGGCAGCGAGTTGCTGCCTTTCTGTTTACTTAATCAAAGTCATCGTTTTTGTTTGCTGGAAGAGATTACCACCGGAAATTGGTATAGCTTCAATACGATAAATATAGGTGCCGCTGGACAATGCAGAAGCATCAAACGTACTTGAGTAAGATCCCGCTGAGAATGTCTGCCGATCATGGACCTTAGCCACTTCACGACCATTGATATCAAAAACAGTTAGGGTAACTGTAGAATTTGATGGGATGCTAAACTCAATGTTTGTAGATGGGTTGAACGGATTCGGGAAATTTTGCTCCAGCCTGAACGATGAGGCTTGGTCAGAGATTTGTTCCAGTTCGTTGGATACTCCAACACCAATTCTGCCAATAAAGAGCCCTCGTCCGTGCGTACCTACGGCCAAAGTTTGGTCCGACCGGCGATAATCCAGCATGGAAACGATTGCGTTCCCGATAACATCTTCAGCTACTCTTGTCCATACAGTTGATGAACCGTCAAGCTGATCCGTATAGAAAAGCCCCACACTGGTACCGACAAAGTAGAAGGTGCCATGATCATCGGTTGGAGCAATAGCCGCAGAACGGATGGATGGTCCTAATTCTCCTGCCAGATTCCCTTCAATATCCGTGAAGGTGGCTGCGCCATCATTGCTATAGAAAATGCTCTTTGCATTATAATTCGAAATCACAGCAAGTAACTCGTCACCCTGGTCAGGGTTTACACCAATGCTGTTAACATGAGTCCCGAAATCAGCATCATCGAGATTAGTCCGAACTTCGCCGTCATTCGCATCCAGGTCATCAAATCTCATAATAGATGGCTTCAGGCTTGCACTAGAGGATCCGTAATACAACCGATTGCTTGGATTATTGGTTGTAAACGAAAGAGTGCTAATGGTATGCGAAGCTGTACCAGCGTTAACGCTGTTCAGTTCAGTCCATCCCGCGGAGGTGCCGTCCGGGTTAGAGGCGTTTCTTGGAATTGTAAGGAGTTGATCGTTTCTCCAAAGGTGATTGTTTTCAACAAAGAAAAGATAGTTTTCATTTGAGGGGTTGACCGCAAATGGATTGATAAATTCTGTGTTTGTTGCACCCAGAGGAGAGAGGTAAGAAAAGTTGATAAGATCATTCCCAGAGTAATCAAATTTCAACAGAAATCCGTTTTGAGAAGATGTTACCGCCACGTTTTTACCGATGTATGAAAACGCTCCGTCTCCTGAGGAAGCGTCTTCTGAGTTTGTGGATGGTGTTTCAAAATTGAATTGAAAGTATGGAGTACCATTATCCTGGGTACCACCGGCTATTCTGCCATCGCCGGCATCAGGATGAATCGAAACCGTATAGAACTGAGTGGTATTATACCCCTCATCGAGATCTTGCCAAATAACAGGGGTAGCTTTTATATTTTCCGTGACGCTGATTCCACCATCGTGCGCACTTATTGCGCGGACAGGGTTATCCGGATCAAAAATCAGGTTATGTTGATCAGGATGATGTCCCTGATACTGGCTAATATTGTTGATAAAACTATACCCGCCAATCCAATATTTTGATCCCTGTATTGACTGTGTAAACCCATCGTTATTTTTAGGAGGAATAGTAGAATAACCATCGGTAGAGCGGAATAAATTTGTACCACCAAGCAGAACCGTATTGGGATCATTAGGCACTACTTTACAAATAAGGTTGTAACCTCCCTGTGGATTTAAGTCGCCAACACTTCCGCCGAAGTTTGGAATACCTTCCGTACGTTCACTGGTAATGACATTATTTGGGTCGGTAATGTCAAAACGATGTAAAATCACAGAGCCATCGTCTCCGCTATGCGTAAAAACATAGAAGATTTCCGGGTTTGACTCTGAAACACCAATGACGCTCCGGAGAGGCGTTGTCGGATAGGAAGAAGGGGTGACATTTATCCAGGAAGTGCCATCATTTGTTGATATGAAGACACCAGGAGGAGAAGTTTGTGTAACCCCACTAAATGCTGTAGAAAGGGCCGCAATTACTACTCCATCACCGTTTACCGCCACATCAGACCAAATATGATTATTAAAATCCCCAAGTATGTAGGTTGAGGAAAACAGATCATTGGTTGATTTATAGATTCCAATAGCGTTGCTGGCATAGAAAATTGACCCGGTCGTGGGGCTAATTGCCATATTCACGATATAATCAAACTCACTGTTAAACTGTACATCACTATCTCTGGTCGTTTCTATTTGTGACCAGCTTTCCCCGTTATCAGTAGAAATAAAGATACCGGAACCATAGAAATCAGCTCCTTCAGCTCCGGCTGAGCCAAAGAATTCACCAGTAGAATAAAACCACTTATCAGGATTAGTTACATCCTGCACAACGGCTGTGACCCCTAAATGTCCGTCAATGTCCGATTTTAAATTCCAGGTTACTCCTCCATCCGTGGACTTCCACATACCGCCGGAAGCTCCTCCAGCAAGTAGAATATTTTTGTTCCTGCTATCCATCGCTAAAGCCCTTGTACGTCCGCCTACATCGTCAGGGCCTATTTCTTTCCATGAAAAAGCATTATTTGCCGATTTCAAAAATTGAGGAGTACTTCTTTCGTATTCAGCCAGAAAATTTTGTTCCTTCTCGTAGATATCCCTTGGGATTTGGTCAATCTCAGGATCTCTCAACATTTTGTTCAAGTATTCAAATCGGTCTCGTTGAGTTGTTTCCTTACTTACGATGGTTGGATTCTTAACAAATGAAATATCCGAGTTTATTTCTGAATTGCTTGTTCCCTCTATCCTTTCAGGCAGGTAAATGATCCCTAATCCTATTAAAATCGCAGCGGATACTACTGCTGTGATACGTTTTATCATGTCGTTCTATTTATTGATCTAAAATTTCTGTGATTTCCCAGCTGGCTGAAGGCATATTCATTCCACCAGGTTGCATTGATAGCACTGCGCTAAAGCGATTTCCTTCTTCCAGACCCGAAATATATTCTTTAACGCTTTCTCTGTAATTAATTGAAAGTGGATCAGATGTATTCAACCTTTCAGTTGATGCCCCATATCCTAATACCTCTACAATCTGAACAGTAACACTTTCCTCTGAAAGAGTGACAAATTCGAGCATGACTTCTGCAGTTCCTACAGAAATCGGCTTAGGCTGCTCAAAACCTTCCATCTCAACAGAGGGTTGTTCTGTTTTTTTGTTTGATGCACAACCAATCGTAACAAGGACGATAAGTACTGTCAAACCCAGTCGATGAATCTTCATTCAAAATTGATTAGTTAGATAAAATTGATGTTTAATATGGTAAATTAAACTCTTCAAAACACTTCAAAATTGCTTGATCCGAACTTAGTATGAATTCTCTTAACAGGTTCAAATCTGTAGTAGCTCAAACCAGTGATGCACCCTTGGGACTTGAGATTGAGTCCGCCGAAGGGGTTTATCTGAATACTGTTGGGGGAAAACGATTTATAGATTTCATTTCCGGGATTGCTGTTAGCAGTTTGGGGCACCGACACCCTAAAATTGTGAGGGCTATTAAAGATCAGGTCGATCGCCATTTACATGTAATGGTTTATGGAGAGTTTGTTCAAAAGCCGCAGCTGGAGTTCGCAGAATTGCTGGTGGGTCAGTTACCAGAGCGTCTGGAGCAGGTTTATTTTGTGAACAGTGGAACTGAGGCGAATGAAGGAGCGCTTAAGCTAGCTAAAAAATTTACAGGTCGATCCAGGCTTATAGCTTTTAAAAACAGTTATCATGGGGATACCCATGGCTCACTTTCAGTAACCGGGCGTGATGTTTATAGGGATCCGTATCTGCCCTTGCTACCTGATGTCCATTTCTTAACATTTAACAGTTTTGAAGGTCTCGACTCTATCGATCAGACAACCGCTGCGGTTATTTTAGAACCCATTCAGGGAGAGGGGGGCATCATTCCAGCTGATAGTAAGTGGCTGGCTGAGATTCGGAGCCGTTGCAGTGATGCTGGTGTGTTGTTGATTTATGATGAAATACAATCAGGTTTTGGAAGAACGGGTAAGCTGTTCGCTTTTGAGCATTATGGAATAAGCCCCGATATATTATGCGTGGCGAAAGCAATGGCAGGAGGAATGCCCATGGGGGCTTTTGTTTCAAGTAAGCAGATTTTTGAGACCTTTATGTATAATCCGCCGCTAAATCATGTCACAACTTTCGGAGGCCACCCGGTTTCATCAGCTGCAGCATTAGCAACATTGTCCGAACTTCTGACAGGCGATTACCTGGATAGAGCGGTTGTTATCGAACAAAAAGTAAAGAAAACATTATCAGGAGAGGGGATAATTGAAGTTAGGGGACTTGGAGCGATGCTTGGTTTACAACTACAATCCCGGGAGTTGACCGAGGCCGTTGTGGGAGATTGTTTTGAACAGGGAATTTTATTGGGTTGGACACTTCATTCTGACACGTTGATCCGGCTCGCACCTCCTTTGATAATCCAGGACGATCAACTTGATTTTGTTCTTGATACCATCAAAAAAAGCGTTAAAAAGAATATTTGATCCCATGTTGCAGTCAATCAATCCAGCCACCAACGAGCTGATCGGGGAATACGAAGAGCATACCTTTGAAGAAGTCGATGAGATCATAAAAAATGCCAATCACTCTCAATTAACCTGGAGGGAAACAGAATTTGAGTCCCGGGCTAAATGCCTGAAAAAGCTTTCCGATCTTTTGGAGAGAAATGCGGATCATCTCTCAAAATTGATGGCACTTGAGATGGGCAAGCCCCTGGCTCAGGGGAATGGGGAAATCGAAAAGTGTGCCTGGTTATGTACTTTTTATGCGGATAAAGCGGAGGAATTTCTGGCAACTCAGTCGGTTCAAACGGATGCTTCGAAATCCTATGTAAGTTTTCAACCCCTTGGTGTTATTCTATCTATCATGCCGTGGAATTTTCCATTCTGGCAGGTTCTCCGTTTTTCAGCTCCAGCGTTGGTGGCTGGCAATGGCGTAATCCTGAAGCATTCAGAAAATACTTCGGCATGTTCGTTGGCGATCGAAAAGTTGATTCATAAGGCTGGATTCCCGGCGGAGTTATTCCGCTCCATTTTAGTTGATAAATCCAACATGCAACCGGTTATTCAACATGAAGGAGTTGCCGCAGTTACCTTTACCGGAAGTACACGAGCAGGAAGAATAGTGGCTTCACAGGCCGGAGAAAAGCTAAAGAAAACCGTACTTGAATTGGGAGGAAGTGATCCTTACCTGGTTCTTGAGGACGCTGATTTGGAACTTGCGGCATTGATATGTGCTAACTCGAGGCTGATAAATAGCGGCCAGAGTTGTGTGGCTGCTAAACGATTCATTGTTGTGGAATCGGTCTATGACAAGTTTCTTGAGCTCTTTAAAACCAATTTAACAGGGAAAATCGTCGGTAATCCATTTGATGAGTATGTGGCTGTTGGACCGTTAGCACGGCATGATCTTAGGGATGAACTTCATCGGCAGGTGAAAGAAAGTATCGAAGCTGGTGCTATTCCTGAGTTTGGTTGCGAAGTTCCCGATGGGGAAGGAGCTTTTTATCCAACTTCTCTGTTGACGAATGTCGGCCCGGGAATGCTCGCCTATCATGAGGAATTATTTGGACCAGTTGCCGCGGTCATCAAAGTAAAAGACGAACAAGAAGCAATTGAAGTAGCGAATGATACCCAATACGGGTTAGGTGCGGCGGTCTTTTCAAGAAATGTGGAAAGAGCAGAGAAAATTGCAGCTGAACAACTGAACGCAGGTTGTTGTTTCGTGAATTCCTTGGTTAAATCGGACCCCAGATTGCCTTTTGGAGGCATCAAAGATTCCGGGTACGGTCGGGAGCTTGGTTTATTTGGAATCAGAGAATTTGTAAACGCGAAGACGGTTTGGTTGGATTAACCTAAGGTCGATATTGATTCGCCCGGATATTTTCAGCTGCTTTTTCAACCGTTTCTTTGATTCTTTTGGCCCGGGTTTCAGCACGTTTTGCATTAAAAATCCATTCCAGGATTCCCCGGCGTGTGGAGGGAGGGAAGCTGTTCCAATACTCGAAAGCAGTGGGGTTATCATCAAACAAGAGCTGCATATCTTCGGGTACAACCAGGTTTTCAACGTCGGTTAAGGCATCCCAGGTACCCGTTTCTTTAGCTATTCGAATCATCTCAAATCCTGCGGGAGCTATTTTACCTTCTAGTTGTAATCGCTCAATTTTTCGCTTATTAACCCCGCTCCAATTACTCCTGGGGTTTCGTTTCGAAAAAAACTGGTAATAGCTTTCGTGGTCTCTTTTATTAGGCTTGCTATCCACCCAACCGAAACACAGGGCTTCATCAACTGCTTCGGGATATTTTACACTGGAGGTTGAGCTTTCCTTATGGTAGATGATGAGCCAGACCGATTTTTCAGTAATATGATGCTCCTCCAACCATTTCCTCCAGGCTTCCTGAGATTCTGCGTAAAAAGTGGGGACCCCATCCTTCATTTCCATTTGGGCGATCATTTTTCGGGGAACATAAAGCATTTGAGGGACTTCAACGAATGAAACTAACGGTACATTTTTCCATTTAGCTAATGCATTTTTTTGGCGATAAAATCGGGTAGGAGGATTCCATAATTTTAATGGGTAAACATGCATCAAATCGATATTTTTCACCCAGACGGGAGAATAAAGGTATCTACATAACAACGGCTATGAAATCATTCACTCATTCATCAATAATTATTGCACTTCTTGTATCCAGTATTGTGTTCACAGGGTGTGGGAAAGACAGCGGGGGTTCAGGAGGCATCGATCTTGATCTCATTGAGGCAACAACAGAATTACCGGCAAAGGTTCGGTTATTCTTCCGTGTTGATTTGGGAGAGGTTCAGTTTTTCCGTGCGCTGGAAGAGTCTGACTTTGAAATCTACGAGAACAGTTCACTGATTTCCTCACTGGAGTCTCAGGCCAAAGTTCAAAATGAAACAGGGTCATTTCTGTTCAGCTCCATCCTTTTGCTGGATTTGAGTGGGAGTGTTTTGAATAGCGCAGATTTGACTCGCATTAAAGATGCTGCCGAAAGTTACATCGATTCTGTGATGCCGAACGAGGTAAGTGAGGAATTTGGCTCCAAAGAATTAGCTATTTATTGGTTTGATGGTGAGGAAAACATTCATGAGTTGTCAGGTTTCACGGTGGACGCCCAGGCCCTCATCGACTCGATCAGAACGATTGATACAGACATCAGTAACGATAATTCTACAAACCTGAACGGAGCCGTGGTTCAGGGATTGGCTGAGCTGGAAGCTCGGATTTCAGAGATCAACCAGGATCCAAATGTTTCTTCTGCAGGAATGATGTTGGTGTTTACTGATGGTACCGATCAGGCCGGTAGAGTAACCTCTGATGCAGCTATTTCCACGGTTCAATCGCTTAGTAATCAGTTTTCAGTCTTCTCCGTTGGTTTGGGGGATGCTGTGGACGAATCGGTGCTGAATAGGATCGGGCGGGATGGATATTTTCAGGCCGGAACTTCCTTCGATCTGAACCAAATATTTTTAGAATCGGCAAGATCATCCAATGAATTGGCGGATTCCTACATCGTACTTGAATACTGTTCTCCCAAGCGATCGGGAGATCACAACATCGAACTGCGAGCTACATTTGACGATAAAGTCGGTCGTTTGACCACTCAGTTTAATGCGAATGGGTTCACCGGAGGGTGCCAGATCAGGTAGTCTTTTTTGATAAAACCCGGTAGACTATAAAAGCTATCCCAAAAGTTATAAACCAGGCATAGGAATAAAGATCATTCCAGAAGCTTCCTACCGTTTCTACGTTTACCAAACCAAGTTGAATAAAAAAACCTGGTAAAACAGGAATTATACTCAAACAAAAAGCAATCCAGGCACTTTTATTCCAATTTGGTAAATAGGAATCCGGATTATAAAGTGCTTCTACATCCAGTTTTCTTTTTCTGACGACAAAGAAATCACAAATCATAATTCCTGCTATGGCGCCTAATAAAGCGGAATAGGCAATTAGCCATAGAAAGATAAACCCTGACGGATCAGCCAGTAATTTCCATGGAAAGATCAGGATTCCAATGACCCCTGTTATATATCCTCCCATCTTAAAACTGATTTTCCGTGGTGCAATGTTTGCGATGTCATTCGCTGAGGCAACTACATTTGCTGCAATATTGGTCGATAGGGTAGCAATGCTCAGTAATAGCATAGATAGGATAATCACAACAGCCGAATCAAATTTACTAAGCAGGATAATTGGATCCCAGATCGCTTCTCCAAAAATAAGGATGGTTGCACTCGTAACGAAGATTCCAATGAACGAGAAAAGCGTCATTGTAGCCGGCAAACCTAAAGCCTGGCCTAGATAGTGAGACTTTTGGTTAATTGCATATCGGGTAAAATCCGGAATATTGAGGGATAAGGTAGCCCAAAAACCAACGATGGCTGTTAAACTGGGCCAAAAAATACTACTGAATGTACTCCCCGGTTCGGGATGGAAACTTGATGTTTGGGCTAAAATTTGGGAGAACGATCCTGCTGAGGAAATAGCCCATACCATTAAGCCTAAACCTGCAATTAGCAAAACAGGGGCAGACCAGCTTTCAAAGATTCTAACCGTTTCAATTCCTTTATGGATAATCCAGATGTTGATTCCCCAAAAGATAAAAAAGCAGGTGAGTTGAGCTATATTCAAACCGATAAAGTCTCCAAGAAATAAGCTGTTTGCTAAATCAGGAATTATCACCAATAAAAGTTGGTAGATAGCATTTCCTCCAATCCAGCTTTGTATTCCAAACCAGCCACAGCCAACAAGACCTCTCAGAAGACCGGCCAGGATTGAACCCTGCATTCCAAAACTGGAACGGATCAAAACGGGGAAGGGGATTCCATATTTGGCACCGGGGAATCCATTCAGAATCAGTGGCACAAGAACAATTACGTTTCCCAGAAGAATAGTGAATACGGCTTGCCACCAACTCATTCCTTCCTGAATCATGCTGCTGGCAAGCATGTATGTGGGCACACAGACAGCCATACCTATCCATATTGAAGCGTAGTTCCAACTGTTCCAGGTTCTCTTCTCTAATGGGATCGGGGCAAAATCTTCGTTGTAAAATCTGGATTCTTTTGAGCTATCCGAAAGGTTCATTAGCACTATTTTTTGATTGCACGAAGTCCAATGATAGGAGCGTAATTCAAAAAGTCGTCCCAAAAAGGATTCCCCTTTTGTTCAGGATTTAAAAAAGGGCCCTCCCAACTGAAGTCTGAAAAACCAGCGGTATTGAAAGCCCAGGCATAGGTTTCAGGTTTCAGGTAATAATTATTGATAGAAAACGCGCTACCATCACCATTGAAGATCGTGTACTGTACTACGTCTCCTTCAGATTGATCGAGTGGTGTCGTTTTCTCGAAACCATATTTCTGAAACGAAGGAGCTAAGTTTGGATTTGCAGCAACGTTGTCGTTGAAACCTGTGAAAATCCCCCCTGGTTTTAGTGAATTGTAGACTACTTTACAGAACTGAAGCAGGTCGTTGGCCGATTTTGCATAATTCATTAAATAAACACCCGTAACAACATCCACCTCGCTTTTCAATTCAAGTGTAGAGACATCATGAAGTAGATATTGGCAGCCAATCGGATCTTTATCTTCCTGCTTCCTGGCCAGGGCGATCATCTCTGATGAGATATCTACTCCAAGAACAGATTTTGCACCAGCCATTTTTATTTTGCGGGTATAAAAACCTTCTCCGCAAGCCAGGTCCAGTACCTCTTTTCCACCGATATTACCCAGCAATTTAAAAAGAGTGTATTCCTCAATGTACCTTCTGAATGATAATTTCTTTGAGTCCTTATATGCGTCGGCAATTCCGTCGTACTCTCTATTACCCATATTTTTCTTGTCCCAGAATTTTGTGATCACTTGCTCCCGAAGATATAGAATGAAGCTTCTATTGCAAATCAGAGATCGGGAAATATCAAAAACTTAATAAAACCAGGGACGGGGATGCTAAAGCTTCATTGCATCTTCTACCAGTTTTTGCTGCTCGGCATCATGCATTGCTTTTTGTCCTGCAGCAGGAGAGGCGGAAGCTTGTCGGCCTGCATAAATTAGTTTTTGCCCCCCATCAAAAAGGTCAATGATTCTTGGAGCTACAAAAGTCCATGCGCCCATATTTTTGGGTTCTTCCTGGCACCAAACTACTTCTTTCACATTTGGCATAGAGGCAAGATAATCCGTCACATCCTTATCAGGGAAGGGATAAATTTGCTCAAGCCGGGCAATAGCAACATTTTGGATGCTGTTTTCCTGTTGATACTTCAACAAATCGTAGTAGACTTTTCCTGAACAGATAACCAGGCGTTTAAGCTTGCTGGTATCGGTATTTTCCTCATCCTGGATAAAGGGCTGGAATCCACCTTGTGCGAGTTCTTCAGCATTTGAAGTAGCCATTGGATGACGAAGCAAGCTTTTTGGTGACATCAGAATGGTAGGCTTGAACTTATCTTGCAAAGTTTGCAATCGAAGCATATGGAAATATTGACCGGGAGTAGTCAGGTTCATCACATACATGTTATCCTCGGCACAAAGCTGAAGGAATCGCTCCATACGAGCGGAAGAATGCTCAGGTCCCTGGCCTTCATATCCGTGTGGTAGGTTCATCACCACGGAAGAAGTCTGCCCCCATTTTGCTTCACTAGAGGAGATAAACTGGTCGATTACGATCTGTGCTCCATTCGCAAAATCACCAAATTGAGCCTCCCAGATTACAAGGGCGTCTTTCTTGGTTGCGCTATATCCAAATTCAAATCCAAGAGCTGCATATTCACTTAACAAGCTATTATGCACATGGAATGTCGCCTGATCTTCGGAAAGATTATTCAATGGGGTAAAGGTCTGGTTGGTTTCAGTTCCATGAAGTACAGCATGCCGATGAGCAAATGTGCCACGCTCAACATCCTGTCCGGTAATTCGAACAGTCCGGCCTTCCTTAAGCAATGTCCCAAACGCTAAGGCTTCTGCAAAGCCCCAATCGATTTTCTTTTCATTCTTCTGAACGATTTCTGCTCTTTTTGCCAATTGACGGAGCAGCTTTGGATTGGCATCAAAATCCTTTGGCACCGTATTAATTTTTACCGCAATATCCGTTAGCTCGTCCACCGAACAGGAAGTATCAGGCAGTTCAGACCATTCTTCTTGGGAAGATTCTATCCGATCGAAGTAAGCCTGTTGACCTTTTAAACTTGGAGCCTCTTTGGCATCCTCAAAAGCTCCCTGAAGTAAATCATCAAACTCATCAAAAATCTGCTTGGTTTCTTCTTCAGAAAGTTCTCCGTTTTTCACGAGATACTCGGTATACAGATCTCTAACCGTACGATGATCGTTGATCTCTTTGTACATTCCAGGCTGAGTAAATGCTGGTTCATCGCCTTCATTGTGCCCATGTTTTCGATAGCCAATCAAGTCAATGATTACATCCTTACCAAATTTTTGTCGGTACTCAAGTGCCATTTGAATGGCATGTACAGCGGCTTCAGGCCGGTCTCCGTTTACATGGAAAATCGGAGCCAATACGGTTTTCGCTAAATCAGAAGCATATTCGGTCGAACGTCCATCTTTAGGAAGCGTTGTGAACCCGATTTGGTTATTAATGATTACGTGGATGGTTCCACCGGTTCTATATCCTTCTAACAAAGAAAGATTTAATGTTTCGGCAACTACACCCTGTCCGGCAAAGGCGGCATCACCATGCATTAAAACAGGGAGGATTCGACGCTCAGCATCATCTTTTTCATGATGATCGATAATCGCCCGTGCGGCACCTTCCACTACCGGGTTTACTGCTTCAAGATGACTTGGGTTTGGCATCAACTCGATGGTAACCTCATTTCCAGATTCGGTTTTATGCCTTCCGCGTGCTCCCAGGTGATATTTCACGTCACCGGAACCTTGAATGGTACTTGGGTCCACATTGCCTTCAAACTCTGCAAACACCCGGTGATAAGGTTTGTTCATGATGTTCACCAGCATATTCAGGCGACCACGGTGAGCCATTCCCATGAATACTTTTTCAATGTCAGCTTCGGCGGCTTCTTCCAGGAGGAAGTGGACCATAGGAATCAAAGTGTCATTTCCTTCCAGCGAGAAACGTTTATGGCCAATATATTTTTTATGAAGGAATTCCTCGAAGGCCATAGCCTGGTTGAGTTTGTGAAGAATTTCCTTTTTATCATCAATCGTAAGAGTAGGCTCGTTACCGGTCGATTCCATTTTTTCTCGTAACCAGCGCCGTTCTTCCAGATCGAGTAGGTGCATGTATTCAGCGCCAATACTCTCGCAGTAAGTATCACGTAATTTCTTAATGATTGCTCGAAGAGTCGCCCTTTTTTGTTCCGGGAAAAGCATTCCGCAGTAGAATTCCCTGTCCAAATCCCAAAGAGATAGCCCATAGTATTCGAGATCAAGTTCCGGGTTATATCCTGGTTCCTTTTCAAGCGGATCGATATTTGCAAGTACATGCCCTCGCATGCGATACATATTGATGAGTCGCCAAACACCAATTGTTCTTCGATCCTCCGCTAATGTCTTACTTCCACCACCAATGATTCCGGAAAATTGATCTTCACCATATGGAATCGGCTCATAAGGAATTTCAAGATCAGCGAAGATAGTCGTCCAGAAATCAGACTGCCCCGTTAGCAAATGGGACACTTTTTGAAGGAAGGCTCCAGACTCAGCTCCCTGGATAATCCTGTGATCGTACGTACAGGTCATGGTCATCACTTTGCTGATTCCCAGATGATTCAGCACTTCCTGTGACATGGCCTGGTATTCTGCCGGGTAATCGATGGCACCGGTTGCAATGATTGCTCCCTGGCCTTCCATCAGGCGAGGTACGGATGAGACCGTTCCTATAGTGCCTGGGTTGGTAATACTGATCGTAGTACCCTGGAAATCGTCAATCTGGAGTTTACCATTTCGGGCTTTGTTTACCAGTTCAGCAAAGGCATATAAGAACTCCTTAAAGTTCATTTTATCCACGCCTTTAATATTAGGTACCACCAGGTTTCGGCTTCCGTCTTTGTTTGGAAGATCAACTGCAACTCCAAGGTTTACCTGCTCGGGTACGGCGCGGAAGTGGTCTTTTCCATCAAAATGATAAGTATGATTAATGGTAGGGAATTCCTTAAGGGCCTGGATAACGGCCCAGCAAATAAAATGTGTGAAAGAAGCTTTTGGTTCGTGGCGTTTTACGAGGTGTCGGTTGATAATGGTACGATCCTCAATCATCATCTTAACCGGAAGAACACGGAGGGAAGTAGCTGTAGGTACCTCCAGGCTCTGATCCATATTCTCAACAATCTTGGTAGCAACTCCCTTGATCTTTTCCAGATCTGCGTTCTTTGGTGGCTCAGCAATCACTTTGCCTTTTGCGGGCATAACCACAGGCTCTAATACCGGGGCTGCAGCCGCACCATTTGTCTTGGGTTTGTCGGCTGTTGGAGCCGGAGCAGAAACAGTGGTAGTTTCTGTCAATTCATCAAAATACTTTTGCCAGTGTAGCGGTACCGAGTCTGGGGTGGTTTTGTACTGCTCAAATAGTTCTTCTACAAGTGCTGAATTCGGCCCAAATAAGGCTTCTAGTGATTTCAAGGGATAATCCTCAGTTAGTTTTAAATCAATTTATGATGATGAAATGATTTTCGGGAGTAAATGAGTGGACTTAAGCGCTGTTTTTTTAACTTTGAAAGCGGTTTTAAAGGTACGCAGTTGTTTTTAAAAAAACACCTTATTCATACCCTCTAACAATAGTTAAAAGGAATCATTCCTCAATTTTCCAGTACGTAAATCCTGATTAAAAACGCGTGAGGTTTTGTTTTACGTTTTCTAGTTCTCAGAGTCGATGTTGTAAGATTCAAGGTCATATTTTATAAAAAGAATAGGTACCAGACGAACCTCATTTTCATCATCTTGCGATCGTGTAAAATAGTATTGATCGTATACTTTAAAGCCAATGTTATCAATGATTTTGTATTCCATTTCTACTGGTACCAATGGGTATGTGGTATTAATAAATGTTTGCTGATAGTAAGACTTTATGTATGTGTGAACATAAGAGTTTGATTCAGGATCAATTTCTGAACCCGAATAAATCGTCGATCCAATGAGTGTCTCATTTTTCAGCAGTCTTTCGGGTACCCGCTCATCCGGATGATGAATGAACGGTGGGTTTAACTCGGTACTATTCTCTTTTAAAAGCAGTTGTGTTGAGGTATCCGGAAGTGCTCCCAGGTTCAAAGATGAGACTAATGTCTGCTCATTCTCATTGGAATTGAAGGACCCCAGATAATAAATACCATCCTGCTGATTACTGTAGAAACCCTCAAAACAAATTGAGTGAAAATTCTTATCGGCTTCTACTTTGAACCAAGTGTTATTGTCAACCAGTGTATCAGAAATTACAGTAAAAGTAACAGTATCAAGTTCGACATTGCCAGTCCTAAGATTGGTTTCCGATACAGAGTAAGTCCATTGATTGCCAATTTGCAAAGGGATTCGAGCTTTCAGGGAAGTGTCATCTGAAGAAGTGCTGCTTTTGCAGCTTACAAACACCAAGCATACCAGTATAATTTGAAGAAGGGAACGTAACATTGCTACACCATTATTGTTGAAGGTTTGTAGCTGTATTACATATTTGAATTAGATTGGATGTTTTGGTTGAACTACTCTTAAGTAAATTAGAATCAGGGTTTATTCAAAATTAATTTTTTGTGATTAAAAAATGATGTGAATTGGTTTAAAGAAAGTTTAAATCGAACGACAGTCGGCATATATTCCAGCCAAAAAATTAGGAGAATATCAGCATGAGTGACACCCCTGAAAAGACGCTAACAGGTGCAGAGAATGTTAACTGGGATTTAAGCGATTTATATTCATCCAGTGAGGACCCACAGCTTGCAAAAGATAAAGAGAACATTCTGGCTGAAGCAGATGCTTTTGCTTCCACATACAAAGGAAGAATTGCTGATTTATCCGTTTCAGAATTCAGGGAAATGCTTCAATCCTATGAAGCTTTACAAGATAAAGGCGGTAAAATCGGATCTTTTGCATACTTGCAGTGGAGTACAAATACAGCGAACCCTGAATTCGGGAAATTGGTGCAGGAATCCAATGAGTTGGGTTCGGAACTGAACCAAAAGCTTGTTTTCCTGGATGTTGAATGGCTGGAAGTTTCAGATGAAGATGCCGAAAAGCTTATCAATGCCCCCGAACTTGAATTTTATAAGCACTATCTGGAATCCTCGCGCAGATACAAAGATCATGTACTAAAAGAGGAGCAGGAGCAGATTTTATCTGCAAAAAGCGTGACAGGCAGAAGTGCATGGGTGCGTTTTTTTGATGAAACCTTAGGACAGGCGAAATTTGAGTTGGACGGGAAAGAATATTCCGAACAGGAAGTACTAAGCAAGCTCCATGATGGAGATCGTGAGTTGAGAGTGCGTGCCCATGCATCGCTGACAAAAAAATTCAGGGAATTAGGACATCCACTTACCTATGTGTTTAACACATTACTTGCAGACAAAAGCACAAACGATAAACTACGCGATTATCCAAGCTGGATTACCTCCCGAAACATGGCCAACGAAACGGATGATGCTACGGTGGAAGCACTGGTTAATTCAGTGACTGACCATTATCCGGCGGTTCAGCGTTATTATAAGCTAAAAGCAAAACTTTTAGGGCTGGATGAGATGTTCGATTACGATCGATATGCTCCGATGATGAAGAATGAAACCACGATTTCCTGGGAAGAAGCTCAAAAGATGGTGCTGGACTCATACACAGAATTCCACCCTGAAATGGGAGAGATCACTGCAAAGTTTTTTAATAAGAACTGGATTGATGCGGCCATCAAGCCCGGAAAGCGTGGTGGTGCTTATTCTGCAAGCACAGTGCCCTCTGTTCATCCGTATGTATTCATGAATTTTGATGGAAAAATACGTGATGTTCAAACACTGGCCCACGAATTAGGACATGGAGTGCACCAATATCTGAGCAGGCAGCAAGGTCCTCTTCAGGCCGGAACACCACTTACTACGGCAGAAACGGCTTCAGTTTTTGGGGAGATGCTTGTCTTCCAAAATCTTTTAAAAGAAATCGACGATCCAAAGGAAAAACTAGCCCTTATCATTGGAAAGATTGATGACACTATTGCTACTGTTTTTCGCCAGATTTCAATGAATCGTTTTGAAAATGCCATGCACACTGCCCGAAGAGAAGAAGGCGAGCTCACAACAGAGCGATTTTCTGAACTTTGGATGGAACAGCAAAAGGCACTATATGGTGATTCAATTACTCTTACCAATGAATACGGTATCTGGTGGAGCTACATACCTCATTTTTTACACACACCGGGATACGTATACGCCTATGCATTCGGAGAACTCCTGGTGTTAGCACTTTATGAAGAGTTTACTCAGAACCCGGATGGCTTTGCAGAACGATATATGGAATTATTGAGTGCAGGTGGTTCAGAGTGGCCTCACGATTTGGTAGCGAAAATGGGACTGGACATTCGTGACCCGGAGTTCTGGAATAAAGGGCTTTCATCCTTTGAAAAAATGGTTGATGAAGCCGAAGAACTGGCTGCTGAAATTGCAAGCTGAACTAATTTCAGTAAATAAAAACTGTAATCACCACTTTGCTTAATGTTTAGTACATTCAGCATGAAAAAATTAGGTTTATTTAGCTTCTCGAATTTCAATATTGGATGTTCTCATAAATGAGTTTTGATCGACAAGAAAAAGCACTTCGGGAATTCAAGCAGATTATGGCTGATTTGGTTCACCTGCTTCGAACTTCCACCCGGGTACAGCTAGCGTACATGTGTTGGGTTAATCATGCCCGGCAACAATTTGTTTGGGAAAGTAACAGCACTAACCTTCCCAATGTGATGTTTAAAGACAGGGTTGCGTTCAATCATCACTTTTTGGATGAATATAAAGGGATTTCGGAGGTGGTTCAGCTTAGGATCGGAGAAGATATTGCCAAAGGAAAACTGGCACACTACTTCGATTTCGTAAACGCAAAGTATATGCTCATTATCCCTTTTATAAACAAGGGGGAAACGGTTGCACTAACAGTTCTTGAGTCAGAAACTGAGCTGAGTCTTCGTGATATTAATGATCAGTTGCATGCCTATAACAATGCGATGGTTAATGTACTGGATACCTATCTGGAAGTAGTAGATTTGCATGAGCAACAAAAAGAATGGGAAGACTACGAGCAATCGTTAAATGGATTAGATTATCGTCTTCACCGGGTGGATATTCTTACGCGGGTTCTCGAGGAAATGCAGCTTTTTCTACCCAATGGAGGAGCTTGTTTGATTGTACCAGCTATGGATAACTGGAGTACGGTTCTTACTTCTAAATTTGCAAAGAAGTCTCCTCTTTTGGGACTTATGATGGAAGATAAGTCAGTGGCCTACGATGCGATAGAAAAAGGGCATCCAGTGTTCAATATGCATTTTAATAATAATCCGAAGCTGATTTCAAGCAAAGAGGGAGTTGTTGAAGGCGCAAGTTATGCAATTCCATTATTGATTCATGACCGGCGCCAGGCCGTTATTGTTACCTACGATTCCGATCCTCTTTCTTTCAAGGAGTCAACCAAGCATAAGCTTACTAATCTGGTTCGAATTGCCTCTTTAGCGATACAATCGGTTGTTAAAAAGACCGGGATGACCGATGAGTTATTTACCGAAAATTTTGGCGCAGTTATGACAGAACTTTGGGAGGCTGCGTTAAACAATGAGGTTAAAAAAACACATTCCGGTAAAAATGTACATACCTGGTTTGGATTAATAACTCCGGATAACTTGTCGTCGCTTCGTACAAAGCATCGTTTAGAGGATTTACACCGTATCCAAAAGGATTTTGTCACGTTCCTTAATCCGGCAAGGCATGGAACTTCCGGATATATAGGATTCAACTCAGACTATGTGTACGCATTTCTAATTCAAAGTAATGATGAAGCGGCTGTTAATACGTGGATGGATAGCGTGCGGACAAAACTTGCCCATGGTTTGAAGTTATCTGTCGGAGGAACCCTGGATGTAAGCTTTAAAGCGGGTTTCACAAAGCTAAATCCAACCGATGCAAATGCTTACCAGGTGCTTACAAAGGCAAAAAAGGCGCTTAGCGAAGTAGTGAAAAACGAAGAGCTGGAGCTGTTCGAAGCCTGATGGGAAATTGTTACCTCATCATTATTGACGGCCTCGGAGTAGGGGCCCAGGAAGATGCGTATTTGTACGGTGATGAAGGGATGAATACGCTCGGGAATGTGAGTGAGAAAACCAATATCCAACTTCCAAACCTGGCAAAAATGGGAATTGGAAATATTATTCCTTTGGCGTCTGTTCCGGAAGAATCCAATCCTTTTGCCGCATTTGGAAAAATGAGGGAAGTTTCCGGAGGAAAAGATTCCACGACCGGTCATTGGGAAATTGCCGGGGTTCAACTAGAAAAACCATTTCCGACGTATCCGAAGGGTTTTCCAGAGGATCTCTTACGATCATTTTGCGATGGAATAGGCACCGATGCTGCGCTTTGCAACTTGCCATATTCAGGGACCGATGTGATTCGGGACTATGGCGATGAGCATTTAGTCAGTCGAAATCCGATCGTTTATACATCTGCCGATTCTGTGTTCCAGGTTGCAGCCCACGATTCAGTTGTTCCTGTTAAAAAACTCTATGAGTGGTGTGATTTTGCAAGAAAAGAGATATGTGTGGGTGATCATGAGGTCGGTCGTGTAATTGCTCGTCCTTTTTCAGGAGAGTCAGGGGCATTTTACAGACTAACGGATCATCGAAAAGACTTTTCTGCTCTACCTCCAAAAAATAATATCGTACAGGCCGCATTCGACGCTCAGATAAGAACATACTCCATCGGTAAGATCATTGATTTATTTGCCGAACAGGGTTTTTCAGATTATCAGAAAACCAAAAATAATGCGGAAGGAATCGAGGTTCTTCTAGAGGTGATGGATGAAGTCAACAATACCTTTATTTTCGTGAACCTGATTGACACCGATCAGCTTTTTGGACACCGACTCGATCCCGTGGGGTATGCCGGGAGTCTTAAAGAGTTTGATGAAACCCTTCCCCTGATTCTGGCAAAAGTAAACGATGATGATTTATTGATCATTACCGGAGATCATGGAAACGATCCTTGTTCCACCTCTACCGATCACTCCAGAGAATTTGTTCCGTTGCTGGTGTATCCTGTGAATCAAGCAGTTGAAAAGAATCTGGGAACCAGGGAGACATTTGCGGATATTGCAGCGACGATTAGTGATTTCTTTGCATTGAATTTTGCATCCAAAGGGCGATCCTTTCTAAGGAGCTAGTAAAATTTTCAGCAAGATTTAATCAAATAATAAATTTGGGAATCCGTATATTTGAAAGATTTTATATTCAGATGGCGTGCAGTTGCCCATGAAGCTCAGAAACAAGGTTGCAACCATTCAGCTTAACACACTTTACTGCACCTGAATATCGCGTATACGCAATTATTCACTAAACCAAATTCATTGTGGCAAAAAGTTCAGGAATTTCGACTCGTGAATCGGAATCGTTAGATCGGTATTTACACGAGATCGGTAAAGAGAAATTAATTACTCCAGACGATGAAGTGCGTCTGGCAAAAGAAATTCAGAAAGGAAGTCAGAGAGCACTTGAGGATTTAACCAAAGCGAATTTGCGCTTTGTAGTATCGGTAGCTAAGCAATATCAAAACCAGGGATTATCACTGGGCGATTTGATTAACGAAGGTAACCTTGGTTTGATTAAAGCGGCCAAGCGTTTTGATGAGACTCGTGGATTCAAATTTATTTCTTACGCTGTGTGGTGGATTCGTCAGTCCATCCTGCAGGCTCTGGCTGAACAAAGCCGAATTGTGCGACTTCCGCTGAACCGTGTAGGCGCGCTAAACAAAATCGGAAAAGAGCTTTCAAAACTTGAGCAGGAATACGAGCGTCTTCCTTCTGCTCATGAATTGGCAGAAAGCCTTGAAATGACGGTAGGAGAGGTTGCTGATACCCTGAAGATTTCTGGTCGACACTTGTCGATGGATGCTCCATTTGCTCAGGGTGAGGATAACAGACTTCTTGACGTACTTGAAAACGAAGAAATCCCTAACCCGGATTTCGAGTTGATGGGAGAGTCATTGAAAGTAGAAATCGAGCGTGCGCTTTCTAAATTGACCAAGCGAGAAGCAGAAGTTATTCGCCTGTACTTCGGAATTGGTAGAGAGCATTCTCTTACTTTAGAAGAAATCGGTGAGCGCTTTGATCTAACCCGAGAGCGTGTTCGTCAGATCAAGGAAAAAGCACTAAGGAAACTTCGTCACCATAACAGAAGTGCTGCTTTAAGAGTGTATTTGGGATAAAACTATTTCTTATCCCAACCCGGAACCAGCCAGTACATGATTGATGTACTGGCTTTTTTTATTTCAAAGAAATTTTTATTCCGGCCATTACAGAAAGTCCCTCACTTGGAATATTTCCGATACTTGTGTGCGTATGATAATATTGATCGGTAATATTGTTGAAATGAATGAAAGAATTCACTGTCCCATCAAACCAATCTTTGCTCAACGACGCATGGAGTAGAGCATATCCATCAGTTTCGTCTTCTATCGTAGATTGAACGGCAACTCGCTCTTGTTTCAGCGCCCATTCGATACTTAAACTGCTTTCAAAACTTCCAAATGAACCCTGAAGCCGGCTGTTTCCACGAAGTGGAGGAATTAAAGGGATAGGTTCTTTTAAAGATGTATTTTCAGCAAATACGTAGGAGAGTCTGTTTTCCAGTAAGTAAGAATTTTGGAATTTGTGAATGCTCCGAAACTCCCCACCCAGGAACAAAGCATTTCCAACATTGGCGTATTGTTTGAATTCCAATCCTCCCATCTGGTTATTGTCAATCAGAATTCCATCAATGTAATTCAGGAAATATCGGTTGAACCCGGACAGGGTATAGGACGCAGAAGGTTTTTCCAGCGTCAGCTCGATTTCTGAACTAAATGTATGTTCATTTTTTAGAAATGGGTTTCCATCATAGAAGAAGCCATCCACATAGTTGTAGATATAGTGCCCGTATTGCTCAATGTGATTACCTGTTCTTGAAGAATAAACAGAGGTAAATGAGATACTAACATCATTATCCAACATGTATAGAAGTGATGCTGAAACCGAAGGAAGAGCAGAAAACCGTTCGTTTATTGATTTTCGATAAAGTCCTTCAAACAGAGCTTGATATGATTGATCCTGAGTATGTACTCTGGAAAGTTGAATATTCTGCTCAAGATTTAGATTTACCTTTCGGGATAGCAAGAAATTCTGACTGAAGCCCAATGAAATATTACTGGTGACGACATCATCCAGATTGTAAATGTACATATCAGCAATATTTGGTAGAGTGCTTATCATCTCCATATCCCCAAAAGCATTCGAGCGAAAGGCATTTAAATACCACTTCGATCGATTTTTACCAATTCGCCAGCTACCCTCTGTATTGATTCCATAGGTTGAGGTTTCACCATACATCGGCATATTCATATCTCTCATTACAACACGTGTGCTTACATCGCGATGGTAATCGTCCATGGTATGCCGAATCCGATTAGAATAGATACTTATAGACTTCAGGATGATTGGATGATCTGATTCCTTCACATTTAATTGGAAGCGAATGATATCAGCGAGGGCTGAAGTGGCATCCATAAGCAAGGCAGGATAGCCAACATCGTATGCCTTATCTGTGATGTAATTAGTTTCAATGTTTAATCGGTCGGATAGTTTTCGATTGATCGAAAGGTTTAGGTTCCATTTTTCGAATTGACTGTTCTCAATTAAAACATCATTTCCAGCAGTAAAACTATCTGCCTTCCGATAGCTGGCTGCAATTCGATAGGAATACAAATTCGAAGGATTCGAGCCATTGGTTTTCAAGCGAAACAGATATTGATTATTGGGAGCCTTATAGTTTGATTCGAACTCCAGTTCTGAAGGTTTGAAAGTAGCTTTTTCCGTCTGCATGTTTATTGCAGCATATCCGTTTCCATTTTTAGCAACTGAGGCACCATTCTTGTCTACAGATAGACTTTCCAGGTTGTTTAATTCTACATAAGAAGTAATCGGATCCATTTTGTCCACACAGGCTTTGAATACGGCCATCCCGTCTATCATCACATTCAGGCGTTGATCGGATTGTCCCCGAACAGACGGTTCCCAGGCAAACGCACCCCGTTGAATCATTTCCATTCCATCTACTTTGGAAAGAAATTCTTCGGTACTTATTTCTGATGAATGCTTATGATAATGCCGAATATTGAGCGTATTCTCTGACTCGCCACTAATGATAATATGTTCTTCGGAGTGAAGAATAGTGGGTACTAATTCGAGAATTTCACCACCGTTAAGAGCATCTATTTCCTTAGAATGATAGCCTAATGCAGTAATCCGAATAGGAAAGGTATTTTCAGAAACCCATAGCCGAAAAAAACCTTCATTGTTGGTGATTGAAACAACATCGCCATCATTGTTAATAATGTGAGCTCCAACAAGGACCTGCTTAGTGTTAGTGTCAATTATTTGTACCGATAACTCCTGCGAAAACGCATTCGTTATCGATACAAATAAAATAAGCACCGAAAATCCGATATTTAATTTCGAGATCTTCATGATTACAAATAATGATGTTATTTGGCTAGTACATCATATTCAAACATAACCTCTGGAAGAGTTTCACCATTAACGCTTACTTCAACAGTGGTAGTCCAGGTACCACTCATACTATAAGTGATATTAGCCATATACTTTCCTTCAGAGTTAACAGCTGGGTTTTCGAAAGTGGTACTATGCCCTTGTCCGGAACCCATATCCATATAGGGATAAATTTCGAGAGTAGCGTCGGTAACCATCGGGAAACTCATCATCGATTCTCTTTTGTAAACCATAAATGCCACATCATTGCTACCATTTACAGGTTTTTTGGGACCAGCCCAACATATGAAGTACATCTCATCGTTGGTATTCTTTACACTAGTCAAATGCCAGGAACTGTTTACTTCAATATCAATCTCGCCAGAAACTTCCACATTATTCTTAGTCAAAAAAGTGAATTCTATAGCCCAGGTTCCCATTTCACCGGATGCCATAATGAAGGCAGCATCATTTATATAGTAAGATGGAAACTCCTGGGATTGAACAGGTTGACTATAAGGAGTTGAATGTTGCATCATCCCCATATCCATCATAGGAGTGATTTCAAACGATTGAAGATCTACGGTAGATCCATCTTGTTTGATTAACCAGTAAAGGGAATTCGCTCCTGTAATCAGAGCATCAGAGCTAAATAGTTCAACGGTATAACCGTTTACTTCAGCGGTTGCAAGCAAGTTTATATCTGGTTCTGGTGTGCTCTCAGTAGAATCACATTGAATTAGAAGCAAGCTTGCAAATAAGAAAGTTATGGTCCATCGACCTGGTTTAAAGAAAATCATAGTTGTAATGTTTAAATCTAAGATTGAGTGTTTTTTGCCGTGCGATTTAAACAAAAGATGGAGGGCGAAGGGGAGGAGGAATATAATTTTCGATTAAGGAGAATGACCCGGTAGTCCAATCATTTTCATGCTCAGCTATTGGCGTAGAAGGTGCCAGGCTACTCTTAAGGTAATTGCGAGTATCCAGGTTTACTGTAACCTCATCGTGAACTGAGTTGCTCAGTTTTAAATCTGTAATACAATGAACTGATTTGTGGCTTTTGTGATTGAATTTGTCTTGGTGATGACAAGTACACTTAGAAATGCCATCTGAAACTTCACAATAGCATAAAGCTATCTCACAATACTCGTTAGAGTGATGCAGGCTTTCAATGAGTGCGTTTCCAATAACAACGCCTATGTATCCAAAACTATTCCACGCTAGTACTATAGCGATTAGGATTGAAGTACCTCTATGATATATTGATTTAAGACTCATTTGTCCTAAATAACTATTACTTTTGTGAAGGAAATATGAATCTGATAGTTTGTCCTAAATTTCGATTGCTAATCGGACAGAAAATCGTAAATTAAGACAAAAGAGTCTTAATAATTGAAGCATGCTACTTTCTAACAAGTGTCAATATGCATTAAGGGCAGCGATTTACCTGGCTAACCACAAAGATGAAGGACTAATTTCTATCAAAGAGATTTCGGATAAGCTGGAAATCTCCTTCCATTTTTTGACAAAAATACTTCAGCAGTTTAATAACGAAAGACTTATTGAATCACAAAAAGGACCAAAGGGTGGTGTTAAGTTAACAGTAAAGGGTTTAAATATGCGCTTGTATGATTTGGTCGAGATCATTGATGGGGTAGACATGTTCCATGAATGTGTACTAGGTCTGCCCGGCTGTGGTCATTTAAAGCCATGCGCATTGCATGAAGAATGGGGTATTCGAAGGGATAACCTTAAAAAAATGCTTCAGGATATGACCCTAGAAACCGTAGCTGACAATGGGTCCGTTATTCACAGATTGAGCAACAGTTAATTCAATAATTAGAACAAAATTCATAAATCGTTCACAAATAAAAGATAAAATAGTCTTAAATCTTAAAATAAGTTGTTATGGAATCTTTTCACTTAGCAAAAAACGCTCTTCTCATGGTCTTACTCGTTTCGCTTGCATGCTCAGACAAGCCCCCCAGGGAAGAACCTCAAACATCAGATGCTCAGGTTGCTGCCGCAGATCCAAATGATTGGAAATCAAATAAAGGCGTAGGGCCAGTTACTACTGTTTCTTTTTCAGCTGAGATCGATGAAACGTTAGCAGAGGAAGGAAAAAACATCTTTGCTGCAAAATGTTCTGCTTGTCATAAGCCCAATAAAAAATACATCGGACCAGCTATGGCTGGTATATATGAGCGGCGAACACCGGAATGGACCATGAATATGATTCTTAATCCGGATGGTATGGTGAAAGATGACCCTATAGCCAGGGAGTTGCTCATGGAATACAACGGGACTCCGATGGCCAATCAAAATCTTACGGAAGAAGAAGCAAGAGCGATAGTAGAGTATTTCAGAACACTTAAATCGGAATAACATGAAAACACGAACATCTCTAATCATAATATTGACGATGCTTGTGATGGCTTGTACATCTCAAAGCGGAGAGCGAGGCCCTTCGTTGGAAAATACCCGGCCACTTGGTCAGGCATCGGTAGTAGATGAGGAATCAGACAGAAACATACTGCAAGTAGCGATTGGTTCTGCTGATCACTCAACGTTAGTAGCTGCGGTTCAGGCAGCAGGAATTGAGCATGTGTTGGTAAATGCTGGTCCACTTACTGTATTTGCTCCCATAAATACAGCTTTTGAAGACTTACCACCCGGTACGGTTGAAAATCTGTTGAAACCTGAAAATAAAGGATCGCTTGCAGCAGTGCTTACCAAACACGCAGCACCCGGATCTTTCGATATCCCTTACCTAAGAAAAGAAGCCGAAAGAGGTCGTCAGCTATATATGGCGGATGGTTCATATCTCGAAATAACAATGGATGGGGAAGATGTATATGTAGCGGGAGCGAAAGTAATTGCCAGTATTCAGACATCCAATGGGATAGTGAATGTAGTAGACAAAGTAATTCTATAACAATAGTGGTAACAATTAAATAGGAAATCCAATGAAACGAATGCGGTACATATTAATTACAGGATTTTTGTTCTCTTTTGCATTTACTGCATGTATGAGAAGCAGCTACGAAGGAGCATTAGGCGGAAGCGCTGCTGAACGAGTATATGTGGCACCAGGGGAACAAGATGAATTTTATGCATTTCTGTCTGGAGGATATAGTGGAAACCTAACGGTTTACGGGCTTCCTTCAGGTAGAATGCTTAAAGAGATACCCGTTTTCTCTCAATTCCCAACTTCAGGGTATGGCTATTCGGAAGAAACCAAGCCAATGTTCAATACCTCTCACGGATTCATTCCCTGGGACGATTTGCATCACCCTGATATCTCTCAAACAGATGGAGAATTAGATGGAAGATGGATATTCGTAAATGCGAATAACACCCCAAGAATTGCCAGAATCGATATGTCGACTTTTGAGACAACAGAAATCATAGAGATTCCGAATTCAGCCGGTAACCACAGCTCATCTTTTATCACAGAAAATACGGAGTACGTGGTAGCGGGTACCCGATTTGCGGTTCCGGTTCCTCAGCGTGATATATCGATTGATGACTATAAGGGTAACTTTAAAGGGGCGGTTTCTTTCGTAAGCGTGGAAGAAGAAACCGGTCATATGGATATTGCTTTCCAGATTATGCTTCCCGGTTTCAATTACGATCTTGCCCGACCAGGTCGTGGTAAATCTCATGGATGGTTCTTCTTATCAACCTATAACACAGAAGAAGCAAATACACTTCTCGAAGTAAATGCTTCTCAAAATGATAAGGATTTCATTGCAGCGATTAACTGGAAACTCGCTGAACAGTATATCGCAGAAGGCAGATATACGACTATGGAAACAGAGTATGCGCACAATGTATATGACGAGAACACCCATACAGCGACATCTACCATGAAGAATGAAGTCCGTGTATTGGACCCGGCTGAGCTTCCCGGATTAGTGTATTTCTTACCGACTCCGAAATCACCTCACGGTTGTGATGTTGATCCATCGGGTGAATACATTGTAGGTGCTGGTAAATTATCCGCTTCCTTAACCGTCCACTCGTTTACAAACATGCTTGAAGCAATTGATAACGAAGACTTTGACGGCGAAGCATACGGCATTCCAATCCTGAATTTTGACAACGTAATTGCCGGTCAGGTGATTTCGGCAGGATTAGGGCCATTACATACAGAATTTGATGGTCGCGGTAATGCATATACCACGTTCTTCATCTCCTCCGAAGTTGTGAAGTGGGAATTGGAAACATGGCAGGTTCTGGATCGCCAGCCAACCTATTACTCTGTCGGTCACTTGATGATTCCAGGTGGAAACTCTCAAAAACCATTTGGGAAGTATGTGGTAGCAATGAACAAAATCACCAAGGATAGATATCTGCCAACCGGTCCGGAGATGGAACACTCAGCCCAACTGTATGATATCAGTGGCGACAAAATGGAGTTGCTACTCGATTTTCCAACTCACGGCGAACCTCACTACGCTGCCGGAGCACCTGCAAGTCTGATAGCGCCAAGATCCAAGAAGTTTTATTCTCTGGAAGAAAACAATCATCCTTACGCAGTCAAGACAGAAGCAGATACTCGTGTTGAACGTGATGGGAATGTGGTTCATGTGTACATGACAACCATTCGAAGCCACTTTGCTCCGGATAATATTGAAGGGATAAAAGTAGGTGACCAGGTGTATTTCCATATCACAAACCTTGAGCAGGATTTTGATGTGCCACACGGGGTAGCCATGATCGGTGCGAACACTTCCGAGTTATTGATTATGCCGGGTCAAACCAAAACATTCCTGTGGGAACCTGACAAAGTAGGTGTATGGCCGTTTTATTGCACCGATTTCTGTTCAGCATTACACCAGGAAATGCAAGGGTATGTTCGTGTATCACCACGCAATTCCGATATCCAGCTATCGTGGACATTGGACGGTGAATAATACTTAGTTGGAGCCCTTCATTGGGCTCCACTTTTTAATAAGTGAATTAACAGGTTGTAGTGATGAAAAGATCGAAGATAATAATGATAGTTGGGTCACTTTTGCTGCTTTCCTTATTCGTAATGCCGATGTGGAATATCACACTCAAAGCACCTCAGTATCCCGATGCAATTGGGATGAATATCTGGATTAATAAAATTACGGATATGAATCCGAATGACATCAAAAACATCAATTTGATGAATCATTACGTCGGGATGAAGGAGATACCTGAACACATGAAGGAATTTGAAGTATTTCCGATTGTGATCGGGGTGATGGCTGCACTGGGAGTAATTATAGGTTTAACCGGCAGAAAGGAATTATACCTGGTCTGGTTTATTACAATGGTAATTTTAGGAACCATCGGGATGTACGATTTCTACCTTTGGGAATACGAATATGGTCATAACCTGGACCCAAAAGCTGCAATTAAAATTCCCGGACAGGGATATCAACCCCCGCTAATCGGGGTGAAACAAATTTTGAATTTCACAGCAATTTCAAAGCCTCTTATGGGAGCATATCTCATGTTTTTGGGTATGTTTTTAAGTGTATATGCTTTTTGGTATGAAAGAAAACAGGAGCGGAGCCATGAAAGCAATAATTAACACGATCGCAGTAATAGGTCTCATAATGTTGATTGGCTGTAATTCTGGTCCAAAGCCAATTATGTATGGGAATGAGAATTGTGAATACTGCAGTATGACGATCATGGACGATAAATACGCCTCAGAAATCATTACCACGAAAGGAAAAGTATATACGTATGATTCCATAGAATGCATGCTGCGTAGTCTTGAATTCTATGCTGATGATGCAGAATCAATCCTTGTGATGGATTTTAAAAACCCCGGAACATTTATTGATGCAAAAGCAGCAGTTTTTTTGATTTCGCCGGAATTACCAAGTCCGATGGGTGCAAACCTTACTGCATTTAAATCAGCTGAAGATGCCACAGAGTCGGGTTTTAAAGGAACCCTTTATACCTGGGAGACAATAAGACTTCACATTAATTAGAGACAAACCAAATGAGGTAATCATGTTGAAGAAATGGTTAATAGTTGGATGTACCTCTTTTTTATTGTTGTTCAGTAAAACTGAAGCCCAGGTGATTGTTTGTGAATCATGCAACATCAATAGTATTCAGCAAGGGATCGAACATGCCAACCCCTTCGATACTGTTTTGATCAGGTCAGGGGTTTATTATGAGTATGATATTCTTATTGATAAACCTGTTACCCTAATCGGAGAAGAAGGAACGGTTGTAGATGGTGAGAAAAAAGGAACTATCGTCAAAGTTCAATCAAACGATGTGCATATCTCGGAAATGACGCTTCAACGGGTTGAGCTTTCACATACACAGGAATTTGCAGCTGTCCATATTTCTGATTCGGAAGATTTTTCATTAAAAAGCATAGTAGTCGAAGATGCTTTTTTTGGTTTTCTGATCGAAGGAAGCAAAAACGGAGAAATTTCAGGTAACACACTTTCCGGTAAGTCTGACCAGGAATTCTACTCTGGGAATGGAATTCATGGATGGAAAAGTGAAAATCTCATCATTACAAATAATCGGGTAAGCAATCTACGGGATGCGATTTACCTGGAGTTTGTCGACCATTCTACGGTGAGTAATAACATTAGTGAACATAATATCAGATATGGACTTCATTTTATGTTCAGTAACCATAATGCGTATAAGGAGAATATTTTCAGGGAGAATGGAGCTGGTGTGGCTGTGATGTTCTCTAAATTCATTGAAATGAAGGACAACCTTTTTGAAAATAATTGGGGTACAGCATCCTTTGGATTGTTACTCAAAGAGATTTACGATGCAGAAATTGAAGGGAATACATTTAGTGAGAATACTGTGGCTATTGCTGTTGAAGGCTCAACCCGTATTAACTACTTAAACAACCAATTCACTCAAAATGGTTGGGCCGTAAAAATGTCCGGAGGATGCTATTCAAATCGGTTTTCTGGGAATTCATTCACCAACAACTCCTTTGATTTGTCCTTCAACTCCAGACTCAACGATAACCACTTTAATGGGAACTATTGGAGTTCATACACAGGCTACGATCTGAATAAAGATGGGGTAGGAGATGTTCCACACAGACCAGTAAAACTGTTTTCCTTCGTAGTTAATCGCAGCCCGGAGAGTATCGTGCTGCTGAGAAGTTTTTTTGTTGATTTGATCAATTTTACAGAGAACGTAACTCCCATATTTACACCGGTAGATTTGATGGATGAACAGCCGCTTATGGAGGTGCCGTTATGATCTTATTCCGGGGAATAAAGAAGCAGTTTGGTGAACTTGAAGTTTTAAAAGGAATCGATTTTGAGGTTGTGCCTGGGAGTATTACCGCGGTTTTAGGCCCAAACGGCTCCGGAAAAACAACACTTATTAAGTCGTTGTTAGGAATGGTTTTTCCTGATGATGGCGACATCGAATTAGATGGGTATCGGCTAAATGGAAAAGCCGCGTACAGAAATAAGATCGGTTATTTACCGCAAATCGCCCGGTTTCCTGAAAACCTCACTCCTCGTGAATTGATAAAGATGGTAGGTTCAGTCCGGCCGTCAAATCGAAATGATGAAGAACTGATACGGTTATTTAAACTTGAGTCATACCTGGATAAAAAGTTAGCATATCTATCCGGAGGTACACGTCAGAAGATTAATCTTGTGCTGGCACTGATGTTTGATTCGCCGTACCTGATACTTGATGAACCGACCACCGGCTTAGACCCGATTGCATTACAGGTTTTGAAAGAAGTACTTATGAAGTTTCATCAGGATGGAAAAACCATCCTGATCACTTCTCATATTTTAAGTTTTGTGGAAGAAGTAGCAAATGAAGTCATCTTTCTGTTGGAAGGGAAAATCCAGTTTCAGGGAAAGGTGGCTGAGCTCAAGAAGCAGACACGATCCGATAGCCTGGAAAACGCAATAGCTACTTTAATGGAGTAAGTTATGCTGAATATCATTCGCTATACCTTTTATGATTTACTTCGCAGCCGATGGAGCCTGTTTTATATGCTTTTTTTCTTGCTAACAGGGTTCACACTTTTATTTCTAAGTAATGATTTAGGAAGCGCGATCATATCATTGATGAATATTCTTTTGATATTGGCACCACTTGTCGGAACCATTTTCGGAGTAATCTTTTACTACAATTCAGCAGATTTTACGGAGCTGTTACTGGCTCAACCTCTTAAAAGAAGTACCATATTCCTTGGACAATTATATGGACTATGTATCTCGCTAAGTTTAAGCTTACTTCTTGGTCTAGGGATTCCATTCTTGATTTACGGTTTACTGTCTTCGCCTGTTATTTTTGATTTTCTAATTCTTCTGGTCGATGGTGTAATCTTAACCTTTATTTTTGTAGGGTTGGCGTACATCATTGCTCTAAAAAACGATAATAAGGTAAAGGGTTTTGGATACGCACTGTTGATGTGGCTGATTTTTGCCGTAGTGTATGATGGGCTGCTGCTGATTGTTCTTGTACAGTTTCAGGAGTACCCGTTAGATACCTTTTCATTAGCAGCTACCGTCTTCAATCCGATCGATTTATCCAGGATCCTGATTTTGCTTAAGCTGGATATTTCAGCATTACTGGGATATACAGGGGCGCTGTATCAGAAATTTTTTGGCACTTTACTTGGATTGGTTTTGTCCTTTGTATTCCTCGGTGTCTGGACTTCTATACCAACGGGTTTAGTACTCCGAATAGCGAGGAAGAAGGATTTTTGATTAGGTCATATCCAAAGCCGACACAAAAACAGGTTGTTTCAGAATTTCTTTAAGCTCTCTGAATTTTTCACTTTCCCCAGATTTCTTTTTTGGTGGATCAGATTCTTTCTCACCTGATGCTTCATGTTTTTCTGTTTCTTCTTCCAATCCTTGTTTTGATACAGTTTCCTCTATGGAATCATCTTTTGATGAAAACTCGAGCTCAGGATCATCCGTTTCTTGAGATTCAATTCCTTGATCTTTCTTTGTCCCGGAATTAATCGGGCGAATCATTAAATCAGCATATACAGAACCTACTACAGAATGGATAAACCCCAGTTCATTCCCTGTTTTTAAATCTTTGATTAGCTCGGAACTCATATCACCCCAAATCATCCCCGCATTGATTCCAAATAATGAACAGCAATGCGACATCATTTGAGGAATAAGATGTTCATAACCAGGTGTATGCCATGCATAGTCAAACGCTAAAAACTTAAAAACTCCGGGTTGGAACAGGCGGCTTGTTAAGGGCAGATACGGAAGAAAATCTCTCATTAGCCATCCTTCAAATCCCGGATACTCAACCAGCTCCCAATGGACCGGATGGGCCCGGATTCCCCCGACAATTTTCTCTCCTTCTTTTTTTACCAGATAAAAACCAGATGTGAATAGCTGGTCCTCGAAATAAAAGGAATGATCCTTATAGAATTCCCTTAGCTGTTTGAGTACTTCGTCCTGCTCTTCTTCAGAGATATTCTGAATTGATTTCCTTTGGATAGGATTAAATCGACTGAAAATGAGCGTTTCTACCTTTCGGGCGGGTTCAAATCCCATCGACATACACAGGTTTCGGGAATTGCTATTTGCTGATTCCACGTAGGCATAGAATATTCCATTTTCCTCGTTTTCAATGAATGGAGATTCAAAATGATTGGTGATTTCTGCTCCTATGAGCTCTCTCAAAATGCCGCCTTTGTTACGCTTCCTGTTCTTTGAATTTTGCGATGACTGATTTTTCGTTTTAAAAGACTGCGCGACTGAAAGGTACCTTACGTACAATGAGTTTATGCTTTTATCTGCATAACGGACATTTCTTCTGGCCATTCCAACGGTACCAAGAACCCGGTTACTTTTGAGAACTTCGATGAACTGGATATTTGCCTGGTTTCGGATTCGGTTGAAAATCTCTTGTTGTCGGTAACGGAGTTTTCCTTCGGTCCCAAAGATGGTATTCTGAAGTAATTGAGCAATACGAGGCGAGCCATGCTTACTAACTTTAATCTGTAAACCAGTAAGTGGCGTTTTATCTTTTTCGGTCATTATTGCAAAAATAGAGCAATCTGACTTCCTTTAAAACTTCATCTACTAACAAGATGCTTTTTGCGTTACCTTGATGATATGAAAAGAATGTTCGCTCCGCTTCTTATAAGTTTGTTGTCGCTGGCATCAGCATTTAGCCAGACATTTCCATTTAGAACGTACTCTATTGAAGGTGGATTAAGTGAGTCTGTAGTTCACGATCTCATTCAGGATAGAGATGGATATATCTGGTTAGCCACAGGTTTTGGGCTTAACAAGTTTGATGGGATAGAATTTCAACATTTTTTTGAGGACCAGGGACTGCTAAGCTCACAGACTGGTACCGTTTACGAAGCAAGGGACGGAAGAATTTGGGTAGGAACCATTCAGGGTGCTCAATTTGTAGTAGGCGACAGTGTGTACTCCGATCCAAATTTGAAGAGTCTTGAGGATCAGAGTGTGATTAACATCTTTGAAGATTCGCAGGGTGGATTCTGGTTTGGAACGGCATCAAATGGAGTCTGGCACTACTATGGAAACGGTGAAATTGACGTTTACACCATGAACAATGGATTAAGCGGTAACCAGGTAAGAGACATTACAGAAACTGCGGATGGGACCATCTGGTTTGCAACAAGAAGTGGTTTGTCGAAGCTGAAAGATGGAAATTTTGAATCTTACTACATGGAGGATGGCTTACCCGAGAATCGGATTCGGGATTTGGAACCCGATCCACAAGATCCAAACATACTTTGGATTGCAACCAGGGATGGACTATCAAGATTTGATGGACAGAGCTTTACAAATTACACTGCGGATAGCGGGATATTAGACGCGAGGATAAGGGATTTGACCTGGCTTGAAAATGGGGATTTATGGTTGGCTACAGAAGGTGGGGTAAGCCGGTTAAGAGATGGCAATTTCATAAACTTCACTACCGAACAGGGTTTGTCAGCTGAAATTATTTATTCTGCGATTACAGACCGTGAGGGTAACATTTGGTTCGGCACGTTTGGTGGAGGAGCCAGCCTTTTTCTGGGTAGCTATTTCGAGAATTTCGATACGGACTCAGGGCTCCCAAATAACCTGGTTACCTCTATTGTGGAAGATGCCTCCGGTAAACTCTGGATTGGAAGTTATGGTGGTGGTTTAGTTTCCTATCAGGATGGAGAGTTTGACTATTTCTATTCCGCTCAGGGACTTCCGGATAACCGGGTCTACCACCTGAGTACAGATTCAAAGGGAAGAACATGGATAGGTATGCGAGATGGACTTTCCTATTTCCAGGACGGTGAGCTTTACAACCTGTCTGAATCAGAATTTCCGTACCGTAAAGTTCGTGGAGTGATGGAAGCCGATAATGGTGATATCTGGGTAAGCACCTACGATGAAGGATTGATTCGGATGATGGAAGATGGATATGAGCAATTTACAATTGCTGAAGGGCTTCCAAATAATACGGTAATAGCTACTGTTCAAACTGATGACGGAGCCATTTGGGCAGCAACCTATGGTGGGGTAGTAAAATGGGATGGAGAAGAGTTTGAAATATTCAGCCTTGCTGAAGGCGTCCCAAATAACGGTGTGATGGATATCATCTTAGATCAGACAGGGACAATTTGGGTATCCACTTTCAATGGAGTTGCATGGTACGATGGAGTAAAATTTGTGGACATAACAGACGAAGACGGACTTCCGGGAAGGGTTTGTTATTTCATTGAGCAAGACAATGAAGGAATTTTTTGGATTGGTACGAACGCTGGAATGGCCCGTTTGGATGTCCAGAAATTCTATAGTTCCGTTGAAAATGATAAAGATCAGGCAATTCAGATTCTCCAGAGGGAGCAAGGGCTAATTGCGGATGAAGCTAACCTGGGAGCCGTTTACGAAGATTCAAATGGAGACTTATGGTTCGGTACCGTAGATGGGGTATCAAAATTCACCCCTTCTGAATACAGGGGAAACCTGGTTCCTCCAAGGGTGAAGTTAACCGCATTTAGTGCCGGGGGGCGTGATTATGAATTTGGGAGCATTGATCTGAAGCATGATCGTGATTTTATACAAATCGACTTTGCAGCCGTAAATTTCATCGCTCCGGACTTAGTTGATTACCGATACAGGCTGCCGGGAATTGATCCGAATTGGCAATTTACCTCAGAGCGTTCTGCGAAGTATCCATCCCTGCCTCCCGGCGATTATACCTTCGAAGTTCAGGCAAGAAATTCAAGTGGTGTATGGAGTTACAATATTGAGGAAGTGAAGTTTTCTATAAACCCTCCTTACTGGTTCACCTGGTGGTTTATTAGCTTGATTGTGATTGGTATTTCAGGTGTTATCTATCTGTTTTATCGGAATTACCAGTATATGAAAATGGTGGATATAGAGCGAATGCGGGTGCGTATTGCAAGTGACCTTCATGATGATGTTGGAGCAAGTCTAACCGAGGTAGCTCTTCAATCCGACTTTCTTCAGGCAAGCAGTCTGGACTCTGAATTCAAAAACTCTCTCACACAAATAGGGGAACAATGTCGGAAAATTGTAACCAGCCTGGATGACATCGTATGGTCGATTGATGCAAGAAATGACACGTTGGGTGATCTCACGGATCGTATGCAAGATTATATTTTAAACGTTCTTGAGCCGTTGAATTTTCAGGTTTTGTATAACTTTGAAGAGCTCAGAATGGAAAACAGGATTCCAGTTCCTGTTAAAGAGAATCTCTATCTGATTTTTAAAGAAGCGATTAACAACATTGCTAAATATTCAAATGGGAATAAAGTCGATGTTACGATGAATTCCAATAACGGAGCATTCGAGTTTATGATCCATGACAATGGTACATCTGGAAAAGGTGCGAAGAAGACGGGCCAGGGCTTGCGTAACATGCAAATGCGAGCGCATCGAATGGGAGGAAATGTAAATATTTCGGATGAAGACGGATTTAAGATTATCTTAACAGGGAAACTAACTATGAATTAGTGAGGAGTAAATGGCAGTAATCGGTATAGTAGAAGACAACAAAAAAATCAGGGATTTAATACAGCGTTATCTGGATATGCAAGAGGATATGCAATGCCCGGTCGCAACAGATACTGTCGAGGAAATGCTCGAGTTTTTAGAAGAACATCAGCACCCGAATGTATTATTAATGGATATTCAATTGCCCGGTATGTCCGGAATTAAGGGTATGGAAATTATCAAATCCAAATACCCCGATATTGATATCATCATGCTTACCGTGTATCACGATTCCCACAAAATTTTCGATTCATTAAAAGCTGGTGCATCAGGATATTTATTAAAGCATACTTCACTCCCTGAAATCAAGGAATCCATAGAAAACCTGTTGAAAGGCGGAGCTCCGATGTCTCCCCAGATAGCGAGAAAAGTAATTACTCATTTCAACGATCAGGCACCAAAAAAATCCGAGGATAGTATGCTTACTTCACGTGAGCAGGATATTGTAAATGGGCTGGTTGATGGACTCAGTTATAAAATGATTGCTGATCGATTGGATATTTCCATCGATACGGTTCGGGCTCATATCCGAAACATCTATAAAAAACTGCATGTTAATTCAAAAGCAGAAGTAATTGCCAAATCTTTGAGAGGAGAAATCTAAACGGGCTAACATTATCATGTGATTTAAATGTTAGGTGGGTTTAATCATCTTAAAACAGAATCCTAACCATATTATCTAAGGAGACTGAGATGAACGCCCGAAAACAAGTACTGGGAATTATTATTGCATCCTTTTCACTATTCCTCTCAGGATGTTATACCCAACTCCAAAGCCTGGATTACACTTCTTCGGATACTAGCCGTGGTATCCATAAAGACTATTATTCGTGGGGCGATAGATCATCAACTAAAACTACGGATGAACCATCAGCTGAAGTTGAGAGTTCAAAAGCGGCTACAACGAGCAAAACGAGTGAGGATGAAGTTACAGTCACTGAGGAAGAGCTTGCTGAAGATGGAATCTATTACAAAGATTATGAAGCGGCAGAATGGTACGAGGATAACTACGCCGACAAAATCTATTGGGAAGGATATGATGATGGGTTCGAAGATGGTTATGAAGAAGGATATGAAGACGCGTACGATCATTATTGGGATGATCATTTCTATAGTTTAAACCGTTTGCACTATCGCAGACACTTCCATTCACATTTCGGATTTCATTTTGGGTGGAGTAGTTATTGGGCATTTAGCTATCACCCCTATTATTATGATTACTGGGCAGGATTCCGCTATCCGACCTGGGGATTTTATGATCCATGGGATCCGTTTTATTATGGTGGCTGGGGGTTTTACCATGCCCCATACCGGTCTTACATTGTCGTATACAATGATTATCACAGAGTTAATCGCACCAGGAGTGGGCGACATATCGACGGACCGAGAAGTACAGGGTTAATCAGTCGTGGAAATGGAAACCAAAATTCCGGAGTTAACAGAACACGTTCCGCTACCGAAACTATTCAATCTAAGAATAATGGCAGAACCAGTACTTCTGTAGTTCGAACCGGGCGAACCAGAACAAATTCAGGAACTACAACCCGATATACTGGAAGAACATCCGGATCGGATCGAACCACAACTACGGTAGGCAGAACCCGATCAGGACAATCGTCCTCCGGAACTACTGTAAGAACCGGCCGCTCCGGGTCAAATCAGACAAAATCGGTTAGAACTTCAGGTACAAATCGAACAAGATCGTCCGGAGTAACAAGCCGTACACGGTCAAACAATAGTTCTTCTGTTTCACAAACAAACCGGACTCGAAGACCAGGTACTTTATCTACTAGAACTACCAATAGATCACGTACGGAAGGAGTGCGTAATAATACAAGCTCAAGGCAACGGTCAAGTACAGTTAGAACTAATAATTCCAGGTCAAGCAGCAGATCTACGGTACGGAGTAATTCCGGATCAAGCAGAAGGTCGGCAGTCAGAAGTAACTCCGGATCGAGCAGATCACGTTCTTCCGGAACAAGATCCTCCTCTTCAGGAAGCCGGAAACGTAGCGGCGGCAATTAATCACCTGAATATCTATCAAGGCTATGAATCCAAAATTTTTATCGGCATTAGTCGGGCTGATATTGATTTCCAATCAAGTAGCAGCCCAGGACGGAGCGAATCAAATAAATTATTCGTCACTTTCCCAGCAATTTGTTCAAACAAACTTAAATGGGGATCCGGCTGCTACCATACTCCCATCCGTAGCTACACAAAATGGGTATGGAAGTTTCTTAGACAATCCCGCAAGCATGGCGTTGATCGACGACACATATTTCACAGTGGGTTATCTCTCCAATCATGCAGAAAATACCAATTCTTTTAAGGATATTTCATCCACCATTGATGGGCAGCTGGGTAGATTCAGCAATTTTGGGCTGGTCTATTCAGCGCCCACCAATCAGGGAAGCCTGGTTATTGGTGGTGGATATACCGTAAATAACTCGATTAACAGGAAAAACCTCCTGGCAGCGCAGAATACTACCAGCACCATTACCGATGTATTCAAAGATGCGGGAAGCACGTACAATGCCATTGCTTTCGAGACATTTGCCATCGATTACGCAGATGTAGAGCAAACTCAGCTTGAATCTATTTTCAGGATTGGGTTTGATCCTGGTACTTTCCCTGGGATCTATCAGGATGTCGAAATTACTCAACGAAGCACTATTGGTGAGCTCTCTATATTCGCTGCTACCGAGTTTCAGCAGAATCTATTTGTAGGAATTTCATTAGGAATAGTTTCCGGAACTTATAGCTACACCCGGGATTTTTTGGAGCGTGATCTGGATAATGTATATGACGGTGATTTTCTTTTCGCGGATGAAAACGGACTGAATGGCACAGATATAGACGCAATCCTATTAAGAGACGAAATAGATTCGAATGTGTTAGGGACTAGTGTAAGAGCGGGATTCGTATATAAAATTTCCCCGTTTCTCAATTTGGGAGCGAGTTATGCATTGCCTAACAGATACTATATCTCTGAAGATTACTATTCTTTTATTCGAACTACCTTTGATGACGGTGGTGCTCCTTCCGAAGACGATTTACAAGGAGATTTTACCTACGAAGTTCGACGCCCGGAGCAATTCAACTTAGGCCTGGCTATTGAAGATGTAGCTGGATTTACATTTTCCGGTTCTATTGAATTGATTGATTATAGAGACACTGAAGTAACCCTGACATCAGATTCTGATTTGAGTTTTGAGGAAGTGAGCGCTTTACGAGATGAGGAACAGCTCATCGAAGATACTATCAATAATGATTATAACTATGTGACCAATATCAAAGGTGGGGCAAAGTATACTTCAATTAACGGCTATGAAATCAGAGGTGGATTTAGCATTCTTCCGGGAAGAAGTAATCGGTTTGATGCTGACCGATCAATCCTTTCGGCAGGAGTGGGAGTACCACTCTCGAGGGACATCTACTTAGATGTAACCACGCAATATTCACAATGGGATGACCGTTCAATTGTGTATGAGTATTTCGATGACGCGGCTGGTCAGGTGAGAGAAGAGTCTGTACTTGAAAGTATATCTCAACTAAATGTTTTGGTGGGGCTTAAGTTTAGATTCTAAAAGTTTTTACCCCATCCTCCGTAGTTAGTTTTGAGAGGAGACTTTGTGATAGAAGTCTCCTCTTTTTATATCCAGTTTATCCTTTTTGCTAGCCTTCCTGCCTTAAAATCTCCAGAGGTGGTTTGGAGTGTATTCCTCTGGTGTTCATCAAGCCAATTAGAAGTACCAATGCGATCAATAGAACAACCTCTGTTCCCAGGATGGCAAAATTTGGTACAAACTCTATGTCGAAATAGAAGTATCCAATCAGTGCGGTAGCACCAACTGACAAGAATAGACCGATGAAGGCAGCAAGAATTCCTAAAAAGGCATATTCAATAATTTGAATTCTGACCACCTGCCGTTGTTTTGCACCTAATGTTCGCAAAAGTACAGACTCCCGGATTCGCTGAAAGCGGCTGGTGGCAGCAGAGCCGGCTAAGACGATCAGACCCGTAATGATGCTAAATAACCCTATAAATTGGATCACAAAAGTCACCCGATCGAGGAATTCTCTGATGGTCCCAACAATTTGGCCGACATCGATCGCAGAAACGTTTGGATAAGCCAATACGATCTCTCGTTGCAATTTTATGCTAGCCTCACGACTTGGGGTATTTACCGTAGTAGCAAAAAACTGAGGAGCAGGCTCTAATACTCCACGGGGAAAAACCACGAAGAAATTAGGTTGCGGAGTCTGCCAGTTTACCATTCTTGTACTGGAAATATAACTCTCGATGGGAATTCCCTGTACATCCCAAATCAGTGTATCCCCAACAATAGCCCCAAGATCTTCCATTAAATCATAGGAGACGGAGACAGGTACAGGAGATTCAAGGCTTGAAACTTCTCCAATGAATTCACCTTCGAGGAGTGTTTCCGTTTCGGTGAGCGTGTCTCTGTAAGTAGAACGATATTCACGGTTCAATGCCCAACGTTCGGCAACCCGATTGGTATCATTTAGAATCTCCTGTACAGATCGGCCCTGTAAGCTTTGAAGTCTCATTGTTACGATCGGGACATTCTGCATGATGTCCAGCCCATTATCTTCTATAATCTGATTTACACCATCATTCTGATCGTATTGAATGTCGAACATGGCAAGATTTGGGAGTTCTTCTTCGCCTTCAAAATCAATGGTTCCAAGGAGTAAGTCCTGGGTGAGATAAAGTGAACTTATTAGCGTAACTCCTAGCCCGAAGGTAAGCAAAAGTGTACTGGTTTGATTGTTAGGGCGATATAGGTTTGCCAACCCCTGGCGCCATTCATATTTCCAACGCGAAGGGACAAATTTTCGCGCTCCTTTCATGATCAGAACAGCGAATCCGGCAAGGAGCATCAGACAAAAAATCAGCCCGCCTGTGAAATAAATAGCCGCTTGTAAGTCTAAAAGCATAATCCAGGCATAGCCTGTAACTCCTGCTGCAACTAATACAAATAATGTAGCCCGGGTGAGCACACTCAGTAGCTTAGTAAGGTTAACTTCTGCTGACCGGAGTGTGAAAAGGGGAGAGATTTTTCTCACGGCCAGAAGAGGAATTAATGCAAAAAGAATCGAAATAAGAACACCGGTTACGACACCAATCAGAACAGAGCTCCATGAAATGAATAGTTCGATATCAACCGGAATGAAATCCTGGACCAGTACCGGGAGATAGAGTTGGATTAGTGTCCCGCTTAACGCACCTAATAAGGAGCCAACAAAACCCATGGCCATGGCCTGAATAAGATATATAGCGAGGGCCTGATTCGATGAAGCTCCCATGCATCTGAGAACAGCAACGGTGGCAATCTTCTGTCTTACGTACACAAAAATGGAACTTGCCACTCCAATTCCACCCAAAAGAAGTGCTATAAACCCAATTAGATTCAGGAAATTGGAAAGATAAACGATGGCTTCACCTACATCTTCCTGTCGTTCAGCCACATCATCAAAGCCAAAATCGAGTGTGTCTCTCATGGCATCCAACTCCTTCATCACCACTTCGGGTTCCGTTCCGAGCTGATACTTAACAAACGTAGTATATTCTAAACGACTACCTCGTTCCAATAATCCGCTTTCTTCAATGCCTTCGTAAGGAAGGATCACGCGAGGGCCAAAAAAGGAGGTAGCCATACTTTGACCAGGAATGTCGATGATACCTCCAGTGATTTCATAGCTATTGAACCCGATTCTAACTGAATCCCCAACTTCAAGACCAAGTTGAAGGAGGATGGCTTCGTCAATGAGCGCACCATTTCGCTCGGTATAGTTTTGAGCGGCTTCAACTGGATTGGTCTCGATTACACCGTAATAGGGGAACTGAGGCTCTACGGCCATGATTTGTGATAATCGGGTGGCTCCATTCTTAGGAAAATATGCCATAGAACTGAAGTCGAGCATACGAGCCTGTTCAGAACTCAAGGAATCCAAATATTCCTGAAGCTCCGGCTGAAAGGGTGCATTTCGTTCAACCTCTAAATCTGCGCCAAGAAGCTCCTTTGCCTGATCGTTGATACTCTGGTTCAGGTTTACACGGAAAGAAGTGATTGCTACCTGGGCTGCCACACCAACAATGATGGCCGCCATGTACAAGAATAACTTTCGGCGGTTGGAACGAGAATCGCGCCATGCCATTTTAAAAATCCAGCTCCAACTCATCACCCAGCCACCTCTACGCCTTCAAGAATAGTATCCGAGTCTACTTTTCCATTTTTAATTCGGATGATACGATCGCATTTTTGAGCCAGTTCGAGATCATGAGTAACAACTACCAGTGTTGTCTTTTGGCTTCTATTCAGGTCGAAAATGAGCGACTCTATGTGCTCACCTGTTTCGGTATCCAAATTTCCAGTAGGTTCATCGGCGAACAAGATCTTTGGTTGATTGATGAATGCACGAGCTATCGCTACTCTTTGCTGCTCTCCACCAGATAATTGAGTAGGGTAGTGGTGGGTGCGATCTCCAAGTCCGACTTCGGTGAGCAATTCAACAGCACGTTCCCTCACTGATTTGGTAGCCTCTCCCCGGAGTTCCAATGGAACCATTACATTCTCTAAAGCGGTAAGTGTTGGGACTAATTGGAAAGTTTGAAAAACGAAGCCGACATGCTCGTTACGCACCTTTGCACGTTCATCTTCCGTTAAATTGTTCAATGAGATACCCTGTAAAATTACCTCTCCTGATGTAGGCTGGTCTAACCCGGCACATAGTCCCAGTAAGGTAGTTTTTCCACTTCCGGATGGACCTACAATTGCGCAAACGGATCCTTCTTCTATTTCAAAACTAATGTGGTTTACTACTGTTAACTGCCTGCTTCCGCTTTTAAACTCACGGGTTAATTCCTTTACCTGTAAAATGTTACTCACGTTGTAAATTGATTTATCGATTATGTTTTCAAACCCTTGGAACGGTTAATTTCATTCCGAACAAATTCCCGGCCAATTACGTTACTCACGTCAATATGTTATGAGAAATAGAACCCAAACGTAGATGTTTAACATTCTTTCAAGATCTCTTTTACTTTTAATGTTGCTGATTTGCACTAATTCCCACGCCCAGGAAAGAAAAACGATTCTCATTTTTGGGGATAGTATAGCGGCTGGTTTTGGGGTAGATCCAGAACAGGCATTTCCCGCCGTTATCCAGGAAAAAGTGGATTCCGTTGGATTGGATTATGAAGTACTAAACGGAGGATTAAGTGGAGAAACCTCCGCAGGTGGGCTCAGGCGAATTTCATGGGTGCTTCAGCGTAAGGTGGATATCATGATCCTTGAGCTGGGTGGAAATGACGGTTTGAGGGGGATCGATTTAAGCACAACCAAAGAAAATTTGCAACAGATCATCAGTATTGCACAGGAGAAATACCCGGATATCCAGGTAATTATTGCAGGGATGCAGGTTCCCCCAAATCTTGGAATTGAGTATACACGGGAATTTGTGAATTTATATCCTGACCTGGCTGAAGAAAATGATCTTCCCTTGATTCCGCTGATTTTAGACAAAGTAGGCGGATACGATCAATACATGCAGCCTGATCAGATTCATCCAAATGCGGCCGGGCACCGGGTTGTGGCTCAAACCGTTTGGGAAGCGTTATATCCAACTATATTGAACTAACTTTTTTTAAATCCAACATGCCAGATTGGTACAGAAGAAAAACATGGACTGAGCAGGATCAAAAAGAATTTTTCCTAAAGCTGGGACGTGCTAGAGAATATAATAGAGCTCAATATTTGTACATTCAGGCAGTTGAGTTGATTGAAACAAAAAAGTCTGACCTACTGAGAGCTGCAGAAGAATTGTTGAGAAAAATTCTGTTAGAATATCCTGACGAAAAAATTCACAAGAGTCAAACTCTGAATTCCCTGGGGGAGATTTATTTAACTAGAGAAGATTTTGTTGAGGCTATAAATCATTTCCAAATGGCGATAGATTTTGAAAAAGAATTTCCGAATGTAGTTTCATCAGCTAAACTAAATTATTCTGAATTGGTGATTAGAGCCAATAAAACAGAGCTTTATCCAAAAGTTGAAGAAATGCTTTTAAATGAACTAAATAGAGGAGAACAAATATTTCCCTCAAAGAGTTATTTAATTTATTCAATTTTAAGTGTCATAGCGGATTTTAAAGGGGATAAAGAAAACGCTGATATTTATTCTGAACTAGCAGATACCAATGTTAAAACTAAAACTAACAGTTTGAATAATCCTCGAAAGAGATCTCTTGGAATAGTAAAAAAGAGAATCGATTGGCTCGATAAACTTGTAAAACGGATCCAATAATGAAAAAATATTTTCTCGGAATCTTATTAATTCTCGCAAATCCGGTATTTGCTCAATCCCCTTTAGATTACCAACCAAAAATTCTATTGGTGACTGCTCATCCCGATGATGATGCAATTTTCTCAGCTACTGTTTGGAAAACCACGAAGTTGTTGGGAGGAACCGTTGATCTTGCTTTGCTGACTAACGGAGAAGGGGGATATCGTTACTCTACGCTTGGAAATTATGTATATGGACTTGAATTAGATAAAGAGGAAGTCGGTCGGGCACATCTTCCAACCATCAGGAAGAAAGAGCTGATTGCCGGGGGGGATGTGGTTGGGATTCGAAACTACTTTTTCTTCGATCAACAGGATTTTTATTACACTCAGGATGTGGAAGAGACCCTTGAAAAATGGGATACCGAGTTTTCAGTAAACAAACTGTTCTCAATCATGGAGAAGGAGAACTATGATTTTCTCTTCATGATGCTGCCTTTTGATGAGTTTCATGGTCATCACAAAGCAGCAACGGTTCTAGCCCTTGAAGCGATGATGCGGTTACCTGAAGAGAATCGGCCCATTGCTCTTCAATCATTTGTCCGCCGGCCCGGAGAACCTGGACAACAATTTGTAGAGCTACCTGGACATCCAAATACGAAAGTGATGGAAGGCGTGACTTTTGAATTTGATCGGAATCAGACGTTTGGCTTCAATGATCGCATGAACTACAATATGATTACCAATTGGGTGATTGCAGAACATAAATCACAGGGAACCATGCAGATGCGTGCCCGGTCTATGGATGGAAATATCGAAAAATATTGGTACGTAGAGATTAACGGCGAAGGTGGAATAGAAAAGACATCCACCTATTTTGAAGCAGTCAACGCAGTCCAGCCGGATTAATCTTCAATTCTGAATTGAATGGAAATATTGGCCGTTACGGCTACAACCTGGTCAAAATCCATCATAGAAGGTGCTCCAGCATCGGCAACAACCATTACGGATTCCATTCTGGATGCCTGGTAGGGTTGAGCCGTATGTTCTGAATATGTTATTTGGAACACATCTCCAAGTTCAACGCCTGATGCGTTTGCAATAAGTTGGGCTCTATTTTTTGCCAATTCTATAGCGCTCATTAATGCTTTTTCTTTAGCAGCAGATACCTCCGAACTTGTGAAAGTTCCATTGAAAGAGTCAAAACTGTTTTCTATTAAGGTTAGCTGGATTTCCTCGTACATCGAGAAATCGCTGAAAGTGACACTAACCTGCTGATTAGTTCTCGACTGCTGGTCGTTTCTGTTATTTCGATACGTTTTGTCAATCCGGATAGGCTGAAACCTGATATCTTCGTCCTCTATCTCGAATTCCTGGAGAAGTGAAGCCAACAAAGTTTCTTGTTCTTTGTGTTTTCTAAATGCCTGACGGGGTGTTCTTTCTTCCGCATTTATATTGATGTTGAATACAATACGATCTGCAGGAACATATTCTGTAGCGCTCATCGAAATGTGTATAAGGCCGTTTTCTAGGTCAATGGACTGTGCCGATGCGGAGAACCCGATGCAAAGCAAAAAAAGTGCGGTTAAATAAATCCCTTTTCTCATGACTTTTTGAGTTATTTGAAGTTCAACTTTACAACTCCTCACCTGGCTAATCTATTGCCCGGAAAGAAGTTTCTCAACAGTAGGTATCATTAATTCTACCCATTCACTATACATCTTACCAGATGGATGTAACTGATCCTCGGCGATGTAACTGGGATCCATTTTAGCTTTCTCAGAAATGGGAGTGATGTTGAGAAATGGGATTCCATATTGTTTTGCTATGGTATTCGCGTAGGCATCGTATTCAAGTAATTCTTGCCGGATGCGGTTTTCTCCACGACTCTGGCCAAATGGAGTAACGCCATAGTTGGGAATAGAAACCATAAATACTTTACTGGTATCGCCCCCCGCAAATCCAATGGCTTTATCAACCAATTCAATTAATTCAGTTTCATAGATTTCAAAGTCGTAGCCCCGATACTGATTGTTGACTCCGATTAATAACGAAACCAACCCATATTCAGAATGAGGAGACGCCGTTTTGATACCATCCATCAGTTCAGCAGTTGTCCATCCGGTAGTGGCTATGATGTCGGTTTCCGAAATATTAAACCCCTTTGATTGCAGAACGGTACCCAATTGAATTGGCCAGCGCTCCGACTCAGTTACTGATTCTCCGATTGTGTAGGAGTCGCCTAACGCTAGATAACGTATTTGAGACTGAACGGTGTTTGTTTGAGCATTGGCACATGCTGCAAATATAAAGATTAGAAAAAGAGAAATGGATGATTGAAGCTTTTTCAAAATAGATGCGGGTTAAATTTCAAATCCGAAGAAACGCATTTTTATAAAAAATTAAGAATGTAATGACCCTCATTTTTGTTAATTTTGCGCGATTTATACGTTGGAAGCGCTTGCATTATCCCAAAAAAGGCGTTATTTGTCTATGCGAATCTTGGAACAGGTGGAAAACCTGCCATGACGGAGAATTAAGCGATCTACATTTACATAACACAAAACTTAATCAGGATCAGATATGAGTAAACAGATACGGCGTTCAATTATTCTGTGTCTCACTTTAGTTATCGGATTTGGCCAAATCATCTACGCCAATTCAACATCCGAAGCTGTCACAGAAATATCGGGCCGAGTAGTTGACACCGACGGTGAACCACTTGCAGGAGTCAATATTCGGGTAAAGGACCGCATTGTTGGTACCTCAACCGATGGGAATGGAAATTTCTCACTCTCGGTCTCTCAGGACCCCCCACTTACATTAATTTTTTCGATTGTTGGATTTCAAACAATTGAAGTAGAAGTCAATTCAAACAACCAGGAAATAGACGTTATTCTCGAAGAACAGACCATTTTTGGTAGTGATGTTGTGGTATCAGCATCCAGAGTGGAGGAAAGTATCTTACAATCGCCGGTCTCTATCGAAAAAATTGACGTTCTGGACATTCAGGCTGCAGCATCTACCAACTTTTATGATGCCATTTCCGGCCTTAAAGGTGTTGATTTCTCAACCCAGAGTTTGACTTTCAAATCCATCAATACAAGAGGTTTTGGTGCAAATGGTAACACCCGCTTTGTGCAGCTTATTGATGGTATCGATAATCAGGCACCAGGACTGAATTTTGCTGTAGGCAATATTGTAGGTATTTCGGAACTGGATCTGGAAAGTGTGGAATTAATTCCGGGTGCGGCATCAGCACTTTACGGACCGAATGCGATTAATGGTATTCTCTTAATGAATAGTAAAAGCGCCTTCGATTATCAGGGACTTTCATTTAATGTGAAAACAGGAGTAAATCATATTGACAGTGATGTTGAAGATCCATCCTTTTATCAAAGCTATAGTGCCCGTTATGCAATGTCGTTCGACGATAAGTTCGCATTCAAATTGAATGCCTCTTATTTGAAAGCTAACGATTTTGTTGGCGAAGATTATAGAGATCAGTCAGATATAGTTGAACGAGGAGGAACATCCAGAGAAACCGCGGCAGATCCAAGATTGTATGACGGTCTGAATGTGTATGGTGATTTTCCAATTACTGTTGGACAGATTGCAGATATTGTCATTGCAGGTGATGATCCTGTTCTCGCTGGGCGGGTTGAAGCAACAAGAGCACTATATCCGAATGGAATTGATGGTGCTTTTACACCAAGAGGATATACGGAAGAGTCTTTTGTTGACAATACCACAGAGAGTTTAAAACTAGGTGGTGCTCTACACTATCGTCTGAATGATAATTATGAATTAGTAGGTCAATATAACATTGGTTATGGAAGCACAGTTTATACTGCGAACGACCGTTTTGTTCTGGATAATTTTTCCATTTGGACGGGTAAGTTAGAGCTTAGAAATCCTGATTTTTATTTACGGGCATATACAACTCAAGAGAATTCAGGTGATTCATATGCAGCGAATACTCTTGCTTCTTTGATTAATCAAAATACATACATGGTAGATTATTTTGGTGCGTTCGGTGCTGCTCGTACGGGTACACTCCCCGGGCAAACAGAGGCAGCAAATATTGAAGAATCCCATAGACGAGCTCGAGAGGTGGCTGATTTAAATCGGTTATCTGCTGATAGCGAAATGTTTCAACAGATGGCAGATTCATTGAGAAATACGCCTATATCTCAGGGGGGAGCTCAATTTCTTGATAAATCTGATTTGTACCATGCTGAAGGGTTCTACAACTTTGCAAATATCATTGATCCTGAAGTTGTACAAATTGTAGCGGGGATGAACATTCGTCGTTATGCGCTTGAGTCACAAGGAACTCTTTTTGCGCTTCAAGATAATGGAGATGAATTTGATATCGATGAATGGGGCGCTTTTGCTCAGTTCAGTAAGCAGGTAATGGACGGAAATCTTGACTTAAGTGCCTCCTTCCGTTACGATAAAAACGAATTCTTCGATGGTCAGCTCTCACCAAGAGCGTCTGCAATCCTTACCGTAGCCGACAATCATAACTTCCGGGCCTCTTTTCAACGTGGTTTCAGAATTCCAACTACTCAGGATCAATTCATTGATTTAGATGTAGTCTCTCGTCGTTTAATTGGATCAAACCCGGCTTTGGTAGATCGCTATAATTTTGAAACTAATACGGTATATACAGGTGTAGCTGAAGCCCGAGCTGCCCTGGCTGGAGGTGCAGACTTAGCTACTGCTATGCAAGAGGTTAATGAATTTAGTTTTGAAGATTTCGAACCGGAAAAGATTCAAACCTGGGAAGTAGGATATAAAGCACTAATCAATGACAGATTGTTTATTGATGCTTATTACTACTTCAGTGATTACACCGATTTTATCGCGGAAGTTACTTTCACTCAAGGTATCCCAAATGGACTTAGAGTGATGCCAGATGCGAATGTGTATACTGGAAATAACGAGGTTGGATCACAAGCCTGGGCTACAGCAGTAGTTACGGGAGTTGATCCGGTTGATGCAAATGAATCATTACCTACTCAGAGCTATGGTTTTGATATTAATGCAGATGGTAATGTTCGATCTCATGGATTCGCAGTAACCGCGGATTATTCACTTTCTGGTGGTTTTTTAATCGGTGGAAATGTTTCATATAACAAGTTACTTGACCAGGACGATTTGATCGAGCAGGGATTCAGAGCGGCATATAATACTCCTGAATGGAGATATAATGTGAAGTTCGCGAACCGTAAATTAACCGACAATATAGGATTCAATGTTACGTACCGTTGGCAGGACGCTTACTTATGGGAATCTGCCATTGGAGAAGGCGTTATCGATGCTTTCGGTACAATGGATGCCCAGATCAGTTATAAATTAGATGCTTACAACACGATTTTAAAAATCGGTGGAAGTAATATTTTAAACGAGCGTCATACAACTTCACTAGCTAACCCAAATCTGGGAGCTATCTACTACTTCTCATTAACTTTCGATCAATTCCTGAACTAATAAGACATTACAGACATGAAAAATTCATTCAAATCAATACTTTTTGTACTTGGACTGGCTGTACTTGTTTCTGCTTGTGATGGCCAGGGAGACTCGTTAATTAATGAGCGTTTGGAAGATAATCCTCTTCCCGAAACCCCAGAAGTTGTAGCTAATTCTGGAACAGCTGATTTTAGTACCTATGTATCAATAGGAGCGTCGTATACAGCTGGTTATGCGGATGGTGCTCTTTATAATTCAGCACAGGAAAATTCTTATCCTATGATGATTGCTGCGCAACTAGGTTTGACAGTCGAAGGTGGATTAACCTTTACTCAACCATCTATTAATTCGATAAAGGGATTTAATACGAGTATAGGTCAGCCCGCAGATACTCCAAATCCATTAGGCAGGTTTAAATTGGATACCGATATTCCAGGGCCTTCTCCTACCTTAGGCGGTGATCCTATTTCGGCTTATTCAGGGTCTCAGGTCCATAACTTTGGCGTTCCCGGAATACAGGTTGGTCAACTAGTTACTCCACTTACAGGTGGACCTGCGGCTGGAAATCCCGCTTTTAATGCTTTCTATCAACGATTTGCCAGTGACCCGGGAACCTCGACAATTCTTGGAGATGCAGTGGCAGTACAACCAACATTCTTTTCTCTTTGGATAGGTGCGAATGATGTACTTGGTTATGCTGTATCGGGTGCATCCAATGAAGCAATACTGACATCAACAGGTGATTTCCAAACTGCATATGGCGCTGTTATTAACACATTGATGGCTTCTACTCAAGCAAGTGGCGTGGTAATGGATATTCCATTTTTCCTCGGCCTGCCTTATTTCCAGGCGGTCCCTTATAATGCTATTCCTGTCACCGACCAGGCTTCGGTAGACGCGCTTAATGCAGCGTACGCAGCCTACAATGGCGGTTTGCAACTAGCAGTAGGAAACAATTTGATCACCCAGGAAGAAGCTGACAGAAGAACTATTAGTTTTGCAATAGGTGCAAATGCGTTTGTAATGGAAGATGAAAGTCTTACTGATCTTTCAGCATTAACTTTGCCAAATCTACGGCAATCTGAGGCTACGGATATTGTAGTTCTGGGCGCTGCTGCTGCATTTGGTACTGGGGTGGGAACACAAACTGCTGCAGGTGATGAGTTGGTACTTACACCTGAAGAGCAAGCAACAATTGAAACAAGTCGCCAAACATTTAATGGTGTAATTGCTGCTATTGTTACTAACCCTGCAATTTCTGATAGAATAGCATTTATTCAGGCAACTCCATTTACAAACCCGGTTGATCCAACAAGTTGTACCGGAGGTACATTCTGTGATATCTTTGGCTTTACCGATGGAGTCCCAGGTATTACTGTTGAGGGTATTTTCCTGGAGCCGGATTTCTCACCAAATGGAATATTCTCTACTGATGGAATTCATTTAAATCCACGTGGGTCAGCCATTTTTGCTAACGAATGGTTGAGTGGTATAGAAGCTAAGTTTGGAGCTACTTTACCTTCGGCCCCCGTTACAGATTTACCTGCAGTGGTAGTCTGCGGAGGTGATTGTCTGAGCCAGCAACCTCAATAACAAATGTTGCACAAAAAGCCTCACTCATTTTGGGTGAGGCTTTTTTTTGGGCGAAACTTTGTCACAAACAAAATTTGTTCTTTTACTGGCATTATATTTGCGGAAACTGTCTCGAAATCAAACATCTTAAAGAATTAAATGAGCAACGAAGAGATTAAGAACGAGGATTTAAAGGAAGCGTTAGATTCAACTGAAGCAGAACTAAACGAAGAAGCTGTTTCTACCGAAATGGAAGAAGAAATTGTTGAAAAAACTCCCCTTGATGTTGCAGAGGAGGAAATTGCTCGATTGGAACATGAATTGATGGTATCAAAGGACACTCTGCTTCGAAAAGCAGCCGAACTGGAAAATGTGAGAAAGAGAGTACAAAGAGAGCGTGTTGCATTATATGAGGAAGCAAAAGTTGCTGCCCTTCAGGATTTCCTTCCGATATCAGAAGATATTTTTCGCGTTCTGACTGCTACCGAGGATTACGATGTAGATGAGAATTTCAAGTCAGGGGTGAAACTAGTAGCTGATAAGTTCGAAGAGGTATTTGGCAAGTATGGAGTAGAAGTCATTAATGCGACGGGTATTCCATTTGATGTTGACTTACACGATGCCCTTCTTCGTCAGCCATCACCTGACAAGAAAATGGCAAGCGATACTGTTCTTCAGGTTCTTGAGAACGGTTACAAAATTGGAAACAAAGTGATCAAGCACGCCAAAGTTATTGTAAGCGAATAAGGATACAGGATGAGTAAACGAGATTATTATGAAGTACTTGGTGTTGGTAAGGATGCGAGTGAGGCAGATTTAAAAAAGGCCTACCGCAAACTGGCAATGAAATACCACCCTGATAGAAATAAGGGAGATGCCAGTGCTGAGGAGAAATTCAAGGAAGCAGCCGAAGCATATGAAATCCTTCGGGATCCTCAGAAAAAAGCTCGTTATGATCAATTCGGACATGCAGGAGTGAATGGGCAGGGAGGATTTGGCGGCGGAGTAGAATTTGACGTAGAAGATATTTTCAGCCGTTTCGGAGATATTTTTGGTGGAGGGTTCTTCGGAGAAGACATCTTTGGAGGTGGACGTACTCGTTCCAGAGGGCGTCGTCAGCCCGGGACCCCAGGTTCTGATATGAAGATCAGAATGCCACTCACCTTGGAAGAAATTGCATTTGGCACAGAAAAGACTTTAAAAGTAAAAAAACAGGTTACCTGTAACACCTGTGATGGTACCGGTGCAGAGTCAAAATCAGACTTCGAAACCTGTGGAACCTGTAATGGCTTAGGAGAAGTTCGCCAGGTAACACGGACTATGCTTGGGCAAATGGTGAACGTACAGCCATGCCCAACCTGCCAGGGAGAAGGTCGCATTATTAAAAATAAATGTAAGACCTGTAACGGAGAGGGGCGTGAAAAAGGAGAGGAGACCATCAAAGTGAGTATTCCTTCTGGTGTTTCAAATGGAAATTACATCACACTTCGGGGGCAAGGAAATGCAGGTCGGAGAGGAGGTCAACCCGGAGACTTAATCGTGCTTATCGAGGAAAAAGAGCATGAACATTTTGTCCGGGATGGTAATAATATTTACTACGATCTAAGCCTTAGTATTCCTGATGCTGTTCTTGGTAGTGAGCAGGAAGTACCAACTCTTAAAGGAAAGGCAAAACTCAGGATTGAACCTGGAACCCAACCAGGGAAATTGCTAAGAATGCGTGGGAAAGGAATTATTGGCTTAAACAGCAGTGGTGAAGGCGATGAATTCGTCCGAATTAATGTGTACATGCCAAGAAATCTAAGCGACAAAGAGCGCAAAAGCATCGAGGCGTTGAGGGATTCCGAAAACTTTAATGCGGAACATCAAACCAAAGAAGAGAAAGGATTCTTCAGTAAAATGAAGGATGTTTTTGGTTGAGGTTTATCTCAATCAGGTAACATCATGGAGCTCTTTATTTCTTTGAAATACTCGACGCGCGAATGGACATAACGGAAGAATTTTTAAGTTTGATTCCCGTGCATAATTGACAGCATGATAAACCAGAGCTTTTCCGAGTCCCTTTCCCTTTTGAGATTCAGAAACTTCAGTGTGATCGATAATAATCCTGTAGTCTCCGTTCTTGGTGTAAGTCATCTCAGCAACCCGCTCTCCGTCTTCTTCTACGAAGAACGCACCCTTGGTATCTGTTTGTTCGTGTTGTATGTTCATAACAAAAAATTTTAAATAATTACATGAAGCAGGTTAAAAGCATTCCCATTTTCTTCCTGTTTTTACTTTTTGGTTCTATTCAGGCCCAGGAAATTCCACGTATTGAGGTTGAGGCCTACAAAAGGATTGATCGACCGGCCAGAAATGAAGTTTCCGGGATTGCTAAGAGCCGGACTTACGAAGATACTTTTTGGGTACATGGAGATTCTGGAACTCCGGATCATATTTACGCGATCAATGAAGATGGGGAGATCAAATCCAACGACAAAGACTACAAGGGTGCAGAAGTAAAGGGAGCAAAAAACCTGGATTGGGAAGATATCGCTCTAGGAGAGAACGGGACTATTATCCTGGGTGATATTGGCAACAACTGCGAATGCAGGGATGACATGAAAATCTTCATACTTGAAGAACCCAATCCAAAGGCGGACGAAGTAGAGGTTTTGAGGGAATATGAAATCCGGTATCCTAAAAGGGATGATTGGTATGGCCGTTTAACCCGGTCGAATTATAACGCGGAAGCATTATTCCAGGAAAATGGGGTTATTTATATCATAACAAAGCAGCGTCGAAAAGCGAGTTTATTTATGCTGGAAAACCCCAGGGAAGATGTCGAAAACGAACTGGTTTTCATTGAGAGCTTTGAGATTGAACATTATGTTACTGCAGCTGATATTTCTCATGATGGTAATTCACTGGCAGTTCTGACGTACGATCAGGTTCTGGTGTTCGAGCTTGGCAACGATTTGGTATTTGGGAATACGTTCCGTACGGCTTATCTGGAGGGGGTGGAACAGGTAGAGTCAATTACTTTCAGTGGGGATAATCTCATCATCGCAGAAGAAGCCGGGCAACTATACCGGATAGGGATGGACGAACTGGCTTTAGTTGAACAAGACTAGTTCATCCGATCTTTAAAAAGCTCGTTACGGATATCAGAAATGGCTGCTTTTTTTGACATTATTTGAGCTTCCTGAGATGGTGTTAACCGGAGTATTCGGATCATTTCCTTTTTTGACGGTTTCAGCAGCCCAAGGATTACCGCTACAATTATAGATGACATAAGAGCAATCATGCTTAGAGACACAATAAAAAGAACGATAGCAATCATACCTATTGCCTCGATAATAGCAAGGCGGATAAAGTAGGTGGTCTTAAAAGCAGATAGTTTTCGAGCCAGACTATGTCGTTTATTCTGACGCAATAGTAAGGTCTGAAAAAAGTAAAAGGCAGAGAAAACTCCGGAAAAAGTCAGAGCAACTATTCCCACATCAATTAAAAAGTTATCCTGTGTTTCAGGCAAAAGTGGTACAATCTCCATCCAGTAAAGAGTAACTGCAATGATAATTGCAAGTGTATACCCGGTGAACAAAGTACGCTGCAGAAATCGCAGGGTTTTAATGTAGGAGTTGAATGTCATTTATGACGGACTCCTTCCGAATTTCGTCCAATCGGGTTTTCTCTTTTCCAAAAAGGCATTTTTACCTTCCTCAGCTTCTTCGGTCATATAGGCCAGCCGCGTTGCTTCACCGGCAAATACCTGTTGGCCAACCAATCCATCATCAATTAAATTAAATGCAAACTTAATCATTTTGATGGCGGTAGGACTCTTTTTTAAAACTTCTTGAGCCCACTCAAAAGCAGTATTTTCCAGTTCTTTATGAGGGATAACGGCATTCACCATTCCCATTTCAAAGGCTTCCTGAGCGGAGTAATTTCTTCCTAAAAAGAAAATCTCGCGACCTCTCTTTTGACCAACCTGACGAGCAAGTAAAGCCGATCCGAACCCACCATCAAAACTAGCAACGTCAGCATCCGTTTGCTTGAAAATAGCGTGTTCTTTACTTGCAAGGCTCATGTCACAAGTAACATGAAGGGAGTGTCCCCCACCAACTGCCCAACCTGGTACTACTGCAATTACAACTTTGGGCATAAAACGAATCAATCGTTGTACTTCAAGGATATTCAATCTGGGAATTCCGTCATCGGCTTTATAACCCGTTTTAGAACGTACATTTTGGTCGCCTCCAGAACAGAAAGCCCAACCTCCATCTTTTGGTGAAGGGCCTTCTCCCGAGATCAGGACTACACCAATTTCATTGTCCTCTTTGGCGTCATCAAGAGCCTCATATAATTCAAATACCGTTTTAGGGCGAAAAGCATTGCGCACTTCCGGTCGGTTAAATGCAATTCTGGCAACTCCATCGCATTTTTTATAAGTAATGTCTTCAAATTCCTTAACGGTTTTCCAGTTAATCATAATTGATGGGTTTCAATAAAATGATGTATCAGATTGGCAGTTTCCATGGGAGCATTCGCATGTACACGGTGTCCGGATTTGGGGATGATTGCCAACTCTGAGTGTTCAATACCTTTTTTTATTGCCTGGTTGATTCGTGTGAATTTAGAATCCAATTCACCCGTTAACAAGAGGGTTGGACTAACAATTTCCGGGAGCCTGTTTTTAAGGCAGGGCATGGTGCCCGTTCCGAAACCCAGTAGTGAATTAGCCATCCAAAACGGATTCTGATCCCTTTGAATAGAAGTCAGTTCCATAGATTGGCTATCGTGCCTGAATAAATCGAGAGCACTCCACTGGTTAAGGAATTCGGGATAATTGCTGATAATTTGGTCGGCGCGGGAAGCATCCAGTGCCTGGCGGGCTTGCCGTTCAGCTTCTACTTCAATGCCAAAGGTTCCGCTTTCTAAAATCAAGCCTTGTGCTAAATCTGGTCGATGAAGTGTAACATTAAGGGCCAATCTGGCACCCATACTGTATCCATACAAAAAAACAGGGGAAGAGAGTTGTTCCTGAATTAGCTTTACTATGTCAGCAACTTGCTCTTTAGTCGAAAATCGATAGTGTAGTTCGGCACCTTCTGTTTTTCCATGGCCGAGGAGGTCGATGGTTACAGGGTTGCAGAAAGAAGTAACCTTTGGGATTAACGGATCAAAAATCCTTCCTGAACCCATAAATCCATGCAGAAAGACTAAAACAGGAAAAGCTGGATTATCCTGGTGAATCTGAAAATGGTATTTAATCCCACGGATCTGAATACTCATTCGTCCTGCGGTGAATAATTCCAGAGTTTTCGGCGAAGCTCCATTGAGTCTTCACCATCAGTTATACATTCAAAAATATGAGCACCGGGTCGTTCAATATGAGATTCGAAGGTAGGGATCAATTGTTCCGGTCTGGAAATTAACGTGTGATTAACTTTGTGCGCCCTGCATAAAGCGGCAAGTGAAACATTGTGCGGAGTTTCAAAATAGTTACTGTACCTGGTTCGGTAATTACTGACTGGAAGCATCTTGAAAATAGTACCGCCACCATTATTTAGGACGATGATAATGAGTGGTTGCTCAACCTCGTTCAACTTCATTAGTGCATTCGAGTCATACAAAAAGGCGATGTCTCCAATAAACAAAACACCGGTCTTCCCGTTACTTTTACTAATACCAATAGTAGTCGAAATGATTCCGTCAATACCGGCTGTTCCCCGGTTAACAAAAATATTTAGTCCGTCATATTCTCCAAAGAGAGATAAATCTCTAACCGGAAAGGAGTTTGAGAGCATTGTGAAGCTTCTGGAGGGGAGAAGCGGGCTCAAAGTATGGAACACATAACCGTCGGTAAGAGGAGAAGTCGGAAACATCAATCGCTCTTTATATGAATAATACTCCTTTTGGTGCCTTCTCCAGTTTCGTATCCATTCCTTGTTGGAATTAGCAGTTAATTCAGGAACGTTAAAACCACCTGAAATAGAAATGAAGGTACTGGCTGTTAGCGGTTCATCAGAAAGAGCGTCATGTTCAAAAAACCGAATTTGACTTACCTCGCTATATTTAGCCAAATAACGTTGAAGTGCTTTGCTAATCGGATCTCTGCCAAATCGAAGAATTAAATCAGGTTTTAGTTCATCAGAAATAGTGTCATTTCTTAGGAATCCATCAAAACCTGTCACCGTGTATTTCGAAGAAATTAGGTTACTCCCGGGCTCAATAAGGATGGGAGTGTTGATCTGTTTTGCCAGTGTTTGAATAGAATTTCCTATTTGATCGGAGCATTCACTACCAGCTATTATTAAAGGGCGTTCGGAGGTAGATAATTGGTTTAATACTTCATCAGAAAGTTCTGTGTCTGACCAAGAAACCCTCGAAACCGGGTATTTTTTCCTGGCTTGTTTCTCATTATCGGTTTCGATCTGAGCTAAATAATCAGCTGCAGGTTCAAAAGGTTTGGAAAACGGAAAGTTTAAGTGACTAATTCCTCTCTTTGATACCGAAAAACGAACAGCTTGCCTTGCTGCCCGTTCCAATCGAGAAATACTCTCTTCTTTTTCTGTAGGTTCACCCATTTCATGAAAGAAAGCAGGATAATCTCCAAAAATCTTGAGTTGATCTATAGTTTGAGAGGCACCGATGTTTCGTAAATGAGGCGGGCGATCAGCGCTCAAAACAATCAATGGTATATGAGATTGAGATGCTTCAATTACAGCTGGGAAATAATTCGCAACTGCAGTACCGGAAGTACACACCAGGCAAGTCGGGATCCCGTCGGCTTTTGACATACCCAATGCCATATACGCGGCCGATCGTTCATCAATATTTATTGTTTTTTCAAAGCCCGGATGAGCAGCAAAAGCCAGCGTGAGTGGAGTAGAACGTGAACCGGGTGAAATGATGACCCTGGAAACTCCTTCTTCGTACAATGAGCGAACAAATACGCTACTCCAGTAAAAATTCAGATTCTGTGGATCAAGATCCGGCATATTCCAGGGCAGTAAGCATTGGTATGAATTTCATATTCGTTTCTTCCCATTCTTTGTAGGGATCCGAATCCTGAACGATACCACATCCTGCAAAAAAGCGCACTTCATTTTGCAGGATTAAACCACTTCGAATGGCTACAGCAAACTCACTATTTCCACTCGTATTGATCCATCCAATGGGAGCAGCATACCAACCTCTGTCAAAATCTTCATGCTGTTGTATGAATTTAACGGCTTCCTTCCTTGGATATCCCCCAACAGCAGGAGTAGGATGCAGATCCTTTAAAACCTCTGTTCGGGAAACTCCATTGTGGATGGTAGCTGTGATAGGTGTGTACAAATGCTGAACATTGGAAAGCTTTTTTATTCCTGGTTGATCCGGATGAGATATACTTTTTGAATAGGGGCTCAACTGCTGCTCTATGGCATCTAACACGATTTCATGTTCGTGCAGATCTTTTGTGCTGTTTAGAAGCTTTTTTTCAAGGATTGCGTCTTCCGAGGCTGTTTTTCCACGGGAAGTACTTCCCGCAAGCCCTTCGGTTAGAATAAACGAACCTTCAAAGGAAGCAAGTCGCTCGGGAGAACAACCTATAAAACTTGCTCTCTCATTTTGACGAATCAAAAAACAGTAGCAATCCGGATACTGTTTTCTCAGTTTATGCAGTAGAAGAGTATCACTTGCCGGATTATCCTGATTGATGACAAGCTGCCTGGCAAGAACTACCTTTTCAAAGGTTCCTTCATAGATGTTTTTCTTGGCACGATTTACGGTTTCAACCCAATGAATCAACTCAAACTCTGACTGGGGTTGTATACGGATTTTCTTACCGGTTTCGGTCTCTTCAACCAATCTGTATTCATCTACATTACAAATAGGATAAAGCGTTTCTAATCGATCAAAAAACCTGGCTTTAATAGAAGATGTGGAGTCAGTTTCTTCAATAGGGATCAAAGTAACCAGAATCGTGCACTTGCCTTCCTTAATGATCATCCACTTTGGGAGAGTGAATGATGCTGCTTCAAAGTTTTCCCAGACCCTGGAAGAGCTGTCTTCAAAAAAGGAAAAGCCGCCAAATAGATGAACTTCTGCATTTCTGTGGTCGAGTCCTTTTAAGTGATGTACCTGAGCAAGAAGTTTCTTTCCATCGGTCGAGGAGTCTCTAAAACGGGATTCTCCTTCATGAACTATCCGATGAAGTTCCCCAGCTGCAGCGATTGAAAAATCCTCTGAAGGTTTTTCCCAATAAAATTGAAAATCACTCTTGGTAGTTACCTGCTCTAAGGCAGCAAGTAAATTGATTCTTCCGATTGAAAAAGAAACCGCCAGGTAAGATTTCTTTTCTTTGATTACGGTATTGATAGCAGAATCAAGATCAAAATCAGAAATCTGATTTCTAAAAGAATCAACCAGGAGATTTTTATCAAGTGTAGTACGCTCCATACGTGCTTTGAATTTTCAATCTAAATTGAAAATACGCACTTTTTAGGTAAAGAGCATAGAATTTTGAAATAGTTATTGGGCGTCGTCGGGTAACCCTAGCTTGAACGGGTTCCGAATTCCAAGTTCTTCCAAATCAAAATCTGCGAGCTCAAATAAGTAGCTCCATGCGGTTTCGCTACTTCCATCATCATGAACCCAATTAGGGTGACTCTGCTTGATAAGGCCAACCACTCGTTTTGCGTAAGCAAGTCGCTCTTCTCCTTCAGGAAGACGAGGAATAGCGGTAATCATGAGGTCTAGATTATAACCGCAATCATAATCTTTTGGTTTTTTCTGATTGATGAACATAGTCTGTCTTTTTTAACGAAGATAAGCGAACGATTTGGTAAGCCAAAATTGAGAATTCAAACTTCTGTGATGCCCCGCGATGAATAATTTCTTAGCTTTGAGGTTTAGAAATTAAACCAATCACTGTTTCAATTCATGTATCTGAATTCTATTACCCAGGCTATTGGGGATACTCCGCTCGTAAAGCTTCAGAATGTAATCGGAAAAACCGATGGCACTGTTTTAGTAAAAGTTGAATACTTCAATCCTGGTAACTCTATTAAGGACCGCATCGCTGTTAAAATGATCGAAGATGCGGAAGCAAAAGGATTGTTGAAGCCAGGAGGGACTATTGTAGAGGGAACTTCAGGGAATACAGGAATGGGATTGGCGCTTGTTGCTATCGCAAAGGGATACAAGTGTATTTTTACTACCACAGACAAACAAAGCCAAAGTAAGATCGATATCCTTAAGGCACTTGGAGCAGAAGTAATTGTATGTCCCACCAATGTAGAACCTGAAGATCCAAGAAGTTATTATTCGGTAGCCGCTCGTTTGGCAAAAGAAACCGAAAACTGTTACTACCCGAATCAATACGACAATAAATCGAATCTAGAGGCTCATTATGAAACCACTGGACCTGAAATATGGGAGCAAACAGGAGGGAAGGTTACCCATTATGTGGCGGGGATGGGCACGGGTGGTACCATCTCTGGCGTAGGAAAATATTTGAAAGAGCAAAATCCGGATGCAAAAGTAATTGGTATAGATTCGGTAGGGTCGGTATACAAAAAATACTTCGAAACCGGCGAATTCGATAAGAACGAGATTAAGCCGTACATGACAGAAGGGATCGGCGAAGATATCATCCCGGGTACAATTGAGTTTGAATACATTGATGAAGTATTGCAAGTGGATGATAAGGAGTCTGCATTAGAAACCAGGGCTTTGGCGAAAGAAGAAGGTCTGTTTGTTGGATGGAGTTGTGGTGCAGCGGTAGCCGGCGCTAAAAAGTATTTGGAAAACAATCCTTTGAAAGAAGGAGAAGTGATGGTTATCATCTTACCGGATAGTGGTACACGCTATATCGGCAAGGTATACAACGATGAGTGGATGAAAGAACAAGGATTCATTGATTAAGATATTATGGCACAAAATTCTCAAACAGGAAACCCGGGTAAGATGGAAATTGAGCTTCCGCAAGAAGAAGCTTCAGGAACGTATTCGAACCTGGTAATGATCACACATTCTCCTTCAGAATTCATTCTTGATTTTATCGCAGTAATGCCTGGTTTACCTAAAGCAAAAGTTGCCAAAAGAATGATTCTTACTCCTGATCATGCGAAGCGACTGGCAACTGCATTAGCAGATAATGTAAAACGCTATGAGGACGAGCATGGAGTAATAAATACTCGTGAAAAGGTCGAGATTCCAATGTATCGCGGACCTCAGCCGGAAGCCTGATTATTTTTTTGCTGTAATCATCAGGAAAACTCCCACAATGAAAAAGCTTAGATGTGGGAGGGATGCTGCCATTAGCGGAGATATGGTTCCATAGTAACCAAAAGGTTCAGCTATTTTCATAAAAGCGAGATAAAGAAAACTTATGCCGAGTCCAAAAGCCAGATAAACTCCCCGTCCTCCGCGTCTTCGAACAGAAGCGACTGCAAATCCAATAATTACCACTACAATAATGGAAAGCGGATAGGCCAATCTTCCAAAGTATTGAACCATGGGAATATTTACTCCCCCAGCCCCACTCCGTTTTATTGAATCGATGTAATTTTGCGCTTCTGTATATGAAAGTTGATAGATATCTGAGGTAGAACGTGCTAAATCCTGGGGCAAAATGCTTATAGTTGTATCCTTCCCGGAACTTCTGGTTTGAACGAAGCCAGAATCAGTATATACACGTTCAATGACTGAAGTAAGTAACCAGTTCTTATTTTCTTCAACCCATCTCATACTTGTGGCGGTAAGTGTTCTTCTAAGAGCCAGGCTATCATAATCAACGAATCGAACCCGGTATGCGGTTAACTGATTTTCGTCGAAATAGTTCACTTCAAGGATACTATTGGGTGAGAGCTCCCGGAAAATATCACTTCGATCAATTTGCTCATTTTTTGATTTTATAAACTCATCCTCGAAGGCAATCCTGGTTTTATTTGATGTCGGGATTATGTTGTAGTCCAGATAGCTGATTAATGCAGCCATAACCACAGCATAGGCCATATAAGGTAGTAACAGGCGATACAAACTTACTCCTGCAGCCTTAAATGCGGTGATTTCCAGGCGCTCTGATAATTGACCGGTTAGGAAGAGGCAGGCAGAAAAAATGGCAACCGGTATCACCAGTCGTATCATCTCCGGAATGTAGGGTATGTAATAGGAGAACCAGATATCTCTGAAAGTTGCACCTCGATCTGTGAAATCATCGCTGTTTTCCGAGAAATCGATCATTATGAAAATGAATATGAAAATCAGCAGCACAAATGCTGTAATGATCAATAATCTCAAGAATACATATTTGTTGAAGTGTTTAAGCACGTTTCGAGAATAATCGGGTTAGTTTGAGTTCAGTGGAAAGGTGCAGAATCATCAGGATACCGACCCCGGAAAACACGAGATTAAATGCCCACATCCCAAAAAAGGGAGTAATAAACAGTCGGTCTGCCATCTTCTCTCCCTGAATGATGGATACCCAATAAATAGTTAAAATAACAGCGCTTATAATTGCGGCATAACCAAAATTTCCTTTCCTGGTCATCATTCCAATTGGTGCACCAAGCAACACAAAAACCACACAAGCCATTGGGATAGAAAATTTCTTGTGTATTTCTACCAAAAACCTGTTTATGCGCTTAAGTCTCCAAATGATATTCGATGTAGTACTTTCGAAATAGGTGTTCTCTTGCAGGATGTTTGTTCTTGCCAGATCAAGAATTCTTCGTTGTTGGGCATCTTTGGGGAAGAATTGAAGGGAATAGAAATCAGGAATAAATGCTGCTAGTTCTACGTCTGAAACTTTGCTTGTATCCGGACGAAAGTTTAAATCATCAGAAGATATAAACGGGTTGGATGTAGCATCCCCATAGAGGTAGTCAAAACTTGAATTTTTGGAAGAATTCTCAGAATAAGAACTGACTTCCATTCTCAGTGTATCAACCACAGCGCCCATTGCCTGCGCACTCATAGTCCGGTCGCTTTCACTCCTGCCACTCGGGTCTGACCTTGAAAATTCGAGCTCAGATAAATCGAAGGTAAGTCGATGCCGGTTGAAAGAAGTTTTTTCCTGGTCTTCGCTTCCCGTACCTCGATTGCGTTGCAGATATCGAAGGATTTCTCCATCCTCTAAAATCAAAGTAAGTCCCTGTGCTCCCTCACTTTGTAGAAAACCACGTTCAGCTCTAATATAAGCTCGTTTTTTATTGTTTCCGGGTTCCTGAAACAGGGTAATGTTGTACAGGCTATCCGTTTCGTTATCAATGTTGCGTACGAGAAAAGTGTATCCTTCGATACCGTCATAAAACACATTTGGCTTTAAATCGAATCCCGGTTTTTTAACTCGTATGTCCATAAATAAGGAACGTGCTTTTGAGTTAGCTTCAGGCAAAACATTATTCGAAAACCAAATAAGGAAAAATCCCAGAAAGAAGGAGGCTATAAGCACCGGTTGAATGATTCGAATCGGGTTTACCCCAGAGGCTCTCAACGCTGTAAGCTCGTTTAGTTCCGAGAATTTTCCGAAAGCCATTAGTGTAGCAACCAGTACCGCCATTGGAGCCGCAAGAACTACCATATAAGCAAGGTTTGTTGCGATCAACTCAATAATGATATAAAAAGGAATATCCTTTCCGATCAGTTTATCCACGTGCAAAATCAAAAACTGCATGAGCAGCAGAAACATGAGTGTGAAAAAGCAAAAAAGGAATGGGCCTAAATGCCTGTTCAATAGATCGAGCTGTATTTTGTTTCTCCAGAATAACAATGCTAAATGGGTAGATGAAGAATACTTTTCTGCCGTTTATAACGTAATGAAGCTGAACTCATTTTAGTGCTGATTTCCTGCTCTTTTAAGCTTCAAATCACTTTCAACATACTTAAATATATGGTATTATCTGCGTCTATTTGCAATTAAGTATCATCTAAACTTCTGCCTATCGCGTACCGATACAAACTGTTCATAACCGATTAACTATTATTTCGGGAAGTCTTTCTCTTAGGTTTACTATTTGGCTCCCGCTTGCTGTTGTGGTAAGCGTTCTGTTCGGAGTACGCGATGGTTTTGCTCGCCAGGACGCTGATTCGAGTCTGGTTGCTGCCCGGCAGGATTCCCTCGCAGCGGATATCAGGATTTTCGAGGGCTACAGAACGTCTGTAGTAAGTCGTTTAGCAAGTTTGCAAAAAGGAAGGCTTTATCAACTCGGTTTTAATAACTATCAGACGGAAGTCACCTGGGATTCGCTCCAAACGTATCGAATTCAGAGCTCTATAAGCGGATTTGATATTTCTCCTCCCACTATTGTTGATTTCGAGTCGTACCGGCTTTTAAAAAAGGATCAACAAAAAGAGAACATACGGGCAAAATTAGTCCAGGAGGCAAAAAATCAGCAGCAGGATACCCGGGGACTCCTCGATTTTAGCATTAAAATTCCAGGGAGAGAAAACTCGGCATTTTCAACCATCTTTGGTAGTAATGAAGTTAATCTTCGGGTTAATGGCTCGGCGAATATGAACGTTGGGGCATCCATTCAAAACCTGGATGACGGTTCCCTTCCTCCAGACTTAAGAACAAGAGTTGATCCAACATTTAATCAAAACCTGCAGTTAAATATCCAGGGGACCATTGGTGACAAGCTTACGATTGCTACTGATTGGGATACTGAGCGTCAATTCGATTTTGAAAACCGTTTGAGCATCAGGTATCAGGGGTATGAAGATGAAATTATTAAAAGCATCGAAATGGGAAATGTTTCGATGGCAACAGGAAACTCTCTGGTAAAAGGGGGGAGTTCATTATTCGGGATTAAGGCTGTATCCGAACTGGGACCTTTGAAGGTGACCACTGTGGTTTCTCAGCAGCGTGGTCAAAGCAATACACAAAGCATCTCAGGTGGATCGGAGGAACGAAGCATTAGCTTAAGACCTGCGGACTACGAAGACGGCCGACACTTCTTTCTCGATTTCTTTAACCGTCAGGAATTTGAGCTGGCACTGGCTAACCCCCAGCAGATTTTACAGCCCTATCAGATCACGGAAATACAGGTGTATGTTCGCAAAGCAGAGCAAGTTCCGGGAATAAATACAGTTAGTGCGATTGCCTTACTTGATTTGGGTGTCAATTCGTTGGGGGAAGGGGTGTACGGACTTCCTGATAACAATGCAGATAATTTCACCCAGCCAACTCTTGAGAATTTGCGTCCCAACGATAGTAATGCGACAAATGAAGATTTTGGAGCAACTTCACAGGAATATGTGGATGCAATTTTCGAGCAATTAGTGGAAGGCGAGGATTATACCGTTAACTATGCTCTGGGTTTTATCACCATGAGAACCTTTATCAATTCGGGTGATGCCATTGCCGTTGCTTATACCTATAGTGATCCAGCTAATCCAGGCCAGGTAATACAGGTGGGTGAGTTGGATATTCAGAGCTCAAGTCGTACGTATTTGAAATTAATTCGCCCTGGTGGAATGACTACCCAGGATAGAGCCTGGCCATTAACCATGAGGAACATTTACTCTTTGGGGGTGTCTGGTATTTCTCAGGAAGGTTTTCAAATTGACATAACTGATACAAGAAATACGATCCCTGAGACAAACCTACCGGTTCCGTTACAGGGTGAGACCTATTTAACGGCACTTGGACTGGACCGGCAAAACACGGATGGATCTATAGGGGTAGATAATCAAATCGATTTTACGGGTATTACGCTTGATGCAGCCGCTGGCCGTATTATTTTTCCTTATCTGGAACCTTTTGGGGATCGGATTCAAAGCGTCTTGAGTGCCACAAGTATCCCGGATTCTATAGTAAACGCACTTTCATTTACGGAGCTTTACGATCTGAAACCGGTAGATGCCCGAAGGTCATCTAAAAACTCATTTTATGAAATATCAGGAACTTCAAGTGGTGGTGTATCGGGCAACTTTACCTTGGGATTTGGTTTGGTTGAAGGATCCGTACGGGTAACTGCAAACGGAGTGGAATTGATAGAGGATACCGACTATGAAGTTGATTATTCCTTTGGAAGCCTCACGATTCTGAATGATCGGTATCTGGCATCAGGCCAGGAAATCGAGGTAGAGTATGAGAACAACCAGTTTGCAATAATCGGTCAGAAAAACTTTACAGGAGTACGCGCGGAGTATTCAATCAGTGATGACATTAAGATCGGGAGTACCTTTTTCAGGTTAAAAGAGCAGCCTCTTACAGACAAAATCAGAATTGGGAATGAACCCATTAACAACACGATTATTGGTCTGGATGCAAAGGCAGACTTCGATACTCCGTGGTTGACCAGGTTTATAGATCGGATTCCTTTACTTCAAACGCGCGCCCCGAGTAGTGTGAATTTTAGTGGTGAATTTGCACAGCTTCGTCCGGGAGTTGCGCAAACAAATGCTGTACAGGAAGCGATCGACCGTGGCGATCTGTTTAGCGATGAAGAGAATGGGCTGGTTTTTATTGATGATTTTGAGGGAGCGGAGTATACGATCAGCTTTTCGAATCCAACCCGCTGGAACCTTGCTTCGGCTCCGGCTGCAGTACCGGGTTTAATTGAAGATGAAACTTATTTCACGGGAGCATCTCCAAGTACTTTGCAAACTCCCGAATTTAGAAAAACCCGTGCGGACTTAAGGTCACAGTTTTCCTGGTATACGATCCCAAGAAATATAAGTGCAGGCGCATCTGACATTACCCCTGAGGTTGAAACGGTTCGTATAAATGATATTTTCCAGGGCAGGGTGGTGAATCAGCAGGAGACTGATAGAATTAATCCACTGGATATCTATTTTGATCCGTCTGTTCGTGGACAGTACAACTACAACATGAATTTAAAGGATTTGCTGGAGCAGACTCCCGAAAATACCTGGGGAGGAATGACAGCAGTAATCCCCACGGGTCAGGAAGATTTGGTTCAGAACAATATTGAGTTTCTTGAATTCTGGGTACAGGCAATTTTACCGGATGGGCAAGACCCAACAGGCCAGGAATCTGATTATCAGGGGAAGCTGTATATCGATTTAGGTACTATTTCTGAAGATATTATTCCGAATACCCGGTTGAATTCTGAAGATGGCTTTTCAACGGTAATTAACAATTTGATTGAAGATGATCCTATAAATCAGCCACGTTCGTTTATTCCTCAAGTTCCACCTGTCCCTCTGGGGCAATTTTCAACGGATCAGCGTGCGCTGGAAGATGTTGGGCTGGACGGTGCACCAAATCCAGGTACTTCAGGGGCGGAAACAAGAGATGAAGGCGTTCTTTTCCAGGAATTCATTGATGAAATGAGGGTACAATACGGTGAGGGGAGTGCAGAATTTGAGGCAATTCAATCCGACCCCTCTAACGATGATTACGTGTATTACGGGCAAACTCAGGTCCGTGACCTTCCCCTGAAAGAGCGCTTTTACCGATTATTAGGCTACCATGATGGAAATACTCCTGAAAGTGGAGGGAGTGATAACAAAACCGCAATTACACTTCGCCCTGACACTGAAGGCCTCGTAAGCTCTTCTTCCATTCTTCAAACCAATTCTTATTACCAATACGAATTGGATTTCAATCCGGCTGATATCAATAATCTTCAGGTTGGTGCTCTTAATGGTTTTATTGTTGATAAAATCACTCGAACTCCTTCCTACAGAACCTGGTACTTAATAAGAATTCCTTTAAGAGAATTCACACGTACCTATGGAGAAATTGAGAGTTTTCAGAATATCTCACACATGCGGGTTTGGATGTCTGGTTATAAAAAGCCTTTTACCATGCGATTTGCAACATTTGAATTCGTGGGTAGCCAGTGGAATAAAGTGGATAACCTGACTGAATCCCCGACTACATTGGATGGATTTGAGATCGCGACCATTAATATTGAAGAAAACGCCAATCGTGTTCCTTTTCCCTATCGCCAACCAGAAGGTTCCATTCGAGCGGTAAATCGGGGAGCACAGGTTCAAACGGTTCAAAACGAGCAGTCATTGGTGCTTGGTGTTGAAGGACTTGGGCCCGGAGAAATTCATATGGTGAAAAGGGTATATCCCGGAAATTTGAACCTTCTCAATTATTCGAACATGAGGATGTTTGTTCATGGAGAAGGTTTTGATAATCGAGGGGATGCTGAGTTGGTAATCCGGCTTGGGAACGATTTGGAAAACAATTTCTATGAGTACCGCCAGCCAGTTTCACCTTCCGTCGAGCGGGATTTCGTTTATGATATTGATGACCGATCAGGACTAATTGCAGACGCACAAGACATATGGCTTTATGATGAGAATAGCGCGAATATCATTATTTCAGCGTTTAACGTATTAAAGCAGCGTAGAAATGCAGAAGATTTTGATCCCACACAACTCTACGAGCTTCCTGGTTTGCTTGGCGAAGAGGGGATCGAAGGAGCAGTTCTGGCTATCAAAGGAAACCCATCCCTGGATAAAGTATCTGAGATAGGGCTTGGAATTAAAAATCCATACGACCCATCGGATAATAATACTGCTGGTCAGGCGAGTCTGAACGCAGAAATGTGGCTGAACGAACTTCGTGTATCTGGTTTTGATAATGAGCAGGGCTGGGCTGCAAATGCTAAATCCAGTATCAGATTTGCTGATTTTGCTACCCTGAATGCGAATATGAACCGTCGCACGAATGGCTTTGGTGGATTAGAGTCAAGGTTTGATAATAGAAGTCTTTCTGATCAATTAGTATACAGTATCAGTTCCACCATTAACCTTCATAAACTGATTCCTGACCGCTTTGGTTGGAATTTGCCGGTTACAATCAGTACCTCAAAGGATTCTCGAACTCCCAAGTTTTTGCCTGACCAGGGGGATATTCGTTTAACCGATTTTGTGGATGCAGTAAATTCGGATGAAAACCTTACAAGCTCACAAAAAAAAGATAGCATCGATACCCAAATCAGGGATATTCAAACCGTTTCCGAGCGTTTTTCGATTAATTTCTCAGATATATCAAAGAGAAATTCTAAGAGCAATCTTGCAAAATATACATTGGATAATCTCCGGTTAAGTTATGTGTATAACACAAACAGTGCTCAAAATCCCCAATATCAGTTCCAGGACCGGTGGGATTACCAGGCCTCTATTTCATATAATCTTTCCCTTCGCAGAGTAAAGTTATTCACTCCCTTCGGATTTACCAGGAATATTCCAGTTGTTAAAGCACTTTCCGGGTTTAGAATGGGCTACCTGCCTTCGTCGATTACCATGTCTTCCGGATTGACAAGAAACTACAGCGAGTCGCGGAGAAGAGGCCTCTCCGCCGATCCATCTGCTTTGCAACCACTTCAGCAGTCGCATAACTTTACTCAAAGAAATAGTTTTTCCCTGAATTATAATCTTACTCAGTCGATCCCGATTTCATTTCGAACCAGTACGAATTTTGATCTGGCAAATGCCGGGATCAGAGACCGGAATGTGGAAGGAGTTGACAGTTTGAGCTTCGAAGTAGTACCTACTTTTGATGTAATCAAAGACATAGTAACCGATACGTTAACCGCCCGGCGTTCCACATATCAGGAGACATATTCCGCGAGCTGGCGGCCTAATATCAGCAGGATTAAACCACTTAACTGGTTAACCTACTCAGCCAGTTACGGGGGAGGGTTTCAATGGAATAACAGCCCAAGAGGATCGAATCTTGGAGCATCGGTTTCGAATAATTTCCAGCTTGATAATTCAGTAAGAATTGATGTTGAAAATATCTTTAATCGGTTCGGATTTATCGAAAAGATGAAACAATCTGATGGTCAGGAGACAAGGGACCGCAGAGATGCAAGGGATACGAGACGAAAAGAAATTGAGGACGGGGTTCCCGATAGTTTACGAACTCCCAGACCTGCTCCAAATCTTCTGCAAGAGGTGCAGTATTTGGGGAGGAAAGTATTCCTGGCAACTTTCAGTATGAAGGAGATATCGGGAAGTTATAAACGAACAAAATCAGGAAGCCAGCCGGGTTACCAGGGACAGTCTCAGATTTTTTACGCATTCAACACACCGGGTAGTGAGAATTATTCACCTCCGTTGGGCTACAGAATCGGACTTGAGGATCGAATACCGCAATCTCAGCTTATTGATAACCTGGATGGAAATGCCAATGTTCAATTACCTGCTAACAATACTACCAGCGATACTTTTACTGCCCGAACTAGGATAAATCTTTTCCCGAATCTTACCGTGGATTTAGATTGGAGCGCCCAAATAAACAACAGAAGTACAGAAACGATTACCGTGACAACAGATGGTGAATTTACTTCTGTTGTTTCAGAATCAGGTGGGTACAATTCTTCGGTTTGGTCTTTCGGAGAAGGCTATAGAGATCTATTTGATCGCCAGCTACAAACCGCTTTTGATGATATCGTTGACGGATCAACTACAATATCTGACGGTACCGGAAATGGAGATGGCCGTTTTGTGCTAAACAGAAATACGCTCGAAGAGGATTTCCGAAAAGCATATCTGGGCAAGAATGTAAGTGGAAGAGGAGACAAAGGGCTTTTCGTATTCCCTCGTCCGGGATGGAGAGTGAGTTGGAATAAATTCCAGGACTACCTTCCAATAATAGGTCAGTTTATGAGCAATGCAACCTTATCACACTCTTACAGAGGTTCGTACCGGGTAGACTGGGCATTGAATACATTAACGGGTGAACAGTCACCACAATCATTAGGGTCTGCTTTTGACATTATTGATAACAGAGATCAGTTCGAGCCTACTACTTTGAGAGCCGAGCGAAGATTTAGCCCACTGGTGAATTTGAGTATGACCTGGGAGTCGAATTTGAGAACGGAACTGGGGTATGATCGAAGTACAATCTCAACCTTCGCAATTTCAAGTAAACGAGCTACAGAAACTTTATCCCAGGGAATTGATTTTTCCATGAACTACACGTTTAGAAATGTTCGAATTAAGTTTCTTCCTAACATTCGAAACAATATTGATATCAGTCTGAGAGGGAGTTATAAAGACGATAAGGAACTGAGTTACAAGCTGGATAGTGATCTGGGGAATGCCCTTATTTCCAGCTCAAGTTCACAGAGCAATGTAAACGATGCGCAGATCATCAGTCGTGAAACCGGTCAGCAGCGTATAAACGGTACATTCTCACTTGGATATAAAATCTCCGCGTCCATTTCTTCAAATTTTGAATATACCTACAGCAGAATCCAGTCAAATAGTATCCCAACCCGTACCAACCACGATATCCGATTCAATGTGCGGATTGCTATTTCATCCAGATAGCGGAGATCCCCTTTGGATTAAGCAATCCAAGAATCCAGAAGACAACAGAAATCCCCAAGGCCTGGTAAGCGAGCCAGTCGCCAAAGCGGGCATAGAATGTTTGCTCGGTGATGACCGGGATGTTTGAATTAAAGCCGGTCTTCACCCAATAGTCTGTTTTTTGCTCTATAGTGCCATCCGGACGAATTATTCCTGAAGTGCCGTTATTAGCTCCTCTCACGATCCATCGATTAAACTCAATGGCACGAAGCCGTGCGTATTCAAAATGCTGGCGATGCCCACTGGAATCACCCCACCAACCATCGTTGGTGATGATGGTGATAAAACCAGCACCATTATTGATGAACTTACGGACCCAATGGGGATATACTGAATCGTAGCATATTAACCCTGGGGTCATGAACTCCTCTGTTTCTAGCATATCCGGGGTGTATCCCTTTCCAAAACCAGCAAGTCTTCCCCAATCCACCAATCCGAAAACATCCAGTGTGGTAAGAAGAGGCAGAAATGGAACTCTTTCTACTATTGGAACCAGGTTATGCTTGTCATAACGCGTTCTATTACCATAATCATCAATTAATAAAGCACCATTGTAGACATTATAAGGTAGCCCGGCGTACAAACCACGGGTAAGCTCAGGTGCATCATTCTCGTAGCGTGTGATTAATCCTGTACCTACGATGAGGCTGACATTCCAGGAAGCAGCCGAATCTGCTATCCTGTTAACATGAACAGACTCCATTAATACTGCCCGGTCAATTGCATTTTCAGGCCAGACTACCAGTTTCGTTTCCTCAGTTCTTGTTTTTTTAGTAATAGAAAAAAGACTATCTAAAACCTCCGTGTTTCCACTCATTCCTCCGAAATCATAATAGGAATCATGATTCGGTTGGATTACGGAAACTGATATGGCTTCTGAATTTGCTTCAACAGGTTCATCAATAGCAAAATATATGAGCGATCCGCCCGGAAGTACCAGTAATGCAGCTATTGCACCCGTAGCGAGAGGTTTTTTAGAAATTTTTATAGCCTGGTAGGAAATTGCTGCAGTGATAACTACCCAAAAGGTAATACCTAAATGACCTGTTACCGAGATGTACTGGATAAGGCTGATTTGTTTCGCCCAGGCGTTGCCAATGGCAAGCCACGGCCAGGCCAGATCCCAGTGATGATGAAGGAATTCATAGGTAGTCCATGCACAAGCCTGAAGGAGAACTATAATCCAGACAGAGTTATATTTCTTCTGAAAAAAACGCATCAGCACAAGAGGAATAGTCATCAAAACCGCATTCGCTAAGTTGGCAGCTAATCCTGCAACTACGCTTGCCATCATTAACCAATAGGTTACAATGAAATTCCAGAGTAAAAAACCCGCGTAGCTATAGAATGCCAGTTGTCTATTTGATTCGCATGTGTTTGCAAGATGAATTAGTAAGACGAATGCGGGAATCGTTAGAAAGGAAAGATTAACAGGTGGGAAGCTTAATCCCAGTAGCAGTCCTGCTGTTAATGAGACGGCCCATTTGTTTTCTAAAAATCGATTCATTCCTGGTATCCTTTTCCAGCTATAATCACAACAATTTCACCTTTTATTGAATCCCTTGATTCAAATTCAGTTTTTACCTCACTAACCGTATCCCGAACAACCTCTTCAAAAGCTTTTGTTAGTTCCCTGGCAACTGCCATTAATCGTTCTCCTCCAAAATAGTTTTCTAGTTCTGATAACAGTTTAATCAAACGGTTTGGGCTCTCATATAGTACAATGGTTCTGTCTTCTTCAGCCAACTGCTGTAGTCGTTTTTGGCGTCCTTTTTTGTGGGGCAAAAAGCCTTCAAATATGTACCTGTCGGAGGGGAGTCCACTGGCAACTAGCGCCGTAGTTGCCGCATCGGGGCCCGGGATCACTACAACCTGGTGACCAGCTTTTTTAGCTGCTCGAATTGCCAGGAAACCGGGATCAGAGATTCCTGGCATACCTGCATCACTTACTAAAGCCACATCCTGATTGGACTCAAGCAAGTTTAACACATGTTCCACCTTTTTATGCTCGTTATGCTGATGGAATGAAAAAGTAGGCTTATCCACACCAAAGTGTTGAAACAACCTGCCGGAAGTTCGGGTGTCCTCACAAGCGATATAGTCCACCGAGTTCAATGTTTCCACTGCACGGGCACTGAAATCGCCTAAGTTTCCAATGGGTGTTGCTACGATGTAGAGAACAGACAAAAATTTCCCGGTTTGATTGGACGGGAAATTCACTAAAAAATCAGCAAAAACCTAGATGTAACTCTACTACTTTGTTCCAGCCATAAGGACCTGGTTTATCAACTTTCACAAGATTTTGGAGTTCAATTTTTGCCCAGGTTTCATTCGGTTTTTGAACAAGAAATGATTTGTCGGTCTCTGCCAGCATGGGCAAATCATTTAAGCTGTCTCCAATTCCTATAGTAGAAAAAGAAGAATCGGTAATTTTTTTGAAATGCTTATTCAACCATTTGATTGCTGAGCCTTTGTTGCTCGACAGCCCTGTAATGGTAAAAAATTTGCTACCGGGAGTGCATTGGAGATCCATTTCAAACAGAGCCAAACGGAATTTTTTGAAATCAGGAGATTTAAAATCTCCTTTGATTATAGTTTCGCTAAACATCCGATTGATAGTTTTAGAGACTGATTCCAGAGGAAGTCCGGTTAGCTCAGAAATCTCAGTATTTCCGAGGTCGTTGTACCCACTTAATTCAAGATTTAATTCAGATCGGATACGATCAATACTGTCCACGATAAAATCCTGACACTTCGAAAAAGAGAATAGAAGCATATCATCCATTCGCTCATGAGGGATTTCCAGGAAATAGGGATGAAATGAGTTCGGAATTGCAATACCGGCTCCATTCTCAACGATCATAGGAGTGTTTAATCCGAGTAGCTGCTGGTAATGAAGTTGCTCTTCCAGAGTCTTCGAGGAGCAGAATATAATCGGGATCTCTTTTCTTTTAAGCTTTTGAACGGCATGAAAAGCAGTGTTTGGAGAATAAGTCTCCAGATCAAGTAAGGTGCCATCAAGATCTGTGTAAATAATGTATTCGAGCCGCATTATTTAATTTCCAGCTGTCCAAGTTCCTCAGTTTCCTCTAAGTCTTCCGGATGTACATTTCGATTGATCTCAGCCACAGCCATCGAATACCTTGAAACATTCCCGTCTAAGAATTCATAATACACGTGATTCTGGAGTGTTCTCTGGAATTTTCTGATATCGGATGAACGTATACTGGGATAATACTGGATCGTTTCCTGAAAAGGTTTTTCCTTATCAAGTAAGTTTCGGTTATAAATATCCTCAAGTATCTCATCTTTTAAAGCCTGAGGGGTGATTGGGGATCGATAGATTGATTCCAGTGCAGCATACGACATGTCTTTTACATGCTCGTCTCCCTTAACTTCATGCAAGTGTGGATTTCGGGATTCAATTTGAAAGATCTCAATCTGATTATTCATGACTTCTTCATCGATTGGGCCAATGATTCCACCAAATCTTTCCAACATACCTACATAATGGTATGGTTCAATGGAGTAACCTGAAGAGTAATCGAGTTGAGACGCCAGCTCCATAGTCATAGCATGTTCACCGGCATTTCCGGTTTTGATGATCTCGGTTCCAAAACCAGTAAATGAGCTTACGAGGCGGTTCAAAAATTTATTTGTGTGTTCAGAAGCACGACCTCGTTTCGCAAAAAATAAACTCGATTCAATAATTTTGGGTTTGCTATGCCATGAAATACGAACCATCGAGTATTTAGAATGCGACATTAAGAAACCTGCAGCGTATTCTTTTACATATTCATGGACTGCACCCGGGAAATAGTTGTCAGAGTCGATGAAGCCGATGTACTTTTTTCCGGTGAGCATTCCAAGAAATGTCGCCAGGATCATGCCCTCGGCTTTTCCATTTTTCACAACACCATTGTGATCTAAAATGGAGGTATACCCTGCAGCTTCACAGGCAAGTGCGAGTTCGGGGTCTTTTTGATGGAAAACGAGTATATCCTTTCCCATGAATTTGGCCATTCGCTCGAGCGCTTTCTTCTCGATCATGAATCGATCGATTGGCTCACGAGGGCTATTCGAAATCACGATAATCTGGCAATTGGCAGGAATTCCCAGTAATACCCCTTCGAGCAGTTTAATCCGTTCATTCTTAACCGGGATAACGATAACCATATCTTCTTCCACGCTATGAAACGACTCATAAGAAATTCTTTGTACTGCCCGTTTTTTGCTTTCGTTCTTAGCGTAGATAAGCCCTGAATCAAGTTCGTACACCTTTTGGACATCGTGAATCATTATAGGTCCAAAACGTTCTACTTCTCTTGGTAATTCAATTCTCATAAATAAATATGTGTGTGATGATTTTGAGATAAAATAAATAATGAATAATGGAATCAAAACATAAATAATTTATGTAAGCGCTTCTTTTGTATTAAATTTTTGTGAAAAAGTGATTAATGAAGGCTAGAGCAGGTTTATCATCCACCTTTTAGTATCTTTTGCAACTAACTTTTTGGATCAACTACTATGGATTTTAAACCTTCGGGACTTAATCACATTACTATCAGGGTAAACCGAATCGATGCATCAAAAGAATTTTATGGTGAAATTCTTGGCTTTGAGCTTATAAAAACTATGGGGCAGAGCATGGCTGTTTACGATATCGGGGGTGGCGATACTCTAGTAATTGTAGAAGCTGAGACAAGTTACGATCCAACTTCAAGAGATTTCAGAGTTGATCACTTTGGTTTTTACTTAGATTCACCGGAACAGGTGGATGAGCTTGCTGAGTATTTCCGGCGTTATGAAGTGACCATAATAAGTGGACCGGCTAACCGGAAAAAGGGTCGTTTCCTTTTCATTGCTGACCCTGATGGAAATATGATAGAATTTTTCTACGAAGAGAAGAACTAGAATTCGTAGAATTCCTGATGATGGGCTTCAAAATAATCGTATCGGTTCCAATCGGTATTAATAACGATTCCACCCAATAGATAAAGCCGGATATCTTCCAGGTCATCCTGAACAGCTTCCAAAATGATATGAAGTTTTTTATGGATCGCTTCGTAAGCAAGTTCAGTAGCTCTTTTTAAAGGGATTTCAGATTCAAGAATCTCTTCACGGTATTGATTTAAATGCTGTACTACCCGGGCCTGTTGGTAATCAAAGGGGTTATTCTCTGGTAATACTATATCTTCAGATAAAGCATTGACGGCAGCAGCTAATGAACCACAACAGGTTGAAGAAGCGAATTGATTCTGGCGATTTACATGCCCAATTCTTCCATCATCAGAAACGCCAATATGAGGGCCATACAAGATCATGGCTGCTCCATGGGTTGGAACATGGCTCAGAAAAGCTTTTAATCCAGTCACTCCGGTGAAAGGTAAACCCGAAATACCTCCCAAATGGAAGGGCCCAGGTCCCGCAAATAAGTGATAAAATTCCGGAAACATGTTACTTACTTCATCACTGCAGAGAGAGGTTGCCCATAAGCTGGATTTAAGCTCGAGCCCTTTATCCATGAAATCGCGCACAATCTGATCTTCAAGCTGGCGGATGGTAACCGCGTTTGGAAAGTGATGGGGAATGGTAGTATACATCGAGTGATTTTTTTGATTAGCTGCGAAAATATAGATTTCCTGGATCAATCATATCTCAATAATGTCTTCTTTACGAGCAGAAACGGAAATATAGGCTCAAGAATATTTTTTTGTGCTTTACCCAAGTTCCTGAATCGAAGACTCTTGCAACCAGTATGGTTAATATGCTTCCAGAAACAAAATTTCAGTATCTTAGAACAAATCATGTAAAACAACTACATCTACATCTACTTATTCCCGATTTATGGAAGGTTTACTCTCAAATTTTGCTTCTCCGGTAGTTCTGGCTTTTGTTTTGGGGATTCTCGCAAAAACTTTAAAAAGCGATCTAGAAATCCCGAAACCACTTTATCAGGGTTTATCCATTTATTTACTACTTGCTATTGGACTAAAAGGGGGGGTGGAACTAAGCAAGACCCCATTTAACGAATTTATCTGGCCTGCAGTGGCCACGCTTGCTTTAGGTATGATCACCCCAATTCTGGCATATCTTGTGCTTCGGTATATCGGTAAAATGGATCTCATAAATGCTTCGGCAGTGGCTGCACATTACGGCTCCGTTTCTGCGGTTACTTTTATTGCTTCAATAGCCTATATGGAAACACAGGGACTCAGTCCTGAAGGGTTCATGCCTACACTGGTAGCTATTCTGGAGGTTCCTGGCATCATCGTCGCTTTGATGATCCCTCAGTTATTCAGCAAAAATGGCGGGACTTTTAAAAAGGCGTTACATGAAGTAGTTACCGGGAGCAGTATAATCTTATTGCTTGGTGGGCTGCTGATAGGTTATATAGCAGGACCGATCAAGTTTGCATCGGTTGAGCCATTTTTTGTGGGCGGCTTCCAGGGTGCGTTGGTGCTTTTCTTGCTAGAGCTTGGGATGGTAACTGCCCGAAGGCTCCAGGATTTGAAGAAAGTAGGGGCTTTCTTACTTGGTTTCGGCATTATCATTCCTATAATCTTTGGAACAATAGCAGTTTGGGCCGGTATGTTGGCCGGACTTAGCATTGCAGGATCAGCAGTTTTGGCGGCTATGGTTTCCAGTGGATCATACATTGCAGCACCAGCGGCAGTTCGTATTGCATTACCGAAAGCAAATCCCACACTATATTTAACTGCTTCTTTGGGAATCACTTTTCCATTCAATATTACGCTTGGAATTCCACTTTATCTTGCAATCGCAAATATTTTAGGAGGTTAACATGCCACTAACAGAACTTTTTTTAGTCACAATCATAACAGAAAGAATTTTTCGCGACGATATCATTGAAGAGGTAAAGTCGCTTGGAGCATCGGGCTATACGCTTAGCGATACCACTGGAGCTGGATCTCGGGGAGTGCGGGCCAGCGACTGGGAAGGAAAGAACGTTAAAATCGAAGTGGTGGTAAATAAGGAAGTAGGAGACAAAATTATTGATGCCATCGCTGAAAAGTATTTTGAAAACTATTCAGTGATCGCATATGCGTACCCGGTAAAAGTGGTTCGTGGGGATAAATACGTTTAATAATTCCGTAAAATTCCCTCTCAAAATTTCCGCTTCACTCTCAAAATGCTTCGATTTCGTGAAATTTTAGTGGTTTTGGAACCGCTTCTGGAAATTTTTCAAATCGCTTCCATCCGATTTTTTTTGTTATCCCATTGTTAAGAGAGAAAGAATATTTAGGGCTTGGTACCGCTTTTTAGAGTTTTGGGAGCTATATCAACATTTTTTGATACGCTCAATAGACATCTTCAATATTTGTAAAAGTAACTTTCTTGCAAAAACGTCGATAAATTTGTCATCGAAAGAAACGAAACAAAGACTAACAACAGACGCACTACAGAAGGAACGAGAACAAAAACTCGTAGAGAGCAAAAGAGGGACTTAGATAAAAGTCCAGTACAAGACCAGAACTCACACACTCACTCATTTTATAAACCCCAAAACAATGAACTATTTAATCAAGACCATGTATGTGGTGCTCATCGCACTATGTACGGTACAGGGAGGATATGCACAGGAAGTAAGCCACATCATGGAACGGGAGCTGCCAGAATTCAAGGAAATTCAAATGGAAACTTCTGGAGAGGTGATCCTCAAAAGAAGTCATCGAAACTTCATGACTCTTCAAGGGGACTCTGCTTCACTGGAACAAATAGAAATACTTGAAGACGAAGGCCGCCTTGCCTTAGTGGTAGACGAACAGCGAATTCCGCGAATTGTAATTGAATATAAAAGCCTGGAGTCCTTAAGCGCAGGTGGAGCAGGGTATTACAGAATCCAGAATGCCAACGAAAAGGTTCTGAATATCTTCAATCCACTTTCCACGGTCTCCATCCACGGATATGCAAAGGAGCTGAGACTGACATCGTACGAAGGACTCGTCGATTTATCTAATGCGAGCATTAAAGAAGAACAACTAATACTGGGACAGTTGGCTCAGGTAATCCGGGCGAACGATAACGTTCGGTTCATTTCCTACAGCCAGAAATAATTATACCCGCGAGATCATCATCGCGTAAATCTTAAATCAATAACTATAAAGGAGAGTAATCATGATTATCAATGTAATGCTATTGATCACTGCCTTAACAATAGTGACTACCATTTTCTGGGTTCTATTCAAGAAGGCAATTGAATACAACGGATAGGATATCTGGAGTTCTTTCCAGAAGCAAAGGGTAAAACCCTAAAAATTAGACAACAAATTTACAAATAAGGCTGGCACTAATGTGCCAGCCAATTCAAAAGAAAATCACTCACTCAAACTCTAAAATCATGAAAAAAACAGTTCAGAAAATCACCCTTACTGTTGCTTTAGCAATCGCCATTTCAGTAGGAAGCTTCGCGCAGTCAACTACTTATCTTCGTGAAGTTGCACTAACTGATTTCAACAAAATTCAGGTTAGCTTGGATGCAGATGTAATTGTACTTAAAAGCCAGAGAAATCACGTTACCCTGGTAGGTGATTCCTCGTACATTGCATCAGTTCCTGTACTTGTTGAAGGTGGAATCCTTGAATTCAGCTACAACGCAGAGCCAAACAACCTGCTTCAGAAAGTAGTAATTGAGTACAAGGATTTAGATCATGCTACAACTGGCGGAATCGGAACCTACTATTTCCATAATATCAAGCAAGAAAAGCTGGTAGTGTTTAATCCGTATGCTAATGTAGTACTAAGCGGTAACACTGATCTAATCCGTGTTGTATCACAGGAGGGAACTACGGATATAACAGCGCTTACTTCTCAAAAAGAAGCCATGTTTATCGGTGATTCAGCCCTTCTTGTATCGAATGATGCAAACTAATCACAGATCATTGTAAATAATTAATCATTGACTGAAAGAGTCTTCGAAAAGTTTCCGTATCTTTAACGAGTGAGCTCGCGACGAGACTGGAAATGCATCCTAACGGATTTCGAAGACCTTTCAGGTTTATAATTTTAGCTGGCTTTTATGAATCAGACAGTCGTGTCTGAAACTTGTCCCACGCTCACCTAATATAAACGGGCAAGTGTAAAGAGCAGCACTTTATGCGATTCCGCATATAAAACACCATGACATCATTTAAAGACTTAGGCCTGAAGCAGGAACTTCTTGAGGCTATTGAACTGCTCGGTTTTGAGGAACCTACAAAAATACAGCAAGAAGCAATCCCACAAATTCTGCAGGAAAACAGCGATTTAATTGCACTTGCGCAAACCGGTACCGGTAAAACCGGCGCGTTTGGCCTTCCTGGCCTTCAAAAAATTGATTATGAGAATCCATCTGTTCAGCTGCTGATCCTGTCCCCAACCAGAGAGCTTGCAATACAAATTGCGAAAGACTTAAAGTCATTCTCGAAAAAACTGAAGAAGATCCGGTCAGTAGCGGTTTACGGAGGCGCCGATTTCAGAACTCAGATAAAGGCGTTGGAAAACGGTGCGCAAGTTGTGATCGGGACGCCTGGCCGTACACTGGATCTCATCCGGAGAAGGAAGCTGGACGTCACAAATATTCAAACCGTGGTTTTAGATGAAGCGGATGAAATGTTGAATATGGGTTTCCAGGAGGACCTGGATCAGATTTTAGCCGATACTCCTGAGGAAAAGCAAACGCTTTTGTTTTCTGCGACCATGCCAAAGCCCATTGCACGAATGGCAAAAAAATACATGAAGGATCCAGTCGAGATCGAAGTAGGGGAGCGGAATTCCGGAGCCAAAAACGTAGAACATCATTATTACATGGTGCACGCGCGGGATCGATACGAAACCCTGAAGCGACTTGTAGACATGCTACCACAGGTCTATGGGATCATTTTTTGTAGGACCCGAAACGAGACTTCCGAAATTGCTACCAAGCTAAAGAAAGAGGGGTATGATGTTGATTTACTAAATGGGGATTTATCTCAAGCTCAGCGAGACGACGTGATGAACCGGTTTCGGACAAAAGAACTTCAACTTTTGGTTGCAACCGATGTTGCTGCACGGGGACTGGATGTGAATAGTCTCACTCATGTGATTAATTATAATCTTCCTGATGACCTGGAGGTCTACATTCACAGAAGCGGTCGGACGGGTCGGGCTGGAAATCATGGAATCTCACTTTCGATTATCCACACGAGGGAAATGAGGAGAATCAAAAGCCTGGAACGCATGGCCGGCAAGGAGTTTATCCCCAAGAAAGTACCCAGTGGAGAGGAGATTTGTGGAATCCGGATGCTGGATTTAATCGATAAGGTGACTTCAACAGATGTGGATGAAGACCGTATTGCTCCGTTTCTGCCCGATGCCCTGGAGAAGCTTTCCGATTTAAGCAGAGAAGAACTGATTAAGCATTTTCTTTCGGTGGAATTCAACCGGTTTCTGGAATACTACGAAGGTGCCCAGGATTTAAACGTTCAGGGGAAATCAGATAGAAAGGAAAGGAGAAATAAATCCAAAGGCAGAGCATTTGAACGCTTCTTCATCAATATTGGAAAACGTGACGGGTTAAATCCAGTACGGTTAATGGGCGTGATTAATGAGCTCTTAAGTGGAGAAAAGCCTGATTTTGGAAAGATTGATGTGCAACTTAATTTTTCCTTTTTCGAGGTTGAGCCAGGGTTTGGGCCGTCGATAATACAAAGTGCAGAAGGTATTCAATTTGAAGGAAGATCTGTAGATATTGAGCCTGCAAAACCTGAACAAAAACGTAACCGACCAGGAAGAAAACGAAACCGAAATAATCGAAGAAATTGAAACCCATTGATGTAGCCATATTAACAGAATCACGGTACTTGAATCCAAAGGATAATTCTCAATATGTGTTAAATATCCTCTGGGAGGATAACCTGGTAAAGTCTGAATTGGAGAAATTGGGCCTGAATGTGGTTCGTATTGATTGGGCAGATCGCGACTTTGATTGGAACTCGACACGTTGTGCCGTTTTCAGGACCACCTGGGACTACTTCGATCGATTTTCGGAGTTTGATGCCTGGCTCTCCCGTGTTAAGGACAAAACCATATTCATTAACTCCATTGACCAGGTTCGATGGAATATGGACAAAAAGTATCTGATCGATTTAAAAGAAAAGGGGATACAGATTGTCGATACGCATGTTATCTATCGGGGAGATGCCCGAACACTCAGAGAGCTCTATGAGCAAATGGATTACGAAGATGTAGTTCTTAAACCTACTATCGCTGGAGCTGCGAGACATACCTACAAACTAAACCCCGACAATATTGATGATCACGAGGAGATCTTCCAAACACTAATTGCGGAAGAAGACATGATGATTCAGCCTTATCAGTATAGCATCACCACTAAAGGAGAGATTTCCATGATGGTAATTGCCGGTGAGTTTACCCATGCCATCCTTAAAAAAGCGAAACCTGGTGATTTTCGTGTTCAGGACGATTTTGGCGGGACTGTTCACGACTACGAACCCGGCTTTCTGGAAATGGAATTTGCCGAAAAAGTGGTGAAGGCTTGTAATCCGATGCCTGCGTATGCCCGGGTGGATATGATGTGGGATAATTCTGGGGATTTTGTGCTTTCTGAACTGGAGTTGATTGAACCTGAGCTTTGGTTCCGTGAAAATATGAGCGCAGCGAAAAAGTTAGCCAGGGAAATTCAGAAGAGGATAGACGAGAGCTCAGAATTTTACTGAGCTCTCAATAGACGACTAATCTTCGAACGCTACTTTGGTTTCCCAGTTACGTTCCGCCGATTCGTATAAATTGGCTTCATCACGGTTCCAGCGATTCAGGGTGTTCACAACAAAGTTGTTGAAGAATACAAGTAGCTTTCCATCCTTGATTTTGTACGTCTCAGGATTTGCATTCGCAAGATATCCCTTCCCCATAGCATAAGCACAGTATCCGCCGTAAGCAGGTGCATACTTTTCAGGATCAGCATTGAAAGTATCCAGGTTTTCCTGGCTGGCAAAATGATAGGTGGCTCCATCATGCTGAGCAGTGAAAGAATCGTTTCCCTTAGATGAGCGATCCTGGGTAAAGTAACTTACCGGATCGTATCCCCCGAGAGCTACAAAGTTGTCATCTACATTGGTGTAAGACTGTTGGGCGCTTGCAGAAAATGATAGCACAAGCAAAAAGAGTACTGGTAATAGTGTTGTTTTCATTTCAGGTTAATGTCGATTAGAATTGATACTCAATGTTATAACATTAAACTGGCTGGAATGTCACAAAACATTCACAAATCAATAACTAATAATAAAAGAAGCGTGGAGAGACGTTTAAGTCCCTCCAACTCCTGAATTTTTAGTTAACAAAATCGCCTTTCAATTCTTGTAGCCTGTAATGTGAGACCATTATGCTGGATCGTATCTGACTAATGATTAGCTCCGCATTCAGCAGAGAGTTTTGAGCTTCTCTGAACTCAGTAGAAGTCGACTGACCTTCCAGGAATCTGCGCTCAACCCTTTCGTATGAGTTCTGGAATGAAGCAAGGTTCTCTATTTCTTTATTAAGCTGGATTTGGAGAAATAGCAGGCTTTCATATTCTTTTGAAGCTTCTGTAAGAATTTGGTCTTCGATAAATAGTTTACGTTGCTCTGAAGCCTTCAAAGAAAGTCTTTTGTTTTGAATAGCAATTTTGTTTCTGCCACCTGAAAACAGAGACATTCTAAAACTAATACCGATTTGAGGACCAAAAGTCTCAATTTCAGCTACCTGTTGTATATCGTTATTCTGATTAAAATAATTAAGCCTCGCAAAAGAGGTGAGTGTAGGATAGTACGCTGACTTCTGAATCTCCAGGTTAGATTTCTCGATGTTGATACCCAGCATGGCTAACTGAATCTCAGGATTATTTGAGAGAACCGATTCCTGAATAAGATCATAAGACTCAATCTCGAAGGTTCGAGGAGTAAATATCACATTAAAATCTTCTTCCGGGTTTTTACCAATTAGCAGAGATAAGTCTTTTCGACTATTAGCTTTTACCATCCTGACTCTTTCAAGGTCAAGAAGATCCCGGTTCATATTAGCTTTTGCCTGGAGTAAGGTAAGTCCATCTATCGACCCAAGTTCAAAACGCCGTTCAATGGTTGTAATCCGCTCTTGCGAGGTCTGAACTATTTCTTCGAGCAGCCTTTCTTGCTCCTGAAGATCATAAAGATGAAAGAATAGTCGGGTTACATCCATAACAATGGAGTTTATAACCGCTTCCTGATTCCATTCCGCAATTTTGCCAGAGTGCTTAAGTATGTTATACCTGTTTCTTCTTTCAAAGCCATCAAACAACGTGTAATTGAGTTCGAGGGAGGAGTTGAAAGTGGTTGAAGTAACCTGGGATTCATCAATACTAATTGTAGGGGGATTAGGTTGAAAGGTTCTCAGCAATAACTCAGCTGAGCTGTTCTGGTATTCTAAGTCTGACGAAAGTGAAAGCGATGGTAAGTACCCTGCATTACCAGGGGTCATTTCATTTTTTGCAATTTCAGTCTCAATTTTTTGAATCTGTATGAGATTATTTTCCTCCAGGGCTAAGAAAACCACATCCGAAAGTTTTAATGAGTCTGTAAGAGTGGATTGTGCTAATGCTTGCTCACTCATGAAGAAAAGTGAGATTGAAATAATTAAATAGTTAAGCGATTTCATCTTTAACCTTCTGTAATACAATATCGAATTGTTCTGGTTGGGTAACTTTTATCTGTTTTATGATTCGATAATACATCACTTTAAAGTGGCTCAAGATGAGCTGCATGGATGGTAAAAAGAACAAGGTTAGCACCATCCCAAAGATTAGTCCATAAGCAATTGCAATGGCTGTTGGTTTTATGAATTGAGCCGAGATGGAATTATTCAGAAGCAATGGAGCTAACCCAAAAACTGTGGTGACGGTTGTTAACACAATCGGCCGGAACCGGGACATTGCGGCTTCTTTCATACTATCTGCCATGCTAAAACCTTTGACGAGATAATCATTGTAAGTAGAAATCAGTACCAGTCCGTTATTTATTAAAACACCCCATAATGCGATCAGTCCCAGTATGGAAAAAATACTTACGGGGATACCATGCAAAAAACTGCCCCATGCTACACCAACAAACGCAAAAGGCAGCATTGAAAGGATAGCTATCGTTTTTGAGAACGACCGATAGTTCAACAACAGTATTGTGACAATAAGAATGAGTATCACCATGCTTGGAGCCTGGGAAGAAGACTGCGTTTCTGCTGAGAGTCTGGCTTCTCCTTCCAGTGTAAATCGGATGTTTGGAAACTGGTCGCTTATTGAGGACAGAATAGTTGCTTCAGTTTCGGCAAGAACCTGAGGTACAGACACTAAAAGATTTTCAACATCCGCTTCCACTCTTATTTCCCTGGTCCCGTTTTGATGATTAATCTCCAGCGTATTCGTTGTTGAGGTAAAGTTTGCCAGTTCATTCAATGGGTATGATGAACCGTCAGGTAGCTGAAGCCGCACTTGCTCTAAATCTTTAATCGAACGTCGATCTTCTTCATCATATCGGATCCAGACTTTTATTTCTTCATCACCTCTTTGAATGCTTTGTACTTCAAGACCAAAGAAACCTTTTCTGATTTGGTCAAATACAATAGCTTCATTTAACCCCAGAAATTTAGCTTTGGGAGATATCGTCATCTCTAATTCGGGCATCCCCGTTTTATCAGTATCCGTCACATCTTTAAGGTCTTCACGCTCTGATAAATAGTTTCTGAGTTGATTTTTTGCCTCTCTAAGGTCCGCCATATTAGTTCCAATCAGGGCAATGGAAACAGGTTTACCGAAGGCAGCTTCGCTTCCGAATGATAGGTTTGTTGCTTCAGGTATAGGGCCGACTCTTGATCTTATCTTGTCTGAGATTTCAAAGGATAAAATGCCTCTGGAATTGCCCTCTAGTAAATAAACATTCAGATATCCCTGATTACTTGTTGGCCCTATGATTTTTTCAACAAAGCGGACAACTTGTTCATCATCTGATCTTCCAGAGCTGTACTCATTATTTACCTCCCAGATTTTTTTCTCCATGTAATCAAGCCTTTCTTTTAAAACGGTTTCATCCGTTCCCGGAGGGAGTTCAATTCTTGCTGTAATAAGATCCTGATCTATCGTTGGAAAGAAGGTGCCTTTTATAACACCGCTTCCCATTGCATATATGGTTCCAATCATAACCACCAATACAACAGATAAAGAAACATATGGACGAGCAATGGATCTGGTTATGATACCATCATACACTCTATCTCTAAGTTTTAAAAGTAGCCCATTTGTGAATTGGGTGATCTTTAAAGGTTTATTATTCTTTGATAGAGCTTTCGACCTTGCTATGTGTACCGGTAGAAAAAAGAGACTTTCAATTAAAGCAATGCTTAGAGTAGCACAAACAACAAATGCAATGTCAGAAAAGTAGTCTCCGAGTTGACCGTCTAAGAAGAAAAAGAGTGAGAAAGCGAGAGCAGTCGTCCCTAGAGAAGAGATAATTGCAGGAATTATTTCTTTCGTCCCATCTATGGCAGATTTAAGAGGTGATTTCCCTTTGGTGAAGTGTTGATAAATGTTTTCAGCAACCACTACTCCGTCGTCTACGATAATTCCAAGAACCACAATGGTTCCAAAAAGGGATACCTGATTGATCGTTAGATCATAAAATCTGGAAAGAAGGAACATCCCCAATAACCCAACCGGGATTTTCAGAGCTACCCAAAAAGCGATTCTCGGATTCAGGAATAGCCCGAGAACGATCAGAACGAGTAGAATACCTTGCCAGGCATTTTTAGTTAAGGTGCCAATAGCATCCTTCAAAGAAATGCTCATATCCTCTACAACAACGGCATTTAATCCTTCCAGGTTATCATTAAAGGTTTTCAGATAGTCAGATACATATTCCGCATTTGAAATAATATCTTCTTCGCTTCGACTGAATATCTTCAAGAAAACCGCGGGTTCACCATTAAGGTATGCCTGATCTGGTTTGTCAGTAAATTGATCGAGTACTTCTGCAATGTCACTTAGGTATACCGTTTTACCTTCTGGTGTTGATTTGATAACTATGTCCTGCATATTGAAGCCATAGTACTTTCGGTTATCTAATCTTATCAGGATGTTTTGATTACCAGTTTCTATCTCACCGCCTGAAGCATTGATATTAGAACCCTGAATTGCTGAAGCAACCTCATCGAAGGTTAGCCCGAACGCTCTTAGGTCATCTTCCCTAAGCCTGATTTCAATTTCCTCTTCAGGAAAACCACTGATTTGTATTTGGGAGAGCTCTGGGTTTAAAATGAGCTCGTCTTTCATGGATTTTGCAACGTCTTTTAGCGTAAGCCTGCTAACGTCACCAACCAACCCGATGGTCATGGTATAATTTAAAATCTCTTGCTTGGTAACAACGGGAGGTTCAATTCCCTCCGGAAAGCTCGTAATCTTGTCCACAGCGTTTTTGACATCCTGGGTAACAACATCAGGATCTGATGAATCAAAGATTTCTACACTTATTAGAGCGAAGCTTTCTTTTGAGTTAGAGGTGAATCGATCAACACCTTTTATTCCTTTCAGGTTTTCTTCGATTTTGTTTACTACTTCTTCTTCCATTTCAAATGGAGAAGCTCCGGGATAAGCCACTTCAATATTTATAAAGCTCACCGGTTCAGGGGGGAGAAAGTTTGATCGCATGGTACTCAGACTCAATAAACCAAGTACCGCAATCAATCCAACAATGATATTTACAACCCGGGGGCGTTGGGCAAGTTTTGTAAGAATAGAATTCATTGTTTTATAACCTCCACCTTTTGCCCAATAATGGGTTCAGTAGGTAATGTTGTAATAACCAATTCCCCGTTATTCAAGCCACTCACAACAATTGAATCAGTACTAAATTCAAGGGGCTGAACTGTTTTTTCTATTACAAATTGATCTTTTACTACCAATACAGACTGATCTCTTTGGAAAGCCTGGTTTGGAATTTTTGTGACATTACTAAGCTCACTTACTATAAATTCTCCTTCCAGATAAAGGCCTTCCCGGAGATTTTCACCTTCTAAATCGAAGAAGACGGATACTAACTGGGTTTGAGGGTTTATGGTCGACCCAACTCTTTTTACAGTGCCAATCCAGGTAGCTGGTAAATCATTACTTCGAAAGGATACTTCGTCATTGATTTCCAGGAATTCCAGGTACCTGAGCGGTACGCCTGCTTCCAATTCATAATTGTTTTTTTCTATTATGGTACCTAAAGCTTGTCCTGGGTTCACTAACGTGCCGATCTCAATGAGATCCTCGGTTACGACTCCATCGTAAGGAGCCAGGATTGTGAATTTTTTTAAGTGCTCCTCCTGTGCTTTTACCTGATAGTAGAGAGCGAAGATTCCCCTGCTGTTAAGGAACAATTTCTCCTTATCACTTTTAGGGTGGGGGATTGCAGTAAGCGGCTTTTCAGCATCAAATGTGGTTACGTACTCGTTCCAGTTTGTATAGCTGTTAGGAAAATCAAGCTCGATATCAGGGAGAAGACCAACGATTTGCCGGAGTAAACTTTTCTTTTGAGCTATAAGCTCAAACTGAAACTGTGTTGACTCAATACGGACAAGAGCTTCATTTTGAGCGAAAGAGTTTCCTTCTCTAAACTCAAACCGATCTTTGATTATTTTTCCCTGAATTTCAGAGAAAAGATGCGTTTTAGTTTTGGCGGTTACCCGACCATTAATTTCAGTTGTTCTTGAAAAATCAGAATTCTTCACAGTTGAAACGCTAACCCTGGTTAAATTCTGAATAGAGTTTTGGTTTTCATCTGGTGGAACAGAATCGTCTCCAGATTGGAACATGGTATATCCAAGAAATACAAAGGCAAGTATGCTTAATGAATAGATTGAGTTTTTTAGTTTTTTCATATGTTTATAGTTATTGACTAATAGTCATTTATTATTAAAAATTTTTCAAGCCTTTTTGGAAGGGTAATCTGCCATAAGAAGAGGGGGTGGTTTTGATGCAGATAAATGGATCCAAGCGGCTTATATCTGTACGGTAAGTTTTTATAATTTAGTCGCTTATATATTTCGTCAGATATTACCAAACTGCACATGTGCTTTTTAGCCAGAAGTAACATCTTTGCAGATACGTTTAGGATTTCACCATGATAAGCGACTTCGGGCCTCAACTCTCCGATCGTTGTTTTAGCAACCGATCCCCAGTGTATGCTACTTTTAAAAACTGGAACAACACCAAAGTTTTCAATAAAAAAGGGATATAGCTCTCTTAGAGCAATATTAAATTCAAATACTAATTTGATTCCTGCTTCATAATGGTTTTCGTCCGTAGTATTTCTCCAGGTTAAAACTGCTTCGTCGCCAACGAATTGATATATAGAGAATGGGGAATCGATAAGTCTTTGTTCAAGGATTTTAAAACAAACGGAGATAAACTGACTGTAGCTGCCTGGAGTGAGTTTTTTTGAGATGTATGTTGAGTCATTAAGATCAATAAAAATAAAACCTCTGTCCTCAATTTTCGGGCTTGTGGTATTGTATAATCCTACGTTCTTCTCCTGAGTCATAATTAAGCCCTACTTTTCGGTTGGTTTTTTTATTAGTCCGCTTGCTATAAGTTCAGCATAGGTGTCGATGAATTCATCAATATCCACTTCATTAACATTTTCAATGAGCGCTTTTTTGGAGTCAATAAATTGAACTACGCCTACTGATGAAGCCCAAACAATGAATTGTATATACTTGGGATCGTACCTGGATGAAAATTCTCCGTTTCGTTGACCTTCTTCTATAATGCTCTGGAACATACTCTGGACTTTGTGACTTACTTTCATATAGTCATTAATATCCACCTTGAATTCAGGGCGATCGATGTGTGTTACCAGTATAAAATATTGATTATACTCGGTATAAAACTGGTAAGAAGCTTTGCATACGTTTTTAACCTTCTCACTTGATGTTGTACCTCTTGAGGTAGCTTCTTCAAACATTTCCAGCATGATATTCAGAGCTTTAACACTGAGCTCCAGCAAAAGATCATCTTTGCTTTTGTAATACTTATAAACAGTACCCTTGGCGATATTCGCCTTTGCTACCACCTGATCAATGGTAAAGTTTTCCATTCCCTGTTCTAAAAGAACCAGATCAGCAGCCAGCATTATCTGGCGCTTTCTGATAGTCTCACTATATCTTTTATTTTTCATACTGACTGTTAGTCATTTTGTGATCTAACTATTGCAGTCAGTGGAAAAGTTCCGGGATTCTAATTTTTTTTTGAGAATATTTTCTTTTTGATTTAGGATTTATAGAATGATACTATTTGATATATATCTAAAATCATAGAGAGAATGAGAAAATGCTTTCTTTGCTTAATAGTAATTGTTCAATTTCTGGCAGGCTGTGAAAATGAAGATGGTTTTTATGACACACCTGAAGAAGTTTCAGGAATTCTCGAATTGATGGAGAAAGATAATATTGGTATTGACTTACACATCTCTGTTCTTGATTTAGGAGGAGATAGTTTGAAGGTAGACTACTTTTTAGTAAATAATACTACCTTGATAGATACCCTCATAGTCTCTTCAGGTTCGCCTGTAAACATCTCCTATCGATATGGGAGGGATCTTAATAGTACTAAGGCTGAATGGGTTTTTCCAAGTGATGCAAATATTCTCCCTTTACCTTCTGGGGACTCGTTATTGATAGAGAGTCGAGTAATAAAAACCAAAATAGAAAATGATTATCTGCTCAGAGCGATATATACATTTTCTTATCCTGAAGGTTCAGGAAAAGGACAATATTGGTTAGTTTCGAACCCTATTCTTGTCAGCAGAAATAGAAATTAAAGCTTGGTTGGATTCGGTGCATCTCCATACACTTCTTTAGGATCGAAGACTTTTTCTGTCTCCTCGTAGTGCAGTTCACCATCTTTTTCGAAAAACTCATCTCCGGTTGGTACACTTCGGTAAAAGCAGGAGCGATAACCCACGTGGCAGCTGGCTCCATTACCCTGAACTTCTACACGAAGCCACACGCAATCCTGGTCATCATCAATGCGAAATTCTCTCACGATTTGTGTCAGACCGGAAGTTGCTCCTTTATGCCAAAGTACCTCACGGCTACGGCTGTAATACACGGCTTCTCCCAATTCAATCGTTTTTTTCAACGCTTCTTCGTTCATATACCCATGCATGAGTAGCTCCCCGGAAGTATAATCGGTGGTAACTACAGGAATAAGACCATGCTCATCAAATTTTGGAGCCAGATCGTAGCCTTCTTCTACTTGTTCAACGGTGATTCTCTTTTTGAAAGTAACTTCGCTCATCAATAGTAAATAAATGATTTGTCATCCCGAATAAATGCGAGCGATCTCAAGTTTATGAAGGTTTGAGATCTTTCGACTTCACTTCGTTTCGCTCAAGGTGACAGTTATGATTTTAATTTCTTATCCGGATTTTCAGGAACCGGATCATAGCCATGTCCACCCCATGGGTGACAGCGGCCTATTCGTTTTAATCCCATCCAAAATCCTTTTAATGCCCCCCATTCGTTCACGGCTTCAATCATATAGTGTGAACAGGTAGGGGAGTATCTACAGCTTTTACCCAGCCACGGGGAAATTGCCAGTTGGTAAAACCGGACAATCCCGACAATGATCGCTCGTCCTATTTGGTTTAGCACTTTCATTAATCCAACTCATAGGTCGTGCCTTCTTTTCCATCTTTTAGCTGGACACCCAGTTCCTTCAAATCATCCCTGATTTTATCAGAAAGCGCAAAATCCTTGTTCGAACGTGCTTCTTTTCTGATGTCGATCAATAACTCAACCAAACCTCCGGTAAGATTTGAACTCCCTCCATCAGCGGAAGGCCAGATTCCAAGAACCTCATCAACGATTGATTTCAATAGCTCTTTGACTTCATCCAAATTTGATGGCACAGAACCAGAAGTAATCAGTTTCCTGAGTTCTTTACCATGCTCAAAAACCACAGCTATTGCCTGAGCAGAGTTAAAATCATCATTCATTACTGCTTCAAAATCAGCCTCCATTTTCTTGATTGGATACTCATTTCCATTCCCGCTTTCTGCTTTATCAATAGAATTGATGATGGAATGGAGATTTTTAAGACCCGTTTCAGCAGCTTCAAGGGCATCCTCCGAAAAATCAGTAGTACTTCTGTAATGGCTCTGAAGCAGGAAAAACCGGATTACTTCCGGGCTCCAGGCTCTGGTCAATAATTGATGATCTCCTGTAAAAAACTCATTCAGGTTAATCGCATTACCAAGCGATTTCCCCATTTTTTGACCTTCCAGGGTCACCATGTTGTTGTGCATCCAGTATTTCACAAATTGGGTTTCGTGAGCACACTCAGATTGTGCAATCTCACATTCATGATGCGGGAACTGGTTTTCCAATCCTCCTCCATGAATATCAAAACTCTCGCCCAAATACTTGCTGCTCATGGCCGAGCACTCAATATGCCAGCCCGGGTAACCAACTCCCCAGGGAGAATCCCATTTCATCAAGTGGCCATCATCGGCTTTTTTCCAAAGAGCAAAATCTGCAGGATTTTTCTTGTCAGAAGCGATCTCTACCCGTGTTCCGGATTCAGCTTCATCTAATGTGCGGCCACTCAACTTTCCATAATCGGGATCAGAACTCACATCGAAATAGACATTCCCATCCACATCATATGCGTGCCCTTTTTTGATAAGGGTTTGAATCATGGCAATCTGCTCCGGGATATGTCCTGTTGCTCGTGGCGTGATGTCGGGACGAAGTACATTCAGTTTATCCATGTCCCGGAAATACGTATTGGTGTATCGCTCGGCGATTTGCATAGGATCAACCTGCTCGATACGGGCTCTCTTTGCAAGTTTATCTTCACCCTCGTCGCCGTCACCAACCAGGTGACCTACATCGGTAATGTTCTGGACGTATTTAACTTTGTATTCCAGATACCGGAGATATCGAAGCACTAAATCGAAAGAAACGTAGCTTTTTGCGTGTCCTAAATGGGCATCTCCATATACGGTTGGGCCACACACATACATTCCAACATAGGGAGAATTTATTGGCTCAAAGCGTTCTTTTTTTCGGGTCAGCGTATTGTAAACGTGGAGAGATTGCTCGGCCAAAACGTTGTTATAGCTCAGTATTTGTTTTAATGAAATCGATGAATTTCTGCTGGATGTCCTTCTGTTTGAAGGCTCCCCGGAATTCTGAAGTAATGGTGCTGCTGCTTTGATCTTTGATTCCACGTGTGGATACGCACAGGTGCTTACTGTCAATGAAAACGGCCACGTCCTGTGTCTCCATAGCTTCAGAAAGGGCGTCTGCAATTTGAAGTGTCAATCGCTCCTGAACCTGGGGGCGGCGGGCAAAATAGTCTACCAAACGGTTTATTTTAGAAAGCCCGATCACTTTTCCTTTTGAAATATATGCTACATGAGCTTTTCCGATAAACGGAAGGAAATGGTGTTCGCAGAAAGAGGTAACCTGGATATTCTTTTCGATGACCATGTCACTGTAATCGTAGCCATTTCTGAAAGTACGGGCTTCAGGACGGTTTTTGGGATTCAATCCCTGGAAGATTTCCTTCACGTACATTTTTGCTACTCGATGAGGAGTTCCCCGAAGGCTGTCATCGGTAAGATCCAACCCGAGAGTCTCCATGATTTTTGCAAAATGCTCTTTGATGATTTCAATTTTTTCGGTGTCTGTTAAATCGAAAGCATCCTCTCTTAACGGAGTTAATTCCGAAGTGGCGACATGGGCATCTCCAAGGTCTTCAATCGAAGCAATATGTTCTAAATCTAGCTTGTTATCCAAGGTTTACGGGATATTTAATGATTCAAACTGCTTAACTGCAGTGCGTTTAAAACAGAACCCTAAAAATAAGAGTTCCTGAGTTGAATTGCATCCGTTTTAGAAAGAAGCTTTAAGCATTGAAAGTGAACAATGAACTTCAAATATTATTGAATAACTGATAACGAATAAATCAATGATGATTAATCACGTTGTGCTTTGGAAGCTTAAGGAAGAAGCAGAAGGAAATTCAAGAGCTGTAAATGCGGTAAGAATGAAGGAATTACTTGAAGCAATGCCCCCACTTATTGAAGAACTAGATTCGGTTCAGGTTGGATTGCATATGTTTGATGAGAGAGATGACGCTGTTTGTGATGTAGCTCTGATTGCACGATGTAAAGATCAGGAAGATCTAAGAGCCTATGCTGCTCACCCCGAGCATCAGAAAGTGGTAACTTTCATCAAAAAAGTGGTGAGTGAACGCAGAGTTATAGATTTCACTGATTAAAAGTTATCGAAGAAGAACACGAAATAGAGCTTCCTATAGACGGAATCCTGGATTTGCATTTTTTCCGTCCCAATGAAATCAAAGACTTGATTCCTGATTATATTGAAGCATGTTTGGAAAAAGAAATTTACTCCATCAGAATTATTCATGGAAAAGGGAAGGGGGTACTTCGACGAACCGTTCATTCTATACTTGAAAAACACCCTCAGGTAGATTCGTTTAGAATGGCAGATGATCGATCAAGTTGGGGAGCAACCTTAGTTGAACTAAAGAAAAGTAAGTGAAGACACCAAAGCTTAAAAAGTTACTATTACATCATATTGAGCGAATTGAGAACAGAATAAGAGATATCGAAAAACTTGAAAATAAACTCTCAAAGCTAAGATTGGTTTATTTCATTTCAGGGATAATTGTGCTCTATCTTTTAACTAAAATCGGGAGCGATATCGTATTTACAACTGCTCTAATAGGATATATCGTTGGTTTTTTTGTGTTGATAGATCGCCATAATAAGGTGGATCACTCCTTGAAGAGCTTCAGGTTTTTGAAAAAAATAAAAGAAGATCATATCGCGAGAATAGATCTGGATTGGGAGAGTATTGATGTAAAATCAATTGAGTATGAATCTAAAGATCATCCTTTTGCAAATGATCTTGATCTCCTTGGAAAGCATTCACTTTTTCATCTTCTGGATACATCCATTTATCCAAACAGCTCAAACTTATTGGTGGATTGGCTTTTATCACCTTCTCCAAAAAAAGAGGATATTGTAAGACGACAGGAACAACTTAAAGAGTTAGTACCATTAGCAATTTTTAGGGATAAGCTCCGGGTGATAGGTCAGGTCACAAAAAAACAGACATCAGCAAAGAATTGGAGTATCGATGATATGCTGACGTATCTTCGTTTACCTAAGAAAAACAACATCCTCCGGCCATTATTGGTTCTCTCTGTTTTATCTGTTCTGAACCTTTCATTTCTTACACTTTTGATCATTGGGGTAGTTAATGCGCTTCCATTAACCGTTAGTTTTGTGAGTTATATGTTGATCTTCAAATTTAATGATCACAAAATTAAGGGATTGTTCGACGCCGCTTACCAGATCGAGCAAATTCTTGACCAGTTCGGGTTAATACTCATACATGTCGAAAGATTTAAACCAAAAAAAGGAAGTGAACTTGAGCAATTGATAGCTCCTTTTCAAAACGCCGAAGAAAAACCGTCATTATATATAAAAAAGGCTCAGAAATTAATGAAAGGAGCCTCAATGCAAGCTAACGAATTGTGGCAAGGGGTAGTCAATGCAATAGTGCCCTGGGATTATTATTACTCTAAACGATTGGAAGACTTAAAGGGAGAACTGGAGCCAAAACTTACAATTTGGATGAACACGTTTTATGAATTGGAGGCACTTAATTCTTTGGCGAACTTTGCAATGCTTAATCCTGATTATGTACTGCCAAGATTCGAAAGGAATGAGTCAACCAGGTTTGAAGCAACACGATTAGGGCATCCATTAATACCCGCAGATACTCGGATATGTAATGATTTTGAAATTAATGAGGGTAAAGATTTATTTCTTGTTACGGGTTCAAATATGGCAGGTAAAAGCACATTCCTGCGAACTGTAGGTATAAATTTGATTCTGGCGTATGTTGGAGCACCGGTATGTGCAAAATCTTTTACCACGGATTTGTACCGGGTATTTACCAGTATAAATGTTGTCGACTCTCTTGATGATGGCTATTCTCACTTCTACGCCGAAGTCAAACGGTTGCGATATCTATTGGACGAACTTTCGAATCCAAATAAGTCCCCGCTTTTCTTTTTTATTGATGAGATTTACAGGGGTACAAATAATAAAGAACGTCTTATTGGAAGTACTGCTTTTCTTAAAGAAGTAGCTGGTAAAAATGGTATTGGCTTAGTCTCATCACACGACCTGGAACTTGCAACCCTGGATAAAGATATTCCTGAGCTCGTGAATATTCATTTTCTAGAATCCATAAAAGAGGGTAAGATGCATTTTGAGTATAAACTAAAAGATGGTCCCTGCCCAAGTACGAATGCCGTTCGGATTATGAGAATGGAAGGTTTACCTACTTGAATCGATTATTTTTCATCCAACTTGGAATCGAGTACATAACCGATTCTACTATAGCATCGTAGTTGACATCATCTAACCAGTGAGTACCTTTGGGAAGAGTTCTTCGAGAATCAATCTAATATAAATTTCAGTGGTTCTTGAATTCTCATTGCCCAGTATTGCTCCATATGGTCGTGACCTTCGAATTTTTTGGTGGTCCAGTTTTCGCCTCGAACATACCCGGCAGCTTCCATCATTTTATCGACGTTGGTTTGATCGGGCTCATAGTCCGCATCCAGCCCGACTGTTCCAAAGTCGAAGTAAATTTTATGCGTGGATGGGTCCGGGAGGTTATCCTCAACATGTTTCACAAACTCAGCGCCAATATTGGGTACAATCCAGTGTGTAGAAACACATCCAGCGGCTCCAAAAACCTCCGGATATTCCATAATCGCATACAGTGAGATCAAACCTCCCATACTGGATCCCATGATTGAAGTATGTTCTCTTTCCGGTTTAGTCCGGTATTCAGCATCGATGAAAGGTTTCACTTCTTCCACTATGAACTTCAGATAGTCATCTGAAAAAATCGGCTTTCCTGAATTCTTCATTACTTCTTCGCGAACAGGTTCACTATTCATAACCTCTGCAGGTTTCTGAGGCATATACTCTGGAAAACGGGTTATCCCGCTGTTCCAGATTGCTACAACAATAGTGCCTTCCACTTCTCCACTTGCAATAAGCTCGGTCAGTGCCTCATCCACCATCCAGTCGTTACCGTTATAAGAAGTTTCGGGATCAAATACATTCTGTCCGTCATGCATATATAATACCTGGTAACGCTCCGTAGAACTTTCATATCCCTCCGGAAGCCAGACTTCAATATTTCGATTATCCACATATTCGGATGGGAAATCATCATGATCAACCACGGTTCCTGTGACTGCAAGGATTGGATTAACAAGCTCGGGAGTTTCCTGCTGGGCTGTACAATGAACGATCATAAGGCAAAAGAGAAGAAGAAAAGAGGTGAATTTCATGTCCGAAAAAGTGTATAGTTTTGAACTAAAATGTGAATGAATTGTGACATCTCAAAGAAATTCTGTGATTACTATGAATACATCATGAACTAAAGAAAAATAGTAACGGATTTTCTGGTTCATATTCTTTTTATTGATTCGGGCTTATAACAAAAGGTACTATGAAAAAAACGAAACTTTGCGATTGGGGGGATCTCGAAGATAGAGATCCGACACATTTCTTAATGAACGGACTTGATTTAGTTGCCATCCGGTATGATGATAAAATCTCTGTGCTGTACGGACGCTGTTTACACCGGGGGGCATTACTTGGTGACGGGCATATCGAAGGCGATAATCTTATCTGCGGAGTTCATAATTGGGATTATCGCTTTGATACGGGCATAAGCGAGTACAAAAATGATGATGTATTGTACAAATTCAATGCATGGATCGAAGACGATGTAGTTTGGGTGGACGAGGATGAAATCAACGAATACCTGGAAGTACATCCTCAACCGTTTAACCGGGATTCGTATTTAGGGGAATATGCCGACACTCACCCTGAAGCTCCTGAACCATACACTCTGTATATAAAAGAGCTGGCTCAAAATGGTTTGAAAAATGTTGGGCATCATGGATTTTCCGAGGCAATGGGTGTTGAACGGGATTCTCTTCCCAAATGGGAGGATATCCAGTTTTTGCCTGCTCAGCTCTCAAGGCGCCCCTTGTTAGACGAAGAAGAAGTTTCTACAAAAGTAGTGATTGGCAAAAAAGCTCAGAAGCCACTTGAATTGGAGATTCCGGTTTTTGTTAGTGATATGAGTTTTGGTGCGCTTTCCAGGGAAGCGAAAGTTGCACTTTCCAAGGGTGCTGAAATGTCCGGAACCGGGATTTGTAGCGGCGAAGGAGGGATGCTCCCCGAAGAACAGGAAAATAACTCACGGTATTTTTATGAGTTGGCTTCCGGCAAATTTGGCTTTTCGTTTGATAAAGTAAAAAAAGCCCAGGCTTTTCATTTTAAAGGAGGTCAGGGGGCTAAAACAGGTACGGGTGGACATCTTCCCGGACATAAAGTGACAGCGGATATTGCCTCTGTTCGGGGATTGGAAGTTGGGCAAACCGCCATATCTCCAGCTGCATTTCCTGATTTAAAAACAGCGGTCGATTTTAAAGAGCTTGCTGAGGAAATTCGGTTGATCACAGGTGGGATTCCGATTGGATTCAAAATTGCGGCCAGTCATGTGGAAGCTGATATCGATTTTGCGCTGGAAGCCGGAGTGGATTACATCATTTTAGATGGAAGAGGGGGTGGAACCGGATCCGCGCCGACCGTACTTAGAAATAACATCAATGTACCAACAATTCCTGCTCTGGCACGAGCTCGTAAGCATTTGGATTCAACAGATCCGGATGTGACTCTCGTAATAACAGGAGGACTCAGGGTTGCCGAGGATTTTGCGAAAGCGATGATGTTGGGTGCTGATGCTATCGCCGTATCGAACTCTGCGATTCAAGCCATTGGTTGTTTGGGGATGCGCGCTTGTAGCAGCAATAATTGTCCGGTTGGTATTGCTACGCAAAAAGAAAGTCTTCGAAGCCGACTCATTGTAGAATCTTCTGCGATGCAGCTTTACAATTTCTTTACTGCTACGAACGAGTTGATTAAAGTGATAGCCCGTTCTTGTGGCCATTCGGATGTTAATCAGTTTGGTTTTGAAGATTTGAGCACATTCAACTACGATATGCACCGGTTAACGGGAATTAATTATGCTGGAGTAAAACCAGTTTATTGATATGGAAACTACATTTTCAGCCATACTCACCTTCTTCAATTTCTACTTCGGGATCGGATTATTATTCGCTATTAATTTCGTAATTGCGGGGATTAACAAGGTTGATGAGGGTGCAAAAGGTGCACCAGTTTTCTTCAAGATGTTGCTATTACCCGGATTAATGATGTTGTGGCCAATTTTCCTGGTTAAATGGATGGGTGCTAAATCATGAAAGCGTCATTAAGAAAGAAACACCTGGCTCTTTGGTGCATGTTGAGTGTGTTAACACTAATTATTCTAATTCTGGCAATCTGATGGGAGTTAAATACGAAGCGGTTCTTTGGAACCGACAAAAGAAAAAATACGATCGGATTCTGTGGCTCGGAGTTCTTGGAGTTTTAGGCATTTTTATAGCTGCACAGTTAATTCTGTTTCCCCAAATCACTGCTGAAACGCTTATCATACGAGTCACCGCTCTAACTGCATTCACCCTACTGCATTTGATCTTGATGATAGGACCGTTAGCACGGTTGGATGATCGGTTTTTGCCGTTGCTTTATAATCGACGGCATCTTGGGGTTTCCATGTTTTTTATTGCGCTTATTCATGGAGTTTTTTCCATTATACAATTTCACGCGCTTGGGGATGTAAACCCGATCGTAAGTGTCTTTGTGTCCAATCAGAACTACCAGGCGATAAGTAAATTTCCATTCCAGGTTTTAGGATTTCTGGCGTTGGTAATCCTTTTTTTAATGGCGGCAACAAGTCACGATTTCTGGTTGAAGAATCTATCACCCAAAGTTTGGAAATCGTTGCATATGGGAGTTTATATTGCCTATGCGATGTTGATAGCTCACGTTGCACTTGGAGCACTTCAATATGAAAGCCAACCTGTCTATTGGGTGATTCTGTTCACCGGTTTTGCAACTATTTCCGGACTTCATCTGGTAGCAGGGTTCAAAGAAAGCAAGAGGCTTAAAAACGAACGTGATAATCTCAAAGAGTCCGGATTTGTAAAGGTCGGTCCGGTGAATGAGATTCAGGAGAGCTGCGCTAAAACCGTTTTTATTGAAGGGGAGAATATCGCCATTTTTAAATATGGCGGGAAAGTATCGGCGGTGCATAATGTGTGTAAACACCAAATGGGTCCGCTTGGAGAAGGTAAAATAGTAGACGGATGTATTACCTGCCCGTGGCATGGTTACCAATACCTGCCCGAAAATGGGCAATCCCCTCCGCCTTTTACAGAGCTTCTTCATACCTATGAAGTTAAAGTTGCTGAAGGGAATGTTTGGGTAAATCCAATCCCAAAGCCCGAAGGCACATTTGTTGAACCGGTAATTTTGGAGGCCAAATGAGTAAAAAAGAGTTTTATATCGGTTGGCAGGAAGAGATGCCGGAGGAGACAGGGAAATTCCTTCGTAAAGTAATTATTGGGGTCGGAATTCTGGTTCCAATCATCATACTGGTTGTAGTGCTATTCCAAAAACCATTCAACGATCATGTTTTTGAATTTGGAACCACTACTTCTGTAACCGGGGTTTATATTGCTGATCCGTTTCCTATGCTGCAGGTTACAAAGGATAAACCAGCCCAGGTTTCGGAAAGTCTTTTACTTGTGGGGTTTGGGAAAATTGGAGCCAAATCTATCATGGCACAAATTGAAGAGCGGGAAGGAGCCCTGGATCTGCAGGAAATCACATTGAATGGTACACTTATTTATGGAGACGGGGTTGCCTTGATGGAGCTGACAAACGAAGCAGATAGTTTTGAGGAGAAAACAGGAAACTATCGCCAGCCATTAGATATCTCTCTATCAGAAGAACAAATTGAACTGACGGGTGAAATTTTGGATCCCAAGTGCTATTTCGGAGTGATGAAGCCTGGTGAAGGGAAAATTCATAAAAGCTGTGCAATTCGGTGTATCAGTGGAGGAATGCCGCCAGTGATCAGGGTTCTCCTGGAAGATGATTCGTTTGACTACTACCTGGTAACCGGACCAAATGGTGAAGAAATCAATCAGGATGTCCTCCCATACGTTGGCGAAACGATTACAATCAAAGGAAACAGCTATAAACAGCTAGACTGGAATGTAATTGAGATTGAACCATCAACCATTCAAAGGATGATAGCTAGCAATGAATAACTACATTCAGGTTGATCAACAACTTCATCGGTTATGCCAGATTATTGCGAAGGTGAATCGGACTTTTATTAAAAAAAAGCCTGACGATAGTCACACAAACCTCGGTTTCAATCATAACCAGGGAAGGATAGAGGGGAGATGGATCGAAACAGAAAAAGGAAAGATCCGATTGATCTTACGGCTAGCAGATGTTTGTTTTGTCTGGATGAATGAGAGGGAGGAGAGTGTCCAAACGGTCTCCACAGCAAAAAAAAGTATTGAAGAAATTGAGTCGCAACTCAAAAAAGGGTTGGAAGAATCAGGATTGGATGGCTCGGACTTTCAGGCCCCTATGCATTATGAAATGCCTGAGTATTCATTTTCAGATCAACCGGTGTCTTTACTATCCAGACTTGCACTGAATGAGTGGGTGCACTGGCGTAGCATCGCAAATGAGGCTTGCCAGTATTTAATCAATGCCTACAATCGAAAGGAAGAGATCAGAATCTGGCCCCATCATTTTGATACCGGGATTTATATGGACCTGAATAATGGCCTCGGAATCGGCTTTGGGTTGGCGATGAAAGATACGATGGTTGGGGCTCCGTATTTTTATGCCACTTGCTATCCTGATGAAGGTATCCCTGATTACAGTGATACCCCGGATTTAGGTAATGGGAGATGGATTGTTCAGCAGTGGCATGGAGCTGTGCTTTCACTCCAGGATTTACAGTCTAAAAGTAAACCGGTTGCTAAGGCAGAAATTCAGCAGTTTATTAACGAAACCATGGGTTGGTATAACCAGAAATAGGGAAGAAGATGGACAAGGAATTGATTTGGTATAAAGTGTTGGAAGATAAAAACGACTTGCCGGAAGGTCGGGTAATGACAGTCACTGCAGGTCATAAAGGAATTTGTCTTACACATTTCGAAGGCCAGTACAACGCGCTGGATAACAGATGTCCTCATCAGGGAGGTCCACTTGGAGAGGGAAGTATTGAAAATGGAATGCTCCGCTGCCCATGGCACGGTTGGGATTATCATCCCTGTACCGGAAAGCCTCCTGGAGGCTATGATGATGGAATCGATGTATTTGATCTGAAGATTGAGGGTGACGCTATTTATGTAGGACTAGAACCGGAAGCTCCGCACGAAACTACCATTTCTGATATTATGGCTGAGACGATGGTAAACTGGGGGGTGAACCGGGTATTTGGGATGGTAGGTCATTCCAATCTGGGATTTGCAGATGCCATGCGTCGCCTGGAAAACCAGGGAAAGCTTAAATATTTTGGAATCAGGCATGAGGGAGCTGCTTCATTTGCTGCCTCGGCCTATGGAAAATTAACCGGAAAACCTGCTGCCTGCTTTGCTATTGCAGGTCCCGGGTCGACCAATATGTACACCGGGATGTGGGATGCCAAAGTGGATCGGGCACCACTACTTGCTGTTACTGGGCAAGTAGCCACCCAGGTTGTGGGAACCGGTAATTTTCAGGAATTGGATTTAGTGCAGGCTTTTAATTCAGTAGCTGAATTCAATCATCGTGTGCAAAGGGATAGTCGCCATGCAGAATTAATGTCCCTGGCGGTAAAGCATGCCATCCTGAATCGGGACGTAAGCCATATCACTTTTCCTGATGAGGTCCAGGAAACACCTGCGCCGGGACATGCAAAGCCAAAAACTCCGGAAAATCGTATCACGCCGATGACGATTGCTCCTCCAAAAGAAAGCCTGGATAAGGCAGTCAAAATGATTGATGAAGCGAAGCGACCTGCCATCATTGTTGGACATGGTGCACGATTTCATATGGATCAGATTACCAGGTTCGCGGAAAAACTGAATTGTCCGGTGATGACCACTTTTAAAGGGAAAGGTCAGATTTCAGACATACACCGATTGGGTTGCGGAGTACTGGGCAGAAGTGGGACCCCCATTGCTTCCTGGTTTATGAACGAGTCAGATTTACTATTAGTGATCGGAGCTTCGTTTTCAAATCACACAGGAATTACGCCCAAAAAACCAACGATTCAGATTGATTTCGATCCATTGGCTCTGAGCAAATTTCACCAGGTAGATTGTGCTGTTTGGGGAGAGATTTCAGTCACAGTTGATTTAATGGAGAACCAAATTTCGAATCTGGATAACAAGGTAGATCATACACATGAAATTGCAGATCGCTGGGAAATCTGGAGAACCGAAAAATCAAAACGATTAATTGAAGATCACGGAAAAGGAGTGAGTTCTATAGCCGTGTTCGATACGCTCACCCGGCTTGCTCCGGAAAATGCCGTAATGTGTGTGGATGTTGGAAATAATGCGTATTCCTTTGGGCGTTATTTCGAAAGCAAAGAGCACACTTTTTTGATGTCAGGCTATCTCGGTTCGATTGGATTTGCGATGCCAGCCGCCATGGGTGCCTGGGCAGCAGTTGAAGATTCCCGACCAGTTATTGCGGTAGCCGGAGATGGTGGTTTCTGTCAATATTTAGCCGAACTGACTACTGCTGTTCACTATGATATGCCTATTAAAATAATCGTATTGAACAACAACGAGCTGGGTAAAATCTCCAAAGAGCAGCGCTCGGGCGAACTGGATGTTTGGAAAACAGCACTTTCAAATCCGGATTTTGCCGAATATGCCCGGGGATGCGGAGCCAAAGGGATTCAGGTTACAGATGCCGATCAATTAGAAGCCGCGATGACAGAGTTATTCGAACACAATGGGCCAGCGCTTCTGGAAGTAAAGACAGATGTGAATTTGATTTAGCTTCAATTTTCATGAAATTAAGGCTATGAAAACAATCAGCATTCGAAAAAGCGGATCAGGAGTAGAAAGAGTATTCCTGATTGTATTGATTCCGTTGGCATTTCTTGGCTTGGTTCAGTTGTTCATGGATTATGAAAATGCATTTATGAAAGCTGTTCTTCCCCTGGCTATAATGAGTCCGATGGTTATTTTGATTTATAGGTCACTGAAACCAAATACGATATTTTGGAATCGAATGGGTTTTAACGCTAATCTGGGAGGAAAATTCGGGAGTTCAGTTAGTTATTCTGATATAAAAGAAGTTCTTTTCGAAGATGATACATTGATAATCAAACGGTTGATGTCCAAGGATTTAAAATTTGATCTTGGAAAGTATTCCAAAGAGGAGCAAAAAAAGCTAAGAGAGTTTATGGCCGATAAGAGCAAATTGTATGGATTGAAACACTATAGAACTACAAGGTCTCAGATAAGATATTTCTAAACAACTGAGTAACTTTTTAAACAGATGCTCGTCTCGGATTCATAAAAAATCTATGAGGGCATTCTTTTTCTCTTTCATCTTTTTCACATGCTCACTTCAAGGGTTTGCACAAAAACCTACGCTACTTGATCGCGCGCAACCAATGGAGCTTGGTTTTACCGGGGAAGGCCTGGATTCACTAGGCTCTTTTTTAGAACGAAAAGGTTCCAGTAGTATGGTGATCCTTCAGGATGGAAAAATCATCTTTGAATGGGGGGATATTAATGAGAAACTATTGGTGCATTCCATCAGAAAATCGTTACTCAACAGTCTTATCGGAATAAAAGTAAACGAAGGCCTTATCGATACAAACCAAACGATTGGAGAACTCGGCCTGGATGATATTTGTGGACTTTCAGAACTGGAGAAATCAGCAAGGGTTGCGGATGTATTGAAGTCAAGGTCAGGAGTATATCATCCGGCTGCTGCAGTAGCTGACCGGATGTTGAGGGGGATGCCGGAACGGGACAGTATGCAGCCAGGTAAACATTACTATTACAATAATTGGGACTTCAACGTATTGGGAGCAATTCTAGAGAAGCAATCCGGTGAAGGTATTTACGAACTCTTTGAACGTCATATAGCTGATCCAATCGGAATGAATCACTTTGGAAGGAACATCTTTACCATTGATGTGGATACGCTGGAAAGCGATTTCGATGATTTATCAGTCTATGATGGTTTTTATCAGTATGAGTCATCCAAAAGTAAATATCCTGCCTATCACTTTAGATTATCAACGTACGACATGGCTTTATATGGACAACTCTGGTTACAGGGAGGAGTTTGGAATGGAAATCAAATTATTCCAAAAAGTTGGATTGAAAGTAGCATCCAGCCATACTCATTATACAATCCGTATGCAGACATCGCTTACGGGATGCTCTGGAGTGTAATCATTCCTGATTCTCCTGAAGAAAAAGCAGCGTTTTTCCACACCGGTACGGGAGTGCATATGTTGGGAGTCTACCCGGAATCTAACATGGTTTTTGTGCATCGTGTGGATACTGAAAATGAATACACTTTCAATGGGGATGATTTGATTGGGGTAATCCAAAGAGTTTTTAGGGCAAGGAATTAGAAATGCTGTAACCTTTTATATTGAAGGCGGTGTACAGGGCAACTAAACGAAAACAGCTTAAAAGGGCGACTTGAGTTCTACGGCGGACAAAGCTTTAATGATGAAAGTAAAGGAAGGTCAGATTGACAAACTTGGCCTGCTTTATGAGCGCTACTCGGCTTCATTATTTAGCTTTTTCTACCGCAAAACGAAAGAACCTCAGTTAAGCGAAGATCTTGTTCAATCGGTGTTTGAGCGAATGCTCAAATATCGCGACACATACTCCGGAAACGGATCCTTTACCACCTGGATGTTTAGCATCGCCCGAAATGCGCATATCGATCATTATCGAAAACAAAAGCGCTTGAGAGAGGATGAAATTCTTGACGAAGAACGCATCCCCGGTGAAGATCCCTCCGGGTATGTGGATTTAGACGAACGGACAAAGCGAAAATTGATCCTCGAGAAGGCACTCGATGCCCTGGATGAAGAAAAAAAAGAAGTAGTGATTTTGAGCCGGTTTGAAGGCCTGAGATATCAGGAAATAGCTGACATCCAGGGTGTTTCTGAAAGTGCAGTAAAAGTGAGGATGTTTCGCGCCATGAAAGATTTAAAGAAGATTGTAACCACACTTAGTGAGGAATACAGCAATGAATGAAAAATATGAACAATTAATCGCCGACTATTTACAGGGCACTCTTGATGAGGAAAACAGCAAGGAGTTGGAAGCTCTTATCGAAAAAGGAGAAATCGATTTCATAGATTTTCGTGCAGTAGAACAATTGCACGAGGATTTGGAAATGGTGACCGTTCCAAAGCCAAGCGAGGGCATGCGGGATCGTTTCTATGAGATGCTTTCAAATGAGCAGTCTGCACTGGAGCAGAAGCCTGAAAACAAGTTAGTTACCAAGCTTAATGAATGGTTGAATAGCATTACAGCTCCTAAACTGGCTTATGCATTTGTACTACTTGTGATTGGAGGTTTTATAGGGAACTTCACAGGCAATGATTCGGATCAGATTGAAGAGTTAACTGCTGAGATGGAATCCATGAGACAAGTGATGATGGTGAGTATGCTCGAAGGTCCGTCCGCAAGTGATCGTTTACGGGCTGTTAATATTAGCACTCAATTACCTCAGGCTGATGAACGCGCTATCCAGGCATTGTTATTCACCCTTAACAATGACCCCAGTGACAATGTCCGTATCCAAACGATCGAAGCACTTGCCCGTTGGGGAGATCAACCGGATGTGAGGCAGGGATTGATTCGCTCCATTGGGCGCCAGGAATCTGATCTTGTGATCGTAGCACTGGCCGATGTAATGGTTGAACTCGGAGCCAAAAGTGCCGCCCAGGAATTTGAGAAGTTAAGAGATCAGAGGGACATCACTGAAAGTACACGTACAAAAATTGATAACACAATCGCCGTTTTATTATGAAAAAGTTAGCTCTGTTAGCCATTGTGGCTTTTATAACCACGCTGAGCGTAGCTCAGGATATAACGAATGATATTTTTGAAAGAATCCCGGCCAGTGAGTTTGGGGAGAATTATGAGGTCATTATCAAAAATATCAATGGAGAATTAGAAGTAGAAGGCCACGATGGAGATGATATCATCATCGAAGGGCAGCGAGAACTATGGAAAGATCGTGGTAGTATTTCTGATGATGAAGCCGCTGATTACCAGTTAAGAACCTTAATTCGTGGAGACCAGGTATTTATTTATGTAGATGCCCCCGGGGTTGAGATTGATTTCAGAGATGGAAGACTTAACTATGACATGCGTTGGAGCCGAAACCAGGTCCGTTTCAACTTTGATCTGAAGGTTAAAATCCCGAAAAACATGGATGTGGATGCCGGGACCATAAATGGGGGAAATCTTCTTGTTGAGGGGATGGATGCAGCTATTGATGCTAACAATGTAAATGGATCGGTAACCGTGATGGACGCCATGTCAGATCTTGAAGCAAACACAGTAAACGGAGATATTGAGGTATGGTTTGCCAAGTCTCCCACTACGGATATGGAATTTCATACTGTAAATGGCACCATCGAAATATTTTCTCCGGCAGATTTCGGAGCCGTTGTAACCTTTGAAAGTGTACACGGTGAACTATACACAGATTTTGATAACGTAAAGCGATTACCGCACCAATTGAACAGGGCAGAAAGCAGAAGAGGCAACCGCTATAAAATTTCATCCAACTCACCTATTCAAATCGGTGAAGGCGGCCCATCGATGAATTTAGAGTTGGTAAATGGCAGTGCCTACATCCGCGAAAGAAAATCATAAAAGAGAAAAATCATGAAAACCGTAAAAACAATATCATTATTACTTGGCGTGATGCTGCTTTTTTCAGGAGCATCTTATGCACAAAACGATTTGAGAATCCCACTAACCAATCCCAATTCCCCGGGTAAACTTCGTGTCAATTCAGTATATGCCGATGATGTAGTCATCAGAGCGCATGATGGGAACGAGGTTAGGGTAATTGTAGATGGCGAAGATGACGATTATGAGGATTCGTACAACAGAAATGGGCTTCGAAGAATATCCTCCGGTGGCGCTGGTGTGGAAGTGACCGAAGAGAATAATACGGTGACTATTAAGACCTCTTCACATAACGATGATGTAGACCTGGAAATTTGGGTACCTGAGGACTTTTCAGTGTTCGTGAATCTAACTCATGGCGACATTATGGTGAATGGGGTGAATGGTGAGCATGAACTCAAAGCCACAAACGGTGATATCGAAATGACAGCCATCAAAGGTTCCGTGGTGTGCAATAGTATCAACGGCGATATCGAGGTGGAGCTGTTGGAAGTTACTGATGGAGCTCCCATGTCGTTCAACGGGCTTAATGGAGATATTGAAGTGTCACTCCCTTCGGATGCTCGTTTCAATGGAAAAATGAAAACGGACTACGGCGACGTATACACTAATTTCGATATCAGTATTAACAGGTCAGGAAATACCACGCAAAACTCTGAAAAGGACGGGGTTTATTCTATCACAATAAATAAATGGATTACTGGAACCGTGAATGGCGGTGGTCCGGAATATCTTTTCAAAACGCTTCACGGCGATATCGAGATAAGTAAAAATTAGTAAATGGGGGAAACGTCATCGTTTCCCCCACGTCTAACGTTCATAACTCTCAATTGGTCATCTAATCTGCTGTAAATTGTTGGAGAGCAGGCAGATAAGGTAGCCTTTCTAAGTCAGGTACTATGCGAAAATCGATCACACTGCTATTACTATGTATAGTTTTCGGGGCCAACACAATGGCACAACAACAAACACCGGGAGGAGAAACTCCTAATTACGGAGCAGATACCATTAAAGATGACGTCCGTAGAGGCACGATCGAAGACCCAACAATGAATGCCGTTCGAATAGAGGATAATTCGTTGGTAAAACTGGATGGTTTTTTAGATGAATCTGTCTGGTCCAATGCCCCTTACGCCACAGATTTTACCCAGCGGTTTCCTGTTGATGGAGGTACTCCCAGTCAGCGAACCGAGGCAAAGATTCTATATACTGATTCGCACATTTTTGTAGGCATGATGGCCTACGAAAGTGCTCCTGATTCCATTACAAAAGCACTCTTTAGACGGGATGGGAATGAAGCAAGCGACTGGGTATATGTAAGTTTTGATAGCTATAACGACAAGAGAACTGCATTTACATTTGCAGTGAACCCAACCGGCGTTCAAAAAGACATTTTGTATTTCGATGACAATGGGGAAGATATTCTTTGGGACGCTGTTTGGGAGGCAGAAGCAAAGATAACCAACGAAGGATGGTCAGTTGAGATGAAGATTCCATTGTCTCAACTTCGCTTTAGCTCCAAAGATAACATTCAAACCTGGGGAGTGAATTTTCAGCGGAGGATTGCCAGGAATAATGAGTTTAATTACTGGTCGGAGACTTCCCAAACCGCGGCAGGTGCCGTATCACTATTTGGTCGGTTAAACGGAATACGGGATTTAAAAGAGCCGAGGAGACTTGAAGTAATCCCATACATCTCCTCAAGCCTGGCACGTCTTGATGGCGACTCCAACAATCCTTATTTCGAAGAAAATGACTTCAATGGAAATATTGGAGGGGATATCAAGTACGGTCTTACCTCTGATTTAACACTCACAGCAACGATCAATCCTGATTTCGGTCAAGTTGAAGCAGATCCTGCAACGATCAACTTATCTCAGTTCGAGATTTTCTTCCGGGAACGGCGTCCATTCTTTTTGGAAGGGAACGAGATTTTCCGATTTGGAGGAACCCGGACCTATAACACCGCAGGCAACCCAAATACGTTCTATTCAAGAAGGATTGGTCGTACTCCTCAGGGCAGGTTATTTACCGCAAACGACTTCTCGGGTGGGGCTCTGTTTAATGCGGATAGTGCGAACACTACTTATACAGATGTTCCCGACCAAACAAGCATTGCAGCAGCGGCAAAAATAAGTGGTAAAACTCAATCCGGATGGTCTATCGGTATTTTGAATGCGTTTACGGTAGAAGAAGATGGGCAGTTCACAGCTGATCAGGGCAATGTGTTGGGCAGAAGAGAAGGGACGTTTGTAGCTGAACCAGCTACGAATTATCTGGTAGCCAGGGTTAAAAAAGACATCAACCAGGGAAATACGGTAGCAGGTGGATTTCTTAGCGCGGTGAACAGAAATATTGATGGGGAGTATTTCGAGACTTACCTGAGAAACTCGGCCTATATTACGGGTGCTGATTTTGAGCATAACTGGAATGACCGGCAATATGTAGTTAGCGGTACTTTTTCGGTGAGCCAGATTAATGGTACCAGAGACGTGATTACAGCGGCACAAAACGCACCGCAACGTTACTATCAGAGGGTAGATTCTGATGAGCTAAGTGTGGACGAGTCAAAGACGAGCCTTGACGGATTTGCAACAGAATTAAGTTTGCGCAAATCTTCCGGAGATCATTTCACTGGTTCAGTAACTTATGCCGAAGTAAGCCCAGGCTATGAAACCAACGATATTGGGTTCCAAAACCGGGCAGACTATCGCTCTTTTGCATTCGCATTCCAGTGGCAGGAAACAGCGCCTAAAAATGTTCAGTACTGGGAACTATGGAGTTATCACCTGTACGGTTGGAACTACGATGGAGATTGGATTTGGAGGAACATCAATTTTGGTGGATTCACAAGATTCAAAAATCAATGGGGTTTCAATATGAATGTAAATGGTTCATTTGGAAGAGTCTCTGACCGATTAACCCGGGGAGGCCCATTAATGAAATTCAACGATGATTTGAATTTCAACTTCAACTTGTCCACAGATCAGTCTAAACTTCTATCAGGCGGTACCGGGCAATTCCACAGACGGGATATTGAAAACGAATTCGATGATTATTACTGGTTATGGGTTACCTATCGGCCAGCCACGAATATTCAGATATCTATCGAACCGGAAATTGGATTTGAGTTAGATGAAGATCAGTTCATTACCAGGATTGAAAGAAACCCTGGTGACCCGGATTTCGATCAAACATTCGGACAGCGCTACATTTTTGCAGATGCAAGAAGTATGAATTTCTCTGCAGAGATTCGATTAAACTGGACGTTTAATCCTAAAATGAGCCTTCAGACTTTTGTTCGGCCTTTCATCAATTCCTTTAGATTCTCAAACTTTGGAGAATTTAATAACCCTGGTGGATTTGGATTTGACCGCTATGGGGTAGATGAAGGCACATTAACTGAAACAGGGAATGGAGAATTTGATGTGGATATCGATAACAATGGAGAAACCGATTTTGAATTTAACCGATCCGATTTCACCTTCCGCTCTATTCAGGGAAATGCCGTTTTCAGGTGGGAATATACACCAGGCTCTACACTATTCCTGGTATGGCAACAAAGCCGGGACAGCAGTATTGGAGACGGAAGGTTTGATTTGGGAACGGATTTGATCGACATTTTTGATCCAAAACCCAATAACATTTTCCTTATAAAACTAAGCTATTGGTTCGGTACATAGTTCAGTGATTCATAGAGTATAAGTGTAAACCCTTCATATTATGTATGAAGGGTTTTTTTGTTGTAACAATTCAAAATAGCTGGTCTCTTTTGCAGTAACGTCGGCATAATTCGGTTAACATCGGCCCGAATAAGTATCATCAGCAAAAAGATTTAAATGAGCCAAATTCGAAGGGAAACATGGCTCCTCATGGTCATATTAGTTGTAGGAGTTTTCACAAAAGATATCAGGGCACAAAATCAGTATTCAATTTCAGCAACCAGGGTTTTTAGCGATTCGGAAATTGCAATCGATGGGAAGCTTACGGAACCAATTTGGAGATCTTCCGAAATAGCTACCAATTTTACCCAGTCCGTACCTTATGACGGATTAGCTGCTTCTGAGCGTACCGAAATTAGAATCGTCTATTCAAATAAGTACATGTATGTAGGTGCTAAAGCCTACGACTCAAGCCCGGATTCAATTATGGCGAATTTGTTCCGAAGAGATGGGAGCGATGCGAGTGATTGGGTGTATGTTAACATTGATAGCTATAACGACGATCGTACCGCATTTACCTTTGCGGTCAATCCACTTGGTGTTCAAAAAGACATCATGTATTTCGATGACATGCAGGAAGACGTGCTTTGGGATGCTGTTTGGGAAGTAAGTACAAGTATTGTGGAAGATGGCTGGATAGCCGAATTCAGAATACCCCTCTCACAATTGCGTTTTACTTCTTCATCCACGGAACAAAACTGGGGGATTAATTTTCAACGTAGGATTGCCCGAAGAGGTGAGATCAGTTTTTGGGCCCGGACTCCAAGAGAGGAATTTGGACTGGTATCAAAATTTGGTGAACTGGAGGGAGTAAAAGATTTAGATCGACCGACACGCCTGGAAATAATGCCTTACGTTTCTGCCGGGTACACCCGGGATGATGCCGGTTCTGAGGCAAATCCTTTTTATGAACAAAACGATTATGACGGAAAAATTGGAGGAGATTTAAAATACGGAATTACTTCTGACTTCACTCTTACTGCAACCATCAACCCGGATTTTGGCCAGGTTGAAGCAGACCCTGCTACTATAAATCTCACTGAATTCGAGCTTTTTTTTGAAGAACGTCGCCCATTCTTTTTGGAAGGAGTGGATATTTTCAACTTTGGAGGAACTACCAGCCAAAATACATATCGAAATCATACGAATTTTTATAGTCGAAGGATCGGTCGTACTCCATTTTTAATCAGTCAGCAACTGAATCCAATCGAACGAGACGGCGAGTTCGTTAATCTTGATTTTACTTCCACAAACCCCATAACAACCATTGCCGGGGCTGCAAAGATTAGTGGTAAGACGGAAAAGGGATTATCAGTAGGGGTGTTGAATTCATACACCCTGGAGGAATCCATCAACTTTTACGATGTCATGAATGATCGCAGGGGAAGTCTGGTAGCTGAACCCGCTACCAATTACTTGGTTGGGAGAATTCGTCAGGATCTTTCCAAAGCTGATGCCCAGGTAGGTGCTTTTTTCAGTTCTGTAAACAGGGATCTGACCGATAATTTTTTGGATAACTACATCCATGAATCTGCTTATCAGGCGGGATTAGATGCTCAATATTATTGGAAGCAGAGAAGCTGGGGTGCAAGTGGAGTCTTCGCGTTAAGCAATGTTCATGGTTCAGAATCAGCCTTACTGCGAACTCAGCAAACATCGGCCCGTTATGTTAACCGAATTGATTCAGATGGATTATCTATTGATTCATCACTAACCACCATGACTGGTTATTTTGGTGAATTCAGCTTTGGAAAATACAGCGGAAGTGGCCTTCGCTATTCGTTCACCTACTCCGAAATGAGCCCTGAATATGAGATAAATGATATTGGTTTTTTGGAGCGGGCCGATTATAGGGCACCTCATTACTACCTGGAATATTTGAATGTAAGCTCAGACGTTTTCCAGTTCTATTTACTATGGGGAGATGTTAGTCATGCCTGGAATTTTGACGGCGATATGATCTTCAACTATTACTCGGTGGGTGGGTATTTTCAGTTAAACAATTTATGGACAGTTTTAACCACTTTCGGGGTAACGGGTAAATTCTATAATGATCGGATTGCCAGGGGAGGGCCAACGATGCGTCGCCCCAGAGATTGGAATACATATGTTGAAGTAACCAGTGATGCTTCGAAAGACTTTTACTGGAATGTTGCTTCTTCATACAGATCGGATGCATCCGGCGAATACCAGCTAACACTTGATACAGGAATCAATGCTCGTCTGGCAAGTAACTTTCAACTGAAAGTGGCTCCAGGTTACATACGTTCGAAGGATACGGATCAATATCGGGATACCGGGTTTTATACCGGTAGTAGCTCGATCGATTACTTATTCTCTTCGATAGATCTGAATCTTATTTATACAGAGTTTCGGGCAGATATTACCTTCACTCCAAATGTAAGTCTCCAGACCTTTGTCCGCCCGTACTATTTTACGGCTGATTTTTATGGATATAAGACATTTTCCGAGTCAAAGACCTACAATTTTGACCCCATAGATGCTTTGGATAACCAGTTTTTCGATGAGAATTTTGATCAGGAATTTCAGTCTCTCCAGGGGAATGCGGTTTTAAGATGGGAGTATCGGCCGGGTTCTACACTGTTCCTGGTTTGGCAGCAGGATCGCACTTTTTTCGATTTCGGGAAAGCCGATTTTAATCCATATCAGGGCACAATTGATACTTTTAGAAACGATCCTGTTAATATTTTCCTGGTAAAACTCAGCTATTGGTTCGGGAGTTAAGAACTCGTACAAATTTTTTCAAACCAGAGTCCTATCTTTACGTTTAAGGGACGATTAACAACAAAACATCAAGACAAAGATGCAAGCTCAATTAACTGCTCAACAAGTACAAAGCATTCAGGCAAGTTTTATCAATAAAGTGTACGCCTGGATGTTTCTGGCACTTACGGTAACTGGTTTTATTGCTTATAGAACAGTTCAATCCGAATCACTGGTATTCCTTATAGCTGGGAATCCTATTCTCTTTTGGGGACTCATAATTGCTGAACTGGGAATCGTATTCTGGTTGAGTTCTTCCATTATGAGAATGACCTCCAACATGGCAATAGGTTTGTTCTTGCTATACTCGGCATTAAATGGTTTAACGCTCTCAATCATCCTGTTTGCATATACGCAGGCGTCTGTGGCATCTACATTTTTTATTACTGCAGGTACATTTGGATTGATGAGTGCCTATGGGTATTTCACAAAAAAGGATCTTACCAGCTGGGGAAACCTGCTTTTCATGGCTTTGATAGGTTTAATTATTGCAAGCGTGGTAAATATTTTTTGGGCTAACCCAACGATGTACTGGATTATTTCCTATGCGGGAGTACTCATCTTTGTGGGATTAACAGCGTACGATACTCAGAAAATCAAGAATATGAGTCTTGAGCTGGATGCAGAATCAGAAGAGGGCAGGAAAGGTGCTATCATGGGCGCACTGGCACTTTATCTCGATTTTATCAACCTGTTTATTATGTTGCTCCGAATTTTCGGAGATCGCCGTTAGAAACTTCAGCCCCGCTTATTCAGTGGGGCTTTTTTGTTGATTCAATTCCCCGATTCTATTGATTTCCTGAACCAGTAGCTCGGGTTGATTCCAAATCACAAAATGATTCATCTCCGGGATCACAATCATCTCCGGGGTCGTATTTGTCAGCATCTTTTTGGCATAATCCGCATTTCCAACAGGTACTAAATTATCTACACCACCCTGAATTACCGATACCGGCTGGGTGACCTGCTCCCAGGATGGCTCCATTTCCTGGAGTTCCTTTTTCAAAGCAAGGATTTCTTCATTGGTAGCATAGATATCGCGTGGCAAAATCCATGAAAGGATTTTGTAGTGCACAGGGATTTGAAACCACTTCGTTTTTTCAAGTTCAGGGTCAACAGAGCCCGCAACTATAACTAATCCATCGGTCAGTTCCGGATAGTCAATTGCCGCTCTTACTATTACGGGGCCTCCATATGAGTGCCCGGCCAGTATTGCTGATGTATTCTCCTGTTCTAACACTTTAGCTACAGCCTCAGCCTGTTTTTCCAGCGAACGTTCCGGGTTTCCTTCTCCCGATTTTCCGAAACCGGGTCGGTCAATAGAGATGAAACGAAAGTTATTTATCAGGGAGGTATCAGTGAATACAATACGGTGGTCGCTCCAGGCACCTGGTGATCCATGAACAAATAATACTGCAGGTTTCGAAGTATCTCCTACAGTCATATAGTGAATGCTTCGGTCGTCTAAGTCCGCATATTTGAATTCCGGTTCGTAATCAATCAGAGAGAAATAATAATCGAGCTCTTCCTGAGAAGTGGTGAAATCTACTGATCGCAATAAAAAATAGATTATCAAAAGTGCAATAATGCCGATGATTGATAACCAGGCAATAATCTTAACAGTCATACTTACTTAACGGAATCTAATAGTCATGTTTATGAAATTGATGTATATACATAACTGTACTTTAAAATACGTTCTTTTAAAACTTAACTTAATAAAGGGGTAATATGAAACGAGCAGTTTTAAGCTTCATATTAATTGTACTCCTCTCATTTGAAATAAAAGCACAACTTGGTTCACCAAATGTAGAGGAAGTGTACGGAGGTAGAATCTTAGGGATTACGGGATACACCAAGAACGCAGATTCAGTACGAATCTTTTTATCCACAGAAAGCGCGAACACACTTTTTTATGCTGATGCCTATTCAAATACGGCAACTCCAGGTGGTTCAGCATTTTCAGCCATTCCATCGGTAGATGCAGATGATAATTATGGTTCAAGTGTAAATACACTTGCTGCACATTCCTCATCGGGATATCTATTCTTTGCTCACAACACAGATGGACTTCTGAAAGTAAATGTTAGCAGTGCTTCTCCGGATCAGGTTGCAATGGGATTTGTAAACGATATGATGTTTAAAGGTGATACTCTGATTTATCTGAACGCTAACAAAATTTTTACGGCGGTTGTTGATGCTTCAGCGAATGTAGCGCCTTTAGCAAGCGATGTTGATCCTTTAATTTCACCGGGCATGCAAAAAGTAGCTGTGCATCCCCAGAATGGATCTGTGTACATTTTCAAAGACGGGAATACCCCAGAACTAAAAAAATCAGATGAGAAATTAGCTGATCTTTCCTCTTCGACAACATTTAGTAGTGTTTCCATTGGTTTATCCACCAGTGTGAATTGGAAAGTGTTGGGGATTGCCCCAAGCGGTAGGATTTTTGTTTTTGGAGATGATAACCAGGACAAATATGTAGCCTATACAGATGATGAATCAAGTTGGACGATCGCATCTATTGGTGGTGGAGTTACTGGCGATAATGTGGCTTTTCATGGTGATTCCTCCTCATACAGTGTATATCATGCAAAACTCTACAATCACAATAACGGGGAGGGAAACTGGAGCGAATTCGGGAACTCTTCCCGGGAAACCAATCCAAATGATGGAGCTGTCTTTGCTGATCCATTGAATGACAACATGGTATATATGACCACCGACCAGGGAATCGGGCTTTCAGTTAACGGTGGCGCTGACATTTTCGGGATTGACGAAGGAGTAGAGGCTGTACAGGTCCAGGACTTTGATATGACAGCTTCGAAAAATGAAGGCTGGATGGCTTCAAAATCCGGGATTAGGAAGGTCAGTGATTTTTTAAGCAGTCCATCCTGGAGTAATTCCTACTACCCAAACGGGGATGGATCGCCCTATTTTTCTATTGAAATTGATCCAAGCGATACTACCTATGTGTATGCAGGTAATGTTCGTGTTTACCGAACCATAAACGACGGTTCAACGTGGAACCGAATATTCACTCCTGAACACGCACCTTATAATCTTCCAAATGTGGGAACCATGGCTCGGGCCATTGAAGTGAGTCCATATGATTCCAACTTGGTGTTAGCCGCCTTTGAAGTTCAGGATTCACTTCAGGGAGGCTTGTTTTACAGTGCTGATCGGGGGAATAACTGGGAACAAATCTTACTGGAAGAGTCGGTTGAGGGAGAGGATACCGATGTAACGGATATCGTATTCACTATTGAAGGCGGAGATAGTATTGCTTATGTAAGCGCATTATATGATTTGGATCATCCATCCGGAAGAAGTGTTTATAAATTGACTAAGAATGGAAGTTCGTGGACGGTTGATCAGGATATGAATTCTGGAGGTACAAGCACCGGTTCACTTATTGTAGCTTCAATTTGGGATCTTGAGTTGACTGCCACAGGGGATACGGTAATTGCTGTTGGAACGGACGCAGGCATCAATCACCCGATATCCTATTTTAAAGATTTGTCTGGAGCTGCTTTGTGGACTCCCATGACAACATCTGGATTCCCATTTGAAGAAGGGAAACTTGCCAGGGCAGCATCAATGGGTGAGGATACTCTGTTTGTAGCCGTCGATAACGAAATCTATTACCATGTGCTGGGAAGCTCAGGTTGGGACTTAGGCCATTCTTACCCGGTTGGTACCGATATAAATGTACTTTATTACGATGAACTGCTTGTTGGTACAGGGATTGGATTATTTGCTCACTTCAACTCGGGAACTAGCGTTGCTTTGGAAGAGCAAGCAAACTCAATACCTGAAGGCCTGGCACTGCATCAGAATTACCCAAATCCGTTTAACCCGGCGACAAACATCCGGTTCGAGATTCCTGGATCCATGAATGTGAAACTTCAGGTGTTCAACATATTAGGACAGAAAGTGGCTGAATTAGTAAATAAATCACTTACCGCGGGAGTATACAGCTATCGATTCGATGCAAATGGATTATCGAGCGGTATCTATATCTATCAGTTAGATACTGGTCAAACAACCATAACCAGGAAAATGCTTTTAATCAAGTAATCAAAAAGGAGGGAGACCTCCTTTTTTTGTTTGATATTTAAAAAATTTCGTATCGGTAAACAGAATAGCTGTATCTTACGCAGCTATTTTTATTAAACACAGGTTTTGAATTTTATTTTGAAAAAAGGATTCTGGGATCGACTCGGTATAGGTCTCTCAAGTATTTGCGCGATCCATTGTTTACTTGTGCCGGTTATGGTTGCCCTGATTCCATTATGGCCAGCTTTTGAAGAGTTCCACGAATACACTCATCTCATTTTTTTTCTAGCCATAGCGCCAACGGTATTCTTATCCCTGCAAAGAAAACATGAGTCTTCTCTTGTAATTTTCTATTTAATTTCAGGCCTGATTATAATTTTTATAGCGCTACTGTTTCATGAAAACCTTGGCGAATATGGAGTGGCAATGGTGACCTTGATAGGAAGTTTGTTATTAATCAGGGGCCATTGGATGAATTACTCGTTGAAACTATTTAGCAAGTTTGAAGAGTAGGTTGGCTCTTTGAAGAGCGGGGAGTTGTATTTCCATTCAGATTCTTAATAATCATTTAATTATGGGGTAGAGGTATTTTCCTTTTATTCATTCTACCCGTTTTCATATTCTGAAAATTCATTGGTTTTCCAACTCAAACATGTTCAAATAAAAAACATGAGACACTCCTACCAGTTTTTTTTCTCGGCTATACTAGTTTTTTTACTGGCCAGTCCTCTTCACGCTCAACATCATCACCATGATGGACTCCATCACTGGGAAATTCCCAGCAAAGATCCGGATAGGATTATTCTGACATTTCATGGTGATCCAGCTACAAGTCGTGCTGTTACCTGGAGAACTGACACAAGTATCTCTCAAGGCATTGCTCAAATTGCAGAAGCAACCGTAAACTCCAAATTTGCTGATAATTCAATCAGTATTAATGCAGTATTAGAGGAATTTGATTTAGGAACATTTAGAGAGAATAATTCGCTGATTGTTCATTATCATAGTGTTGTTTTTGAAGACCTTGAGCCAAATACGCTTTACGCATATCGTGTAGGTGATGGTGATGATCACTGGTCAGAATGGATTCAATTTCGTACTGCTAAAACAGGATATCATCCTACACAATTTGTTTACTTTGGTGATGCTCAAAATGACGTACTCTCTCATTGGTCCAGAGTGATTCGAATGGCTTATCAAACTGCACCGGGTGCATCGTTTGCAATTCACGCCGGAGATTTAATAAATGACGCACACCGGGATAATGAATGGGCTCAGTGGTTTAAGGCGGGATCTTTCGTTCATAGCCAGTGGACTGCAATTCCGGTTGTAGGAAACCATGAATTCCAACGAACTGCCCGCTTACGACCAAGGAGAATATCTATCCAATGGCGCCCTCAATTCACGCTCCCAGTCGAAGAAGAATTGGATTCTGAATTACACGAAACTGTTTATTCAGTAAACTATCAGGATATACAAATCATTGTTCTAAACTCAACCGATGAGCTTGAAGAACAAACCAGGTATCTTGAAAACCAGTTGAAAAATAGTACTGCTAAATGGAAGATTGTTACCTGTCACCATTCAATATTTTCACCTGCCGAGGGTAGGAACTTCCAGTTCGCTCGCGACAACTGGAAACCTTTGCTCGATAGATATGGTGTGGATTTAGTACTAAATGGACATGATCACACGTATGCACGAGGGCATGTTCCTGTTAGAACTTCTGATCAGGATGATTCAGGTGGACTTGGTACTATTTATGTTACTTCGGTAAGCGGTCCAAAGCAGTATGAACTGGATCCTGATCAAATCAGGTCTTACTCATCAGATGGTTATCGAAATGATAAATCCGCTGAACAAACTCAGTTCTTCCAGGTGATTACCGTTGATGAAAATACCCTGACCTATGTAGCCTATACGGTATTAGGGGAGGAATACGATCGTGCTGTTATCACAAAGGATTTTGAGACTGGAAAGAAAGAATTGAACTGAGTATAGTTCTCAGATGCTATTCAGACACTCTTTGCATCTACCCTGAATTAAAATATGGGAAGCAGTTACCTGTCGATTTTCTATTTCAGGAATGGGAACTTCGACGGGCAAACAATCTACTTTTCCACATTCCAAACACTGAAAATGAGGGTGCACATCGGAGTGTTTGTGTTTGGAGCAATCTGTGCACTTCGCATACCATTTAATTCCATTGCTTCCTATAAAAGAGTGTAGAATGCCATCATCTTCCAGCTTATCCAGCACTCGGTAGATAGTTGTCTTATTAATCTCGGAGTTTAAACGGTTAATTAAGGAAGTTGTAGAAAGTGCTCCTGAGTCTTTTTGAAACTCTTCCAGTAATAAATCAACAGACTTTGTTCTTCTTGTGATGCCCATAGTTAATTTTAATGCAACTGTGTTGCAATAACAAGTAAATGCTTATATTTGTTGCCTTGTTTTATTTAAGTAAAATACTCGATGAATTTAACTATTAACAGACCAGATACTTTAGGTGCATTAGCAAGCACGCTTTGTATGCTTCATTGCTTTGCTACACCATTCCTTATCATTGCATTAGCTGGAAGCGCTAGTTACACTGGCGAAGCACCAATTTGGTGGACTTCCATAAACTATATATTTCTCGTTATTGCATTTTTTGCTGTTTTACGATCTACCCAGACTACATCTCGTAGTATTATGAAGCCACTATTTTGGACTAGCTGGGTTCTTTTAGCATTTGTTATTATTAACGAACAGTTTGGATGGATTGAACTACCCGAACTAGTCACTTATGTAGCTGCTGCATTCCTTGTAGGTCTCCATTTATACAATCGTAGATATTGTCAATGCAAAACCGATACATGCTGCGTAGAAAATGAATAAAGAATTAATAGAAGCCATTGGAGATAATCATATCTCCACAAGTGTAGAAACACCTCTTCTACCGGATGCATTTGAGAAGTCGGATGAAGAGAAGATCAAAAATATTGAGGGGTATTTTGCTCAGATTATGACTGAGCTTGGACTTGACTTGTCAGATGATAGCTTGGCCGGAACTCCATATAGAGTGGCAAAAATGTATGTTAAAGAGATGTTTTATGGGCTTAACCCTGAGAACAGGCCTAAAGTATCTACGTTTTCAAATCATTATGAATACCGGAAAATCATTGTAGAACAGAACATTAACATAGATTCCGCATGTGAACATCATTTTCTCCCAATCACAGGTTATGCTCACATTGGATACATCCCAAAGGATAGAGTAATAGGTCTTTCCAAGATTAATCGCCTGGTAGATTATTATGCGCATCGCCCTCAGGTTCAGGAGCGTTTATCATTGCAAATCCTTCAGGATTTACAAAAAGAACTAGAGACTGATGACGTAATTGTTATGATTAATTCGAAGCACCTTTGCGTTTCAACAAGAGGAATTAAAGATAAAGACAGCTTTACTACTACCCTAGAATATGGGGGATGTTTTAATGAAAGGGCACATCGGGAAGAGTTCATAAACTTGATTGACGGTAAATCCATATAGGCCTGGTTCATATTAAATACCATCATTAAGGCCTCCCCGAAATAGCTTTCAAGAGTTTATTGGCCAGCTCATCGATTTCAAAGTCAGGTTGGCTAATTCCCCTTTGAATCAGGTTTAACACCCTGTAAGCACATCCCCAGCTTAGCGTAACCCCAGAACCGCCATGGCCAAAGTTATTGATAACGAGCTTATCCCCAATCTCAGAAGTATCGATTCTTAGTTGTTCTTCGTTATTTCCCATAAATCGATAGCCGATTTTTGGTTGAATTGAACTGGTATTTAATTCTTTTTGTCCAAAAGTATGCCCAATAATTTCAAGGTTTAATCTCAGAATTTGTTCTGGCATTGAAATTTCATCAAGCTCAAGAAATGGTTCAATAACCTTTTCACCAATCCAATTCCCTTTATCATCGATCGTACCTTTTTGACGGCTTCCCCCTAAAATCCATCGATCGTTTCGTTGATAGAAATAAACATCCTGCTCGTTGCCATACTCTGTTGAATAAACCTCTAAATCAGGGGTGAAATTGTAAGAAATGGTTGTTCCGAAAGAATCTGTTAGTTTCTCCATCTCCGGAATATGTATGAGGTGTCCCCGATATAAGCAAGGTTTGAAATCCCCCCCAATAATGAAGCACCATAGATTTCCGCGCAATTAACAATTATCTCTGAAGGTAACTCTAAAAGGGATTTCGTATCTAATTCTGAATATTCTAATTGGCCTCCAAGACTCAGAAAGGAGCCGAGCAGAAACGGATAATAAAAACCCCAGTCTGCAAAAAGACAATCAAATTTCCAGCCACTATTAATCTTTTGGGTAGGATGGGCTGGATAAAATTCATCTTCGCGAAATAAAATCTGCTCAAACGATTCAACGTATTTTGCATAGTCAGGGCTTTTTGTAGCTGTAGAGAAGAGCTCAAAATGAACGTGTTTTTCAATTCCAGGGGTATTGTTTTGATACAATTTGTTGAAGAAAGAGTTGCTCACCTCAAAAATTGATAATAGTTCTTGGTGATCTACGGAGTGTGGAATTATTGATGCAGCCGGGAAATGACTGGAAAAATCGGATGTGATTGCACTTTTGAAGGGATGTTGTTTCGTGATAATTTTTACTTTAAAGCCGGAAAGCAAGCAAATGATTGCAGAAGTGATGCCAGATACACCCGCTCCAATTACAATTATATCTTTATTTTGATTTGAAATAGGAGATACCTTAAAGATTAGATTTTTTTAAAAGCCGAAAAGTGCTGGCCAGCGGCATAAAGAAAAACGGTGATATTTGTATATTTCGCAAACCTCTCATTGATTCTACTTTGAAAGGAAAAATAATCATCTACATTTCGTTGGCTTTACTTATCTCCCGGTGTGACGTTGTTGAAGTATCGGTTATACCAGACTATCCCATCACCATAAGCCCAATAGGCTTGCTCGAGCTGGACGATTTAAACACCAATTATCATCAATTGAATGATAATTCCCTTTGTTCAACCCTTAATGAATACGGATATACCGGGTTTAGTCGGGTACTGTTTCCTAACGATGTAAACCCCTGTGCAGCAAGGGAGCCGGAAGTAGTGGAACTTTTGGATCCTGAACCTCATCTTCTTAAAGCAAAAGAAGCGGTAGTGTTTAACCAAAGGTTCACTAATGTAAGCGAAAGCGAAGAGTTGGTTCTGGTGGAATCCCTGGCCCTTAATGGATGCACAATCTGCGAGGGACCTGAAACCAATAGTGTTCCTTTAGAATGGAAATTCACATTCGCGGAGCAGAAATTCGGTGGAACCCCGGTTGATGGATCTGAAATTACTGTTTTTGTTGATGTGAATGGAGTGAATCGAATTTGGGGAAATTGGTTTTCTGAATTCTATGCTCCCTCTCTGTTGGAAGTCGGTTATTTAGAAGCCGAAGCATCCCTGGTAGGCCTCGAAATTGACCTCTTGGAGTATGCCGGGGTTGATTCCACATTATTGTTAGATACTGAGACCATTGGGCGACCAACTACCTTTGAAATCGTACCAAAGAAGAATGAATCTGGCGAGTTAGAGTTGAGAAAAAGCTGGATTGTGCCGATAACATTTACATACCAGGATATTCATGGTTTATTTGCAAATGTAGATGTAGTAGATGCAAGCTTGATTCGCATTACCTCAAACCACGAATAGAATGATTTTAAATTTTATGTATCTAAAAAAAGTCTGACTTAAGTTGGGAAATGCTCCCAAGTAACATTAGTTTTAGAAACTACTCTTTAGAAAGGCAATGAACCTATAATTTAGATTTTACAGATTTTGAGTGAATTAGAAGGAACAAAAAAACGAGTCCTGATTGTGGAAGACGACATGATTATTTCTCTGGTGATAGAGAATATGGTAAAGGAGCTGGGACATGACGTTGTTGGAAAAGCCACTTCCGGGGAGGAAGCGATTCGCCTTGCTTCTGAGCAATCTCCTGATCTCGTCTTAATGGATATTCGGTTAAAAGGAGACATGGATGGAATTGAAGCTGTTACCGAAATAAAGCAGCAAATTAGCACAGCTGTGATTTATTTGACCGGAAACTCCGATCGGGTGAATTACGAACGAGCTAAAGAAACAGAATTTATTGACCTCATCACGAAGCCATTCACAATTTCCGATCTTACTCGTTCTTTAGAGCTGGTATGATTTAGAACCGGCTTTTTTGCATCTTTATATATATTATCCCGTACTGATCGAATGAAAAAATCGGGACGATATGAGTACAAAGTTCAAAAATCTTAAAAACGACTTACAAGATCTAGAACAAGAGGTTGAAGGTTCTGTAAGAGGGGGAACCTCTACAGGTTCATCTTCCGGAAATTCAAAGGTGGCCAATTATATTCTTCTCTTTGCCTTTGTTGCTGTACTCCTTTTTTACGCTGGAAACCGAATAAGCGGAGTAGTTGGTGACATCAATCCCATTGAAGACATTGTTCAGGCTATCGAAGAGCCGAGCAATGATATTATCGAAGGAATGGGGAACTGGATGGAAGATATGGGCTATGGGCAACTAACCAGGGAAGAATTACTCGCGCTAAGAAGCGAAGGTGTTACGGCCACTTATACATCTCAAATCAGAGATGTGGGATATGAGCCAACATTAGAGCAATTAGTGGAACTTCAACGGGCAGATGTGAGTGCTACCTATGCAAGAATGATGAACGAACTTGGTTATGATCTCACGGTTGACCAACTTTCCGAAACCAGAAGAAATGGAGTAACGGCCTATTTTACCAGCAATATGATGGATCTCGGCTATACATTGGAAGAGTTAACGGTTGATGAATTAATTGGTATGAGAAGTGTGGGTGTCGACCACGAAATGGCCGAAGATTTGATTGCGGAACGGGGAGAAAGACCTACCATCGCCGAATTAAAGCGCTACGCCATCAGCAATCAGTAAAAGCCCTTCCAGTATTTTTAGAGGCTTCATACACTTTTCACATTCCGTTTCTAACTACCATTTACTACTTTCGGGCAGCTTATACCGAGAACCAGTAGAAAACAGATGGCTGAAATTGAATTACCAGAAGTAGACCTTAACATTTATTCACCGAAAAGTCCTGCCGAGGCTACTATTGTTGAAAATTACGTTTGCACGGCGGAGAGTAGTCCGAACATAATTCGTCATATTACCTTTGATATTTCGGGAACTGAATTGGAGGGGAAGTTCAAAGTAGGACAGTCAATCGGTGTTTTGCCGCCTGGTATGAACGAAAAGGGTAGGCCACATAAGCTCAGGCTTTATTCTGTATCGTCCCCATCGAAAGGAGAAGAAGGAAAGCCAAATTTGGTTTCAACCACGGTAAAACGAGCAAATGAAGAAGTGGATGGTACATTCTATCTTGGAGTATGCTCTAATTATCTGTGTAATCTTAAGCCCGGTGACAAGGTAAGGGTAACGGGGCCGAGTGGTCGTCGCTATTTGCTACCAACAAATGCACTGGATTTCAACTACGTATTTTTTGCTACGGGTACCGGGATTGCTCCATTCAGGGGAATGATCCTGGAGCTTTTTGAGCAAGGGATAACAAACCAGGTGGCCCTGGTATTTGGCTGTCCTTATCGAACCGATGTGATTTACCCAAAGTATTTTTCTGGAATGGAAGAAAAGCACGAAAACTTTCATTATATCAAAATGATATCCCGTGAGGATCGTCGGGAAGATGGAAGCAAATACTACGTACAAACTGCCATTGATGACCGGAGTGAGATACTTTCACCGATTCTGGGAAAAGACAACACGCTTATTTATTTGTGCGGTATGAAGGGGATGGAAAATGGCATTTATCACAACCTGGCCAGGCAAGGGTTTCTTGATTACCTGACATTAAAAGGTGACCTGGCTGATCGGAATCCAGACGATTGGAGCTGGGAGGAAGTAAAAACAATGATCAAACCCTCAGAAAGAACCTTTGAGGAAGTGTATTAGTCTAATTAGAAGCTCCTGTCACCCCTCCGGACACGATAAAACGCATGAAATCAGCCGGATCTGTATCCAGTGGCGTAACAAATTCGTTGGGTACGATATACAGGTTTCCTGAGAAGTTGTATGAATGAGGGCAGTAGATAGCTACCTCATTTTCCATACCAAAATTATTCATCGACTTCTGAGTAATGAATCCAAATCGAGTAATTCCGTTCTCTCCAAACTGAACTTTCACAGGTTGATTGAATTTCTTCTTTTCTCCGACAAAAGCTTCCATAAGATCCTTCAGCGAAGAGTAAATGATACTTACCAGTGGCGTTTTCTCAATCAGGCGTTCAAAGAAATGAAGAACCGGTTTGGTGAAAGCCCGTGTAAAAATATAGCCAACAAGAGTAATCAGAATAAAACCGGTCAGAATTCCAAGACCTGGTAAGTCGTAATTAATCCATCCAAAAAAGAGGGAGTTAAATGCAGTATTTATCCACCCTACAGTTAAAACAATGAGATAAATAGTTGCACCAACGGGGAATACAATCAGCATCCCTCGGAGGAAGTAATTCAGGATTGATTTCATATCAGCTTATTTGGTTAAGATCATGAGTAAGAGAAGGAATTTTTTTATCTTCACGCCCTTAAATTCGATTAATTTTTTACCGTAAAGTAATGTCGCTAAAGACTTCTTCTCAAATTCGAAACGAATTTCTACAATTCTTTGCAGAGAAAGAACATGCAATCGTTGAGAGTGCCCCAGTAGTACCTAAAGACGATCCAACTTTGTTGTTTACAAATGCTGGAATGAACCAGTTCAAACCACTCTTTTTAGGAGAAGAAAGTCACCTAAAGCACGACAATAAAAAGTGGAGCCGGGCAGCGGATACTCAAAAATGCATTCGGGTAAGTGGTAAGCATAACGACCTGGAAGAAGTTGGCCACGATACCTATCATCACACGCTTTTTGAAATGCTGGGAAACTGGTCATTTGGTGACTATTTTAAAAAAGAAGCTATCTCCTGGGCCTGGGAATTATTAGTTGATAAGTGGGGGATGGATCCTAACCGATTATATGCTACCGTTTTTAGTGGTGATGAGACAGATGGGCTTCCCGTTGATGATGAAGCCATAGAGTTGTGGAAATCTGAAACCGGTATCAATCCCGATCACATCCTGAAATTCGGTAAAAAGGACAATTTCTGGGAGATGGGAGACACCGGGCCGTGCGGACCTTGCTCGGAATTGCATATTGATCTAAGATCTGAGGAAGACCGAAAGAAGGTTGATGGTGCTACGCTGGTGAATATGGACGACCCCAGGGTAATTGAAATTTGGAATCTGGTTTTCATCCAGTTTAACAGGCAGTCTGATGGTGCTCTTGAACTGTTACCTGCCAAGCATGTGGATACAGGAATGGGTTTTGAACGGGTTTGCGCTGTTCTTCAGGGAAAGATGTCGAATTACGATTCGGATGTTTTTACCCCGCTTCTGAATAAGATTTCTGAGTTGGCCGGGATTAAATATGGCCAGGATGAAGAGAAAGATATTGCGATGCGTGTGATTGCTGATCACATACGTGCCGTTGCATTTTCAATTGCGGATGGTGCGTCTCCCGGGAATGATGGCAGAGGTTATGTAATTCGTCGGATTCAACGTCGTGCTATTCGTTATGGATGGGACAAACTTGGATTCAAAGAACCATTTATGTACAAACTGGTGAAAGTGTTGGCGCATCAGTTTGCGGAGGTTTTCCCGGAGATCGTTGCTCAGCAGGATTATATCACCAACGTGGTGCAGGCTGAAGAAAAAAGCTTCTTAAGAACTCTAGGACAGGGAATTTCCATTTTTGAAGAAATGATCAGTGATTCCGATAAGCTTTCCGGTGAAGACGCGTTCAAGCTTCATGACACGTATGGGTTTCCTATCGATCTGACCCAACTAATGGCCCGTGAAAAAGGAGTGGAGGTAGATGAGATAGGGTTTGTATCGCTAATGCAAGAGCAAAAGGAAAGAGCCCGGGCCGCTGGTAAATTTACCGTAGATCAAAGCCAAATAAATGAATGGCAAACACTTAGTGAGCATGGAGCTTCAGAATTTGTAGGCTATGATGAATTTGAAGTGGATTGTTCTATACGTGCCTACCGAAGAGAGGGAGATCGCTTTGCTTTCACCCTTGATAAAACTCCATTCTATGCTGAAAGTGGTGGACAGGTTGCTGATACAGGCTTGCTAACCAATGGTAAAGAGTTTATCCACGTTGTAGATGTTCAAAAAGGAAGTAGTGGAAACATTCACTACACGGATCACCTACCCAACGATGTGTCCGGAATCTGGTCCGCAAGAATCGATTTGAACAAACGACTTGAGATTCAAAAACATCACTCAGCAACTCACATAGCTCACGCGGCACTAAGAAATGTGTTGGGTGATCATGTAGCACAGAAGGGTTCGTTGGTAAATGAGCTTCATCTTCGATTTGATTTTTCACACTACGAGGCTATGACTTCAGAAGAACTTGATGCCGTTGAAGCCGAGGTAAATGCCAAAATCCAGGAAAATATACCGCTTCTTGAAGAACGAGACGTACCGATTGATGAGGCTCGGGAAAAGGGAGCTATGATGCTTTTCGGAGAAAAATACGGCGATCTGGTTCGTGTTATTACCTTTGATGAAGAGTACTCGGTAGAACTCTGTGGGGGAACTCATGTAGGGGCAACCGGCGAAATCGGTTACTTCCGGTTTCTTGGAGAAAGTTCGGTTGCGGCAGGTGTCCGTAGAATCGAGGCAGTCTGTGGAAGGGCTGCTGATCACCTTCTTAGAGAAGAGAAAAAGCTGATCCGTCAAATCCGTGGAGCCATTGGACAGACCAACGACCCTGTGTTTAGTATCAAAAAACTGATAGATGATAAAAAGGTGATCGAGAAGGAACTGGCCAAAATCCAGATGGAAAACTCCGGTTCCAGGTTGAGCGACATTCTGGAAGATGCACATATTCTTGACGGGTTTAGTATCTATAAAGGTGAGATTCCCGGCGCTGATATGAATGCGTTGAAACAACTTGGCTATGATGCTCTTCAAAAGAAAACAGAAAATGCTGTAATAGTTCTGGGAGCAAAGCAGTTGGATGTTGGAAAGGTGTTTCTGATGGTAGCTGTGACACAGGATCTTATCGCATCAAAAGGATTGAAAGCCGGAGCATTAGTCGGGAAACTAGGAAGATTAGTTGGAGGTGGAGGAGGAGGTCAGCCAAATCTGGCTACAGCCGGAGGTAAAAACCCTGAAAAACTGGAAGAGGCATTAAGCAAGGTTTCAGAAATCATTCAGGAATCGATTTGATTTCACTTAACAAACCCAGCCACGAATTCTGCTAAAAAATTGATATATTCCCGCCCCATTTTTGGGATGGACTGTTCAAAAAATTAACTATGGCCAAAAAGAAAACGGAAGAAATCAGATTTGCCCCAACCGGAATCGGTGAAGTGAATGAAGGGGCCGTTCAAAAGGGGGTTGATCTACCTCCAGCCACTAAAAAGAATCATAAAGACTTAGGCTTGTCCAACGATCAGTTGCTCGAAATGTACGAGCAAATGTATTTGCAGCGTCGTTTCGAAGAGCGATCTATGCAGCAGTATCAGAAAGGTAAATTCGGAGGTTTCCTGCATCTTTATATTGGTCAGGAAGCTATTTCGACAGGCACCGTTTTCGCTTTGGAACCTCAGGATGATATTATCACTGCTTACCGTGATCACGGATGGGGGCTTGTTCGTGGTATTTCGGCAAATGAAGGGATGGCAGAGCTGTTTGGAAAAGCGACAGGTTCATCACGTGGAAAAGGTGGTTCAATGCACTTTGCTAAAGCTGAAAATCATTTCTGGGGTGGATATGGAATCGTTGGAGGTCATATTCCAATTAACGCAGGGCTGGCTTTTGCTAACAAGTATAACGGAACCGGAAACATCTCCACTTGTTTTTTTGGGGATGGAGCCGTTGATCAGGGGGCATTACATGAGACGTTAAATTTGGCCCAACTCTGGAGTTTACCGGCTATCTTTGTTGTTGAAAACAATGGATATTCCATGGGAACAGCTGCCGCCCGCCATACGGTGGCAGAAATTGTGGATCGTGCGAAAGGATACGATATGAAGAGTGCGGTTATCAACGGTATGGATGTATTCTCGGTTTATGAGAAAATGAAAGAGATTGCCGATGATGTTCGGGAGAATTCGGTGCCATGGTTTGTTGAGATCAGGACATATCGATACAGAGGGCATTCCATGTCGGACCCTCAAAAGTATCGAACCAAAGAGGAATTAGAAGAATATCAAAGAATTGATCCGATTCTTAGGTTGAAAAGCTATTTGCTATCGAATGATATTTCGACTGAAGACGCATTAAAAGTAGTAGAGGACAAAGTAGAGCAGGAAGTACTTGATGCCGTGAAGTTCGCAGATGAGTCACCTTTCCCGGAAGAGAAGGAGCTTTACGAAGATATGTTCGACGAAGAAAATCCATACTTCCACGTTTAAAATCATCAAAATACATGGCAGAATTACAATTTAGAGAAGCACTTAAGTTCGCAATTGATGAAGAAATGGATCGCGATGAGCGCGTATTCGTTATGGGAGAAGAGGTAGCCGAATATAATGGTGCATACAAAGTAACTGAAGGATTGCTTGATAAATATGGATTTAAGCGTGTGATCGACACCCCAATTTCTGAGCTAGGTTTTGCGGGATTGGGAGTAGGAGCTGCGATGCGCGGACTGCGTCCCATTGTTGAATTCATGACGTTTAATTTCGCAGTATTAGCAGCGGATCAGATCATCAATCACGCTACCAAAGTTAAGTACATGACGGGTGGACAAATAGATTGTCCTATCGTATTTCGAGGCCCTAATGCTTCAGCGGGACAGCTAGGTGCGACCCACTCAGTATCATACGATTCAATGTACGCTCATTTTCCAGGCTTGAAAGTAATTTATCCTTCCGAGCCAGGAGATGCGAAAGGATTATTGAAATCTGCAATTCGTGATAACAACCCGGTTGTTTTCATGGAATCGGAGCAAATGTATGGCATGAAAGGTGAAGTACCTGATACTGAAGATTTTATCATTCCGATTGGAAAGGGAAAAATCAAGCGCGAGGGTAGTGATGTAACGGTTGTTGCTCACGGTAAAATGTACCATGTTGCTGTTCAGGCAGCTAACATTCTTGCCAAGGATGGTATAGAATGCGAAATCATTGACCCAAGAACGGTTAAACCTCTGGACCTTCCATTAATCCTGGAATCTGTTAAGAAAACCAATCGTTGTGTAGTTGTTGATGAAGCACATCCATTTGCAGGATTAGCAGCAGAAATTGGATTTCTAATCCAGCGCGAAGCTTTCGATTATCTGGATGCTCCGGTTCAGCGGGTTACGTTACCGGATGTAAATGCTCCATTTGCCAAGAATTTATTTGATGCGTGGTTCCCAAGTCCAAAAGACGTTATCGACGCAGTTAATCAAGTTACTTACCGAACTTAATCACTTAAAAATCACTCACTATGGCTATTAAAATCGAAATGCCCAAGCTTAGCGATACTATGGAGGAAGGGGTAATCGCTAAATGGAATGTGAAAGAAGGCGATACAGTAGAAGCTGGAGATATTATTGCCGAGGTTGAAACGGATAAGGCTACCATGGATGTAGAAGTTTTTGATGGTGGTACGATACTTAAAATTGTTCCCGGAGAGGGAGATGCAGTTCCATTGGGTGGATTGATTGCTGTGATAGGCGAGGCTGGAGAAGATATTTCCGATTTACTATCCGGTGATGGAGCATCAAGTACGGCAGCGGAAACTGTTGAAGAAGCTCCCAAGGAAGAGGCCGCTCCTGCCGAAGCTTCTACTCCTGAAACGAGTTCAACAGGCGATGATAGAGTGAAGGCATCCCCGCTTGCAAAAAAGATTGCTGCAGATAAAGGGATTGACCTTGCCGCTGTTAATGGTTCTGGTCCTGAAGGAAGAGTTGTAAAAAAGGATGTGGAAACGTTTACTCCTGGTGAGTCTAAAGCATCTTCATCTGTTTCACCAGCTCCGGTTCGCACATTTGAGAGTCTTGAAAGCAAAGAGATTCGTGTTTCTCAGATGAGAAAAGTTATTGCAAGACGTCTTTCTGAGAGCAAATTCACTAATCCGCATTTCTATGAGACCATTGATATAGATATGAAAGCGGCATTCTCGGCTCGAAAGGCAATGAACGATGCGAATGAGGTAAGAATCAGTTTTAACGATATCGTTGTTAAAGCATGCGCTATCGCATTGACCCGGCATCCGGCAATTAACAGTTCATGGATGGATGATATAATCATGCAGCACGGTGATGTAAACGTTGCTGTTGCCGTGGCCATCGACGAAGGTTTGATGACGCCTGTAATAAATCATGCCGACAAAAAAGGATTGGCAGAAATTTCAGCTGAGACCCGTGAATTAGCCGGCCTTGCCAGAGATCGTAAGCTTCAGCCTGATCAAATGGAAGGAAGTACCTTCACGATCAGTAACCTGGGCATGTTTGGGATCGAAGAGTTTACTGCTATCATTAATCCTCCAAACGCTTGTATTCTTGCTGTAGGGGCTATTCGTGATGTTCCGGTAGTTGAAGACGGTCAAATTGTTCCTGGTAAGCGTATGAAGGTTACTCTTTCGAGTGACCATCGTGTTGTTGATGGTGCTAAAGCTGCAGAGTTCCTGAATACCGTCAGGAATCTAATCGAAAATCCACTTTCGATGTTACTCTAATTAAGTGAGAATTAATTCTAGCCCGCACATAATTTTATGTGCGGGTTTTTTTATGGGATGTATTCCAGGAAGAAAACTACCGGATCGGTATTTAATCCAGAACCTCGAATCCGGTTGAAGATCTGTTGAGTTTCATTCCAATTCACGGATTGTCCGGTCATCACTGAATAAGTACCGGAGACTAATTCCTCAACCCGGGTATTTATTCCGGTGTTGGAACGAACCTGATTCGCCAGGTTTTGTGCAGAAGCCTCATTAGAAAAAGAATTAATCTGAATCTGGTAGGCATAATCGTAATCACCAGCTGTTTCTGGCTGATGTCGAATAAAAAGGTTTGAACTTACTTCCCGTGTTCTGAAATCCTGAAGTTGAGTGAGGACTTCATTTCTTGATGAATATGGACCGGTAAGAACATTATAAGTGTCAGAAACCCGGTTCATATAGGCTTGAATACCAAATTCGTCCAGTAATTGCATGGTATAATTCAGTCCATTACTTCGGTTTTGAAATGCTCCAAACTGGATAAGATATTTTACCGGTTTTGGTCGGTTAAATGTATTGTTATAGCATTGGTGAACAATACTTACATTGGCATCATTAAGCTGAGACGAGATTTGTTCCTGAAGTATTAATGCATCAGAAAACGATGCAATCACTTCAGATCGTACAGAATAAGTCTGATTATTGAAAGTCATTTGAATCGGAATGGATACATTCGATTCAACCCTAACAGCTCTTTGGAAAGCATTTTGGAGGGCCTCATATTCACCCAATTGAACCGAAAATTGACATCTTGCATCTACTTTTAAAAGTGAAGGCATTGCCGAAGTATTAACATCAGTTTGAGGTACGCTGGGTTGAGTGTTTTGAGAAGTTTCCGGAGGTGTAGTAGTTATAACTTCTTCCTGAGCTACTTCTTCTGGTTCTGGCTGTGGAGGGGAAGGTTGCTCTTGAACTGTTTCAGCCTCCTCGTCAGGCGTGTTGTTAGCTGACTCCTGCATGGCCTGCTCAATCCTGTTCTGCTCTATTAAGGTAACCATAGCAGGTTCATCTGCTAAGACTAACTCGTTTTGGGGAGTTAGTGTTTCTATAGAGGAGATTTCAGGAAGTGCACCTTCAAGGCTTTCCTGGATTTCCGACAAAGCCAATTCTTCATCCAGTCTCTCTTCAATCAGGTTATCCGATGAATAGTATAGTCGGAGCACAACCCGCCTGTTTCTCTCTTTGTTGGCAGCAAAAGGAAAACCCAGAGAGTCGTACTCAATTACCGGCCTGGAATCCGCATACCCGGAAGCTTTTAACCGTTTTGCTGGAATACCCATGTCATTAAAATACTTGACAACATTCGCTGCCCTGGCAGTGGATAGCTCCCAGTTTGATGGATATGCAACCGATGCGATCGGGGTATTATCGGTATGACCTTCAACATCAATATTGAAATCGTTGTATTGAAGCTGTTGCATGGCAATTAATACCCGATCGAGTAAAGCTTCAGAGCCAGCTTGCAAAGAAGCTTCTCCAGATGCATAAAGATCATCACTCTTGAAACGAACTCTTAGATCGTTAAGGTCGCGAATTATCTCAAGGTTTCCGGAGTCAATCTCTGGCTGGAGGAGCTCGAATAATTCATCCTGAATATTGCCAATTGGGGTGGTAATAAACTCGGCTTCGTCAGCGAGCCTTCCGAAGATGGAAGACAAAGAACTGAATTCCGATTTTGTGATTTGAGAGACGGAAAGCAGTATGATCAAAAACCCAAGTACGATAGTAATGATATCCAGATAACTGATTTGCCAGCTATCATCATCTTCGTTTTCAAACTCCTGGACAGGAAAATGTGAATATTTCAGGTGAATACGTTCTTTCTTCTTCATTCCAAAAACAGATTAGATCATGTTTTTGTTGCGACGCATGTGCGCCTGAAGGCGATCATAAACCTGTAACGCAGATTTGTTTTCTTCGATTAGTATGATGCCTTCCAGGATCAATTTTTCCCGGAAATATCGAAGGGAAGCAACATTGTTCATTTTCTTCGCCATAGGGGTAAAAATGAAGTTCCCTATCAGAATTCCATATAAAGTAGTCATTAGGGCAGCCCCTAATCCGGAGAGGAGTGATTCTACTTCACTAAATCCGGACAAGATCACAATCAATCCAAAAAGAGTGCCTAACATCCCAAAAACAGGGGATGTTTTACCCATACTTGTGATGATTTGATTCACCATTTGTTGACGGGTATAATTCTCTTCGATGTTTATTTCACCAAGCTCGCGAAGCTCTTCCGAGGAATAATTAGTATCCAGTACAGAAAAAAGATATCCCTCAAACTGATTTGCATACTCTTCACTTAGTTGAGAGACGGCTGCAAACTTATCCTGCTTGATCATTTTTTGCCAGTCCATAACCCGCTGGACATCCTGCTCAAGTACTTCGGGGGTAATAGTGCTGTAGGAAAACAGCTTAGTACTCTCAACAAAGGCCTTAAGAACACTATTAAATGGGTAGCTTATAAAAACACTGGCTGTTATCCCACCAATAACGATGGCTAAACTCGGGAGATTCAAGAATTCAAATTCTGACGGAATCAGGTCGTACTCCGTGAAGCCAATAACCAATAAAGCTCCCCAAACCAAAACTACAAGAGAGATCAAAAAGCAAAGAATGTTCAGAATAGATGTGCGCATGTAGTACTTAGAAAGCCTTTTTTAGATTCTGGTCGATCAAACCGTTATTCTGAAGTTGCTGGATAATATAGGTTGAAGAAGGTATAGGAACGTCAGGGTCCATTTCAAGTGCTCGACGCCATTGATTTACGAATTCATTGATGTATCCTAATCCGAGGTAAATACTTCCTCTTAAGGCCAGAACATCCGCATTTTCCTTAATTAATGCTGCCCGGTTTACAAGAAAGAGAGCGTTCTGAAAATCACCAGAATAAAAATGTTGTTGAGCGAGTATATAGTAATTTGTAAGTGTATTAGCCTGGGATTGGTACCTTGAGTAAACCTCATCTTTATAAAGCTCGATCAAAGCTTCCCGTAACTCTTGTTCTTCAGCTTCAATCTGAGCCAGGCTATCTGCAACAGGATCGAAAACAGGCTCTTCAACAGTAATTCCCTCTGAAACCGTATTGTTGTCAACTGCTTCTGACGAAGTCCCGCAATTCAGCCCAAAAATGATCAAAAAGAATGATATTGAAATGAAAGGTGCTTTCATCATTCCAATATATATTAAGTTCCGGAGTCGTTCGCATTTTTCCTGATGGAATTCATCAGCATTGCCTTGGCGTATTCAGTCTGTTTATTACTCGTACCTTGAAGCTCATCAATTTCCATTCTTAATAAACGTTGTTCCCGTTTCGGCCGGGCAGAAAGAATTTTCTCTACGATTACATCATCAAGCCCAAGGATGGCATCCAGAAGAGTTTGTGTATTCAGTGTGCGGACTGCTTTTTTGATTATCTCGTCACTCAGCTCGGGAAGCTTCTCAATGGTAATAAATTGCTTTTCGAGAATTGCTCCAACGATAGAGCCAGTAGCTTTTAATTCATCAATGTAACGCTGCTGTTCATGTACCGGAAGGCGTTCAAGAATTGGGTAAAGGTGTTCTGCACCGTATTGTTCACTACGTTCGGCCTCAACAAGGTCCATTGCCTTATCAAATAGCTCGGAGGATATTTTTTGCTGCTGATCGTTGGTTAAATTATTCAGCGAAGCCATATGAAGCATTATTTTGGCAGCTATATCCTTGTCCAGTTTCTCGATGAATTCGGCGGCTGTATCTTCGGGCAGGTATTGAAGGATAAAGGCACCTGAAAGGCTATCTTCAGTTTCCAGGAGCGTAAGAATATGATGGTCGGAGATATGGTCCAGGAATTTGAATAGTGAGAACTTATTTCTCTTTCGTTCTGAGATGGTATGTTTTGCACCGTGCTGGAGCATTTCTCCAAATTCGCCAAGGATTTCTTTTTTGCGAGAGATACTCAATTCCTGAATTTCCAATACAGAATCAGATACGGTCTCAAAATCTTCCGGGTGTAGTTCTTTTTTTATCGTTCTTAGCAAATGCTTATCAGCAGCAATAATTACTTCGGCGGCTTTGGTTGCTCCATCTTCTTCTTCGCTTAACCAGTATTTAAAAATGGTAGCAATTTCTTCCGGTTTTGTGAAGAAAGCTTCCACAATCTCATCCTTCGAAATACTTTCGGTGGATTCCAGAACTTCAGGTTCTTCTAAATCCGAGAGAAGTGGTTCAATTGCTGAAGTAGCAGGAGGGAGGTATTCATTTTTGAATGCTTCCCTGAATTCCCTTATCGGGATTTGTGGTTGTGGCTTATTCATTAACCGGTTGAATATCAGGGTCAGCCCAAAAAGTAACATCAGCGCTAAAGCAGGAACGTAAGTAAAAAATGAAGTATAATCAGGAAGAGTAGGTTGCGGGGTAATCGTAGTTGCAGTAATCGGTTCCGGGCGTTCTGTGTAATCCGGGATTCCCAATTGGGAAATATTAATTACATCACCTCTTTCAACATTTACTTTAATGGCGATACCGGTAATAAATCGCATTAACTCTAATTGTTCGGCAGTAAGTGATGTATCAGCGTAAATGTTAACGCTCATATCCACTAATCGAAGTGTTTTAATCGTATTCTGATTAACAACAACATCAGGCTCTAAACTAAGATTACCTGGTTGTCGTAAGTTATCCTCAGGTAAGAATGGCAAGCCGGGCATAAACAAATTTTGCCGGGGTTCAGAGTTGGTTACAACCTGGTTTGAAGTGGTACCAATAGCTTCATCAACAAGCTCTGCGTTGATATTAACATCTACAAAAAACTTTTTTCGATCGAAATAATTGGAAAGTATGCGTATGATTTGAGCATCATACTGCTGCTCAAGAGTAGCTACTCTTAACTCGAAGGATTGGGAGTTACTTGGATCGATCGAGGTTTGGGCCAGTGCACTTTTAATTCCAATCAGGCTAAACAAAAGCATGGAAATAATAAAAACAACAATCCTGAGGCTAAATGGAGGAGAAGAATTTGCCTTTTGCGAGGTAAATATGTGACGTATTCCGTACATGTTATTCAGAAGCACCCGTATTAACCCTTTCCTCCAACACTTCCATATCCGGTATGTACAGATCGGGGTTAAATCGCAGTGCTTGTTCCCAATGTCTTTGCGCCTGATCGATGTTTCCTTCAAAATAATAAAAACTTCCCTTTAAAGCGTGTCCTTGCGCAGTTTCAAAAAGTTCTAATGATTGGTCAACATATCGGAATGCAAGGTCGATATCCCTCGAATAGAACGCATTCTGAGCCATTATCAGATATCTTAGGGATTCATCAACGGTTTGAAAGACTTCTTGAGAATATTCTAATATTTCCGGAGAGGATTTTATTTCGTCAGTAACCTGAGCAATCGTAATTGCAGCAATACTATCCTCTTCAGTTTGTTCAACTTCTTCAAGTGGGAATAAATTGAACAGAAGGCCTTCAACAAAATCGCCATCTCTCAGTGTTTGAACCTCAAATTCTATGATCTCGGGTTCTGATCTTGCCTGCAAAAGAGTTAACTGAGTCGGATCAATTCGCAGCTGGTAATTACCAGGCTTGAGTGGATAATCATAAAAGCTTCCATCGGAAAAAGTTCGGATTTCTTTTACTTCAGAGTCGCCAGCTTCATTTAGCAAAATTTTGAGACCACCAATACCCTGAGTCTGGTCATTCTCATAAACACGTTCGACCAGTCCTTCCATAACTCCACTCATATTGAATGCGATATCAATATGTTTGAATGTGTTTGGATCGGTAAGTATTGAGAACTGATCCTTATCAGCAACAAGCATGGGATTTTTTATAGAAGACTGATTTAGCTCAAGGTTATATCTGAAATAAGGGCTCAACAGGGAGTAGTACAAAATGCCATTCTTACTAATCGATGCAGCTCCACTGCGACCCAGTCGTAAGCTAATATCGTCGAGAATTTCGTCCTCCTGCTCTTCATACTGGCCGTTTGCATTGTTATCTACATAAAATCTGACAGCTGTCCCGGATCTGCCCACCTGGTTCCTGCTTGTCCACAAAAAGTTACCAAAGTTTGAGTCATACCCAACCGAGCCCCGTACCGTTTGACTTGCATTAACAGTACTTCTTAGTAAGGTCATTGTACTATTGGATCTTACAGGACCTAAATCAATAACAAAACTGAGTCGGAATGTGTTGAATTCTCCCTGAAAATTCCTCCCAATCGAGGCTTGAATCCTGCCTTGATTAAATAAACTTCTCGAGACTAGGAACTCACCGGATTGAAGCTCATTTGTTGATGGTATAAACCGAAACTGATTCCGTATAAAGGTTCCACGTATGAATTTTGGAATATTTGGATTTCGAGAAAAATTATAAGTCATAGCCGATTCCAGGATACCTGATCCGGAACCATCGAAAAGATTAAAAGTATCGATTAGTCTATCTGAATAGCCAAACCGTAGATTAACGCGGCTGATTTTTGCATTGAGATCCGTTCGTATAGTATTCAAACTGCTTCCATCTCTCACCCTGGAGAAATTCGAGACCCTTAATCCGAGGGGCTGGTTGAACAAAGTAAAAGGTAAAAACATACTTCCAATGAACTGGTGATCATTACCAGAGTTGTTGTAGATACTTGTTCCGGAAGTATAATTTGTATAGTCCAGGTTTATACTAGCCGAATTCGGATATACAGCATTCAAACTGCTTCTCAAATATCCTTTAGTTACCCCTTCAAGTGTTAAAATATAACTGGAGGCAATTCTGCTTGATAAAGTAGCCGTGTAGAATGGTTCATTTTTTCCAATCTCAGTAGAATAATATTCAACACCTAGTTTCGAACTTAGCCAACTCGACAGGCCATAGGAGAAGGATCCTTGTAGGGTATTTTCTCTCTCGGTTTCACCGATTATTGGATTCTCAAGAACTCCCGCATTTATTCGATAATTAAGTTCACCTTTTGGAACAAAGTTGAAAGGAACCTGCTGTCTTGATCTCTGTTGGATGATTTGCCCGGTTGGCCCATAAATTCTTACATCCAACTGAGTTGTTCCATAAAACTGTGGTACCAGAAATCTGTAGTTACCCAATTCATCAGCCTGGCTGAAATCAATTAAGGCATTATCAAGATATAACTCTATTTCAGACTGAGGAAAAGTTGTGCCCTGAAGTTCAAATTCATCGAAAAGTCTACGCGGTTCCACAGGTTCATTTGTGATCCTGATACCGGAATAACTATTCATAAAAACGCCATCAGTATTGGTTTGTCCCAATGTAATGGAGCTAATTAGACGGTTTTCGCGTATTAAGGTCCGCCATCTTAAATTGTTTGTGTCAAAAACTGTGGTTTCTGAATTCAAGTTACCGAACATACTTCCTTCTAAATCTCCACCTAATACCTGGAGACCAATTGAACCACTGTAATTAAGGGTGTTTATAGTACTGCTAAGATTTGCTCCAAGACTGTAATCAAGAAAACCTCCGTTGAACACATCTCTTTTTAACCCATATTCGATAGGGTAGAATGTTTGCTCACCTCTGTTTACAGAAGCCAATCTCCGTTTTGAACGTCTTAAAAACTGCTCGATAATGGGAATCTCTACTTCAGTATCGAGCCTAAGAGTCAGGTTGTTAAAGTCGACTGAAAAATCTAAACCAAAAATATCAGAAAAAAATCGCGGAGGGATGTAGGTATCTAAGTCTGTAAGTATATAGTCATCACTTGTAATAGGGTAGGACTCACTTCCAAACAATATCGTTTGGCGTGTAAGGTTAATGGAATATTCTGTTTGCTCAACAGCGAATTTCCCATCTATCTGAACACCTTCAACATTTGCTTCAATGAGTAAAAGATCAAAAATTTCCTTTACAGGCAGAAAGAACTCCTCACCGTTATAGTAGGAGATTACATAATTGTTAATTACACCACGGTGAGAAAACTGAAGATATACTTCAAAGTCGTCCTCACTTTGAGCCAGGAGAGAATTACTAGTAATTAGTAATGAAAAAAAAAAAGAAGACTATCTTAGAAAATATTCTCAACGTTTGACAAATGTGGCTGTTTCGGTAACGGTAGCCATTTGGACTAAATCGGATTCTGGAATATCGCTTCTGCTAGTTTCGAAGGTGGTACGTATTAAGTACTCACCATTTGGTAAATCCGGAATTTCAAATTCTTGTCTAAATATACCATCGAAATAAAGTGAAGTAGATAAAAATCCACGTCTTACCTCCTGACCATCGCTATCAATAAGTGACGTAGTAATTGATCCTAGAAAAGGGCTATTCCCGGTTCTGCTGTGGTCAACCAGTACAGCTAGCGTACCTGATTCTGGATCGTATTCGGTTCTTATTTCATTGACGTCTATTCCGGTAGAAACGGTCCCTTTTTTGAAGAATATACCTGTTACCTGCTCCACTCGAATTCCAACTCTGGCAGCAACTGCATTGTTTGATTGTAATTCGATTGGTGGTGTTTCAGGTGTGGATGCGGTTTTTATTCTTGCCCAATACGTTCCATCTACTAAATCATTAGGTGGAGTAAGTCGCAATCGAACTACTTGTCGCTGTCCGGGAGCAAGGGTAAAGTTTCTCGGAAATGCCCGAATATGCTCTGCTATTGAATAACTTGCTGTTGTCTCTTCATCCCCCTGAACGATAGTCCGGAATCCATTACCATCACTTTGGCTGTACGCGAAAGCAAAATCAATGGAAATCTCCTGTGTATCGTTTGAATTGTTAATCACCATATAGGTACCAAAACGAGCATTTTCACCAATAAAAAGGTTGGTAGGAGCAATGGTAACCTGAGCGTTAGCGATATTGAAAGATGATATTATAAATAGTATCGCTATAAATGTTGTAATAGACTTCATCACGTAGATATAATTTCCCATCTATTATAATTTAGTTAAAAAAATACATAATTGTTCTAAGCAATTTTTATAACGATATAATTATTTAAATCAGACAAAAAAAAAGTCTCACAAGTAATTGTGAGACTTTGAAAAAAGATTCAGTCTTTGATCACTGATAGTTTACAGTAACGTTAAGGTCACCAGAACCATTTACAGCACTTGAAGAATAAGTAGCAGCAGTTTGGCTAGAAAGAGTACCTAAGTTACCACCGATGTATACAAAAAGTGCACCACCAGCTGAAGTTGCAGTACCTGTACCTGCAGTGTTTTTTGTGATATCAGTAGAAGTTGAGATATCATCGGTGCTGTTTCCAGAAAAGTCTGGAGTAAAAGTCATAGTAGCAGAAGATCCGTCACCTAGAGTAACAGTAGCCTGATCCCAGTCAATAAGAAGCTGAGTTGAGTTTGCAGCAGCGATCGTCAATTTACCGAAAGTAGCAGCAGCTCCAACGTCTGCAGTGTTTGTACCTTGAGGGTCAAGAACCGGGCTACCAGTATCCTGGATGTTACCAAAGCTTACATCATCATTTTTAGTAAGAGTAATGTCGGCTAGTACAACAGCCCCAATGTTAACGTCTGTGTTCTCTTGTGCGAAAGCACTAGTTGCGAAAAGAGCAACAACAACAAAAGCTGAAAGTATGTTTTTTAAATTTTTCATCGTAATTGTGATTTTATTTGGCTTTTAATTTCTGATACAAAATTAGAGAGAATCGCTTGGTAGTCCTAGTTAAAAACTCTTAATTAAAATTGTCTAAATAAATTTTCCGGGTTAGTCATATTCCAGATATAAAAGAATCTCTGCCGAATATTGGCCTTCATTGATATTTCCAACATCAATCGTTCCGTAAACAAAAAGCATCAGTTCCTGCCAAACACTTTGCTCGGCTGTTACCCTGTCGCTTGGATTATTGGCTACCGCTAAATATCCATTGTTGCCTTCTAATTCGATCGCATTATTGACACTTCGATTTCCTTGATTGTTGTATGAGACATTTAAATCCAGGGGGATAACGTCATCAACCGAGGGATTACTATGGGTAAGGAATTGGGGTACATCAAGATTGACATATATATTCTGTGTGTAATAGGCACGAATATTGAAAATCCCCATGTTGAGATCTCCCAATTCAATCTCTTTAATCCCGGAGTTAATGATTAATTGTCCAAAATCAAGATCTTGTTCAACGGATGCGGATAGTTCCGGCTCAACCCGAATTTGCAAATTGATGAATTGGGCGTAAGATGATGATGCACAGATCATCGAAAGAGCTGATATGAGCATCAGTTTTTTAATCATAACTCACGGTTACATTAACTGTTCCTGAGTATGATCCGGCTGTTACACTTCCGACGGTGATATCTCCATAGATATACAAATAGGCAGTTTCGTTGAAAAGGCTTGGATTGAACCCTTGGTAAACAGGTGTCGGAGGCGGGCCTGGCGGGGCATTACCTCTGTATCTGATCGGAAATTGAGCACTTGCTATATTAGAAGCGCCTACATTGAAATTAGTTACCTGAGAGGTGCTCAGGCTTCCTCTGTTCCCATAAGAAGCTTTCATTGTAAAGGCTACCTGGCAAGAAGCTGATCCGCAAGGAGCACCGTTAAGCGTCAGATAATCAGGACCATCCAAATCAACAATAATATCGAGGTACCTCACACCTTCAATGGTTAACACAACGGCACTATTGATATCAACTGAAAAAGGGTTTATGTCTTCATAAACGGTACCAAAATCAATCTCTGCACCAGGACTGAGTTCGGCTAAGGTAACCGAATAGCTGCTGCTAAAACTTCCAAAATCTATTTCCTGACTATATAGATTGTTTGTGTAAATAAGAAATAACAATATAAGGAGCTGTCGTACCATTTAGATTAGATATAATCGATTTCTATAGTGAAATCCCCCTCATAATTTCCTGGTTGAGCATTTTCCAGGTTAACTTCACCGCCTACCCATATATAATACCTGCCTTGTTCGTTAAAGCGTAAATTCCTGTCTTGATAATCGATAAGTTGTGAACTGGACTGATCTTCAATTGCATTGGCAGATAATTCATACCTGAATATCAGAAAACCTTCTCCTTCAATTCTGTTGAGCTGGCGCTCAAGTTCATAGTCCAGTCGGAATTCGGCTCCGGGAGTTCCTGCTGCTATCATAAAACCTGCGCTAAGATCGTTCACAGGGTTTACATAAATCACTTGCTGACCTGGCTGAGAATTACCGAAAGTCATAGTATTAACGGTTATCAACTCAAGGGTCTGAATTACGTTAGCCTGGATATTTACCTCTACCGTAAAGTTATTACTCTCCTGAGCCAGAATAGAAGTGGATAGAGCCAGACAAAAAATGATTAAAAGACGTTTCATCAATGCAGAATACTTTTTTTAAAAGTACATGCACTACAAAATTTAAGCCAGTTAATGTTTCTTAATTAAGTAGATGTAATATCTATCTTTATTACCAGGCGAAAGCATTAAAATACAAGGCGTCAAGCTCAACTTCTCGCCCCTGAAGTTGAACACCACGTGGCATCACTTCCGTCATCCGCACAAAATTAGACATCATCTCAAAGTTGTAGGTCAATGTTTGACCTCTGAAGCGGGATGAAAACCTAATCGTAATGGAATACACACTATCAATAGGCTCGGCATCTACCAGATAGTAGGGGTTAGGAGTATTGATGGGATATAAATCCCCAACAATCTTCAGTTGATCTCTTCCTGGAACAAACGTGCTGTCTTCCAGCTGAGGTTTTAAATTCACATTAAATGTTATCGAGGTCTGCGCGAATACACTGGAAGAGGACACCAATAGTAGCACAAATGCGGGTGATAACCGCTTGATTAAGGCCATAATTAATTTGAAAGTTTAGTTACTTCATCTTTCCAGTATACAATAGAGAACACACTTTCTCTTGGGAAGGAAGGAGGAATACTTGCCTTCAATCTGTTATCATATTGATAGTTTTTTGCATAACCCGATACTATTGACGATCCGGAGAAAGTACCTACCGCACCCCGGTTTTCCTGGATAAGTCCACCTAACAAGTTCAATGTACCCCTTCCACTACCCGAACTATAGTTTTCGACGTAAAAGGACTTGTTTAGTGCCATAATTGATGCATGGACGGTAAGATCCTGAGTACCTGAGAATGAATGCGCAGCTTCATCAATCCTAACATCGCCCTCACTTACCAGTCCTAACATGTCGGTAGATGATGAATCAGCAAGTGGACTTGTCACGTATGTGATATCTCCGTCTATTTCGATGATATCTTCAGAATGTAAGGTGACAGCGCCTTTTACTTCACCATATACATCAATTCTGCCTGAAGTAGAAATAATGCCGTTGGTAGCACTTATATCATAGTCCGTGGGGGAGCCCCACGAGCTTCCGTTCCATTCCCAAATTCTGGCATAACCAACGTCGCTTACAGTGAGAAACTGAACATAAAGCTGGCTTGAAAACCTTAACCCACCATTGTTTGCGGCGGTTTTTAGCTTGTCAATTTCATAAGTGGTAGGTTCCGACTTTGTTGGAGCATTAAAATTCTCTCCTCCATAGAAATTTGGGCTGGTTGGGTTGGTGGAATGGGCCTTCCACATGTTTGGACTGGTTATGAGTCCATAGAAAGAAGGGGTGCCAGACATTGCAAATTGTCCGTTTGTATGGATAGGACCATAAATATTATCAGCACCCATAAACCAGATGGTTCCCCCCGAAGAACTTAACTCAGATTGAGTCATATACGAGTACTTAGAGAACGAGTCTCTTTGCATTAAAACCTCTGTTGTAACCTGGATATCATCATATGTTGTTGAACTCACAAGGAGTACCTTATATTCATCCCAGGTTCCTACACTGTTGCTCGGTTTATTTTGACTTGATTGGGTATAACTTGATAACTGACCGCCCATTGTGATTCCATATGAGCCACCACCAGCATCGATCATCTGTTGTCTATTGGTTGCTTCCATTTCGCCAAGCTGATCCACAGTAATCTGCCCAAGAGCCAGTTTCTTTCTCCCATCCATAGATCTGGCCATTATGGCAAGTGTATCAACAACGTCTGTCATGTTAATACTTCCTGTCCAGTTGTTATTGGCCTTCATGGTTTCAACAGCATTGTCAATCAGTGATTTTGACAAATTTCTTGCTTGCTGAGCTTTGTAATAGTCTGTTGTGACTTCAGGAATGTCGGTTACTTTATCGGAATTATTCACCTGAATAAGTCCTGTAATGATTGTTAGTCCTGTCACTAATAACAATAAACTTCTACCCATGACTACTCCTCAATAAGGTAAGTTAATGTTGTTTGGTACATAAATTCGTTTCCACACAAGGCGCGGATATTCCTGGACGTTACTGTTAATGGTATATGCCTCTCCGGTTTCAACCATAATTTCTACTTCTATTTTTTTTACAGAAGATTTGTCTGTAGTAACAGTGCCGTCGGCGGTATAGTAGTTTAAATCAAAATAAACCACAGGAAACTCAATGGTTCCGTATGAACTTGCCCCAATTGGCCCTTCTCGTTTTAGGTAATAGTCGTTTGGATTGGATGTGGTAGTAACGGCATCACTGGTATCAAAGTACCATCGTATATTCGTAGAGTTATAGTTATCGTTGTCATATACATCCCCCTGAAAAATAATATTTTGATCCTGAATAGTGGTAAAGGGGACCGCTGTTCCCGCATTGAATCCAATCTTATTAAAATCGTTTGATAGTACGTCAACAATATTGTCTAATGCGCCTTGATTTATTGCACTTAGTGCAATCTCCTGGCTTTGATTACTAACCGAAGTATTAAAAGCAAGGATCGATATCATGAACAATCCCCCAATTACAAAAGTTATGGCAAGCCCTGCATTCATTAGTAGGTATAGGATTTTACATATTCCAAAGTGATCTGCACTTCAGGTTCCACATTTTGATTAACTACCGTTACTGCGACCTGGTAACGTTTCATAGAACCCGTGTCTTGAATTAATTCAGAAGTTCCATTAACAGTGAACGTAGAACTATACTGGTTGCTGGAACCGTATGTATGGGTTTCCTGGACCGGATAGTTTGCATATACATAAGTGCCACTGGTAGGATCCAGGTCATCCGGCTCATAAATCCATAGCACTTTGTCCAGCTCATCCTGAGCTACTGCAATTGCGCGGTATTCCGCTTCAGCCTGGTATATAGTTTGCCTGGAAGAGTTAAAGCTCCGCGCAGTGTTTAAAGAGAGCATTGAGAATACCATCATTGCTCCAACCAGATAAAACAATTCAGCGTAACTAGACATCTTGTTAAATTTTACTACATGAGTAATTATCAAAAATATGTTACATATAAAATTAATCTATCGTAACAAAGAATTTCTATCAGCAACAGAAGGCGATTGAAATTATTATGTATAACTCTCTGACTCTAAGGTTTCTTTATAAATTCTAATTAAAGCTCTTCTGATTATCGGTGCAAGGAAAAAAATCTAAATGACAAAGATCAAAATTCTAATTTAATTTCTAATTGAAACTACTTGATTAAGGTCATTTTTTTGATGAACACTTCGTTGTTGGCCTGTAGCCGGTAGAAGTATACGCCCGAGGCAAGGGAGCGCCCGTCGAACCTGGCCTGGTAACGGCCGGGGTCCTGCTGGCCATTAATGAGTGTCTGAACTTTCCGCCCCAGGATATCATACACTTCCAGCACCACGGTGGCCGACTGATCTACCCCAAAATTAATGGTGGTGCTCGGGTTAAACGGGTTGGGGTAGTTTTGACTTAAGAAAATTTCCTCGGGTACATCCCGCTCAATCTGCTCGGTCGAGATTTTTAGTGTGAACCGGGTATCCATCGATTGTGCTTTCGCCCGGATGGCATATGCCGGGTTAAGCGGGTCACTATTGATTCTGACCTTGGCCCGGGTAGAATGGGTAAAGGTGTAACTCAACTCTTCCTTCATGTTGATTTCCGCGCCCGTGTCATGATCAATAAGGGTGAGGATCCAATCTTCGGGAATGGCCCTCAAATCTCCCCACACAAACGTGAGTTCTCCGGAAACAGGGGCTCCATTCTCATAAGCGGCTACATGAACAGGAATAAACAGCCGGGAGTTGAAGTCTATTGGCAGGTTGTTTATTGCGATCTCCGTACCGTTGTTTAACAGGGTATGCAGTTCAATGAAAGAATCTGAGAGGGGCAGCAGACGGAATCCATCCAATGGGTCTTTAGAGAGTGATCCCTCCTCGGAAAACATGATGCTTGTGCGTTTAGATCGGCCCAAGGATGAAGTCACCCCAAGGTCGATCACCGGATAAGCAGGCTCGTTCACTTTAGCTAAAGAGTCGCCCAGGGTTTTTGAATGGAACTCTTTTCGCAGGAAGCTACCGCCGGTTGTTTTTGCGGCTTTATTGACGGCTAGCTCGGGACTGGCGGCATTTGCTTTTACCCAGAAGCCCTGGAAAGGCGGGATCAGCCCACCATTGGGCAAGGTACCGGTCACCCCGTTCCAGGTAAGATATTCGCCCTGGCCACCGTTGGCGGATGGATCCCAGATGTAAATGGTGGATTCCACGTTGGTCTTTGTCCAGTTTGCGTTATCGTCCCAGTCGATGGTAGCCAGGAAGGGATTACCCACCAGGTTCCATCCGGAATCGGCTGCAGGGGTATAGGTGATGCCAAAATCGACTTCAGTACCATCTCCGTCAAACTCTCTGCCGGTTACATCCAGGGTATCCGGCAGGGGATCGTTGTACCTGGAATCAGCGGCAATATCCCCAAACAGGAAGACAAACATGCCCTGGCCCTGGGTAACTTTTTGAGTAGAGCTGGTTGGGGCACGAAGCCTTTGCAAGTAGGTCCCAGGATAGTTCTCGAGATGAATAAGAACAGTTGGCTGAAGACTGTCTTCAGCAGCATTCCCAAGCGTAGAGCCAGGGTAACCTTGAGTCAAAATACCGTCCAGGAATTCGCCATAAGTGGTATCAATGGGTGAAGAAATCATTCGATAGCCCTTCATGCCATACATTCGCTGCTGCATACGAATGTTGCCGGTACCATATTCTTTGGTATTGGCAATCAGATTAGTGCCTGTGGGCATAAACAAAGTGCCGTTGGTTAATTTCAAAGTACCTGATACAATAAGGTTAGTAGTGAAATCAGCACCATTAGTATTATCCAGCTCCAGGTTTACGTAATTGTTCGGGGTTATCACGTTCTGATTGACACTCCCGTCAAGTTTTACATAGCCTGTGGTGATTTCAGAAATCGCTAAATCCCCACCTACTGTTAAAGAATCAGAGTTACTGCCCAGTATTTCTCCGTTTCCGGAAAGATCCCCGGAAACTATAAGTTCCTTTGCTCCGGAAATAGTTACAGAAGCACTGCCTTCTATCAAAAGCCGGGCAATTTTGGTATTCGTAGTATTTATTACCGGGTGCTCATTTCCTACCGTGGGAGTCGAGGGAATCAAAACTTTATCGCCGGATACCGGAACGGAACCTAAACTCCAGTTAGTGGCCAGATCCCAGTCTTGCGCATTAGCTACAGAACCGACTGAAGATTGCCAAAGGTTATTGAAGGCGGCAAACTCAACCTTGGCATCATCAGTAATAGCAGCTGCATTTAGCGTTCCCGTAATAGTGGCAGTTCCAGCGACTACCGAAGAGGTTAGTGTTGCGGTATAAGTTCCGTCCGAATTATCAGTAACAGAACTAAGAATTCCATCCGTTGTATTTAATGAAACAGTCTCACCGCCCGCGGTTAGATTATTGCCTTCTGAATCTTTTGTTTGAACGGTGATGGTAGAGGTGGAGAATCCATTATTTAATATTACCGTGGGGTTTGCTGTAATAGTAGTGGCAGCCTCAGAAGGGGCTCCAGGCGTAACAACAAAGGTATTGCTTGCTCCGACGGCAGAGCCTGAGGTATTGATAGCGGTTATAGAACAGGTCCCAAGACTGGAAACAGATACTGTAACCGGGGATAACACTCCTGCAATAAAACCGGATGTGGTTCCCTGACCGGCTCCCAGGGTACAATTTGAAGATAATCCAACGGTTCCGGTGAATGTTCTTACAGTATCTGACTGACTGTCTGCAGCAGTAATACTAATATTAAAGGATTGTCCTGCCAATTTGTTGGAAATGTTACCTGAAGGAAATCGCTCCACTATGAATTGAGTGAGCTGTCCGATTGCAACTACATCAAACGGAGTACTCGTTGTACTGGAAAGTCCGGTACTGGATGCAGTAAGGGTATATTCTCCGATAGCACTTAGCGTCAGATTATTAAATTCTGCTACGCCAAATACATTTGTTGCAGATGTGGTGGTTCCTCCAAGTGTACCGTTTCCACTTACAATATTACCTGCGATACTAACGGTTACCTGGCTTTCCTCAACCGGGTTTCCGAACTGGTCGACAAGTTGTACACGAATAGTTGGAGAAATAGCAGAACCAAGATTGGATATCGTAGGTTGTCTACTGAATTTAAGTGCGGTTTTTGCTCCTTCAATCATGGTTAGTTTACCATAATCTGTGCTTCCCCCTAGTCCGGTGGTACCTGTATTTGTAATAGTGCCGGAATTAGGAAGTATGCCAGTTGTAGGGCGAACACGGAAGTCGGAAAATGTTATTTCACCAGGATTGGAGCTGGATTCCGTACCGATGGTAAAAGTAATTTGAGAAGCTGTTCGGCTAGTAAAAGAGACGGCTAATTCAGTAGAGCCTCCAAAAGCAGACGATACACTGGCTGAAGGAGCAGGAGAATTGGTAATATCCCATTCAAAACCGGAAGGAGCGTTGAAGACGAAAGTTCCTGCACTGGTAAATTCTCCCACAAAACTTTCCTGTACTCGTGGCCCGGTTAATGTAACATACCCATTAGTCACATTCGCACTGTCAGCAGAAATGGCTTCCCCACCAGTGGCAGCGGTTAGTGAACGGATAGCGATGTCGTACTTTGTCGACAGGTAATCTTCGACATCTTGTTGTTCAGTAATAGCAAGCTCTTTTCCGTATAAAATTACCTCGGCAATTAATCCATCCCAACTGCTCGATTGATCCTTTGTTCCCTGGCCAATAATGGCAGTGGTGACATCAGTAAGTATTCCGGTTGGTACATTTTGCAGATGGGTGGGGTTACTAAGTACACCATCTACATACAACTCATAATTCTGTTCGGAAGTCCATTTAAGCATTACGATTTGACCAACTGTTGATTGAGCAGCTTCAAAACTTTCCATCACAAAGGCAGTAGTCAGATCTCGCATTCCGGTTGTGATTACATCATCTGCCAACCCATTATCTCCCTGACTATCGTACCTTATGCTAAAGATTTTATCTTCCCCGGTTGCATCTGGTTCATAGGTGGTCCAGAAACCTTGGTCGGTGTTTACATCATCCGATTCCAGCACAAAGAAAATGGTAAGCGCACTTAATCCATTCAGGTAATTCTCAGCGTCAATATCTTCAAGACGGTATCCTGATGCACCCGGGAATTCAATGGCATTCTGGAAATTGATGGTGCTTACATTTGTCTTAAATGTGGGTTCGGAACCGGAATTGGTAGCTGTGAAATGATGGTCATTTCCACTTTGATCTTCCCATCTTCCAACGATCGTACTATTGCTGCTGGTTGTATTTCCATTGGTGGTTGTAAATGTTCCGGCATCTCCTTTTAGCCAAACCAATAAATCAGAAACAGATTTGGGGATACTAAAAGAAATACTTCGGGTAAGAGTGTTACTATTTCTTTCTCCGTCGCTGGCGGTGATGCTTACTGTTCGATCGATGTCGGTTGGGATAGGTGCAGTATTACTGTAGGTAACGGTTCTGATGGCTGATTGGAATTCAGATTTTGAAGCAGGTCCGGTAAGCGTTAAGGTGCCGGTAGCATCCGTCCATAATGAGGTAATACCGAATACGGATTGGAATTGCAGGGTATCTTCAGTGCTATCGTAGTTTGTAGAAATCTGAAATTTGACGGTATCAATCTGAGTATCATCAGGATCAGAAATGGTAATGTTTTCAGTTATGATGGATGATTGGTTTATCTCGTAAAAAATGCCCTCTCTTTCTATGTTTGCGAGAGCAGGTGCAGTGCTGGAGCTTAGTACTAAAATATCACGTGTTGTGCCAGTGGAGCTGTAATTGATACCATCAAATACCCGGATTTCAATAGTTCGGGTAATCCCGGTTACCGGATCAGAACTGGTATTCTCAAAGGTGACGTTTCTTACTGCTGCCTGGTAGTTTGCCAGGGTAGCAGTACCGCTAAGAATTAATACCCCCGTAGAACTATCAAATGAACCGGTAATTCCGAGTACATTTGTATAACTGAGTTCATCTTCACCTAACAAGTAGTTATTAGTGAATGCCACAGTAGCTCCCTGAAGAGTGGTATTATCATTGTCAGAAATAGTTAGGGTGGACGTGATATCTATTGCTGCCGACCCTTCTGTATAAGTGAGGCTGTTTGTTTCAAGGTTTGTAAGAACGGGAAGATCATTAAATGGGATGACGTCAATTTCACGGGTTATCACTGCGCTTGGATCATCCCAATCGTACACAATAAAGCTGATTTCCCTTTTAGAGAGTGTAGGACTGGTAGTTTCAGTGTTTTGATAGGTGACGTTCCTGAGTGCAGCCTGGTAATTGGCACTTGTAGTTGAGCCGGTGAGTGAAAGTACCCCGGTTGCCGTATTGTAAGAACCGGTTATGCCGAGAGCTGTGGTATAAGCAAGAACATCTTCTGAACTTACGAACCCATTTGATATATATACTTTTGCACTATCAATCTCTGTAGTGTTGTCTTCGGTGTCTACATCAGTTAAAGTAAGGGTTGAAGTGATGGCTGTAGTAGCATCACCTTCCATATAACTTAACGGAGAAATTTCAATACCGGCGAGGACTGGAGGAGTATTCAACCATTTACTGCTTAAAAAGCCGTAGATATTTGTAAAATCCGTAGTTGATAAGGAAGAATTCCATGAAATAAGTTCCGCTATAGATCCATTAAATTCGGTCGTTGCTGAGCCTACGGTTCCATTAGGAGCAACAGGCTCACGTATGGTTCTATTGTTATTAGCTATTCCACCGCGACCAGTCCTATGTTGAAACTGTTTTCTTACACTTGTTAATGTAGTTATAGTTCCCCCATTTACATTAGCTTCCCAAACCTGATCAGCCAGATCAGGAGCTGTAGCATCATGACTTGCGATTACAATGTAGGAGATATTTGGCTGAACACTTCCAAGGTTGATCGCCTTATGGTTATTATCCGGCCACTGATTTGTTGCGGTATTCCATATGTATGCGTATAAAGTCCCGTCTTTTATGCTGAGCTGATATCCCCGGGTAGCTCCACCTTGCGCATATATTGTTTGTAAGCCGTTAGTGGTATCACCTGTTCTAAAAACCACAGCGAAAGATTTCTCGGGATAACCAGAAGAATTGTTGTTTAGTAACTCATGACTTTGCAATTGATAACCATCATCAACCCCATCAAATACTACGGCAGTACGACCTCCGAAGGCAGGGGAACTTAGTTTCGGCTCGTTATTACTATGTCCAGCCGTAGCATTAAACTCGAAGGAACTTGCGGAAACATAAAATGATCTATCTGCCCAGTCAGATAAATTGCCATCAGCGGGTTGATTGGTTGCCGGGTTACCATCTCCATCCGCATCTTGTGCATCAAAATGGAAGACTGTCGGACTCTTGTATGTGGCAAGTTCCGTGATTGAAGTGGGATATTCAATATTCCGGGTTGCCGTATTTCCGCTTTCTATACCATCGTTTACCGAAATGCTTATCGTGCGGATACTCGTGGAAGGGGCGCCGGATTCGTTCTCGTATGTAACGGATCTTAGTGCTGCCTGGTAGGCCGCCAGTGTTGCGGAACCAGTCAATCGTAGTTTACCGGTGTTTTCGGTCCAGGTACCGGTAATTCCTGCTTGATTGTTGAAATAGAGGGTATCTTCGGAGGAAAGATAGTTACTGGTAATTTGGACAACGGCACTGGTCAGGGTGCTGTCATCGATATCTGATACATCCAGGGTAAATGTGATTTCTTTTTTACCATTCCCGGCAAAATAGGGGACGCTGCTGGTTTCCAGGTTGCTTAACAATGGTGCAATATTCACTTTTACAACACTAATATCTCTTGTTTCGGTGTTACTGTCATCATTCCCATCATTGACGGTAAAGCTGACTGAACGGGTATTCTCGACCGGGTTGGGATCGATATTTTGATAAGTGACAGAACGAAGTGCAGTTTGATAGTTTGCAATAGTGGCAGTACCCGTCAATGTAAGGATGCCGGAACTAGAGGAGTAGCTGCCTGTAATCCCGTTTTGATTCACAAATCCCAAAACATCTTCAGTGCCATCGAAGTTGGAGGTTATGGCCACGGTAGCACTTTCAATATTTGTTTCATTACCATCTGAAATAACCAGGTTGGAAGTGATTATTGATGGAGGATCCATAGAATTATAGGTGAGAGCGCTGCTTTCTATGGCCTTTAAAACAGGCTCTGTATTAATTTGTGTAATGAAACCTGAGGGTGAGGACTGGTTGTTGTATTCCGTAGCAATCCAGGCGCTGTCCCGGGTTATGTTGGAAATACGCACTTCATCCATACTTCCCGTGAAATCAGAAAGCGGGTTAGATGAAGACAAAAACAAATCGTCGTCAGTAATGGAGAACGAAGCTATTGAAGTGTCTATGGCAGCTTCCGCACCGTTTATATAAATAACCCGGCGTCCACTTGTCGCTCTGGTGACCGTCAGGTAAGTCCAAACATCAACTGGTATTACTGCTCCTGGTCCTCCTGATGTTTCTAACCCATCATTATTTATTTGAAAAACTACGCTTCTGTTAGGTTTTGACCATATACCGTAACCATCAAGGTAATCACCTTTTGTAATCAGATCGGGAGAGTCAGCTAAATTTGATGGATAGTCAACCCAAAGTGAGATCGTGATGTTTCCACTAATATCGAGGGAAGATAGGCCATTATCACGTACAGTAATCCGGTCTCCGGTAGTGTTCGTGCCGCTAAACTGCCGTGCCCCGCCTATCTGGCCTGTAGTAGCAATAGTTGCATTATCACTTATATCTGTATAGGGAGTTTCTCCTGAAGCATCCGCAAAGTTTGTTGGACCACTTGCTGTTTCATCCAGGTGCAGAACCAGTTTATAGTTTGAATCCCATACATTTGTGCTGGATTGGTCGGAGTTAATAGATGAGTTTCCGAAATAGATATAAAACTCAGTGTCTGAAGTTGCTGATAGGGAAGGAAAACGCACCCAAAATTCAATATTCCCTGTACTGCCATCATAAGATTCCAATTGATGGCTTAATACGGTTACCGCATTATCGGATGTGAAACTTATATCATATCCATTTGCATTATTGACTAGTCCCCCGTTTCCAATCGTTTTTAGATTGGTATTACTTAAGCTAACCAGTACCGGGAAATTTGTTAGGTCGGAATTCCCCACTACTTGCGAGGCATTAATTTTTGCCTTAATTCTACCTGTATAGTCATCCATTTGAGCATAAGAAGCCGGACTTGTCGATAGAATTATTGCATGTATAATAATCAGAAAACGCAGATATTTGATCTTATACAAAGTCCCTTTTTTTATTTACAGTAAAATCTTTACAGTAAATAAAATTAGAGGGGAGACTGATAAGAGATGTGCCAAAACCCTGAAATATCATGCCTAAGGCATATATTAAGTAATTCTAATCCATCAAAGATGTTTCTGTAGTAATTACTTAATAAGGGTCATTTTTTTGATGAACACTTCGCTGTTGGCCTGTAGCCGGTAGAAGTATACGCCTGAGGCAAGGGAGCGCCCGTCGAACCTGGCCTGGTAACGACCGGGGTCCTGCTGGCCATTAATGAGTGTCTGAATTTTCCGCCCCAGGATATCATACACTTCCAGTACCACGGTGGCCGACTGATCTACCCCAAAATTAATGGTGGTGCTCGGGTTAAACGGGTTGGGGTAGTTTTGACTTAAGAAGATTTCCTCAGGTACATCCCGCTCAATCTGCTCGGTCGAGATTTTTAGTGTGAACCGGGTATCCATCGATTGTGCTTTCGCCCGGATGGCATATGCCGGGTTAAGCGGGTCACTATTGATTCTGACCTTGGCCCGGGTAGAATGGGTAAAGGTGTAACTCAACTCTTCCTTCATGTTGATTTCCGCGCCCGTGTCATGATCAATAAGGGTGAGGATCCAATCTTCGGGAATGGCCCTCAAATCTCCCCACACAAACGTGAGTTCTCCGGAAACAGGGGCTCCATTCTCATAAGCGGCTACATGAACAGGAATAAACAGCCGGGAGTTGAAGTCTATTGGCAGGTTGTTTATTGCGATCTCCGTACCGTTGTTTAACAGGGTATGCAGTTCAATGAAAGAATCTGAGAGGGGCAGCAGACGGAATCCATCCAATGGGTCTTTAGAGAGTGATCCCTCCTCGGAAAACATGATGCTTGTGCGTTTAGATCGGCCCAAGGATGAAGTCACCCCAAGGTCGATCACCGGATAAGCAGGCTCGTTCACTTTAGCTAAAGAGTCGCCCAGGGTTTTTGAATGGAACTCTTTTCGCAGGAAGCTACCGCCGGTTGTTTTTGCGGCTTTATTGACGGCTAGCTCGGGACTGGCGGCATTTGCTTTTACCCAGAAGCCCTGGAAAGGCGGGATCAGCCCACCATTGGGCAAGGTACCGGTCACCCCGTTCCAGGTAAGATATTCGCCCTGGCCACCGTTGGCGGATGGATCCCAGATGTAAATGGTGGATTCCACGTTGGT